>OFHI01000242.1_pt1 | contig 9227 bp, 12 predicted proteins | sample 1522021 | NCBI WGS metagenome assembly OFHI01 (sample SAMEA2464839, study PRJEB22497) | soil metagenome | biome: Grassland; feature: Farmland; material: Clay | place: Australia | collected 2013-02-01 | depth 1.4 m | reverse complement strand
AAGGATATCAGGAGAGCACCTTAAGAATAAGGATGCTTTCACCGGAAATCTAGATAAATTTAAGTCAAAATTGGAGGAATCGATATGAACGATGAGACATGGGTACCAAAAACTCAACTTGGAAAGCTTGTGGCTTCCGGTGAGATAAAGACAATGTCAGAGGCACTTAGAACCAAGCTTCCGCTGAAGGAATACCAGATCGTCGATTACCTTCTCCCTGAACTCAAGGATGAGGTCATAAACATTGAGAGAGCCCAAAGAATGACCGACTCAGGCAGGAGAATGAACTATTCAATAACTGCTGTTGTCGGCAACGAGGACGGCTTTGTCGGTGTGGGAATGGGAAAAGCAAAGGAAGCGGCTCCTGCAATCAGGAAAGCAATCAATAATGCCAAAATTAATATTGTTGAGATAAGAAGAGGATGCGGATCTTGGGAGTGTGGATGCGGAAGAGCACACACATTTCCCTTCCAGGTATTTGGAAAATCCGGGTCTGTTGAAGTTACTCTCAAGCCTTCTCCAAGAGGAGTGGGAAGAGCAGTAGGTGATGTTGCAAAGATAATACTCAGAATGGCTGGTATTGAAGATGCATGGGGAACTGCCAAGGGACACACAAAAAGTACTGTGAATTATGCCCTTGCGACATACGATGCCCTTTTGCAGACTTCAAAGATGAAAATCAACCCGGCCATACAGCTTAGTACGCCAATATACGTCGGGAGTGTAGCAAATGTTAGCAGTAATTCGGATTAGAGGGTCTACGGGAATCAGGCCGTCAGCGGAGAAGACAGCAGGCCTGTTCAGACTTCACAAGATTAACCATCTGGCACTTGTTGAAGACAATGAAATCACAAGGGGCATGCTCAAGCAGGTAAAGGACTATGCCACATGGGGCGAAATAGATGAAAAAACCCTTGAGCTGCTTCTGGAAAACAGGGCTCTTTTCAAGGGCAGAGTAAAGGTTCCTGAGGGAGAACTTAAGGAAAAGACTGGCTATACAAGCTATAAGCAGCTTTCTAAGGCCCTTCTGTCAGGCAAAATAAAATACAAGGACATAACAGACATCGTGCCCGTAATAAGGCTCAATCCCCCGGTCCACGGTTACGAGGCAATAAGGAAATCCTACAACAATGGAGGCTCGTCCGGATACAGGGGAGAAAAGATAAACGAGCTCATAAGGAGAATGATTTCACCCGGAGTTGATCTTAATGGTAAGGACAAAGACGAAAAAGCTTAGAGGAACCCACTACGGAAGAGGAATGAAATCCGGTAGAGGTAAAGGCAAGAGAGGAGGATCCGGAAACGCCGGTCTCGGAAAACATAAATGGGTCTGGACACTCAAGAACGATCCCCTTCATTTCGGTGGAAAAGGATTCACCAGCCATCACCCATCAGTTCCGGAGGTACCAATAACACTTAGTGAACTTGCAGACATGTATGACTGGTTCAAGATAAACGGCTATGTTAGGGAGGAAAAGGGAGAAGTAACGATAGACCTGAGATCAGCCGGTTATACAAAGATCCTTGGAACGGGAGATTTCAGGCTGAAATCTACAATACTAGTTGACAAAGCAACAGAAAAATCCATTAACAAGCTTTCATCTCACGGTATAACGGTAGAATTCAATGGTGGAAATACAGAGGAATAAGCGGACCGCAATACCGGTTTTATTTGTATATGCGCTCACAATAGTGGCTTTCTGGTATTTCAGCCATTATAGCATATCCAAATTAGCGCTAGCCGGTCTTCTGATCGCTCCGCTTTTTGTTATTTTATATCTGGTAGTCAGCTACGTAGGCCCACAGAAGAGCAAACTGTACGGTCTTGAATTCCTGACCTCAAAGCTTCCTGCTGTGAAGAAGGCGAAAGGCCACGTGCAGTTCAAGTACAAGCTCCTGTGGACAGGACTTATCGTAATACTTTACTTTGCGCTCACAAACGTCTATATCTATGGTCTTAACACAACCCAGAGTGTGGATGTATTCGCCTCATTCAGGGCTATATTCGCAGGTGCTCAGGGATCCCTTATGGATCTGGGAATAGGACCCATAGTTACAGCAAGTATAGTTATGCAGCTGTTTGCTGGTGCCAAGATATTCAACATAAACCTTGAAGACTCCCAGGACAGGGCTGTCTACCAGGGAGTCCAGAAACTTCTTGTTATCATAATGATCTTTGTGGAAGCCATTCCACAGGCATTCGGATATCTTGTTCCAGACTCAGGATTCGTTGCAAGCCTGAATGGCATGGTGCCAGGATATGGAGAATTTCTGGCGCAGTCTGTTATTATAGGTCAACTGTTCTTTGGTTCCTATCTGGTATTCCTCATGGACGAGGTTGTTTCAAAATACGGAATAGGTTCAGGTATTTCGCTGTTCATAGCTGCAGGCGTGTCCCAGCAGTTGATTACAGGATCACTTAACTGGCTTCCAACACAGCTTGGTGTGGGAATCTCGTTGCAGAACCCGCCAGCCGGAGCAATTCCCAAGCTGCTCTACATTGTGAGCCACTCAACATCAGGCTACATGTACCAGACAGGGATATTGCAGATTCTGTTCCAGCCTCCGAACCCGATGATCGCAATGCTGGGAACACTGTTGATATTCTTCCTTGTTGCATATTTCCAGAGCAGCAAGATAGAACTTCCAATAGCTCACGAAAGAGTAAGGGGAGCAAGGGGGAGATATCCGCTGCAGCTGTTCTATGCTTCAAACATACCGGTTATCCTTGCGACCGCCCTTCTTGCAAACGTTTCAATGTGGACTCTTCTTTTCTGGAGCAGTCCTGTATTAAGCCATGTGCCTTTACTTGGGCATAACGTTCTCTTGGGATCGTACCCGTCAGCGGCACAGATAAGCCAGCTTAATATTTCAAAAACCACTCCAACAGGTGGTCTCGCATGGTACCTGTTCTCTCCAAACGGGCTTTCAGACTGGCTCTTCCCGATATTGCAGCCTGCAGGCTATCCAAATGTTCTTCTCGGGCACAGCCCGACACAGCAGAGCATACATGTTCTGGTATTCATAGGATTCATGACAGTAGCGAGCATTATATTCGCCAAGTTCTGGATAGAGACGACAAATATGGGGGCTGCATCTGTAGCGAAGTAGATACAGTCAAGCGGCATGCAGATACCTGGTTTCAGAAGAGACCCAAGAGTTATGGAGAAGGTGCTTCAGAAATACATACCGGCCATAACTGTATTCAGTGGTGCGGCGGTGGGTCTGCTTGCCGGCGGTGCTAACCTTATAGGAACAGTTGGCAATACCAGTGGAACAGGTCTTCTTCTGGCAGTCGGTATAGTTATTCAGTTCTACGAAGCCATGGGTAAGGAGCAACTGATGGAAATGCATCCGGTAATCAGGCAGTTCTTTGTTGGTGGATGATAAATGAGAGTAGTAATTGCAGGCGTTGCAGGTGTCGGTAAGTCCACGGTCCTGGATCTTGTATCAAAGGGGACGGACTACGATATCATAAATTTTGGAACCCTGATGTTTGAAATGGCCAGGGATATTAACCTGGTTTCAAACAGGGACGAATTGAGAAAACTGAATGTTGATACACAGATCAACCTTCAGAAGAAAGCCTCTGCTGCCATAGGAAAGATGGATAATGTAATAGTTGACACTCATCTTTCTATAAAGTCTCCCAGAGGATACCTTCCCGGACTTCCAGAGTGGGTCATCAGGGAACTCAAGATAGCTGCATATTTTCTGATTGAGGCCGATTCAGCCCTGATAAGCGGCAGGAGAAACATGGACAGCACAAGAGTGCGGGATGAGGACAGTGAGCCAAGCATCAGGGAACATCAGGAAGTGAACAGATACTACGCAGCAGCCTATTCTGTATATACGGGGGCTACTGTAAACTTCATAGAGAATCCGGAGGGAAAACCTAACATAGCAGCAGACAATATTATAAAGAGGTTGATGCCCGATGACTGAACAGACTCAAACAAAATCAAGCCCACAGGATGCTATGAAAAAGACCATGGGGTATCAGTTTGGCTCAATGCTGATAATGCTGGTCATGCTTTTTATAATTTCCAACCCTTCACTGAGGAATGTCATAGGTGGAGGTATGAACACAGTTCTGCTTCCGGCTATCGGTTTCAATTACAGTTACCCCACTCTTACTCTTGTAATCTCAGGAATAATGATTGGACTTATCAGTTCAATACCGAGATATTTCTTCACAGACTGGATAAAGATGGGAAAGTCCCAGAACAGGATGAGGGCTTTCAACCAGATTATGAGGGAAGCCTACAGGAGCAACCAGAGAGACAAAATCCAGAAGCTCAACAAGATGAGGATGGACATGACCATGGAGCAGCAGCAGGTCCAGATGAACACAATGAAGCCTCTGATGGTTCTCTCCGTGTTTACACTGCTGATATTTACATGGATGTACGTTTTCATAGGGAATCTGACTTACAAGGTGATCGCATTTCCATGGAATCATAACGTAAACATTCAGACTGCCCACTTATGGATAATGCCATACTGGATTGTGATTTACGCTCTTGCCAGTCTTGTGGTGGGTTACTTCATAACAATGGTCATAAAATACGTTGACTTCACATATAAGATAGGCAAATACGACAGGGAAGCACAGCAAGAATGAAGGTAACCATAAGCGGCCCAATAGGCAGCGGAAAATCGACAGTGGGCAGAAAACTTGCAAAAGCCCTAAATTTTAAATTTTTTTCAGGCGGAACTTTTTTCAGGGAACTTGCCAGGAAGCACAACATGTCTCTGGAGGACTTCAACGTTTATGCTGAATCCCATCCGGAGATAGATGCTCAGCAGGATCAGCTGATACTGGATTTCCTCAGGGAAAACGATGACGTCGTTGTCGAGTCGCGACTCTCCGGATGGCTATGCCAAAGGAATGGGGTCGACGCATTCAAGATATTCATCGATGCCTCCAGGGAAGAGAGAATCAGACGAGTATCAGGAAGGGAATCCACCAACTTCGACAGGACTGCTGAGCACCTGATAAAGAGAGAGGAGTCAGAAATAAAGCGTTACAAAGAACTGTACGACATAGATTATAAGATCACAGATATATATGATTACGTGATAAACACAGACAACATATCCGCTGAGGAAGTTGTACTGGATATCTATGACAAACTCTCTAACAGAAACAGGTGCTGAAGAACTGGACGGATTCGTAATAATAGACAAGCCCAAGGGCCCAACCAGCCATCAGGTGGATTATTGGATAAGAGAAATTCTAGGGGTTGAGAGGGTAGGCCACATCGGCACTCTTGATCCAAATGTTTCTGGAGTTCTAGTAATGGCCATAGGAAAGGCAACAAAGCTTATCGACGTGGCACACGAATCTCCCAAGGAGTATGTTGGTGTTATGAGAGTTTATGCCGATGTTACAGAAGATCAGGTCAGGGAAACTTTCAGGGAATTCACTACAGAAATTTACCAGATACCTCCAATGAGGTCGGCTGTCGCAAGGAGCCTCAGGAAGAGGAGAATCCACTCACTAGAACTTCTAGAAATGGAGGGACGCCTAATTCTTTTCAAGGTCAAGTCAGACTCAGGAACTTACATAAGGACTCTGTGCACAGACATTGGCTATGCAATGGGCCCTGGAGCCCAGATGTCAGAACTGAGGAGGATTTCAACAGGTCCATTCAGGGAGGAGGGCACGTGCACACTGCAGGATCTCAAGGATGCAGTAAAGCTGAAAAAAGATGGAAATGAGAGACTTTTCAGGAAGATATTCCTAATGCCGGATTTCCTTTTCAGGGATTACCCAAAGGTTGTAGTAAAGGCCTCTGCAATAGAGAATATAGCCCATGGATCTGACCTTTTTCCTGGAGGAATCGTTGCGGTAATAGGAAACCCGTTGAGAGGAGACAGGGTCTGTGTTGTGACAGAACAGAATGAACTCGTCGGAACAGGAATAATGCTGGTTTCAGCCGACAATATAAGCGACCTGAAAGTGGTCGATTTTGACAGGGTCTTTGTTGAGCCCAAAATAAAACGTAAAACAGCTAAAGAGGCAAAGAAACCTGAAGAAAAGCCTCCGGTGAAGTTTCCCGAAAAAAGGAAGAAACAGAAATATGCCGCCGAAGAGACTGGCAAGAAAGAAAAACGTGAGAAGTATCCCCGCGAGAAGAAACAGAGGCGGGAAGGCGGCAGGAATCAGCTCAGAAGAGACAGGGAAAAACGCAACCGGTGAAATTTATGAAAGAGAAGCAGAAGAAGGTCACATGGTTCGGGGAAATATCCGATGGGGAAACACGGTACTACAAGAATCTCCAGACAGATTTTTCTGAAATTTTCGATCAGTTGAGAGAAGGCGGAAGCCCTGAAATTGATCCAGAGAAAGGCAGGATTGATGCAGATCTCCGCAACATGCTTCTTGAATATGGACAGAAGAGAATAAAGGAAGAATTTGCCGAGGATCAGTTCCTGATAAAATTCTATGCCCTGAAGCTTGAAATAGTGAAAATGATAAACCTTTATCTCGAAAGGATAATCAATTTCGGGATCATCACAGGCTTGAGATACGATTCATCAGAACCATGCAGGTTTTTCCAGATGGTGAAGCTGGAATCCGAAGGGGAGGATCTCACTGGAATCATGGACAAAATTTCGGAGATGGGCCTGAAATTGTGCACATTCAGGGAAGATCTTTCATCCTTCATAAATGACAAGATTGTGCTGCTTATGCCCAACACTGTATCACTCATAGGCGAGGATCTTACCATGGAGCTTCTTTTGAGGAGTGGCGGAATTAAATCTCTCATTAAGTATCCTGCAAGCACAATACAGGTTCTTGGTGCAGAGAAGGCGTTTTTCAAGCACATGAGTACGGGTTCACCTCCACCCAAGCATGGGGTTATATTCAAGTATCCGGGAATTTCATCACTTCCGCCGAAAGCTAGAGGCAAGGTTGCAAGAACGCTATCCAATAAGATTGCGATAACAGTCAGGGCAGATTATTTTGGTGGAACCCTGGACACTGAAGAATTAAAAAATAAGATAAAAGAAAGAATTGATTCAGTAAGCAGAAAAAAGTATTGATTCAGTAGCTCTCAAGCTCAGTCTGGTAAACATACTTCTTTCCTGGAAGCTCAACAGGATATTCTCCCGTAACACATCCAAGGCAGAGCGAGTCCCTCTCCATAGTGACGCTTTCTACAAGACCTTCAACAGAAACATACCCCAGGGAGTCTGCACCAATTTCATCCCTTATCTGGTCGAGTGTGTGACCTTCGGCAATGAACTGGTCTTTTGTTTTCATGTCAACGCCAAAGTAACATGCAGCTATAATCTGAGGCGATCCAATCCTGACGTGAACTTCCTTGGCACCGGATTTTCTGAGTATGGATATAATTCTCCTCATTGTATTGCCACGAACGATGCTGTCGTCAACAAGAACAACCCGCTTTCCGTCTATGGCCGATTTGATGGGGTTAAGTTTCATCTTGAGAGCGGAAGTTCGTTTCTGCTGGTCCGGCATGATAAAGGTACGCTCTGAGTACCTGTTCTTGATCAGTCCTTCAGTGTACATTATCCCCGATTCTCTAGCGTAACCGAGGGCCTGGGCCCTTCCGGAATCAGGAACCGGTACTACAACATCTGCCTCAGCAGGGAATTCCCTGGCAAGTTTCATTCCAAGCCTGATCCTGACATCAAAAACCTCGATATTGTCTATTATGCTGTCGGGCCTTGCAAAATACACATACTCAAACATGCAGTGCGCTGATCTTTTAGCGGGCATAGTGAAAAGGCTGACCGGCCCTTCTTCCGTAATTTCAATAAGTTCGCCAGGCTTCACATCCCGGATGATTTCCCCGCCCATTACATCAAAAACGCAGCTTTCTGAGGATATTATGTAATCTGAATTTACTTTTCCAAGAATAAGGGGGCGGAATCCATACGGATCTCTCAGGGCAAAAAGTCTCCCATTGATCATTGCAGCTATGGAATACGCTCCCTTAATCTTGCTCATAGCCTGCTTGAATCCTGATATTATGCCGTTGTCGATAATCTCCCTAGAAAGAACCATGAGCATTACTTCAGTATCGGATGATGTCAGAAAGGTTGATCCTTTCCTTTTAAGCTCCTCCTTAAGGGATTCTGCATTGTTAATCTCTCCGTTGTGGGAGATCGACATGTAACCTAATGCGTTTGAAAGCAAAAATGGTCCTGCATTCTCCAGATTCTTGTTTCCGGCTGTAGAATATCTTGTATGTCCTATACCGATGTATCCGGACAGCACTTTCCCGTTATTCTCATCCTTGTCGTTGAAAACTTCGGGAACAAGCCCCATTCCCTTCTTGATCCTTATAACGGATCCATTATATGTGGCTATTCCTGCACTCTCCTGCCCTCTGTGCTGGAGAGTCCTGAGTGAAGCAACAATATTAGGATACGCAGGCTCTTTACCCATGTATCCTACTACTGCGCAATAATCACTTGGCTTTTGCCCATCTATAGGATCTAATTCTTGGGGCAGGGAATCCACAGTGGGAACACCTCTTTTCTCTTATATGGTAAGAATGATGACCACATCTTCTGCACGTTATGTGAACCTTCTTATTGCTCATTTTGCCCATTGAGGCAGTTCCATTGCTCATCTCTCATCACCTTTTGAAGGGGAAACGAAAATTACGTTATCTCCTCTTACGAGAATTCTCTCATAAACCCCCTTATTTTCCCCGCCAATCATTTCACCAGCATTTCTTATAACGAGGTTCATGTAGATATCGTATCCTTCGAGAATTCCAGAGTATCCTCTGTTTCCCTTAACATCAACTAGAACGTTCTTCTCAATCGAGCTCCTGAGTACGTCCATTGGTTTAACAGCACTGACTGTTGGTTTTGGCATTTCGATTCAGAGATTGAATTAATAGAACATATATAACCCTATTGCAATCCTACTGTACATCTGCCTGAAAAGCAAAATATAATTCACAGCTATAGAAGAGGATCCCATCACAAAGTCTGAAATAGATGTTATCATTATTTGCTTTAAACCGAAATGTGTTGGTTAAACTTAAAAACTTATATTCTACTTGAACATATACGGAGCAAATAATTAAAGAAAATCTGGGTTGTGTTGCCTGGAACCTTGAGTCAGGAATGAGGAATTGTGGTTAGAGTCCCTTACCGTAGTCCCTGATTTCAGGTGTTATTTCCCAGAGAACTCAGGCAATTAAAGGTAGGTGTATAAACTTTGAAGATCCCTAAAC
>OFHI01000241.1_pt1 | contig 9264 bp, 10 predicted proteins | sample 1522021 | NCBI WGS metagenome assembly OFHI01 (sample SAMEA2464839, study PRJEB22497) | soil metagenome | biome: Grassland; feature: Farmland; material: Clay | place: Australia | collected 2013-02-01 | depth 1.4 m | reverse complement strand
TACAACCCCCAGAGGATCCGCCATATCTCTGTTTATTTCTGTGAGCATTTTCATTATTGGATTTTTATTGAATATGAGAAAGTAGTCCATCTTTCAGTTTTGAATGTGGGAGAAACTTGGATTAGGCCAACTTGAAAGAAATTGCGATAATAATTTTAAATAAAATTGAATAAAGTGATGCGTCCAATTTATAAGGAGACTTCGTGATAGTTTGTCCACATCCTGTAAATCGTTCCCATTAAAAGTAGTTCCAAGTATCATTGCTTAATATGACAATAACCCAAGCTTTAAGGTGTCAAAAAACCCCATCAGGTTTACCTGCTTATTCGCAAAGTGAAATTAAAATATGTACAACACTATATGTGATAGTGGAAAAACCAACTCAGGATGACCAACAGAAGAAGAAAGAAATCATAGTATTAGATCCGTCTGCCCTTCAATACTTGATTGACATTAGTCTGACTTTGCAGGATGGTTATGAGGTATTTCTACCGGATGAGTTGTATGAGGACTTGGATGAACAGAAAAGATTTTTCTTGATTAAGTTGTTAAACTATTGGAACGGCTATAAGTTGTCAGATAAAAGAATCGACAAACTAATATCAGACATTAGAGGTGGGAAAAGAATTCATAAATTTTCAGAATTGGAGTTTGAATATAATGATGAGGGAGACCTAACCCTTGAAGAACTTATCAAAAGCAGAAAGGGCCCCCGCGATAGGGAACTAAGATATTGGATTTTTAAAATCATTTCCAAAACTATAGCGTTTGCTAAGAAATTTCAAGCCTCTATCGTTTCAATGTCTAACAAATTGTTCGACTTACTTTCATCCACATCTATGAATATCTTAAACCTTTCAGAGGGGTATGTGAAATCTCTGAAAGAATTGCCAGTACTTGTCAGACTGTTGAAGGATAACAAATGGATCAAGAAGAGTAAAAAATACATATCATACATAATTGATATGATATCTGGCATAATCGGAGCTTCTAGTATACATCCCATTCTGGGTGGGGCACTTGGAGTAACTGTCCCGAATGTTTTACTCGTGATGGACCCTTGAATTTATTAAGTTGCTGGCACATCGAGGCCAGGGGTTTAAAGCTTAATCAAACGAAATTCAGCATAATTTATTTATACCGTTGAGTAAATGTTTCATTAAGTAGGAGTTTACCAAGATTTAGAATGAACAGTGGATTCAGATATAAGAAGAACAGTGGATTTCATTACAGGCCTTACAAAAGGCCCAAAAGAAATAGGCGTCATGGTACTGTAACATGCTGCTGGTGCCACCAGCCCTTGTCAGACCCCTTAGCAAGGAGTAGGAGGATGGGATCAGATTGTTTTGCAAAACACAACGGTAGGTGCCCACCAGTGAGTTCTACATTTGGTGAGGTTTATTCACATAATCCTTTCGAAGATTCTGGTCTGGAACATCTCTACAGGGTTAGAAAATCCCTTAAATTTCTATTTACGACAAAACTTGGTAGGTCTTTACTGTCAAATGCCATAGTTCATGCTTTGTCTCCTATACCAGGCATGGCTCCAGTTGTAGTAGCATATGATGTCTACAAGGCGTATAAATACGCAAAAATGGGGCATGAAGTCTATACCGCTGTTGAGCGTTGGAGGCAGCACGACAAAAAAGATTTGCTTAAGACGGAGGGAAACCTCCAAAAGGAAAGCGTTGATGACATAATGGAGAGAACACAAAGTTCAATAATGGATATGGCAACGGTAAATAGAATGGACGCAAGTTCTTATTCTGATATGATGAGAGGGACACTTTCGGAATCAGCAAGGCATGGATTTGATGAGTTTGCAGGGTTTGTATTGTCATAGGTGGGAATATATATATGAGTAAAGAATCTGAAATAATAGGGGTAATCTCTGCGAGGAAATACGCACTTTTCGAAACGATCAAAACAGAGCTTTTGGGAAAAAGTGAATTGCAGGGGTATGACAAAGAAGAGCTTCAAGCAAAATTAAGAGACGCGATATCTACCCTTCCCAATATGATGTTTCTTAGCGAAGAGGAAAAGGAGACTAATAAAATAAGACAAGAACTAAAACTTGAACAAATTGGAATTGCCGAGAAAGAAGTTTTTGAGAGGATCAGTAAATACTTGTCGAGTTAGATTCCCTTCTTAAAAAGTCTCTTTTAAATTTTACTTTGTATTAGTCCATTTTGGCAAACGATAGATTTTTTGGGCATTTAATGGCCTTTTGCCATCATGCCGCATTGTAAGTGATGGGGGAGTGGAAGATTAGCGGAACCACGTTGACTTTGTAATGACAAAATCAATCTATTTAAACAACAGATCCAGTATATATGGGGACGGCCCCAAAAGATATTGATCCTCCTGGATCTTTCCTAAGTTCATCCCAATCCGAAAGGTTGGTCTTGGAGGGCTATTCTCTAGCGTTTCTATCACACGTTTTACTCTCTTATCTTCTTCTGAATATCCCACTACGAATACAGAGAAAAATTCCTCATTTATTCCTTGTTCAGACATATATTTTTCAAAATATTTGAACACGTAACCGTCTTCATCGGGGAATACCCAACCTAGATTGCCTACTACATTATTTTCATCAAATTCCTCAACATCTCCATGAAATTTCCAAAGATTTCCCCTTGAAGCTACATGAATATTTTTGTTCACTTTTTTAAACTCTTTTGGAAGTCCCCTAATGGCTTTTTCTAATAGGTCGTCCCAATTGAGACTTATTATCTCCTTAATCTTGTTGGGAAAGTTTTCTGCAATTAACTGATGAGATATGCCGGGAGATTTTTTATCAAGCATTTCTCTAAAAACCTTCTTGAATTTGTAGCATTTTTTAGGGTCGTTTCGTAGGTCTACATAATCGATAGCTCCACAAAAACGTAATATATCTTTCAACTCATTAGAAAGAGGCATTCCACTTTCAAAAGAAAGTCCAGCACCTGCAATGAAGATAGCTCCTTCAACATCGATCTTTTGTTTTGCAGCGCTCATCTTTGTATGCTGACCCAATATAGCTTGAAGAAACGTTCGAGAATACTCTTCAACTGTCTTAAGTTGTAATGAAGGGTTTAGTTTTCCAATTGTTTTGTCCTCTTCCGAGTACTTCTCCTTCACTTGGTCAAAAATTCTATGCAATATTGGCTCTAGATTCTCAAGGTTTTCTCTTATATTCGTCAGATAATTCTTCAAGAAACGCACAGTAGAACCTCGCAGAGCCTCAATTGAGGCATCACTTGTGCCAAAACTCATTAAAATCGCCATGGACCCCCAATAGTCTCTTCGAGTATTCATCGTGGCTAATCACCCCATTTAGAAATTTCTTTCTCAACGCTGATGAAACGTTATCCACTTCGTTCAAAATTATCATCCTAAATTTGAAGTTGATTTGACTCTGTATTTTTTCAATTTCTTTAATGTTCTTTGACTTTTTTTCCACATTATTCTCCTCTAGCTTAGATTTCTCATCCTTGTATTCGATTGCAGAGTCCAATTCATCTAACTCTTTTTCGAGGTCCACCCCATATAGCTTTCTTCTATTGTCAAAGTCCTTGTTTAAAATTTTTTTAATGTATTGAAGATGGTTTCTTGAATACTTGTACAACTCAATAGCTTGGTTAAGTAATACTATGTTAGACAATGTTAGCAAAGTATTTTCCTTTGCCTGAGCATATGCCTTGGAAAGAGATTGATCCACAAAGTATTTGTCCAAACCGGAAAATCCAACTAACGTTGAATTTATCAATAATTTCTTGTCTGTTGAATGTGTGATTGACGAGTCATTAAATCTTAGACCCGCTAAAGATGCAGACGGCCCGCTACTTTCCTTCTCAAGTGTCGTGCTTCCCGCCAATTCTTGAAGTTCTATGGCAGTTTCGCTCACTTTTTTTATTTTCTTTATGTTCTCCATCAGGTCAACTTTCTTCTCTTCTATCGCTTGCCTTTTTCCGCCCAACCTTTTAGTTCTGTACTTCTTAAGAGCAATACTTGAATCTCTCGGGCTATCAACTTTCTCAATGACCTCAAGTTGAAACTTTGTAGAATTCAATAGCGTCGATAACCTCTCATATAACTCTTTTTGATCATATTGAGGGTATAGGCTGTACAAACGATCAATCAACTGACTGATGTCCATGTTCATTGCATCACTTCAATTCTCTTTTTAAGGTCTGTGACATTAATTCTGATAATTTGTTTCTGAACTCTGGGGGTAGTTCAATTACTCCTTCCTTTGATTTGGAATCTTGGTTGATTTCCATGAACACAATGAAGGCTTCCCTCCATTTTCTGAGATATTCCCACACAGTCTTAGTCGTTCGTCCTTCATCTTCAATTATATCTTTCAAATTGTTTATGGTCTCAAAGTAGGCTGATTTTACTTTTTCTTGATAAAGCTTCGTATCCATTTTCAAAAAGCTTTTTGTATAATCAAATAACCAATCCATAGACATCAAAAGAGCGAGAAATAAGATGTCTCCCTTTACATACCCGGTTAGATTTCCAATTCGTTGTGCTTCGTTAATGACTCCTTTAAAGAGATTGTTTGAGGGAAAGAGGAGATATTCCTTAGAAGAAATCAAGAAATCAATCAACCACTTAAAGGACGCTTCTGTATGTAATATGTCAATTTCTCTTTCATAGTATGCTTCATCTTCTCTAACATCATGTTCGAACTTCCTAAATGCATTCCTAAAGTTCAAGAAGAGGTTCCATAAATTTTCAGTCGCATTCTTTCCTCTTAAATCTAATGAGCCTAAGTGAGTGAGTAGTTCTGTCCCAGGGAGCCTTGCTTGGCTTAGATATTCTGTCTCAAGCTTAGTTGGGTCTTGATTCGAAAATGCTGTATAATTTATTGCGGCAATTCTAATTATAAAGCCAGCTATACCGGAATTTATGTCATTTGAAATCATAGCGTCAGAGAGAACTCTATTGGAGTATATTGTCATAAAAAAGTAATCGGACTTATCGAAAGCAGCTTGAGCAGCTTCAATATGATCTCTTATCACCCCATGATCTTTTGTGCTAGACACTCCTAAAACCACCAAGTTATCGACAAACAATAAAGTGAGTCTATGTTTGCCATCTTGTCACAATATAAACTGCAATATTAAAATTTAGCAGACGGCATACACTCTAGTGCATGAATGTGCTATGGCATTTTCAAAATCTTTGAATGGCCCATAAACTATGAGACAATAACCCCGTTTAGGACCATGACTAAATTTGGCTCAAGTCAAGGATTTCCAACCTTAGCAAGCATTTTGATAAACAGTAATTTTTTTGGACTAAGAGTATAGCTAGATATTATTTTGTTTCTGCATGATGTAATTCGAAGAATTTTCTTTTCAATAACCTGTCATCTGTGCCATGAGTCAAATAATTCTCAAGCATACCTAATTGAAAGATACTATTTGTGAAGTCAATAGCTCTCAAAATCGAATCAAGAATGTCACTGATTGCAAGAATGCTACTTCCAACAATCTTAAACTCTGTCGATTTCGTTTTGGACCCCTTGGCAAATTCATTTATGCCTTCAAGGTGAATCCTTTCCTTTTTGGTTCTGAGTATCTTCACGAAATGACATAGAATAGGGTCAAATTCCCCATTTATTTCCCTTTCATCTGGTCTTTCAATCGTTATCCAATCAAAGAAGGCTTTAGTACTATCTGGAAATGTCAATATTGCTCTTGAAATGACTGACCCACGCTGGTCTTCATTTATTAATCTAATAATGCTTGCAATTACATCTTCAGGTGGATATTTTTCGAACCCCAATAATAAAGCTGTTCCAAGGGCTTGATCCGAGCTAAGTTTCCATGATTCTTTTAATTCCAGAGCCCTTCTCTTTCTCTCTTCTGTGGATTTTTCCAAATTTTTGACGCTTCCTCTGAATTTAGGCATTTTTTCACGGAAAAAATTAGCTTCATTAAGATTAGAACTTCTTTTGATTAAGTCCTCTAGGTGATTAACCACAAGGTCTGGAAAGATTAGGGTATCCTCGTAGGGAGTGTTTGAATTCATGTCTTCTGTTAGAACCCGGTGAATATCAACGTCGGGAATGAGTTCTTCACTCATGATATACTTAGCGGCATCGGCGAATCTTAGTGAATAAAGGACAGCAAACTGCCTAAACCAAGGAGAAACCATAAAATCATGTAAAATATCATTTCCCAATGCACACATATACTGAAAAGTCAAGGGCACACGGACACTTCCCTTAAAGGATAGACTGTAGTGGATTTTCTTCTTACTTTGAGATCTTGTTCTATTATACTCATCTTTTTGGTTACCATCGGAGTGTACTATTCCTTGAGAAATTAGAACAGATAAGTGATTTCTAATTGTCCTTTGTTGAGATATACCTATTTCCTTCGATAGAATTGTTGTTATTTCCTTTAGACTCTTATAGCCAGTTGCCAGAGCATTTATGATATACCCCCTAGTCTCATTCGGGAGGCCCCTTTGACCAACCTTTCGCTTTGTAACCACTGGTGATTAGTCACATAAATTCAGAGATGACTGTGAGCGCAATGGTTTATTCGAAGTCTGGCACGACTCTGTATCGGTACAAGATGGGTTAATGTAATCGCAGTAGAGAACTTACCAGAGCAGAATGCGAAGAATATCCTACTGATTCTCAAGAAGCTTGCAGAGTTGTCAACGAACAAAGACGCATTCCTTACGAGCATGTATTACAACCTGATGGCACCTCTTAGCTTCGAGATAAGGAACAAGGGCCAGAAGTTCCCATACAGGCTTAGTTCTGGAAGGACTCATGGAGGAAAGACGACCATAGAATCTCTTTTCACGCTACAAGGGTTCAACCAAGAATTGTCGCAGAGAAAGGAGACAATCAACACAGTGAAGACAATCTTTACCTTTGGACAGCAAGTTGAGAAGTCAAGTCTTCCCTTTGTCATTGACGACATAAAGAATGAATGGCTCGAAAAATACGCTGAAGAGTTGAAGGGAGCAACTGATGGGGTCAAATTCATGGCCAGAGGGACTAAGGCACAGACGCAGAATGAGTGGCGTATGCTTGGTATGCCAGTATTTACCATGAATGCTGAGCCAGACATACCCCTTGCCCTGATGGACAGGATAATCATTAGTCGGTACACGGAGGAGCACTCGAAGAGACAGGACAAGGCAAAGTTCGAATCCTTAAAGAGGGCATTGAAACCTGGGTTCATGCTTAAGCTCATAATGGGGACCTTAGCAGGTAAGAATCTGGAGGAGATCCTCAACAATGTGCACTACAGGGCCAACAACGACAACGAGGTCAATGGACTTCTTATCAAGTACTCTGAAGGGCTCACAGTCGAACTCTGTAAAAAGTACGGGATAGAACCACTCAGCACTGGGCTTGTTCTTGAGTCAGTGGAGCAATCACTCATAGAGAGATTTTGCACATATGTCTACACAAAAGTGAGTACCTTATCTAATTGGGACAATGCTCGTTCTCTGAAGTACTGCGAAGTTAATAAGGGCAAAGATAAGAAAGAACAATTCATCTATATCTCCTCTGAAGGGTTCAACGATTTCGTTAAGGACCACAGACTGAAGAAGATGACCATGACTGACTTCGTAAATGAGGTGAACAGTCCTGATATAAGGGTCAAGACAGTCTACAACCGTTCTTGGGTCTTTCTCCTTTTAAGTTGTTGTCATAGTATATCCTACAGGGATTGGTTTTAAGACCACAATTTACACGCCTAACAACATTTTGTTTTATGATGTCTGTGGTGCAGATTCCTTTAAAACCTACGAATCTCTCAGGATTTCCGTCATTATAAGTAACCTTGAGTGCAATATCCATTTTTATCGCCTCTCCTGAAGCAAAGGATTATCTGAAGATGCTCGAAGTGTCCTTAGCCTTAAGCATTTCTTCAAGCGTTTCCACAAATCTAATTCCGGGCATAAAGAAATCTGACCCCCTCTTAATTGGCTTAAAATCTTTAATCTCTTCCCCCAGGGAAAAAAAGACAGTTTTTCCACTCGAGTAATCATCATTATCTTCGAGTGCATCAAAACAATTCTTCCAGCTTTTGGCTATTGACATATCACCTCGTTTTATTTCTTTAATAGCGTATAAATGGGTTATTGCACTTTGTTCTGGTTCGTAGGTCGCGAGATACTTTGGTTGCCTGTTTCTCCTCAATTGGAAAAATCCATAGCCTCCCGTTTCTTCAATGAAGTTTATCCCAGTGCAGGGACTATAGGTATTAGCAGAACAAACAACTACTTCCGGAGAATTAGCAGCCTTACTGTTATTATTATCGTAGTTATATGTACCGTTTTGCTCTGCTTGTGGGCCCTGTGGGGCCAAAGTAACTTCTATGTCCAGATTATCAACTATAAAATCGGGTGAAACTTTCAATTTATCCGAAATATAATCTAATACTTGGCTTCTTATTTGTGAAAAATCTTCCTTTATAAAACTAGATAATTTGTCTCTTAGACCCTCTTGCTTTTGAATGGAATCCAGGAAGTTTGGATATGAATCTTTTGACAGGCCAAAAAATATCTCTATGCTCTGCCCACTTACCCACCGATAAATTGGGGTACTTTTGTCTATATGGTATACTAACAACTCCCTTCCGTTATAGAGACAACCATATTGGGCCCTGACAACCCCAATATATGAGTTTACTTGGTCAGAATAGGCTTCCAAATCATACTCCTCTGGACCTTTAGCTTCAATTACTAAGCGAGAGTTTCCATTTTCAAGAACATAATCTGGGGTGATCCAATTGCCAGAGCCCACAGGATAGGATTCCTCAATTTTTACGTCTTCAACAAGATCCCAGCCCAGTTCCTCTATCAATTTAGTGAGCACCAACTGTCTTAAGCGACTTTCTTTTCCCAATATTTCTTCACCTAGTTTTACAAGTCTTGCTACTTCCATTCTACGTTCCATGTATTTATCCTCCCGCACTCATTTTAGCTATGTTTTCTAGACTCATAATATCCAGCACCCACTTGTCGAAATACAAGGTATTTTTTCCGTCAGCAAATTTGCCACGAGTGTAAAGTGAGAGAAATATTGCAAGTCATTCTCATTACTCAAAAAAATAATATAAAATTTCCTATGTTTTACAAGACTTAATGAATTCAAAAACCAAATTAAAGATCGTGTGCATAAAGTGATGTAATTTTAAAGAGGTCCCGCAAAATTTGGAATTAGGAGGACCAAAAGATGCAGGACCAGTTGAACATGGTAGAGGAATTAATAAGCACTTTCCTGAATGACAATCA
>OFHI01000240.1_pt1 | contig 9314 bp, 11 predicted proteins | sample 1522021 | NCBI WGS metagenome assembly OFHI01 (sample SAMEA2464839, study PRJEB22497) | soil metagenome | biome: Grassland; feature: Farmland; material: Clay | place: Australia | collected 2013-02-01 | depth 1.4 m | reverse complement strand
TAGTCGCATCATTCCTGTCAGATGCTGCATACCGTTCTTACAGTAAGGAATACAGCACGGCACGGGAATTTCATCCTGCTGATACAACTTAGGCCAGGAAGTTATGCGGGAGAAGCCTCTTATTTTATTGCTTCAGAGTTGTATATTGGCTGGGAACTCGCCCATGATCCTGAGCTTTCAAACTCAGCCGCTGCCTACGGAGATAATGTCAAATCATAGGCAGACTGCAGATTTTCCAGGAACTTCTTAATAGATTTGCTGTTCTTGAGAGTAATGACAGTTTTTTCCGCGGCAATCCTGTCAAGCAGGCGAATGGTACCGGGCCTTTCTCTCTTTGTAAAATTCCAGACAAAACGCAGGAATTCAATTTCGACCTTCTCTTCACAGCCGTCGCCCATGTCCGGCCTGGTGCTGCCCCTCCATTTCCACACCCTCCTCAGAACTCTGTATATGCAGACAAACCTGTTCATGTCCAGGAAAATCACAGTATCGGCAAACTCTGCGCGCTTCTCCAGGGTTCTCTGGTAGTTCCCGTCTATCACCCATTCATTCTCTGAAAGAACCTCAAGCAACGCTTTATCAAACTCGTCCGGACTACGTTCTGTCCAGTTTGGGAGCCAGAAGATCCTGTCAATGTGATGTACCTTTATGCTCAGAACTTCTCCGATCTTTCGTGAAAGTGTTGATTTTCCAGCCCCGGGAGATCCTACTACAAGTATCCTCCTTCCCATTTTCTTCTTCAAGGTCACCTTGTAGACATGCAGAAATAAATTACTTTTGCGGTCCCTTCAATAGAAAGTTGTCATATATAAATATCAGATAGAAGTCCAAAATGTACCTTCATCCGGGACTTAACGCTTAAGCACATTTTTCTCCATTCATTTTGTATGCTAAAGGCCATAGAAGATGAAGATGTCCGGGAAAAAGTCTCCATAAGCGATGCAGTAAAGATCATGGAGAAGGTATTCAGGCAGAAATCTGAAGGGTTGCTTATATCTCCACCAAGATTCCATGTCGATACTAACGATGGAAAGATCGTCTTCACGGCAGGCGGAAGCAATGAAGATCACGTTGCGGGATTCAGGGTATACACGACGTTCGGGAAGGATGATCAGTTCGTTGCAGTTTATGACAGCTTATCGGGAACACTTAAGGGAATAATCCATGGAAGTTATACGGGCATTTTGAGAACGGGTGCCATAGGAGCACTTTCCGTAAAGTTCATGTCAAGGAGGAATTCCGAGAACCTTGGAATTATCGGTTCAGGCAAACAGGCCTTTATCCAGGCCATAGGAGCACTTTCTGTCAGGAATTTCAAGAGGATTGCCGTTTACAGCCCGAACAGGAAACATCTCGGGGAGTTCACAGAAAAGCTCAGAAAATCAACACCAGTAGAGGTGCAAATGGAAATCAGTGCGGAAAATGTGGCCAGGAATTCTGATGTTCTTGTAACGGCCACAACGAGTTCTGTTCCGGTGGTGAAGGCAGAATGGATCAGGCCGGGAACACACGTTGTGAGTGTCGGCAGGAAATCAGTTGATGAGCATGAGCTTGACCCTGAAATCGGAAACATGGCATCAGTGGTCGCAACAGATTCCCTGGATCAGCTTCTTTCCTATCCAAGGCCGCATTTCATGTCTAATTCAGGAAAAACAGGCAGAATAAATGAGTTCTCAGATATAATAGCAGGAAAGGAAACAGGAAGGAGTGATGAAAAGCAGATTACACTGTTCCTGTCTGTTGGGCTTTCAGGAACTGAGGCAATTTTAGGAAATTACATAATAGATCGGGTTGCCTGATCCAGGCCTGAAACGCCGGAATGGATTATTCCTGGTCGGTTCGTGAGTGTGAAGAATGCACTTCGCATTATGCAATATGCTTAGCAACAAAATTGCGCATTTTGCACTCTTAGGGTTTAAGTCAGATTTAAATATCACAAATCATGCAGGAAAAGGTCTTTTATGCGATTGTAACCGCAATCGTGGTTATTGGGGGAGTCGGGGTAGGAGTGGCTTATTATCATGCTCCAGTAGTCCGGACTGCACCGGGCAATTCTCAGGGCAGCGGCGCTTACCACCTCAACCTTATAGAAGTGATGGATGCCAATTACGGCGGAAATGCTGGCGCCCAGCCAAGGTATTATACAGTTGAGAATGGAGCTCTTCAGTCCGCCGCTAACATAACTCTGCCGTCTCATACCCGGATAATAGTGACCATTACGGCATATGATATGGGTAATGCTTCCATACAAAAACAGTATCTTACTGCAACAGGGGTAGTCGGGAACACAGTGCAGGTCATAAACGGCTCAATAGCAATGGGCGACAACACCTCTCAGGCATGGGAGTCCAATCTCTCTTCGTTCCCCGCGTCACAGGTTCTCCACACCTTCACCATTGTCAGTGGATCATCTACGGTGATGAATATACCCGTTATGCCCGGCTACACGGAAATAGCGTCTTTCTATCTCAACAATACCGGCAGTTACAGCTGGCAGTGTGAGGCTGCATGCGGTACCGGATCCAGTGGATGGTCAGGGCCTATGTCTACTGCCGGATGGATGCAGGGAGTAGTATACGTCCAGTAAGATGCAGGTGAGGCCGCAATGGTAAAGGCAGAAAAAGGAGCTTACAGGTGCGGGATTTGCGGCCTTCACTATAAGGAAATTCAGATGGCCCTGAAGTGCGAGGAGTGGTGCAGCAGGAACAGGTCATGCAATGTTGAAATCACCTCAAAATCTCTGGAGGCTTCCGGCAAAGGCAGTTTCAGGCTATGATCCTCCTGTAACACTCTGAAAAACGGCATCCCGGAATGTGGCATAACAGCCACATTCCATTTCAATAAAAAGAATCCGTTTCCGTAGAGTAAGAAAGGAGAGCAGTATGTATTAATAAACAAGGAATTTATTTGATAATTATTTTAATTTGCTAACGCAGGCCAGGATCAGGGAAAGGGTGGATATAAGTGACAAAAGCCGCAAATTCCGTAAAAGAAAACAGGGATAAAATGAAGACGGGCAACAGGCAGGAAATGAGATACCTGATTTTCTACGGCATATCCCTTCTTCTCTCGCTGATCATAGTAATAATCTCGACCACGGTATTTGTTGTGGTGATATACCTGGAGGGAAGCGTCACCAGTGATTTCTTTTATCTCTTCATAGGTATCATAGCAGCCAATCTCGCAATTTCCGGAATTTCACTGAGAGGAGTCATAAGATCCTATCCCCTGCTTTTGCCGGAGTCAAGGGAAAGAAGGATTTTTGTCATGCCGGGAAGCGACCACGATCCGCGCAAGGATGCTGAAACATCCGGTGTAAAACTCAGCAGGGATTACTTCACCGAATCGGAACTGGAAATCATAGATCTCCTGAAGGGCAACAGAAACAGGATGCTCCAGAGCTCCATAGTTGCATCGAGCAGAACCTCAAAGGCATCAATATCACGTGCGATATCGTCTCTTGAGAACAAGGGCGTGGTGATCAAGATCAGGAAGGGCGTAACAAACGAGATAATACTGTCTGAAACTTATTTCAGATAGTTTCATGAAACATGTTTCACGCAGCAGTTAAGAGCCTTTCCAGCATAAATTAAAACCATGGAGAAAAAACTTGAGAACCTCATATGGGTTCTTGTGGCTCTTGTTTCGACGGTGGCCGCAGTTGCCATCATAGTCTCCATTTTATTCGGTGGCAGGTATTCTGGTGGAACATACGGACCATTCGGAATGATGGGCGGGTACTATGGCATGGGCATAATAATGCCTGTAATAGGAGTGATTTCTGTAATATTTGTCCTGGTTTTCATATACTTTATCTTCGAAGCCCTCCGCGGGCCTGGTGAGGAATATTCACCTGCTTATGGTGGAAGGGCCGAGGAAATAGCCAAGGAAAGGCTCGCAAGGGGAGAAATTTCCGAGGATGAATATAACAGGCTCATTAAAAACATCAGGAAGTAGGTGGTAAAATGAACAAGTACAAAACAGCAGGGATAATATCCGTGATACTCCTGTCGGCAGTTATCATAATCTCGGCCACTTATTTCTGGGGAGGGTACAATAACCAATCAAATCAGGTCAGCGGATATTTTTCCCAGTCGGAACTGGCCTCGATCAACACAACCTCTCCGGGAGTCTATGTATCACAGGCCAATTCAACGATCTATGTAAACAGCTCAGCTGATTTGCCGGTCATGATGGGTCCGATGAACGCTCCCAGCATGTACAGCTTTGAAATACTCCGCATCATCAATCCGACAATTGTCCTAAAGGCAGGTTCAGAAGTTCATTTCACAGTAGTGAATATCGACACGGATTCATACCATAATTTCGTGCTGAGCAACAGCCCTCCTCCGTATTCATCCATGGGAAGCATGATGGGTGGCAGCGGCTTCATGTCTTCAATGCATTATCTTCCTCCGACCAGTTCAGGAAACTATGCTTACATGAACATGAGCTATCACTTCTCTTCACCGGGGACTTACTGGTACCTGTGCACCTATCCGGGGCACGCTGAAAACGGGATGTACGGGAAAATAGTAGTTTCATGAAATTTCAGAGAATTATAAGAAAAAAGTGGATCTAACGGAGATCCATTTGATTTTTTAGATCATAATCGATTATGCAAGGGATCAGCAAACGTTTACCTGTCCACCAGATGCTGCAATACGGTGTGTGCGTGTGTCCATCCTGGTACGTGCTGCAGTGCGATGGCCAGGCCATGCACATTTCCGGTTGCTACTGCGGCTCCGCCGACTGCTGCTGTGACTCCGAGCCCGGCAATTATTGTCTTCGCCAGAGCCAGTCCTGTAAGACTCATCGAAGCTTGAAGTAAAATTCATCTATTAATAGGTTGTGGTACGACTTTTGAAAAACGCCTGTATATTCCAGTCACGCTCAATAATTGCACCATCCAGTTTATATAAGCATATGCATGATTTCCGAAGCAGCAGGCTATGGGATTTACAGTTGTCCCGCCTTCATGTAAAAAATGTTGATTATTCTATGCCAAAACAGCAGAATTAGCTCATATCTTCACGTAGGAAGCAATATTGTCAATAATTCTTTCCTTGACCATTCCCGGATTCCTCCAGCTGAACAATGAAGGTTCAAGGTAACACGACAGGGCACACCTGTTGCAGTTTTCGTACACTTTCCAGTCCATTGAATTCCATGTTTTCCTGAGATCAGTTTCCCAGACCTTTTCAGAACCGGTATACTCATTCAGGACGTAGCAGGGAAGGACAGCACGTCCCTGAGGGTCTATATTTATAGTGAGCCATGGCTTGCATTTCCAACCGACTCCGTTATACCAGGAGGACAGGATCGACTCGAAATATTCCCTTGAGTCCACTATGGGTGCCCCATGTTTTTTCATTTCCAGAAGTTTCATTATGGTTTCTTTAAGGGTCACTGCCGATGGCGACATCTTCTCAGCTGCAGAGTAATTGTAAGCAATCTGGAACGAAACATGAACATTGAGCTGCTCTGCAAGATCAACTATCATTCCGGCTTCGGAAGAGTTTTCTGATGTAATAGTACTGTTTATAGACACCGGGATAACCTTGCTTGCGGCCTCAATGCCTTCCCTGGCTTTCGAGAAAGAACCCCTGACACCTCTGAGCCGGTCATGTGTTTCTCCCACTCCATCCAGGGATACAAACAGGTAATCCAGGTAATCCTTCACCGAATTGAGTTTTTCCTTGAGCATCCAGCCGTTGGTCACGAGTGAGGTATGGAAACGTGAATGTGATAGCCTCAATATCTCCGGCAAATCCCTTCTCAGGAACGGCTCTCCTCCTTCAAACCCCATGTATGATACCCCGAGATCAACAAGGGAGTCCATCATCTTCCGCTCTTCCTCCAATGTAAGCAGCTTCCCGTCCTCTCTTCTCCAGAACGGGCACATGCTGCATCGCAAATTGCAGGAATAGAGCAGTTTGTGTCCTGCAATGAACGGCATCTTCTCCCCGGAGAGCTCTCTTATCTTCCTTTTCAGGGTTCTCAGTACCACATTCTGAAATATGCCCACAATAAAATAAAACCAAAAAAGATATTTAACCGTTATATCCTCGACTCAAAAATGTGTTGGAGAAAGGATAATCTGAACCTTTACACTCTCACGAAACATATGGTATTGTCCTTCCGAATCCAAGGAGTATTGAAGCTGCTGCCACAACAACCATCATGGCTATTATGCTGAGAGCGTAATAGTCCCGCTTCTGGAACGCTATGTCATCAACGTAGCTTCTTTTCCTGGTGGCCCTGAATCCCCTTGTGTCTGCAGATATTGCGGTATCCTTGGCTCCCCTCATGAGGTGCACGATGGTGGGGACTATTGCACTGAGCCCGGCAATAAGCATGTATATGGGCATAAGGGCCTTTGGCTTTCCCTGTCCCAGTCCCCTTAGCATCTGAATCTTCATTGACTGGTCAAGGTAGCTGAATATTGCCGGTATAGTTTTCATTCCCACCATTAGGGAGAAGATTATTGCATCAGGAACGGAAACCTTGTGGAGGGTCCTCAGGATCTGCGAGGGCGTATTGGTCATGACAAGCAGGAGCGCAGATGCCAGTATGGATGAAGTCCTGAAAGATATCTGGAACCCGTAGAGCATTGCCTGCAAGGTGAGCACATGCTGATATCCCATAACCGCAAAGTATGAAGTCCAGGTCCAGAGGACATAGGGGTGATACCCCGGAAATGCAATGTTCAGTATGGTTCCGGTTGCGAACGGGGCATACCCCCATGATGTTCCTATTACTGTTGAAAGAACAAACAGTCCTCCGACGACAGCTTTTCTCTTTCCGTTTTTCAGTGTGACATACAGTGAAACCATCCCTGCGGTAAGCAGGGCTCCGATCCACCATATCGTTATTGCAGAGACGATCATTACGGCCAGTGAGAGCACAATCTTCACAATTGGGTTGAGCCTGTACAGAAGTGAGTCGTAATGCTCATAGCCGGTTATTTCCTTGAATCCGTCTATTCCTATGACCCTGAGTATCAGGAAGAGCGGGAACCCTATTCCAAAGAGGAATATTATCCAGCTGAACAGTTGATCAAGCAGGTAATTCATGCGTATACCTCAACTGGAATTCAGACGGAGGAACAACTCCGTATATTTCTGACATATCAAACACTTCTTCGGGTGTGCCCTCAAGCACTATTTCGCCTTTGTCGAGCACCATGATACGATCTGCAAACCTGTAAACAAACCTCGAGTCATGAGTAACAATAAGTATGCTGTAACCCCTGTTCTTCAATTCAGTCAGCTCCCTTCCGAGATTCTCCTTGTGAAAGAAATCCTGGCCCGAAGTAGGCTCGTCCATAAGTATGATCCTGGCGCCGCTTGCAAGTGCACCTGCCATGGCCACACGCCTTCTCTGCCCCTGGCTCAGGGTCAGGGGATCGGTTTTCAGGTAATCCCTGAGGCTGAAAAGATCCCTGAGTTCTTCCACAAGGCTACCAAGTTCCTTCATTTTCCTGACCCTCATTGAATATGTAAGCTCCCTTTCCACTGTCTTGTTTATCAGCATCAGGTCAAAGCTCTGGGGAAGATAGCCCACAAGTGAGCCTATGGTTTGAAGGTCGGGGTTTTTCATGACCTTCTCCCCGAAATCCAGGCGGGATTCGCTGGTGCCGTCACTCTTCTCGACGAAACCCATGACTGATTTCAGGAGAGTGCTCTTTCCTGCACCGTTTCTTCCCATGATTGCGGTTATGCTTCCTTTCATCACAGACATTCTAACGTCAAGTGAAAAACCCCCATGATATCCTGCCCTGATGTCTGCAGTCATGGCAATGGGGGCCTCTGTGGACCTCTCCCTGGGGGAGGGGAGAAGCCCCTTCTCAGAGGCAAGTGTTTTGATTTCAGCGGCATCAAGTGTGGAAACGCCAAGCATGTTGGCAAGTATGATGTGCCTTGGAATCTCTATTCCAAGCTCTATCAGTTTCCGGGCTTCCCTTATCAGGTCCTCCTTTTTCCCGTCAAGGACGATCTGCCCGTTATCCACAACAACAATCCTGTCAACGAAAGGAAGAACCCTTTCAACCTTGTGCTCCACGATTATTACAGTTCTCCTGCCTTTCTCCCTGTTGAGGAACTCGAATATCTCCCTTGTCCCTTCAGGGTCAATATTTGAAGTCGGCTCGTCAAGAATAAGTATCCCGGGGTCCATTGCAAGTACGGAAGCAAGGACCACCCTCTGCATTTCACCGCCAGAGAGCTTTGAGGTTTCCCTTCCCCTGAGGGACTCAATGCCTGTGGCCTCTATGGAATCCTCAACCCTTCTTATTATCTCTTCTTTTGAAAGGCTGAAATTTTCAGGAGCGAAAGCAACTTCCTCCTCTACCCTGTAATTGATGATCTGTCTTTCCGGATCCTGGAGAAGGGTGCCGACAACCTTTGAAAGTTCAGGCACCTTGAATTCTGAAACGTTCTTACCAAAAATACTGACTTCCCCCGATATCGTACCTTTGATGATATGTGGAATTATGCCGTTGATGCATTGCAGGAGGGTGGACTTTCCCGATCCTGACTTTCCTGTTATGAGGACTGTTTCCTCCTCTTCAATAGAAAAAAATGGTATGTTTAGGGCTTTTTTGCTTGAGCCGAGATAGCTGAACTTCAGATCCCTGATCTCTACAGCGTTCATTGTCCAAGCACCCTGGAAACCCTGACGGCAATCACAGCTGCTATGCCTCCAAGAACCAGGTTGCCCGGAATGGCTGCAAAGAAGCTGAACGATATGGACTGCCAGTTAACAATACCACCATAGAGGAACGGGTTGAAGAATCCGGTGTAAAGTATATTCTCCGGTATTGCCCAGAGGAAACCCACAAAAGCTCCCATCATGGGCGCTCTCAGCTTATTCCACATCTCGTAGTACTTTACTGAAAGAGGAATATTTTCCGCAGCAGCGGCCTTTTTCTCTTCCTGTACCTTCCCTATTCCGAACAGGTGCCCGGAGGAAACTGCTATCATCAGGTCAACAAAGAGACCGTATGTAAGAACTTCGTAAATTGTGTATATCGGCTCGCCGGAGAATCCATAGTGGAATATGTCTCCCAGAAGGTTGAATATCGCGAGTGTAAGCATTCCTGATCCCACTTTCCTTACGAGTCCTGCCACGATGAACACGATCAGTATACGCCCGAAGAATCCAAAGCCAATGTAAGCGGCAGCTCCTGCAGGAACAAATTTATCTAGAAACGGCCCTACGAAAAAGTCCCATACCGTTGCAAAAGCCGCGCCAACTCCTATATAAACATAGTCAACAGTCTCAAACCTGGAAGTTGCCGCACGGTGCCTGCC
>OFHI01000239.1_pt1 | contig 9452 bp, 6 predicted proteins | sample 1522021 | NCBI WGS metagenome assembly OFHI01 (sample SAMEA2464839, study PRJEB22497) | soil metagenome | biome: Grassland; feature: Farmland; material: Clay | place: Australia | collected 2013-02-01 | depth 1.4 m | reverse complement strand
AGCTCGGAGCGGCCGTCGGCGCCTCGCGCGCCGCGGTCGATGCCGGCTACGTCCCCAGCGAGCTCCAGGTCGGCCAGACCGGCAAGATCATCGCCCCGGAGCTGTACCTCGCCATCGGCATCTCAGGGGCCATCCAGCACCTCACCGGCATCAAGGACGCGCGCACCATCGTCGCCATCAACAAGGACTCCGAGGCGCCGATCTTCGAGGTCGCCGACATCGGGATCCGCGGTGGCAACGACCGTCCGGTCGCCCACATCGTGGAGCGCGCCGACATCCCGGCGCTGCTACCCGAGCCCGCGAACGACAGCGACAAGCGGGGCCTGGGCGCCGTCGTCATCGTCGCGGGCTCGGCGGACATGTCGGGAGCCGCCGTGCTGTGCACGCGGGGAGCGCGGGCTGCCGGTGCCGGCCTGGTGGCCACACGCGACGTCCCCATCTATTCTCCGAGTGGCGCGGAGCGCGGTATCGTGTTTATCGCCACTGCGGGCACACCGGCAACGGCCGGCAGCCATGCAGGCTGGGTCGCGGAAACGGTACCCTCGCGTTCGCTGTTCCCTGGCCTGCTGCCGGGCTCGACCAGCACTCGCATCCGCATTGTCGACCTGAGCAGCCCGAACACACCGCTGCTCTACCAGAACACCGGCGAGCCGATAAAACCGCCGAACTTATGGCAGCGCCTGTTTACCGGCGCCCACATCGGGCATTACTCGATGGAAGTTCTCGCGAGCAACCGCCATTGGCGCATGGAACTCAGCGGTCCGATTTCCACTGACTGGATCCCCATCGCCGTCGCAAGTTCGGGCTTCATCATCAGCCTGCTGCTGGCGGCCCTGTTCTATGCGCTGGCACGCACCGGATACCATGCACGCAGCCTGGCCAACAGCATGACACGCGAACTGTCGGCCAACCGCGAGCTGCTGACCTCCGTGTCCAACAACGTGCGCGACGGGATCTACCGCGGCACGCCGGAGGCGGGGCTCGTTTACGTCAACCGAACCCTGGCGCGCATGTTCGGCTATAGCGACGAATCGGGCGTGGCCGCCAATTCGCTCAGCCTGCGCTATGCCAACCCCGTGCGCCGCGACGAACTGCGGGACAAACTCTTCAGTGAGCATCACTACGAAGACGAGGAAGTCGAATATATCCGCAATGACGGCTCCCGCTTCGTCGGACTCAACTCGGCCTGGACCACCTGCTCGCACGACGGAAAAATCCTTTACTACGACGGCGTAGTCACCGACATCACGGAGCGCAAGGCGGCAGCACGGCGCATCCGCCAGATGACCTATTACGATCGTCTCACCGGGCTGCCGAATCATGCACTCCTCGAGGAGCGCTTCCAGAAAATCGCCGAGGAAACCGATCTCCATAACCACCAGCTTGCCTTCATGCTGATCGACCTGGATGACTTCAAGGACATCAACACCCTGCATGGGCATGAAATCGGCGACCAGGTCATCAAGGAAGCATCGCAGCGCCTGCAGGCTTCCCTGCGGCTGTATTCCGACAGCTTAGCCGCCCGAATGGGTGGCGACGAGTTCGTGATCCTGATGCGGGAAATCAGCAACGTGGCCATCGTCACGCGCGAGGCCAACCGTATCCGCGAGGCCCTGAGCGTACCCTATGAAATCGGGGAGTACGAGCTGCATACCGCGCCGTCCATCGGCATTGCACTGTACCCGCAGGACGGCTCCGACCTTGCCACGCTGCGCCAGCATGCGGACGCGGCCATGTACCAGGCCAAACACAACGGCCGCGCAGGCATTGCTTATTTTGCCCAACATCTCAACGAGCAGGCACGCCGGCAGGTCCAGGTGGAATCCGCCTTGCGCCAGGCCGTCGAGCGGGGCGAGATGAGCGTTCACTACCAGCCGCGTGCCAATGTCGATGACGGCAGCCTCTGCGGCGTTGAAGCACTCGTGCGCTGGAGCCACCCCGAGTGGGGCAACATCGAACCGGACGAGTTCATCCCGGTGGCCGAACGCACCGGGCAGATCGTGAACATCGGCGCCTGGGTCCTGGAACAGGCCCTGCTCGAGTGGAAACAGTGGACGTACGAAACGCCCCAGCCTCCGCGCGTGGGGGTCAACGTCTCCGCGCGTCAGCTGCACGAGGACAGCCGCCTGGCCGAAACAATTGCGGCGTTGCTGAGCAAACACGATGTCCCCGGCGAGGCGCTGGAGATCGAGATCACCGAGACCATGCTCGTGGACCACCTCAACAAACGCGCCGAGACACTCACCAAGATCAAGGCCCTGGGCGTGAAAATCGCACTGGATGACTTCGGAACCGGCTATTCCAGCCTCAGCTATCTATCCCGCTTCAATATCGATGTGATCAAGGTCGACCAGTCATTCATACGCGGCCTGACGCTCGACCCCAAGGATGCGACCATCGTGCGTGCGGTCTCACTCATCAGCCGGGCGGTGGGAATCCAACTGGTGGCCGAAGGCGTGGAAACCGAAGACCAGCTCAACGAATTGCGCCGCATGCGTTACCAGGCAGTGCAGGGCTACCTGGTCGCGCGCCCGATGCCGGCCGGAAACTTCATCGAGTTCATCCGGCAGTTGAAGCAGAACGGTCCCTCGTCGATTTTCGCCGCCGTCTAACCCCGTTTCATTCCGGCAATGCGTTGGGATCGAACGATCCCAGCCGATCACGCACGGCTTGGACGGCGGCCGCGACATCGACCGTACCCAGCGAGTCGCGGCCGCGCGTGAACTCCTCCAGGAGCGCCGCCTGGATTTCACCGCGACGCTTCACCTCCGCGTAGGGCAAGTGATGAAACATCACCAATGAATAGCGGGGCACGAAACGGTCGGGACATCGCCGCTCCAGCTCGAAGCCCAGTTCCTTGCGCAGGGCGAACCCCGGGTCGCGTACCGTGTCGCGCATCTCCACGTAGTTTTCCAGCGCCATGTGCGCGATCGCATCGGCATCGGGCTTGCGCGTGCGTGAAAATTCGGCGAACACGGCCGCCACGTCGGCGCCGGGTGCGAGGCGTCCGGCCAACAAACGAGTGTCCTCGAACGCGGCGTTCATTCCCTGCCCGTGGAAGGGCACGATGGCGTGCGCGGCATCCCCGATAAGCAGCACCTTCCCCAAATGATGCCAGGGCTCGGCATACACTGTGCCCAACATCCCGGTGGGGTTGGACTCGAAGGTACCCGCCAGATCGTCCAGCAGCGGCACGGTATCGGGGAACTCGCGCTTGAAAAAAGCCTCCACCGCAACCGGATCCTGCAGGTTGGCAAAACCCGGATCGCCTTCCCGGGGCAGAAAGAGGGTGACGGTAAAGCTGCCGTCGAGGTTGGGCAAGGCGATGAGCATGAACCCGCCTCGCGGCCAGATATGCAGGGCCTCCCGCTCGATCTTGTGCCGGCCATCGGCATCGGGGGCGATGTTGAGCTCCTTGTAGGCATGCGCCAACACGTCTTCGCGCGACTCGATCAGGCCGTGTTCGACCAGCGTGCGCCGGATCACGGATCCGGCTCCATCGGCGGCAATCACGGGAGACGCCGGTCGCTCAATGGTTTCCCCGTCCGCGTCCCGCCAGGCGAGACGTCCGTTCTCGGGGTCGAAGCGCTCGACCTCGGAGCCGAAACGGCAATCGACGCGGCCTGTTCCAGCCGCGGCTTCCACCAGCAAACGGTTAAGGCCGGCTCGTGATACCGAGTAAATGACTTCTTCCGGACGCTGGCCGTAGGGCAGGAAATCCGTGCCGCCATCACGCTCGTGAATCCGCCGTCCGCGCATGGGGATCAGCAGCGGCTCGACCGCATCGGCCAGGCCCGCGGCATCCAGCGCGGCCAGCCCACGCGCGGCAAGAGCGAGGTTGATCGAGCGTCCGCCGGCGGCCTCGTGGCTGCGCGGGTCTTCGCGCCGCTCCACCAGGGTCACCGACCAACCGCGCCGTGCCAGCAGCAATGCCAGCAGGGGGCCGCACAAGCCCGCGCCGACGACCGTCACATGAGGGTCAGGCTGTGACATCGTAGAGCGCCCCCCTCAGGCCTTCGACGGCGCGCGCGCAATCGGCATGCGTGTTGTAAAGAGGCGCCGGCGCCAGGCGGATGATGCCGGGCTCGCGCCAGTCGACGATGATGCCCTGGGCCATCAGTTCGTCGAACACCGCCCGGGCCCGGTCGCGCGGCCGCTTGACCCGGATGGACAGCTGGCAACCTCGGGCCGCCGGGTCTTCCGGCGTCAGGATGTCGATCATGTCGCCGAGCTCGACCGCCAACGCATCGTAGAGCGTTCCCGTCAGCCGCTCGGACCTTTCACTCAGCGCGGCCATGCCGACCTCGTCGAACACGCGCAAGGACGCAAGCAACGGAGCAAGGGCAAAGATCGGAGGGTTGGACAGTTGCCAGGCCTCGGCGGTCGGGATCGGCACGAAGTCCGGCTCCATGGCAAAACGTGCCGCCTTGTCGTGGCCCCACCAGCCGGTAAAACGCGGCCCGCGGAAATCGCGCGCATGGCGCTCGTTCACGAAACAGCCACCGGGCGCACCGGGACCGCCGTTAAGGTACTTGTAACTGCACCACACGGCGAAGTCGGCGCCGGTGCCGTGCAGATCGAGTGCGATGTTGCCCACCGCGTGCGCCAGATCGAACCCGACCATGGCGCCGGCCGCTTGCCCCGAGCGTGCAACGCGGGCAAGGTCGAAGGCCTTGCCGCTGAGGTATTGCACACCGGGCCACAGCACCAACGCCACGCGTTCGCCCTCGCGGGCGAGCACGGCTTCGATGTCTTCCTCGCGCACGCAGTTTTCGCCTTCACGCGGCTCGATTTCAATCAGCGCGTCTTCGGCCTTGTAGCCGTGGTATTCGAGCTGGGAGACCACGGCATAGCGATCGGACGGGAAAGCGCCCTTTTCGATCACGATGGCATGCCGCCCGGTCGTGGGGCGATAGAACGACACCATCATCAGGTGCAGGTTGGCAGTGAGGGAATTCATCACCACGACTTCGTCCTCCTGCGCCCCGACCACACGCGCGATCAGCGGCGTCAACTGCTCGTGGTAGCTCACCCACGGGCGGCGCGCGCGGGTATGCCCTTCGACGGCATACTGCGCCCAGTCTTCGAATTCCTCCGCCACCAGCTTTCGCGCCGTGGTCGGCAAAAGGCCCAGGGAATGCCCGGTCAGGTAGGCGGCGCGGCAGCCGTCGGGACCCGGCGGATGCTCGAAGCGTTCACCCAGCCCGGTCAGGGGATCGTTTCTGTCGCGCTCCTGCGCCAGGTGCATCCAGTCTTCTTTCATGGCCCGTCTCGCCTCATGTCTTACTCCTCGATCAACTCGGCCGGCATCAGCAAAGGCCGGCTGGGCACGGCTTCCAGGTTCCAGCGCGGCACCTGCAAGTCGAGCAGGTAAAGCCCGTCGGCCAATTCATCCGCCACGTAAATCATTTCGGTCACGGTACAGAACCGGCGCCGTGCCTCCCGGGTGAAACGCGAGCCCGGAGGCAGGCCGAAAAATGCCCGGTGCGCCGGCAACGCCCTATCGTCCATGCGATCCAGCGACGGCAGGTCCACCAGCCAGTGCTCGATACCCGCTTTGGCCACCGCCTGCGCCGCAGCTTCGGAAAACCAGGCCGGCGGGGAATCGCCCGGATACTCGCGCATCAATTTGTCCGCGGTGTTGGGGCGGGTCCGCACCAGCAAGGCCACGGCGTCTGCGGCCCGTGCCCGTCCCAGAGCCGGTGCCAGCGCCGTCGCTTCGACGGGCCCGTTCGCCGCTTCCACGCTCGCCAGCCATGCCGGCATCCAGCCGCCGTTCAGAAGTGCAGGGACCGCCGGGCCGTCCTCCGTGATGTGGGCGACGGTTTCGGTATGCGTGCCATTGCCGTGAGGCGTCAGATGCAATACGGAGGCATTGCAACTCGCACCCGTCTCAACGCGGCCGGTAAAGCCTTCGACCGCAAGCGGATCAGCCGCGGCCTCCGGTGCGCCAAAGGCGCGCGGACCACGACCGTCAAAAGCCAGCGGAATCGCGACGTCACTCGCCACCGCGGCCGTGCTGCGGTAACGGCAGCCATTGAAAAACAGCTCAATCGCCACGGCGGTAGCGCTCGGGATCGAGCCCCATCCATTCGAAGGCCGTGCCTGCACGCAGGCGGGCCTCGATCTCGGAATCGAGTTCCAGCGAGCGAATCAAGGCACCCGGCTCCAGCTCGCCCAGGGGGAACGGATAATCCGTGCCCAGACACACGCGTTCCGGGCCCGCCAGCTCCAGCAGGTAACGCAGCGCTGCCGGGTCGTGCAGCAGCGAATCGTAGTAGATCCTGCGCACGTATTCGCGCGGATTTACGTCATTGTCCACGGCGCACAGATCCGGGCGCACATTGAAACCATGCTCGATGCGGCCGATGGTGTGCGGGAAGGCGCCGCCGCCGTGGGCAAAGGCAAAACGGATGCGCGGATGGCGTTCGATCACGCCACCGAAGATCAGCGAGCAGATCGCGCGGCTCGTCTCCGCTGGCATGCCCACCAGCCACGGCAGCCAGTACTTGTTCATCTCACGCCGGCCCATCATGTCCCAGGGGTGCACGAATACGGCGGCGTCGAGACGCTCGCAGGCGTCCCAGAACGGCTCGAAGCGCGGGTCGTCCAGGTTCCATTGCTCGATATGCGTGCCGATCTCGACACCCGCCAGTCCCAGGTCCTTCACGGCCCGCTCGAGCTCTTTCACGGCAAGGTCGGGAGCCTGCATCGGCACGGTCGCCAGACCGATGAAACGCCTGGGATATTTCTCCACGACGCCGGCGATGTGGTCGTTCAGGCGCCGCGCCAGATCCAGGGCATGCTCGGCCCGGGCCCAGTAGGAGAACATGACCGGCACGGTGGAGAGTACCTGCACGTCCACGCCAGTCGCATCGCACTCGGCGATACGCGCCTCGGGTTCCCAGCAGTTGGCCTCGATGTCACGGAAATTCTTGCCGTCACGCATCATGCGCGCACAACCGGTGCCGTGCTTCTCGATGGAAATGAACCCGCCGTAGCCGTAGCGGCTGGCCAGATCGGGCAGCTCCGCGGGCAGGATGTGCGTGTGGATGTCGACCGTCAGCATCGGCACTTACTGGGGCGCCTCCATCACGGCACCGCAGTGCTTGCAGGTGCGTTTCCCGAGGTCGCCGAAGAAGCGGTCGAATACGGGCGGGAAGTCCTTCTCGATGCTCTTCAGCACGAAGTACTCCTCGTAAAGCTTGTTGTGGCATTTTTCGCAGAACCACATCAATCCGTCCTTCTCGCCTTCCTGGCGACGGCGCTCCACCACCAGGCCCACCGAATGGGCAAAACGCTGCGGCGAATGCGGCACGCCGCCGGGCAGCAGCAGCATTTCGCCGGCGCGGATGGGGATGTCCACCGGCTTGCCGTCCTGCATGGTCTTCAAGAGCATCTCGCCCTCGAGCTGGTAGAACAGCTCCGGGCCGGCGTCGTAGTGATAGTCCTTGCGGCTGTTGGGACCGCCCACCGCCATCACGATGAACTCGTCGTTCTCGAAGATCTGCTTGTTGCCCACGGGCGGCTTGAGCCGGTGGCGGTGCTCCTCGATCCAGGGCATCAGGGCAAAGGGCGTCAATACATTCATCGGATCACCTCCTCACGTCTCGGGATAGGCCGCTATGCACTTGAGTTCGACGGCTATCGGCGTCGGCAGCGCGCCGACTTCAACCGTGGTCCGGCAAGGCGGGTTCTCCGGGAACCGCGCCGCCCATGCGGCGTTGAACGCCTTGAAGTCGCGGGCCATGTCGGTCAGGAAGACCGTGACGTCCAACAGGTCGCCCATCCCCAGGCCGGCGGCCTTCAGGACCGCTTCGACATTCTCGAACACCGACTGAGCCTGGACCGCGACGTCGTAGGCCTGGACCCGTCCCGATTCGTCGAACGTGACGCCCGGGATGTCTTTCGTTCCCGGTTTGCGCGGGCCCACCCCGGAGAGAAACAACAGGCGCCCCAGGCGCCTGGCGTGCGGATAATGGCCTACGGGCGGCGGTGCGGCTGCGCTGTCGATGGCTCCGTCCACGATCCGGTCTCGATGGGTCTTGTACTAATGATACTAGGCCGCTTCATCGCCCACGCCCGGCAAACGGGCACCCGACCAAAGAAAAAGGCCCGGCACACTCTCCTGGAGAGCATGCCGGACCCGGGGTTCGTCAAGATCGGGTAATCAGCCGCCGTTCAGGTTATCCGGGCAGATCGGCTGGATGTCAGAAGCCGGGATCGGGGGCGGAGCGTCGCCCTGGAGCTGGGCAAGGGTCGGCACCGATGCGCTGATCGGCGCATGGGACAGGAAGTGCGGACGAATACGCGCCTTGGTGTCCTGCTCGAAGTCATAGCCGATTTCGATCAACGTCGGCTCGCTCCACTTGCCGGCGAAGAAGGTCATGCCCATCGGCAAGCCGTGGATATTCCCGGCAGGCACGGTAATCGAAGGATAACCGGCCACGGCGGCCGGACTGTCGCCACCCGCTCCGACGTGGTCGCCGTTCACGAGATCGGTCGTCCAGGCGGGGCCGGAGGCGGGAGCCATCAGCGCATCGAGGTGATGTTTCTTGAGCGCGGCGTCGATGCCGTCCGGGCCGGTCATCTTCTTCGCCTCGGCCAGTGCCTGCTTGTACTTCGGATCGCTCAAAGGACCCTCGGCCTCGGCCTTGATCATCAGGTCCTGGCCGAACCAGGGCATCTCTTCACGGGCATGCGCCTTGTTGAACGCAATGATGTCGGCCAGCGAATGAACCTTCAGTCCCTTGCGGGTCTTCAGGTAGGCGTTGAGATCGTGCTTGAACTCATAAAGCAACACGGTGAATTCGTCCTTGCCGTATTTCTGCAGGTTGGGAAATTTGACGGCCATCACCGTCGCGCCGGCTCGGCGTAATGCCGCAACGCTGTGGTCGAGCACGCCCAGCACCCGCGGATCGCTGCCCGCGAGACCGCAGATCACGCCGATGCGCTTGCCCTTCAATTTGCCGTGCTCGAGAAACCTGGTGTAGTTGGTCTTGTGCTGGTCGGCATCGGCCGTCATCGGGTCGCGCGGATCGCTGCCGGCCAGCACGGTGAGCACCGCGGCCGCGTCGGCCACGCTGCGTGCCATCGGACCCGGATCGTCCTGGCTGTGCGAAATCGGCACGATGCCGGCGCGGCTGACCAGTCCCAGGGTCGGGCGAATGTCGACGATGCCGTTGACCGAGGAGGGGCAGGTCAGCGAACCATCCGTTTCCGTCCCGAGCGCAAAGACCGAGAAACCGGCCGACGTGGCAGCGCCGGAACCCGAGCTGGATCCGCATGCGTTGCGGGACAGGACATAAGGATTGTGCGTGAGCCCACCGACGCCGCTCCAGCCACTGGTGGAATGCGTGGAGCGGAAGTTCGCCCACTCGCTGAGGTTGGCCTTGCCCACGATGATGGCTCCGGCCTTGCGCAACTGGTGTGCCACAAAGGAGTCGCGCGGG
>OFHI01000238.1_pt1 | contig 9454 bp, 8 predicted proteins | sample 1522021 | NCBI WGS metagenome assembly OFHI01 (sample SAMEA2464839, study PRJEB22497) | soil metagenome | biome: Grassland; feature: Farmland; material: Clay | place: Australia | collected 2013-02-01 | depth 1.4 m | reverse complement strand
GCCTACCCCGGACTGCCGGTGCTCTACGTATCGTCAGGCGGAACATTGTATGGAAGCATGGATAGCCCCGTACCCGAGAGCGTGCCCGTGCATCCCCGCTCATACCACGGGGCCGCGAAAGCATCCATCGAGCTGTTCCTGGGAGCCTGGGCACAGCAGTATGAAGGATGCCTGACGGTTCTGCGCCCCTCTAACGTATATGGCCCCGGGCAGCTGCCGCACCAGGGATTCGGCATCATTCCCGCTGCTATGGAGTCCATACTGAAAAAGGCTCCGCTCACGGTCTGGGATGAAAATACCGTTCGGGATTATCTATACATAGAAGATTTGTGCCGCCTGTGTCTCGTGGTCCTCTCCTCCGGGCGGCAATCAGGCGTCCGGATATTCAACGCATCATCAGGGGAAGGCACACGCCTGGGAGACCTGCTGGAAATGATCGGCAAGGTGGCCGGTGCACCCATCGAAAAAAGAATACAACCCCGGCGCCGCCTGGATATAACGCAGATCATTCCGGACAACCACAAGGCCATCGCCACCTTTGACTGGGAACCTGCGGTGGAGCTGGAAGAAGGGCTGCGGCAGACGTGGCGCTGGTTCAAAAACTCCGATACTCCTGCATGAGCACGCCTGACTGTACCGTTTGCATCGCCAACTACAACGGTGAAGTCTTGCTGCCCGAATGCATTGACTCGGTACTGCAGCAGGATTGCGGCTTTGACGTCGAAGTCATCGTCCATGATGACGCTTCGACGGATGGGTCCGTGGATTTGCTCAAGAAACGATACCCGGGCGTAAGAATCATTGAAAGCGGAAACAATGTCGGGTTCTGCATCTCCAACAACCGCATGGCCGCCCAGGCGAGAGGCGATTACCTGTTATTGCTCAACAACGACGCCGCACTTTATCCCGATGCCTTGCAAACGCTCCTCAACCAGGCGAAATCAAGCCAAGAGCCCTCCATCCTGAGCCTTCCGCAGTACGACTGGGAGACGAACCAGCTCATCGACCGTGGCTGCCTGCTCGACCCTTTCTACAACCCTGTTCCCAAACTTGACTCCGCACGCGGCGAGGCGGCCTACGTGATCGGCGCCTGCCTGTTCCTGCCGCGCGGCCTTTGGAACGAACTGGGGGGATTCCCCCAATGGATGGAATCCATAGCCGAAGACATGTACTTGTGCTGCCACGCACGCCTGCTTGGCCATCGCGTCGAAGCATTGGCCGCCAGCGGCTACCGCCACAGGCAAGGCGCCAGCTTCGGCGGTAACAACGCAATCGCCCGGGGACTGCGGAGCACGTATCGCCGAAGATACTTGAGCGAGCGCAACAAGACCGCCGTTATGGTGACCTGCACGCCGACCCTTCTGGTATGGCCACTTCTGGCATTGCATTGCACGCTGCTTTTGCTCGAAGGCAGTTTGCTGTCACTGCTGAAATTCGATGCGCGCCCGTGGCGCAGGATTTATGGACCGGCTCTGGCCCATACCGCGCGAAGTTTCAGCTTTCTCCTCTCCGAACGTAAGAAAGTACAAAGAGAACGCCAGGTCGCATTGCTCTCATACCTTGCCGTCTTTACGATCATCCCCAGAAAACTGGCAATGCTCTTCAAACACGGCATACCGTCCGTAGATTAGGAAACGCTATCTGCCCCGGGGAATTTCAAGATAATACGCATCCTCGCCTGCAAGAGGGTCATGAGGAGGCATCCCGGCCACGCCAGGGACCAAGGCGCCCTCTCACCCCGTCCCATAATCCGGCCACAGCCATACGCAATGAGCCAGCGCGCTGCCGTCCAAAAGCCACCTGGCTATACACAAAGCCCGCGGACCACCAGAAACTCCGGATCTTCCATCTCAGCGCAATATGGCGCATACGGCACAAAGCCACGTAATTCCGGACACGATAGTAAACCCGCAAAGGACTGTAGGCACTTTCCTGCTGCCAACCAAAATACCAGACGCGTAATGCATGCTCGCCCAGATGGTGGAACATCGATGCATGCCCGGCACCGAAGAGTGAATACCCGAGATGGCGCGCCCTGTGGCACCATTCGTTATCGACATGATCCAAAAAAAGATCTTCCCTCATGCCCCCAACGACCCGCAGCGCCTCGAAAGGGATCAAGGTGCCCGAGGTAATCAGGGTCAGGACTTCCAGGATCGGTTTGGATTCATCGGCTTTTCGGTGTCCATAAAAAAACTTTCCCGGAATATTGACTTGAAACGGATACGTGAGCCCCGTGTTCCTGTCCGTGTAGACCGGGCCGACGGCCCCGACGCGCCGCCCTTCCTGTTCAAGCTCCGTCAGAACCTTCATCAACTCATCGACCATGCCAGGCGCCGGCAGGCTATCCTGATCACTCAACAGGACATGAGTGGCCCCTGCATCCTCGGCAGCCTCGATCCCGACGTTGAGGGCACGGGCCACGCCCTGGTTCGACCCCAATCGAATCAGGCGAATCGATTCATACGACTCGGCTTCGAGTACCTGCTCGACCCGCCGATCCTCTTGCGGGGTATTGTCGACCACCACAATTCCCCGAGTCTGAGCCAGGAGGGAGTCGAGCAACGGAATGAACGTATCCATGTCAGGAAAATACGTCACCACCACGGCGAAAGTCCGGGGAAGCCTTGCGTTCATTTACGGGCGGTGAATGTCAAAAATTCCCGGCGCGCGGGGATCATCATTTCCAAAAGCTCGAACATAATCGTCCAGACCGGCGGTTTCCCTCGATAGCTGGCACTCGCCGCACTCCCTGCAGACGCAATGGACTGGCTGGCGGCAAACACATTGAATACGGTCAATCCACGCCAGTGTTGTTTCAGCGAACGAAATCCTGACTGCTTCAGTGCCTTCCGGAGACTCGAGGAATTAAACAGCGTTAGATGACGGGGCGGCTCGAGCCCCCTCCATGCGCCGCGAAACAAGCGCGCCCCAAAACTCGACAGATTCGGGGTATCGATCCACAGTATGCCGCCCGGCTTTAGCAAGTCACGCAACTGATTCAGCAATGCAACCGGATCGTGGACATGCTCGATTACGTGGCACAAGGTAATGAAGTCGTAAAACCCGCGCCGTTCCGTCAACACATCGACTCCTCCCTTATGGACGTTCAGTCCGCGGGCCTGCGCCACCTTCACCGCTTCGGAATCAAAATCCAACCCTTCCGCCGTCCAACCCGCCTGACCCGCCAATTCGAGAAACGAGCCGTTCCCGCAACCCACATCCAGCAGCCGTCCCATACCGCTCTCCGGCAGCGGCGGCAGATGACGGCACTCGGCATCCGCCGCATGACGCAACGGCGGGAAAAAAAGCAACAGCCACCGTCCGCCAATGCGTCCGGGCCGACGCTGAAGTCCGTAGCGGTGGTTCTGATAATCGTTTACACAATCATGAAGCTGCGTTCGGACAAAACCTTTCCGCCGCACCAAAGGATGGTCAACCGCCTCGTGCGTGTAATAACCCGCATATGCCTTTCCTATGCTGTCTTTCGTGGGCCGTGGATCCAGGTAGCCACTTTCGCAGGAGGAGCAGCGATAAAGGTTCCACTGGCCATCGGCAATATGGAATACGCGATCCGTCAATTCACTGTGAAGCAGTTCCCGGTCCCCACTGCCGCAAACGGGGCATGCAGGCACGGATTCCAGTTCTTCGGATGGCCATGGGGGCACGGGGCGGATTGCGCTTACTCCTTTCCGTCCGCGATCGTCATCATCCATGCGTGGATTTCTGGAGTTATTCATGGCACCTGATAAAAATGGAAGACAATGAACAGGGACCTTTCACAATCCCAGCACGGTGGGCCGGAACCCAATCAGACGGCGCACCCAGAACCATTGCAGGCCATTGAATACCAACAGGCTGGCGGACGTCGCGATGGCGGAGCCATTCATACCGAAATCAGGGATCAGGAGAAAATTCAACAGAATGTTCAGCCCGACGGTGACTCCTGCGCTGTAGAGTGTAAACCTTTCGTGCCCAGTCATATTGACCGTGACCGTGGTAAATCCCGCAACCAGCATGAACAAGTAGCCGACGGTCAGAATGCGCAGGGCCATGGCGCCCTCGATATAGGCATTACCATAGAAAAAGTGCAGCAACTGGACCGCAGCCACCAGGAACAGGATGGCCAGGGGCAGGGATAGCAACAGCGTCCGGCGCGCCGAAGCGGTCAGCAGACGTTGCAGCGCCTGCCTTTCTCCGGTGCGGTAGAAAGTTGCAACCCGGGGGGCAATGACCATATCAACGGTGGTAACGACAAAAGCCACAAAAGCCGCGCCACGGGCGACGATGGCATAAATCCCGACATCGTGCGGTCCCCGCAGGCTGCCCAGGAGAATGATATCGGCGCGATCGTTGATGAGAAACAGCATGCCCATCACCATGAACGGCAGCGCCGCCCGCAGGCTCGGCCTCGGCCTATCCCCTCCGGATCGCTGGCGCGTGACTCGATTCAACTGAACCTGGTTCACAATGAAAACGAGGAAGGTGGCAGCCACGGCAGCCGTCATCACCTCCCATGGATGCAAGGTCCCCCGAACCAGCCACAGCACGAACATGGTCAAAACGAGGATCAGGGGACCAAATGCCAATGGCCACTGGCTTGTGGCCACGAAATGCAGCGCGCGCAGCAATCCCTGGCGCACCTGTCCCAGGGCCGCCAGCAGGGGCAAGGGTGCCGCGATCAGGAACAACAGGCGGGCCCGGCCGGCCATGGGAAGCCAGTAGGCGGCAGCAAGGATCGCCAGAATCACTCCTCCACACACCAGCACCCGCATATCGGCCCAACGCCGCAATTCGCGCAGAGCCCCGGGGCGGCCTGCGCCCTCGCGCATCAGGTAGGAAGGAAGCCCCATGGTTGCCGGTATGGTAAGGAGCGTAGTCCAGGCTGTCACGTAGGCATACAGGCCAAACCCGTGGGGCCCAAGCACCCGGGCATACAGCAGGCTGGAACCGAAAGAAATGGCGGTGGTAGCCAGTAGCAAGGCGGCAGTGATTCCCGCCGAGCGGGTCATGACGCCGCGCTCGCCGCGCGAAAGAATGTCCGCAAACACAAGGGCCATGAGCCGACGTAGGTTCACGCGAAGCCCATAGGGCAAACCAGGGGCTATCTTAGCCGGACAGCCCATTCCGCGCCCATTCGCGGCCTTTCTCCGGCGGAACCGGACGCCGCGGGGAAAATATCGGTCAAGTAGGATTAATCCCTTTCATTTCAAGCCGGTTTTGGTCTACAGTAACGAAAATTGTCAACTAAACCGCCTATGGCCACGCCTGCAGAAATAACCCCGCTTTCCGGGCTCGGACGCCATCTCGTCAATCGCGGGATGCTTAATGCCGACCAGGCGCGACTGGCTCAGGCTGACGCACGCAAGCACAAGCAGCAGCTGGTGAGCTACCTGGTGAAACAGGGCATGGTGCCGGCCCATGCCCTCGCGCAGGCCATCGGCGAGGAATTCAGCGTTCCCATCCTCAACCTGGATGCCTTGCAGTTTGACCTCGATCTTGCCCGCGACGTCGGCGAACAATTGATCCGCAACCATCGGGTCATCCCGTTTTTCAAGCGAGGCAAACGACTTTACATCGCCACCTCGGATCCCACCAACGACCAGGCTCTTGACGAACTTAAATTCAATACGGGCCAGATCGTGGAGTCTGTGCTGTGTGAAGACGACAAGCTTGATCGTCATCTGGAAAATTTGCTGCAATCGATTGATACGAGCCTGGGGGATCTGGGTGGCGATGAAGACTTCGACGGCATGGATCTTGAGACCGAGGGCAGCGAGGAAACCTCGGCAGCGGAAGCGGCGGCCGTCGATGATGCCCCGGTGGTGCAGTATGTCAACAAAATTCTGCTGCAGGCGATACGCAGCGGCGCATCGGACATCCACTTTGAACCCTACGAGAAGTACTACAGGGTGCGGCTGAGAATCGATGGCGTTTTACAGGAAATCAATCGTCCTCCAATCCATTTAAAGGAAAAGCTGGCCGCGGTACTTAAAGTCAAGTCCCGGCTGGCCCTCCGGGCGTGACAGCCTGAAGATGTCAAAAACCCGGGCGATGGACTTCCGCGTAAGCTCCATCCCGACCGCTTGGGGAGAAAAAATCGTTCTCCGCCTGCTTGACCCGGCCAGTGCCAGTCTTGGTGTGGAAGCTCTCGGTTTCGATGGAAATCAACATGAGGCCTTTTCCCACGCACTCGCCCAACCCAATGGAATGATCCTGGTTACCGGGCCTACGGGCAGCGGCAAGACGGTCACGCTGTATACGGCAGTACAGATCCTCAACACGCCGGAGATCAACATTTCTACAGCTGAGGATCCGATCGAAATCCAGTTGCCGGGCATCAATCAGCTGGAAGTGAATCCCAAGATCGACCTCACATTTGCCGGCGCCCTGCGCGCGTTTCTCCGCCAGGATCCGGATGTCATCCTCGTAGGCGAAATCCGCGACTATGAAACTGCTGAAATAGCGGTCAAGGCCGCTCAAACGGGTCACCTCGTATTGTCCACCCTGCATACAAACGATGCGCCGAAGACGCTCACCCGCTTGCGTGACATAGGCCTGCCGCCCTACTCCATTGCTTCGAGCGTCAACTTGATCGTTGCCCAACGGCTAGTGCGCCGATTGTGCAAGAATTGCCGCAAACCGCTTGATATTCCCGCTGAAGCGCTGCTGGAAGAGGGCTTCACAGAAGCAGAAATTGCCGAAGGCATGACCATATATGGCCCCAAGGGGTGTCCACAATGTACCAATGGCTACAAAGGCCGGGTTGGCATCTTTGAAGTAATGCCCATGACCGATACGATGCAACATGCCATCCTGACTGATGCGCCAGATGAGGAAATTGCCCGCTTGGCCCGCAATGAGGGCATTCAGGACATGCGCCGTTCAGGCTTGGACAAGATCAAGTCCGGCGACACCTCTTTGGAAGAAGTCAGACGCGTAACCACGAGCTAGAGAATCTACCATGGCGACTACCGACACCAGCACCAAGCAAATCAACTGGATCTACGAAGGACGCGACTATAACGGTCAGCGTATCAAGGGGCGCCTGATGGCCAGCACGCTCACACTGGCACGTGCTGAACTGCGCAGCCGAGGCATAGCCCCGACAAAAGTCCTGCGTGAACGCCAAAAGGCGGGCAAGCGCATCAAGCCGGGCGACATTGCTTATGTTAGCCGGCAGTTGGCGACCATGCTGGCTGCCGGTGTCCCGATGGTGCAGACCTTCAAGGTACTGGGCGAGGGCAGCGACAACCCGAAAATGCGCGCACTCATGATAGCCATCGGCAACGACATCGAAGCCGGCACCTCGCTGTCCGCCTCACTGGCAAAACACCCGAAATACTTCGATGCGCTCTATGTCAGCCTGGTAGCCACGGGCGAACAATCGGGCAAACTCGAGGAGCTATTGAACCGTGTTGCGACCTACAAGGAAAAGACCGAGGAACTCAAGCGCAAGGTTAAAAAAGCCCTTATGTACCCCTCGGCGGTCGTCGCAGCGGCTGTCATAGTGACGGCCGTCCTGATGGTCTTCGTGATCCCCAGGTTCAAAGGCTTCTATGCCGACTTCGGAGCCACCCTACCTGCCTTGACCCGGTGGGTCATTGCCGTATCCGACTCCATGGTTCACGTCGGATACCTTTACCTCATCGCATTTATTGGCACCGCGATGGGGCTGGTCATGGGCCGCAGGCGTTCTCACAAATTCCACCGCTATCAGGATCGCGTGTTGTTGAAAATCCCCGTTGTCGGCATGATCATGAAAAAATCGGCCGTCGCCCGTTTCGCCCGCACCCTGGGCATCGTACAGGCGGCCGGCGTACCCATGGTCGAGGGTCTTGCAACCGTGGCCAATGCAACCGGCAACGTCATTTACCAGGAGGCTGTCATGCGAATCAGCCAACAGGTAGCCGGTGGCCAGCGCATCGCTCGTGCCATGAATGAAGCCAATGTCTTCCCCGCCATCGTCACGCAGATGATCGGCATTGGCGAAGAATCCGGCGAAATCGACAAGATGGCCTCCAAGGTGGCCGAATTTTACGAAATGGAAGTCGACACCCTGGTCGATGGGCTGAGCCAATTGCTGGAGCCCATGATCATGATGGTTCTCGGCGTTGTAGTGGGCACCCTTGTCATCGCCATGTACCTGCCCATCTTCAACCTCGGTAACGTCGTCTAATCGCTGCCGATCCGGACGTCACGCGCTAAGGGATATTGGCATGGCGGCAGCAGGCGTCCGAGGACGTCTGGTGGTCCATCAGAAAGAGTTCATTCCGTTGAATGACCATCCCAGGAATTCCTGAAAACCTGCCCCGGAGAATCGGATTCATGTATAACGGTATCAGCCTGATCGCCATCGCTGGCGGCCTGGGCCTCATATTCGGCAGTTTCCTGAACGTTGTCATCCACCGGCTGCCGCGTATGCTCGAGCGCCGTTGGCGCCACGAATGCGCCGAATACATGCAACAGACGGCTGAGCCCGAGGATCACGAACCACCTTACAACCTGGTCGTGCCGGCCTCCGCCTGCCCCGCGTGCCAGCGAAAAATTCGGCCCTGGGAAAATATTCCCGTCTTGAGCTACCTTATGCTGCGTGGCCGATGTGCAGGCTGCAACGCGCGTATAAGCCCGCGCTATCCCGCGATTGAACTGCTGACAGGCGCGCTCTCCGCAGCCATGGTCTGGCGTTTTGGCTGGAGCCTGGCCAGCCTGGGTGGCCTGATCTTCGTCTGGACACTGATCGCCGCGGCCGCTATCGACCTCGAGCACTACCTGCTTCCAGACGCCCTGACCCTGCCCCTGCTCTGGCTGGGCTTGCTTCTTAACACATGGAATGTCTTCGTTCCCCTCAGGGAAGCGGTGATCGGAGCCGTAGCGGGCTACCTCGCGCTGTGGCTTGTATTTCACACATTCCGGTTTCTGACGGGCAAGGAGGGCATGGGACGCGGTGATTTCAAACTGCTGGCATGCCTGGGTGCCTGGACGGGGTGGCGCATGCTGCCCTTGATTGTCCTGGCGGCAGCCGTAGTGGGGGCGATCATCGGTGGCAGCTGGCTGCTGTTCGGCAAACGCGGACGTGAACACCCCATCCCCTTTGGCCCCTTCCTGGCAGCAGCGGGCCTGCTGGCCCTGATGGCAGGCCCGCCTATCGTTCATGCCTACATGCATTGGGCACTGCCTGCGCGGCACTGAGGCCGGACGATGCTGAAGATCGGCCTGACGGGTGGCATAGCCAGCGGAAAATCCGAAGCCGCCAGATGTTTTTCCGATCTGGGAGCCGCCGTTATCGACACCGATGAGCTCGCACGGGAAGTAGTGAAGCCGGGCAGCGCAGGCTTGAAGGAAGTCATTGAAACTTTCGGGAAACGCCTGCTGAAGGAAGACGGGTCACTCGACCGGCGCGCATTGCGCCACATCATCTTTTCCGACCCCGCCGCGCGCCAGCGCATGGAAG
>OFHI01000237.1_pt1 | contig 9550 bp, 8 predicted proteins | sample 1522021 | NCBI WGS metagenome assembly OFHI01 (sample SAMEA2464839, study PRJEB22497) | soil metagenome | biome: Grassland; feature: Farmland; material: Clay | place: Australia | collected 2013-02-01 | depth 1.4 m | reverse complement strand
TCTGTACACAGAGCTGAACGACATAATTGACGAAGTGGCAGAACGGGCACAATTCCTGGGAGGATACAGCCTTGGAACACTTTCAGAATTCATGAATGCTGCCAGGATAGAAGAGGACCCGGGACAGTATCCCGAAGCAAAAGAAATGGTATCATCACTTCTCGAAGGCTACGAATCACTGATAAGAAACATAAGGTCAGAAACAAGCAGGGAGGATCACCACACAGACGTCGGCACGATGCACTTCCTGGCTGAAATACTGCAGAAGCATGAGAAGAGTGCATGGATGCTCAGAACACTCCTGATGGACTGGAAAATAAATTAATAAAGATTGTTACAGGAAATACAGGACGCAGAGGCAGTTCACCTCAAATTTATCCTTTTTGTGGCAAAGCCATATATATTGTTATTGGAATCTCAAGGCAATGGGAAAAGCAGGGTCTCCTGACAGGGAACTTGAGCGTTTTATATCGTACATGATCGGGGAGAGAAAGAGCCCCTACACAATAAAGCAGTACAGGTTCCTCGTTGGGAACTTCCTCAAGTTCACTGGAAAAACACTGCAATCAGTAAATACTGAGGACATAGAGAAGTACAAGAACTTCCTTGCCCTTGAAAAGAAATACTCAAAAAACAGCCAGTATCTGGCGATAAAGGCAGTGAAACTGCTGTACAAATCAAGGAATATTGAGCCTCCCCTTAATCTCACCACTCCGAAGAGGTCCAAAAAAATGCCGAATTATCTTACTCAGAGAGAAGCGAAGAAGCTTCTGGATGCGGCTCACGATGACCTTAAAACGTCGGCTATGGCTTCTCTTCTCGTTTACACCGGGATCAGGGTGGGGGAACTGTGCAAGATTGACGTGGACGACCTGAACCTTGAAGAAAGGTTCATAAGGATACGCTCTGGAAAAGGCGACAAGGACAGGATAGTCATAATTCCTGACGAATGCGCTAAAACACTCCATGAATACCTCATGGAAAGGTACAAGGTGCAAAGCACGACCAGGGCTTATTTTGTCAGCAGCAGGAAGTCCAGATTCGACACTTCATCGGTCGAAAGGATCATAAGAAATCTGGGGAAGAAGGCAGAAATCAGCCGCAAGGTCACCCCTCATGTGCTGAGGCACACCTTCGCCACAACTGTTCTTCGCAATGGGGGAGATATAAGGTTCATACAGCAGATCCTCGGGCACGCCAGCGTTGCCACGACACAGATTTACACCCATGTGGACGACAACACATTAAGGGAAATGTACGAAAAGCACGGGCCAAGGTTCGACTGATCCGGAACATAACAAAAGAAATCTGCCTTCAGTGCTTCCTGCTTATTATGTAATCAGAGAACCACATGAGGAATTCCTTTATTTCCTCGTTTCCTTCTACTGTTTTGAGGTATTCCTTGCTCTTCTCTATCATCTTCTTCATTATTTCTATGGAATAGTCGTAAGAGCCGCTGTCCCTGACTATATTTCTCAGTTTCTCAAAATCTTCATCGCTGACGTCACCGGAGGCGAGGCATTTCCTTATAAAAGAAGCATCCTCAGGAGTTGAGTTTTCAATAGCCTTCAGCATAAGTAGAGTTTTCTTGCCCTCGTTGACATCATTCTTGATGGATTTGCCCGTGACCTTTTCATCACCAAAGAGGCCAAGAACATCGTCATGAAGCTGAAAAGCCACGCCAAGCAGGTATCCGAAATAACTGAGTGACTCAAGGCCGTCGTATTTTCCCGACAGCTTGGCGCCCATCATCAGGGGCCCCTCAATCGTGTACTTTGCAGTTTTCCACAGATGCAGCCTCATCAGGTCCTTCTGTGCAAAGTCTTCTGAAATTGATGAATAAATATCAAGTAGCTGCCCGTAGCCTGTTGTTTCGACGATTTTTGCAAGTTCATCACTTGCGTTGAGGACTTCCATGTTTCCAAGGCCGGAATCGAAAAGAATCTCGTGGGAATAGCTTTCAGCAAGGTCTCCCGCCACAATCGCCAGGTTCTCGGAAATTCTCTTGGAACCGGGTATTCCCTTGAGAATGCGGTTTTCAGCTTCAACGTGAAAACTGGGTTTTCCACGCCTCACGTCACTCTGGTCCATTATGTCGTCATGAATAAGCAGGTATGTTTGAGTCAGCTCGATTGCAATAGAAGCTTTCAGCATCCTGTCGTCATTCTTGCTGAAAAGGTCATGGCCCATGATTATCAGGAGGGGCCTGACTCTTTTTCCGCCGTTCATCGTGAAATCTCTGATCATCTCCACTATCTCAACTGAAAGTGGATCATTCGCTTCATCAAGCTTGGAACTGAAAAAGGAGGACAGCTCATCGTCGATCCTTAATTTAACGTCATTCATCAGGGTGCGGTAGTCATTCAAGGCAATCACTCAAATAATTCCTGTACTGCGCATACCGATAATCATAATGGGTTTAAAGGTTTTCACAACCTTGTGATATTGATGCGATAATATTTAGATGGCTTATGCCTGATGGTATCAGATGCCAGAAGCGGACAGGGGAGAAAAGTACCAGTGTGGAATCGATGAGGCAGGACGTGGGCCCGTCATAGGTCCGATGGTAATTTCAATAGTGTGCGGGGATCGTGACCGTCTTGCAGCACTCAGGGTAAGGGATTCAAAGACGATCAGCCCTCAGAGAAGGAAGAAACTTTTCCAGGAAATCCAGGACGCTTCCGACTACGTGAGAACTATAATAATCCCATCTCCAAAGATCAACGAGCTCATGGGGAAGATGACCCTTAACGAGATTGAATTCATACATGCTGCTGAGTTGCTTGAAAACGCAGAATACACGACATACGTTGACTGCTTCGACGTAATTCCGGAGAGGACTCAGGAAAGGCTTGGTGAAAAGACAGGAAAGAAAGTCATCTGCTCCCACAAGGCTGATGCGATATATCCCTCAGTTTCTGCAGCCTCCATCATATCCAAGGTCACAAGGGACGAAGAGATTGAGAAGCTTAAGAAGGAATATGGAAATTTTGGATCAGGTTATCCAGCTGACCCCGCTACAATATCCTTTCTTGAAAATGCAATATCACAGGGTGTTGATTTGAGCAGCATAGTCCGCAAGAAGTGGAAGACGTATGAAAACATAATGAGAAAAAAGCGCACTGGAAAGCTACTATGAATTAGCGATTCCAGATAATTAATGTTAAAATATTAAATCTCCCTCGCATCATTGTGCCAAGCAATTTCAAACCTACCGATAAGGACGAATTAGCAAACGACTATAATGAAAGAGGTATTTCATATTTCAACCTGAAGAAGTATCCAGAGGCAATAGCGGAATTCACAAAGGCCATAAAGACTCTTGACAATGAACCTGATTATTATTTCAACAGGGGGCTTGCGTATTATTCAATGAAGATGCTTGATCAGGCCATACGCGACTACAGGAAATCTATAGAGCTTTATCCTGATTATGCCGATTACCACAATGCCGTTGGAGCGGCAATGGATGATGCCGGAGATCTTGAAGGGGCACTCAGGGAGTTCAGCGAGGCCATCAGGCTGGAGGGTGACATTCCGGATTACTACTACAACCGCGGCAACGTATACTGGAAGATGAAGAAAATGGAAGATTCACTTTCAGATTTCAACATGTGCATCAAGCTGAATTCCACCGACCAGATTTTCATATACAGGAGGTACGAACTCCTGGTCGCAATGGAAAGGTACGACGATGCCATTGAAGCACTGAATTCTGCAATAAAGGTTGTTCCGGGGAATTACCAGTATCATCTGGCAAAGTCAGAAGTCTATGAAAAACTCGGGAAATACAAAGAAGCTGTTGAGGCAATAGATGAAGCGATTTCACTTGTTCCGGAACCTGCAGCGCTGGAAAGGAAGAAGGAAGAGCTCGAAGAAAAAATAGCATCCTGAAACCATATTCTTTTTACATTTTCAAGGCAACATTTTTAGGCGTTAATCCAATATATTCGAAAGGCCCTGCATCCCTGAAAGAAAAGAAACGGGGCATTAAATGTGATTAAAGGTGATCTTTCCCTACGACCTCAGGAACTATCAGGTCAGCATTATTGATTTTATATCTGCCAGCCTCCTTAAAAGCGAGGGTGTTGCAGTGGAATCCCCGACGGGATCCGGCAAGACAGTGATGGGACTTCTTTCCGCCCTCAAGTACAGGGACGCTCACAAGGATGAGGACCTGAAGATACTGTACCTCACCAGGACAAACTCCCAGCAGGAACAGGTAATCAGGGAGATAAGGGAAATAAATGAAAAATACACGGTAAAAGCAGTCCCGATCCAGGGCAGGGGAAATCTCTGCCCCCTTTACACAGAAATCGAATCCGCAGGCGATTTCAATTCGGAATCTCTATCAAGGTTCTGCACCCTGAGGAAGAAGAAGGTGATGGAGGGGGACCAGAAAGCCTGCAGATACTTCAACAGTGAGGTCAAGAGTGATGCCACAAGGGACTACATTTTCTCCATGATCCCGACAGCGGAGGAATTCTACAAATACGGCAGGGACAACATTGTCTGCCCGTACGAATCCCTCAAGCATTCCATCAGGGAAGCAGACATAGTCATTGCCCCCTATGCATATTTCCTAAATTTTGCAGTTGCCAACAGGTTCCTCCACAACTGGGGTGTAGCCAGGGACCGCCTCATAATAATAATGGATGAGGCACACAACCTTCCGGATCTCGCCAGGGAAATGTCATCCTTTGAAATTTCCGTGAACCAGATCAACCTGACAGAAAAGGAAAGCCTTGAATTCGGTGATTTTGAGCTCATGGAGAGGATCCGGTCCACCGACATGATGGAGATGCTCAGGAATGCGATTTCAGACCTCGTCAAGGACAAGCTTGCAGAGAGTGATGAAGCAAGGATAAGGTTTGACGAATTCAGGGAATACTTCATGATTTCAAATTCAATAGGCCCGGACAAGTTCAGGAACCTGATCACGTATCTAAGCATCTATGGTGAGCAAATAGCGGAACAGAAGGAAAAGAAGGGAAAGGTTCCAAGATCACATGTCCTATCACTTTCCACAGCACTCATGAGCTGGGAGGAAATAGACGAGGACAGGTATGTGGCAATAATTTCAAGAAACAAGTCTGGCTCAATAAGCGCCGTTTGCCTTGATCCCACGGCAATTCTTGCACCGCTGAAGGAATCAAAGACAATACACCTTTCCGGTACACTTGATCCAATGGAGATATACAAGAATGTTACCGGATTCCCTGAAATTCCACACAGGATAGTGCCTTACATATTCCCGGAGGAAAACAGGTCAGTTCTTTACTATGAAGGCACAACAACGAAGTTCGATGAATTCGACAGTGATGAAGCTGTGAGGATGCACGACATCATTTCTGATCTCATTGAGGAAACGGGCCGGAACACCATGGTTTTCTTCCCGTCATACTCCGTAATGGAGAAGGTAACATCTGTTGGATTTAAGTTCGGGATACTTGAGGAGAGCAGGAAGCTCAAGCAGTCCGCTTTAATGACTCTTGTAAAGGATTTCAGGAAGGGAGGAAAGCCCATATTTGCAGTTTCGGGCGGGAGAATATCAGAAGGAATGAACTTTCCGGGCGAAGAGCTGGAAATGGTCATAATTGCCGGAATACCTTATCCCCGGCCGGATGCAAGACAGAAATCCATATACGGATATTATGAGCACCTTTACCATAACGGGTGGGAATACTCTGTTACGTTTCCTACGGCAATCAAGCTGAAACAGGAGATAGGGCGACTGATTAGAACCGAGAATGACAGGGGCATGGCTATTATTCTAGACAAGAGGGCGGCCTTTTTCCGGAAATACATACCGTACATGAAAATGACTGATGACCCGGTAGGGCAGGCGAGAAATTTCTTCAGCAGGCAATATCACGAATAGCGTATGAAAAATTTCGCTTTCTGACTGTACCGGACTGGAACCTATAAATACAATCTTACCATAAGTGACCGGTTCAAAAATGGCTGATGGTGCCTTAAGTCTACAATACCTGAAGAGGATAATCCTGTCCCGGGATATAGGGAAATGGGTTATAGTGGGTGTTCTGATTGGCATCATAGCAGGATTTGGGTCGCTTCTTCTTTATTACAGTATTGATTTCTTCACTAAGGTCATGCTCACAGGAATTGCAGGCTTCATTCCTCCTGCTCCTGCGGGTGAGGGTGGCCTTCCGGGATACACGATGCCCTCATTCAGGCGGCTGCTGATCCCAGTATCAACGATCATCGGCGGCCTCGTTTCCGGCTTTCTTGTATACAGGTTTGCTCCTGAGGCAGAGGGCCATGGAACCGATGCAGCAATAGAGGCCTTTCACCGGAACAATGGGAAAATCAGGAGAAGGATTCCCTTAATCAAGCTTGTTGCCTCAGCCGTTACGATAGGCTCAGGAGGAAGTGCAGGCAGGGAAGGTCCTACAGCACAGATTGCTGCCGGATTCGGTTCATTCATAGGTGATGTATTCCACATGAGCGATCATGATCGGAGGATTGCGATGGCTGCGGGAATCGGTTCCGGAATAGGAAGCATATTCCTTGCACCTCTTGGCGGTGCCCTTCTCAGCACTGAAATTCTCTACAGGAGGGACTTCGAGGTTGAGGCGCTCATCCCTTCAATTATAGCTTCTGTAATAGGATATTCAATATTCGGTTACGTTTTTGATTACAAGCCTCTTTTTTCAAGCTTCTCGTTCATTGGGTTCACAAACCCCCTTTCTCTTGTTGTGTATCTTATAGTTGGCATATTTGCGGGTCTTGGGGGCATTCTTTACGTTCGCGTTTTCTACGGAGTGCAGAGCCTTTTCAACCGGATGAAAAGGGTATCGAGGTACCTCAGGCCGGCAATTGGGGCAGCGATTGTCGGAATAATAGGCATGTTTTACCCACAGGTACTCGGCCTTGGTTACGGCTGGGTGCAGATGATTCTTTTCAACCAGCTTGCAAGTTTTTCCATTTTCCTCCTCCTGATACTGTTCTTCCTGAAAATAGTGGCAACCTCTTTCACTATCGGATCTGGAGGCTCTGGAGGTGTGTTCGCGCCCGGTATTGTTACAGGCGCATTTCTAGGCGCAACCGTAGGCCTTATAATCCAACCCTTTTTCCCGTTCGTGAATGTGGTCGAAATCACAATCGTGACGATGATATCCTTCTTCGGAGGCGTATCAAAAGCACCGATATCTGTGCTTATAATGGGCACAGAGATGACGAACAGCTTCGCACTCTTCCTTCCGCTGATGCTCGCGACAACAGTATCATACTTCGTTTCCGGATCAAGGAACTCCATATACAAGGCACAGGTTCTTGGAAGGGCGGAATCACCTGCTCACCAGTTCGAATATGAAAGGCCGATAATGGATGAAATATCGGTTTACGACGCAATGAAACGGGATTATTTCATGGTTCCGCCGGACATAAGCTTGAAAGAAGCCCTGGAGAAGATTCACGCATCCCAGACAAAAGGTGTGGTAGTAGAAAGGGACAACGAACTGATGGGCTACCTCTCAATAGAAGACGTGAAATCAGGCATGGATCTTTCATCCACCATGGTGCAGGACGTAATGTCCAGTGAACCCGTAACAATAACCAAGGATGAGAACATACACATTGCACTCAACCTTCTCACCAAGGAACCAAGCGGAAAACTGATCGTAGTCGAGGGCGAAACAAAGAAGAAGGTTGTGGGCACAATAGGCTTCGCGGATATTGCGGATGCGTATAACAGGGAGATACGTAGGATAAAGATCATGCAGATGGAGGGATAAATTCCCTTTCAGAGAGTAAAAGCGAAATAAATCTGTCTTGATCCATAATAGAAACACTAATAGGGTTCGGGGTTTTATTTATGGGCTGAAAAAATATGGCAATTAACAACGCAGATATTGGATTTGTAAGGAAATTCGATGTTTCCGATCTGGATCGTGTTGTAGAAATTGCCAACAGGGAGCTTACTGAGTATTATACAGGAAATCTCATACTCGATCTCTACCAGTCCTGGCCTGACGCCTTTCTTGTATATATATTCGGAAACCAGGTTGTTGGATTTATTATAGGTTCTAAATTCTCAAACACCGAAGCACGCATACTGCTTCTTGCAGTGGACAGGAAATTCCGGCACCTGGGATTTGGAAAGGCCCTGATGGACGACTTCTTAAAGATATGCGTGATAAACAACCTTATGAGCATGCGCCTGGAAGTCAGGACCGATAATGATGAGGCGATAAGATTCTACAAGAGGTACGGCTTTGTGATTACATCCACGATAAGGGCTTATTACAGTGATTCTTCAAATGCTTATCTTATGTGGAAAATCATATAATGCAGGTGGAAGGAATTTTGTGGAACCTCCAATTTAGTTATTCGATATTCCTGTTTCGGTAAAGCGGATCAAGACTTCTCAGTTTTCCCTCTATACTGTCCAGCACTTTTGTGTCACTGGATTCCCACTTAAGGACGAAGTAAAGGCTTCGCAGGAAGCTCTTGGTATTATTCAATCTGTATACTGTTCCGAAAATCTCTTTTCCTGCAGCATAGGAATCTATCCACTTCTTAACATTCTCCATGTCTCCCACCTTGATGATCGCGCTGCAGGCGGCATAAGCAAGCCTGTCGCACTCCCCGCTGCTCATTGGATAATCATTTCCGGAAAGCCTTCCCGTGGCGTCAAGTATCTGCATTAGCTGTTCCGGGAGTGCAGACGGATGGTTTGCACTTGCAAAGAAAGCATCGGACAGGTGTGCAACAGAATGGGCCCATCCCTTATGGTGGACGAATCCTCTCAAATCCCGCTCCATTTTTGAATAATGGAGAAGGCGGTTTATGCTGTCTCTGATGAATTCCGGGTCAAGTTCCTGTTCCCTGGAATCCCGGTCTATTATCGAAGAAGATATCAGTGCCGAAAAACTTCTCATGAATACTGAATCAGTGTTCTGCTCCCCAATGCCTTCAAGCAGATGATCGTCGTCAAGGCATACGGCCAGGATTCTTCCTGCCTGGTCGCCAGTTATAAATTCAGGATCTGAAACAAAATGGTCCAGGATTGTGGAGGTCAGTTCATCGCGAAATACGGGATCCGGCGATCCGAGATTACGTGTCAGCTCTATGCAGAATGGGTATGCGTCCACTTCATCGGGAAGCTTATAATCGTTCGCTATCAATGATTCCAGAAATTCCTTGTTCTTTGCGAGAGCAGCTATATTTGCCATGATAATGCAGCAAACAATGCGCGGGCTCTATAAAAAGCATTACAAATATTATGAAATCTGAATGAACGACTTCTATAAAAATCGACTTGATTAAATCCTAACACCAATTCGATACGAAATAAATAATCGTAACGAAGAAAATGAGTGAAGTCAGAAAACATTAAGTTGATAACTTCCGTATATGACTAAATAATTAAATCCTTAAACAAATCCATTGCTATATATTTTTTGATCTGCTCCACCAGAATTTGGAACACTTCTCTTCAATTTTCATCTAGTGTCACCTCGACTTCTTTCTTCTCAAATCTTTCCCTGAATGTCTGATCATTCAGGAACTTCCTCCTGAACTCCCT
>OFHI01000236.1_pt1 | contig 9680 bp, 9 predicted proteins | sample 1522021 | NCBI WGS metagenome assembly OFHI01 (sample SAMEA2464839, study PRJEB22497) | soil metagenome | biome: Grassland; feature: Farmland; material: Clay | place: Australia | collected 2013-02-01 | depth 1.4 m | reverse complement strand
CATAAAACCAATGCATGGGTCCAAATGCAATCTCCTGCCACGTAGGATGCAAAGATTTCTTCCCGGAACGCACCCTCAAATTCCTTCCCATTATTGATTGTAACATGAGGTACTGAATCGATCCCTGCTTCAACGGCAAGGTCGTGGAACTCAAGTGCCTCGATAACATCTGTCCTGATATGGGGGGTCATCATTGCAAACTTGTGTGCTGCCTGGACAACCATTGGAGAATATAGGCAGGTTGGGGTCACAAATATCCTGATTTCGGTGGGAATAGACGCACCAGCAATCCTCTGGAGGGTAGAAGCGGTCAGTGAAGCCTCGTTCCTTGAAAGATTCCTGATGATTTCGACCAGGGAAGTGAACTCATGAGGGAAGCTCGGTGAACCTTATCCTGCCATCCTGTTCCAACGCCTGGCAACAATTGTGGTAGGGGCCCCTGAGATCCTGTAAGCTTCAGAAGCTTCCAGGTTCTTATCCACATTATAGTACATGAAATGGATCGTCCCCCTCAGCCTTGAGAGTTCCCTGACTATGGCAAGGGCAGAATCGCAGTGTTCAGTGCTATCGTTGGTGAACACCACAACATCCACGTCACTTTTCAGGCTCTTCTCGAAATCAAGGTGAAGAGCCCTTGCGTATTCGTCTCTGATTAATCCCATATGTGTATTAGTTGAGGGGGTTAAATCGTTTGCTTTAAGAGTACCATGGCTTACTTTCTCAGTTGAAGCCCAATAAACAGGTTTAAACGATATAAACCACAATGATAAATTAGCTTCGAATAAAGAGAAATAATTTTCGTCGGTCAGTCAGTGTCATAATTATACTTCTCGCAAACCAGGCTGGATAGGCGATAGATTCGAAAACGAGAAATAAGCCAACAGCAAAGGGTGATACTCCCTCAAGCTTTAGAACGTAAAAGCCTAACATAATAATTCCGATTGATAACGCTATAAGGCTACCTGAAATAGTTTTGTTTCTAATGATACCAATGGTCATGTGCACCAAGTGCTGTAAATTAAAGAGGGACTCCAGGGGACAAAGGCTTGACATAAGGGAGGTTCAAATCCATTTGGGTCACCGGTCCCTTTCCTCTACACAAGTCTATACCCACTTACGAGAAAGGGAGGTGGCGGAGCACACGTCTGAGCACCTGGACACGTTTTTTCGACTAAATGAAAAAAGTGTGGATTCGAACATTAATGTTCAAATAATTCTCGGGACTGAACATGAATATGATGGGGGGGATATAGATAAGGCCGAAAAACGTGCCGCTTTTATATTCCATTTAAAAAATTTTACTCAGCCTTATCAGATTTCAGATAACTCTCAAAAAGTATCTTGGCAATCTTTGGATTTTTTTTCAATTCTCGTTATAAAATTGCTTTCTCTTTAAATTACAGATGTAGATTTCTCTATTTTAGGTAGTCTTCAATTACCTCTATATCTCTCGCATCTACATCATACACATCGTATACCAACTGGTTTATCTCGGATTCCAATTTTCGAACTGTTTCAATGACCAAGACTGTTTCGTCCGTCTTGAGGTCTTGAATTTCATTTAATTTGTCATTTAATTCGAGAAGTCTTTCGCTAACCAAAGATATTTCACTTTGTACCTTTGGTTCAATGCATTTTATTGGAATATTTTTCCAATCGTCTGGATATGTGTCTATTTTACTTCGATTATTAGTTCTGAGTAAATATTGGATAAGATTCGAGTTTAGAACTGCTAGTAGGTATTTTATATGGAATTTCTCTGAAATTTCTTCAACTTCCTTTCGAACCATACCGGTGTTGGTAAAATATTTTGATATGTGTGAATTATAAACATTCTTAAGGGAGAAATAAGGAACGCCCACAACTATTGTATTATCACAGATTTCTTTATTTTTTGAATATGCAATAACTCTTTTTTGCCTTGCCATGAGAAGTTTTTCCGGTTCATAGAGTTCTCTAAAAGTTGGTCTGACCAACCTGGAAGGGCTTCTGTCGGTGTCCCATTCTACGTAGAGTCTCTTAACAATCCTGAACTTATCGAGGTATTTCCCTTCTGTGTATGCACGAGCATGGACGTTATCCTTTGCTGTAGATAATAAATCAGATTTTTTGAATTTCAATGGGTCATCCTTATCGCTGTTAAATCTAGCACCATAACTTACATAACAAATATTGCCCAAGGGGATCGTATTTTCCAACTTGAATTTAATAATTGGTGCTTTTATCCTGAAAACACTGTAGTCATCATTTGTTGAATTGTCAAGCACCCTCTCATTTGTAATTTCTTTTTCGTGTATAACACGTTTACACTTGGTTATCTTTTTATCATTCTGAACGAAAATAATCTTACTTCTTACTCCGACTTTTGTGAATACCTCTATATCGGGAAAGAAATCAATTTGATACAATGAATATTTATCGACAATCATCTTTCCCAGCTTTTGAGTGTAGTCGGTTACTCCTATGGTATCGGGGATGATCATCGAAAACTTACCATGTTCTCTTAGTAGTTTTAACCCTTTCTCAACAAAAGGGACAAACATATCCCACATTTTGTATGGTGTCTCATACTTTCCAGAATTTTCAATGAACTTTCGTGCTTCTATATCCTTGGCGTCTCTAGATTTAATGTAAGGGGGGTTACCAATAACAATGTCAAAGCCTCCCATCTCCATTATTTCTGTAAATCCCTCTTCCCATTTGAAGGCCCTATCGCTTACAGTCGGATCATCTATCAGACTGTTTCCAATCTTTATATTCCTTTGAAGTTCTGGTAATCTATGCTTTCTCTCTGATATCTGCAATAACAAATTCAACTGAGCAATTTCCACGGCTTTCGGGTCAAGGTCAACTCCGAAAATATTGTTTTTAAGAATTTCGGTCTTAAGGGTATATACTTTTTCTGAATTCTCTAAGTCAAATCTTGTCTGTTTCAAATCGCTTTCGTCAAGCTTCAACTCCCTTTTCCAATAATTCTCAAGCTCTTTGTATGCCCTTATCAGAAAGCTTCCAGAACCACATGCTGGATCAACTATTTTGACATTCTTGATTTCCTCTGGTGTATGTGTTTTTATGTATTCGCCAACAGTGTTCTTGACAATATAATCAACAATATATGAAGGCGTATAGTAAATGCCCTGTTCTTTCCTATGTGTCATTGATTCCGATAGCTTGGCCCTCTTTGGTGTGGTCTTGAGAATATTTCCCAGATACTGTTCATAGATATTCCCAAGAACGTCTGATTCTATTATGGAGAAATTATATCTGTATGAGTTATCTCTAGAGTGATTTAGCCCCTCAATTACCTCTAGCAACACCTCATTGTCGAGATATAAGTCATCGCACAGGTGCTTCGCAAATAGTTTGCTGTTGTACTGTTGATCGAAATAAGCATATACCTTTGAAATTTCTCTGACCAGTTGACCCTTCCCTTTTGATGCCCATTGCCTTAGATCGGACTGCAAACGATTTTCTTCAAGTTCCCTATCTTCAGCATTTCTTATGAAAATGAGTCGGTCAAGAATCCTTTGGACCGATTCATCTAAATCTTCTTGAGTTAGATGCTTGTTTTGATTATTTTTCACAATATCCTTTGAAAGAATCTCACGGAAATGTATCATGTCCTGTAGAAGTTGTTTATTGATTGGATTTTTGACCTGTTTCCTTCCCCATTTTGTAGCAAGTTTGTCAAGCTCACCGTTCTCTATGGCATCTCTTGAAAGTAGTGTGAATCTGTCATCATTAAGGAAATCGCTTGGATGAAGTGTAAAGAAAATACTGTTGGTGAAATTGCTCTCTCTTATGTCTGCATTTATTACCGATATGGTTTCAAAATTTGTAAGTATGGCCCAACTGCACGATTTCATCCACGAATAATCTATTGCCTGTGTGACATAAGACCTGTTGGTATGTATGAAATCTTCTTTCAGGGATTTTGCTTCAAGGAAAAACTTGGGAATACCGTTTATGCGGAATCCATAATCCACTCTCTTCTTGGAAATGGTTTCTTCCGCACTTATGGAATCGTTTTTCTTGGCTCTATTGGATACATTCCATCCAAGAGCTTCAAACAAAGGTAAGATGAAATCCTTCTTTGTTGATTCTTCATTGTAATTCTTGATTTCACCGGATTTCTTGGCATGTTCAAATTTTGATATGAGCTCTACAATTCTTTCGAAATCAATGTTGTATTCTTCGTGACCCCCGGAATTCTTCATTTCAATTCACCAATTCAAAATGATTCAAAGTAATCCTCATCAATTTCCTTTGATTCATAATTTCTGACAGTTCTTACTCCAATCCCATGTTCAATCATCAAACTTGCCAATTCATTTCCATCTATCAGAACTATCTTGTGAGTGTTATCTTTCAAGGCAGTTTCTTTAGCATCCTTTGAAAAAGAAGCTGTCGTTATAAAAATCCCCTTTAGAGCGTTCTTAATTGTTAACGCACCTATGAAATCTCTTATTTGACCAGACCCAATTGAACTTTTGGAATCCCACTTTTTTGCTTGAAGATAAATCTTGTCTAATCCCAATTTATCTTGAGATATCTCCCCGTCAACTCCCTGGTCGCCTGACTTCCCCAAAACTCTAGCCATTTCTTCATGATTTTTGCCATAGCCAAGAGCAAGAACCAAATCTATAATGAGTCTTTCAAAGTCTGACGGTTTGATGTTGGAGATAGAACTTAGCAAATTCTGTATCAGAATGTCTTCCCTTCTTTCAAAGAGAACTTCTAGTTCCTCATCGGGGGTCATACCATTTGAGTCATCAGTATTTTGTTTTTTTGGATGTCGAAGTTCCTTGAATCTTACGAAAGACGGAAACTTTTGCAGATAGGAGTGAGATATTTTTTTTGGCATCACAGGAAGCTCTGTCAAGCCAGCATCAGAAATTCTGAACTTTGACCGTCCAGTTCTTTCTAATAATCCCGCTTGAACAAGATAAGTGATGGCCCATTCAACCCGGTCATAAATATATGTTCGTTTACCGCTTGGTAAAAGTGCATTTTTCTGGTTATCACTCATTCCGAATTCAGTGGCCATTTTCTCTATGGTCTCTGAAAGTGTATGCTCTTGTCTATCCTTGCAGGAATTCAGTATTGGGGATAAAAATTCATCAAATTTAGGAAAATTACCGCTATTCATGAGATTCTCACTTTAGTCTTCTCATAGAGTTTAACCGGCTTCCCTTCTTTAATTTTCTTTTGCTGATACCACAATGTAGATTTATTGATTTTTAGTTTTTTTCTTCCCTCTGGTGTTATTGACTCAATTTTTTTCCGAACCTTGGTGCTGTCATTCCTCTTTATCTCAATATCAGGCATTACAAAATCAAGTGTATTTTTTTTATCCACCAGATATTTGCTGAATTCCCGAATATTCTCAAGCATTATATTTTCAAGGCTATGCTTTTTATTTCTGAAATCATAACGTTGATTGAAATTCTCTTTTATTCTTTCAATCAATAACCTTGCAGTATTGGGCTTCAACCGGATGTGATAATTCTCAGTGATAATGAAATCTGATTTTTTTAAACCGGATTCAAGAATCTGTATAACCGAATAATCCACAACGTGTCTGAACAATTCCTGTAAATCATATACCAGTGGATATTTTGAGGGTGCTATTTCATGCAAGAATCCAATAGATGGGTCAAGCCCTATTGTGTTTACGTATTTTCTGACCATTCCTTCAAGAATTGCATATCCATAATTCAGTAGTGCATTTATCGGGTCTGATGCATTCATATTCCAGGAATAAGAGAGATTTTTTCTGGACTCAAAATTAAATTCTGGTGCTATTTTATTGAAAATTCCTGACAATTCTGACCAGTAGGCTGATGCTATTCTGCCTTCATACATCATTAGGTCAGCTATTTTCTTTTTTAAATCCCTTTTTTCTGCATTTGTTTTATTTTTCTTGGTTTTTTCATCTTTTAGAATGTTTATTTTCTCTTTTTTCAGGTTAAAATCCTCAAATTCCTTAGAAAATGCCTTTTTAATTTTTTCAAAGTTTATTTCCTGATGAAAATCTGCTAAATTTTCAAGCAAAGCAAGCGATTTTCCTATTTTTTCTTTAATTATTTTTTCTGCTATTACCGTTCTTTCCTCTTTTTTAAGGTATTTTTCGTACTGTTTCATTCTCAGTTGACCACTATTGCCCTCTTTTGGAGACATTATTGATAAAAGATTGCCATTCCAGTTTAACAAAATTACGGGTACATCATGTTTGGATAACCAACGCATGGCCTCAAAACTCATAGAACCGTAATGACCGTCAATGACAATGGAATCGTATGGCATTCTGTGAGGCTCAAACGTCAAAATGTCATTCTTTTGCTTTATGGTCAGGCGAGCTTTGTTAACCTCAATGCTTATTCCAAATCCAGATAACAGCAATGGGTTCATTTTGGATCCTCCCCTGATAATAGTCTTTCCCAACCTTCCTCATTTTCCCATTTCAGGCCAAATTTTTTCCAAGCTTTATTGTTTCTTTTCATAAATTGCTCTCTCATGTCATCAAAATCTATTGTGAGAGCAAGAACCATTTTTCCTTTGAGTTCTGATTTATCCCTGACAATATCAGGAATATCTGCTATTGTATTCTCGGATTTCTTGAGACATTCCTTGGCAATTTCCTCAAAGGTGTTTGTGAGGTTGGCATCTACTTGGGCATCCCTCAACACATCAAAGTCTATTCCCTTATATCCAAGACGAAATTTTCCCATTTCATTGGAATATTCGTGTTTTACATTGAGTATCGATTCTATGTTATCCTGAATAATGGGGATAGATTTGACTGTTTTCTCCCCTTTCTTTGTTAGTGAATAAGCAGGTTTCCCACCATCGATAATGGATTCTATCTGTTTTGTGTCTTGAAGTCTTTTCAATATAATATCAAGACCAGCTCTTGACAGTCTTGTTTCTTCAAGTAAGTCCTTGAATCTCATTGGTGAATCATAGAGCAAATTCAAAATTTTCCTCTCATTCTTGTCTTTCGTTTCCTTTTGAGTTCGGAATTTGTCATAAGCCATTGACTAAAGTATAGTCAACTGTCTATTAGAATATTTCCACATAATATGTGATGTGGTGATAAATGCGAGGAAACAAAAAATTGTGAAGACAGCAGTAAAATGCTTGGTCTGTGGACATGAATGGAATTATTCCAAGGGCATTCCAAAGTACAGGGTGAAATGCCCAAGATGTGGTTCTGTACGGAATAAGCTGAATCGTGAGACATTCGGTATTTGGAATCCTGAGAGTGAGAAAAAATGATGTCTGATTATGCGGATAACCAGACCCACAAGCCAAATGCAAATGCTCACAGAATGAATAAAATCCACTATGCCCATTCAATCAGATTATACAACGTATCAATTGAGAAGGATGACCTTGATTTCCTGAATTCATTTGGGCATTCAATAACGGTTAACCCGAATGGCCTTGAGTTCAAAGGTAAGAGGTCAATGAAGCCTTACATTTTGTCAGTGTCAGAATGTGATTCATTTTGGTACAGGGGAAAAACAATCGGGGTAATATTTGAAGTTCTTACTGCCTTGGCCCTCAATAAGAATGTTACTTCACTAACAACAAAAGAACCCATCTCGGATATTGAAGTCTCCAACCTTGCTGAAATCTTCAAAAAACACCGGTTTTTTGAGTCTGACATAAGATTATTTGAGAAGCTGTTTAACAGCATTGCGTATGAAAATTTCCTTAACTTGCTCAAGGGCGATTTCAGATGACATTTTCACCGGAATACCGGTCATTTCAGGATTGGTTATCCAGTTTCAAAGGATCAGAATCCTACAGGAATCGTATCGCCAGGTTGCATGCAAAATATCCAACCGCTTCATTATCACAGCTTAGGGGTCATCCGAAATCCAGGGAAAGAGTTGTATCAGCAACAAAACCAGAACCAATATACAGACGTTCATGGAAATCCATTTCAAAGAAAGACCTGAATCAAAGGGAAAAATCGCTTGAAGTTCTGAGGAAAGTCAGGAATGGAGAATCACTTTCAAGTGCATCTAGAGAGTTGCACACTTCACCAGAGACAGTTATCAAGAACACCAATTCTTTTAGAAAAATCAGAGGAAAATGGGTTGCAAAGTCTCAGGATAGAATATCAAGAGTAATGAGCATAAACGAAAATGGAAAACAGTCATGGATTGAAGTTAGAGATTCACGAACTGCATCAAGAATAGGAAAGTATAACTCTGCTATCAGAGAATTTCTGAGAACAGGAAACACAGATGTTTTGAAGCCATTCAAGAAACCTTTCAAAGATGCAAATGGTAAATTACATCACTTTGAAACTGACCCAGATAAGCTTTACGAAATAGCTGAAAGTCAGGAAGAACCGGAATTCTGGGAGATTTACAAGTCTTGATTTCCAAGATATCCATATCCAGCACAATATTCGAGACCCTGTTCAGAGCAAAGGAAATAGTAGACAATGAATACCAAGAGGCAAAAGACTGGATAACAGATATTTTAGAGAATGAACATAGAGACAAAAAGAACGAGTGTGAGATTTGCAGATCACCAATAAAGTTGGAAGTACATCACATCAGAGGCAGGAGTCATGGCAACGAGGTTATAACGGTATGTTTGGAATGTCATAGGAAGCTAACAGACAAACATAGATTATGGAATTACCAGAATTCTGAAATTCTCTTGGAGAGGGGAATTATTGACATTTGTGAATTGAAGCATGAAAGAACTGGTATTGGCATATACAAGAGGATTGCTGAATACCTGACATCAAGATATCCGGTGATCCTGTGAGCGATATCTTTGTGAGGGCATACACAGATAACAGGTCGGAACTCAAACACAAAGAACCGGAATCTCACAATTCAAACATCGTTTTGATTCTTGATACTGAAACCACCACAGACCAGTATCAGAACCTGAATTTTGGATCATGTCTTATCAGAACAAGGATTAGCACCGGCTTCAAAGAGGACTGGTATCTGTTTTATGGTGATATTTCTGATAATGACGGGAAAATCATAGAAGATTACGGGTCTGAGAATAACATAGTTGTTATGCGAATCAGGGACTTTGTGGATAATGTGTTCTACCCATACGCATTCAGAATGCGGGCTGAGGTCATTGGCTTCAATTTGCCCTTTGACCTGTCAAGATTGGCCATTGGATATGGAATCTCACGCAAAACAAAAGACGGATTTTCACTGAAGCTGTCAGAGGATGTGAGGAATCCACGAATTCGGATACAGAACATAGACCAGAAAAGGTCTTTCATTTCCTTTGCGAAACCCATGAGAAAAGCTAGCGACAAGAAATACAGGCATTATTCCGGATACTTTGTTGACCTCAAGACCCTCACTTTTGCTTTAACTGACAGATCACATTCTCTGGATTCTGCATGCAGGGATTTTAGCGTTTCAAGAAAAACTCAGATTGAACAGCATGGGAAAATCAACGAGAAATACATCGACTACAACATAAATGACGTTAGAATAACATCTGAATTGTATCAGTCTGCTCTGAAACGATATGAGATGTTTAACCTGTCTAACCCAGTTAACAAGCTCTATTCACCAGCAACAATAGGAAAGGGATATCTTAACAAAATGGGAATAAAACCGTTTATGGAATGCAACCCAGACTTCCCAAAGGATGTGTTAGGTTTTGTTATGAGTTCGTAC
>OFHI01000235.1_pt1 | contig 9681 bp, 9 predicted proteins | sample 1522021 | NCBI WGS metagenome assembly OFHI01 (sample SAMEA2464839, study PRJEB22497) | soil metagenome | biome: Grassland; feature: Farmland; material: Clay | place: Australia | collected 2013-02-01 | depth 1.4 m | reverse complement strand
GCTGCCGGCGCAGCCCCCCTCCCGCCGGTTGCCCTCGTTGCCCGGCCCCCGCGGGCCGAACGCCACCGGTCGCTCCGCGTAGGCGAACGCCGCCGCCGGATCGAAGCGGCGAGTGGGCGTGTTGGCGTCGCGGCACCCGCTCCCGACGACGAGCGCGGCCGAGGCCGCGACGACGAGCGGGAGCTTTCGCGGGTCGGTCGCGCCGCGGTAATTGTCGTCACCGAGCGCCTTGAGCGTGGTGTGGGCCAGCCGGGCGTGGAAGCGGCCGGTCTTCACGTCGTAGAGCGATTCGGCCGTGGCATCGAAGGGCAGCGCGAGCCGCGCGAGACCGCGCGTGGAGGTGTCGGTCGTGAGCGCAATGGCGGCCAAGGCGGGACGCTCCAGCTCGAAGCGGTTCAGCAGCTCCGCGGAGAAATGCTGCGCATCCGCAGCGCAGCCGCCGCCCCGACGCCTTCCGCGACGGCGGCGGCCGAACCGGCCGTCGCACGGCCAGCAACAACGGACACCGCACCAGCACCCGCCGTCCCGCCGGCGGTGCCAGCATGGGCGGGCCGCCGCGGCGAGCCGCACTCGCCGCTTGTCCGTCGTCTGGCACGGACACATGGGATCGATCTGTCATCGATGACGGGCTCTGGTCCCGGGGGTGCGGTCACCCGTCACGACATCGACGACGCGATCGGCGTCCACCGGCGTCCACGGACGTCACCCTACGCGCGCAGGGTCGCGGCCGAGCTGGACGTCGATGTCCGCGGGCTTCGTGGCAGCGGCGTGGACGGAATGATCGTGGCGGCGGACGTCGAGGCGGCGGCGAGGTCCGCCGCCGGGAAGCCACGGGCCGAAGCGTCGCCGCGCGACCGTCTCGCCGCGCAGCAGCATGCGACCGCAGTGCTGATGACGCGGTCCAAGCGGGAGATTCCGCACTACCACCTGCAGACCGACATCGACCTGACCGGGGCGACGGCGTGGCTGGAGGAGCACAATCACGAGCGACCGATCAAGACCCGGGTGCTGCCCGCCGCCCTCCTGCTCAAGGCGGTGGCCACGGCGGCGCGCGACGTGCCGGATGTCAACGGATACTGGACCGATGGCGCCTTCCGTCCCAGTTCGCAGGTTCGACTGGGCGTCGCGATCTCGCTTCGCGGCGGTGGCCTCATCGCACCGGCGATCACCGATGCCGATCAGCGCTCCGTCGACGAGCTCATGGCGAGCCTGCGTGAGCTGATCTCCGCCGCCCGTGCCGGGACCCTGCGCAGCTCGCAGATGGTCGATCCGACCATCACGGTCACCAACCTCGGCGACCGGGATCTCGGATTTCTCGCCATTTGCCGGCCGCGCTTCAGCCGGTTGAGCGACGAACCCATGCAGAACAAGTTCGTCAAACAGGTTTGAACCGGGGAAGCCGGCAGGAACTGGCTGGCATGGGGAACACGGCCGGCAGAAAAAACAGAAAAATCGGTTCCTAGCCAGGGTGGCCAGGCTGATCCGCCACCGTAGAGTGTTGGATAATCCGGCCGCCTCCCAGGCAGACGTCACCCGCATAGATTACGGCGTACTGGCCGGGCGTGACCGCCCTGACGGGTGTCTCAAAGCTTAGCCGCAGGAACTCTTCCGCCTGCTCGAGTCTGGCCGCTACCGGCTTTTGCCGGTAGCGTACCCGGACCTGGACGGTTGCTGGAACCGGCGGTGGCTCACCGGCGACCCAGTGCACCCGGTCGGCTTCCAGGCTCGTCGAGAGCAGGCGCGGGTGATCGGGATTCTGGGCCACGATCAATGCCCTGCGGACGAAATCCTTGCCCACGACGTACCAGGGTGCATCGGCGGCATCGGGCCGTCCGCCGATGCCGAGACCGCCGCGCTGGCCGAGGGTATAGAAGTGCAGGCCTTTGTGTTCGCCAAGCAATTCGCCTTCAGGAGTTTCTATCGGGCCCGGCTCGGGCGGCAGGTACTCGGCGAGAAAATCCCGGAATGGACGTTCGCCGATAAAGCAGATGCCGGTCGAGTCGGCGCGGTTGAAATTGGGCAGTCCGATTCGGCGCGCGAGATCACGGACCTCCGGCTTGGTGAACTCACCCAACGGAAACAGTGTGCGTTCCAGGGCTTCGCCCGTGACGGCATGCAGGAAATAGGTCTGGTCCTTGTTGGCGTCGATTGCCGTTAGCAGTCCGGGCCGCCCGCTGATGTCAGCGTTGCGGGCGTAGTGCCCGGTGGCGATGGCATCGGCGCCAAGCCGGCGTGCCCAACGCAGAAAAACCCCAAACTTGATGAAACGGTTGCAGAGGATATCGGGGTTGGGGGTGCGGCCGGCGCGGTATTCGGCCAGGAAATCCTCGAATACCTGGGCTTCGTAATCGCGGGCGAAATTGACTCTGTGCAGCGTGATGCCAAGATGGTCAGCGACGGCTACTGCGCTGGCTTCGTCATCAACGCGTGTGCAGTAGGCGTCGTCGGCTTCCCAGTTGGTCATGTGCAAGCCTTCGACCCGATAGCCGGCTTCCATCAGGCGCCAGGCCGCGACGGCGGAATCGACTCCGCCGGACAGACCGACCATGACAAGCGGGCTTTCCGTATTCATGCGTCTATCAGTGTGCTGATGACATCCAGCGGATAGCTGACGCCCGCGAGGTGCTCCTCGAAAGATCGCACCACGAGGGGGCTCCGCAGCGGCAATGCGGGGGCCCTGAGTTGCTCGAGGGTCAGCCAGTCCGGGCCGATGATGCCTTCGTCCAGGTGCGCGCGCGGATCATGCTGCGGGCAATGGCCGATAATGTTGATCCGCAGGAAGGTTTCGCCATCCTCGGGCTTGCGCCACAAGTAGACGCCGCCCAGCGACCGGGGAACGAAGAGATAGCCGGTTTCCTCCCGCACTTCGCGGATGACGGCGTCTACCGGGGATTCTCCGTCTTCAATGTGCCCGGCCGGGTTATTGATCTTTTCTTCTCCCTGCACATATTCGCGCACGACAAGATAACAGCCCGCGTCTTCGACGACGGCCGCTACGGTCAAATGGGGAGCAAAGTCGCGATCATTCATACGTTCAGATCTGTAGGCGCCGGGCATCGGGAGCGGGTTCACTACGTTCCCAAAGCGGATCGAAACGGCGCTGGAAGTCACGTACCGTGATCGGGGAATCGGTCACGAATGCCCCGGTGGCGGACTCTGTTTTCTGTTGGTGAAAACTGTCGCCGTTGTCATTGAATGCATAAACTTCATCTTCCGCTTCGTCTTCGGCGCATAGTTGCCGCAGGGCGCAACGGCTGGGCAAGGTAGCCGCCAGGCGCAGCAGGGGATTGCCGTCCGCTGCCGCCACGCGGGCGTCCTCGACCAGCAACCGGATTCGCCCGCGTCTGCTGGCCAGGGCGAGGTCTTTCAGAGCGGCCTCGAGTTCGGCCGTACCGGTCAGCCGTGTAGACAGATCGGGCGCGTAAAGGGCAAATTCGTGCCGGGCCGAGCGGGCGATCTCCAAAATGGCGTTCCTGATCTCGGCGAAGCCGCTGAGTTGCCTTACCGCTGGTTTGCCATAGTCCAGGCGCATCACACGGTGCGGGATACCCGCGTCCATGAATTCCTCACCTTGTACTTGGAAGCCGAATCGCTCGTAAAATCCGATTGCACTCACTTGGGCATTGAGTTCGCAGAATGCGTCCCCGCGCTCACGGGCAACGTCCATCAGGTGAGACAGCAGGGCGGCGCCTACGCCGCGGTTGCGCCATTCGGCCAATACGGCCATGCGGCCGATGTGGCCGTCCGGCGTCAAACGTCCGGTACCGATCGGCTTATCGTCCACCAGGGCCAGTGCATGTACGCAGGCTTCGTCCAGCTCATCCCATTCCAGATCCTTGGGGACCTTCTGCTCTTCGATAAAAACACGGGTACGCACACTCCGGAGCGCTTCGGTATCCGGCCCCCATTCGGCGCGTCTGATCGCGAATTCGCTCACGATTCGTCCCGTGCCCCAGGCGCGTAACGGCGGACCAGCTCCGCGGCAATGCCCGTATACGTCGCCGGCGTGAGCGCTTCCAGTTCGCGGCGCGCGTCCTCGGGCAAAGGCAATTCGGCGACGACCTGCCGCCAGGTGTTCTGGTCGAGTTCGCGGCCCCGGGTGGCTGCCTTGAGCGTTTCATAAGGCGCATCCACACCGTAACGGCGCATGAGTGTCTGCGCTGCCTCACCGAGTACTTCCCAGTGCAGGTCCAGGTCCGTGGCCAGGCGTGTCTTGTCTACTTCCAGCTTGCCCAGCCCGCGCGATACGGCGGCATAGGCAACCAGGCTGTGGCCGAACACCGTTCCCAGCGCGCGCTGCGCTGTGGAATCGGTAAGATCGCGCTGCATCCGGGAGACGGGCAAGGTATTTGACAGGTGGCGTGCAAGCGCATTGGCGAGCCCCAGGTTGCCTTCGCCGTTCTCAAAGTCGATCGGGTTGACCTTGTGCGGCATGGTCGAGGAGCCTATTTCTCCTTCTACCAGGCGCTGGCGGAAGTAACCCAGGCTGACATAGTTCCAGATATCGCGGCACAAGTCGACCAGCACCGTATTGAAACCGGCCAGTGCGTCGAGCAATTCGCCGACGCCGTCGTGTGGTTCGATCTGCGTGGTGAGCGGCAGCCAGGCCAGGCCGAGTGATTCCACTACCTTCCGCGACAGTTCCGGCCAGTCCACCCCGGGGTAGGCACTGACATGGGCATTGAAATTGCCCGTGGCGCCGTTGAGTTTGGCGGTCAGTGTGACGCCGATGAAACGCTGGCGCTGGCGTTCCAGCCGCGCTGCGACCGTTGCCATTTCCTTGGCCAGGGTAGTGGGTGTCGCCGGCTGGGCATGGGTGCGGTCCAGCATCGGGGTATCCGCCTGGGCCCTGGCCATCGAAGCCAGTGCGTCGATAATGTGTTCCATTGCGGGGGCGCAGACCGAATCACGGGCCTCTCTGAGCAGCAGCGCCCAGGACAGGTTGTTGATATCCTCTGAAGTGCAGGCAAAGTGAATGAATTCGCTCGCGACCTTCAGTTCCGGCACTTTGGCGAACTGTTCCTTTAGGTAGTATTCGACGGCCTTGACGTCATGATTGGTCGTGGATTCGATTTCTTTCACCCGCGCGGCGGCGGATTCGTCGAACCGGACTTCGATAAGCTCCAGCGCTTCGCGTGCGGCACCGTCCAGGGATGGGCAGCCATCGATATCCGGGCTGTCGCTCAGGACCCTGAACCAGGCCAGTTCCACTCGTATACGGGCCTTGATCAGGCCATACTCCGACAGCAGCTTGCGCAATGGTGCGACCCGCGCGGCATAGCGTCCGTCGAGGGGAGACAGGGCGAGCAGTGCCGGGTTGGCGTGATTCATGGACAAGACCGACCTTAAAATGGATATTTTACAGGGGATGGCGCTCAGATCCCTGCCGATCCGGGTATTTTTGCCGCCATGGCCCGCAGGCCGAGGAGATCGCAACGAATGAATGCAATGGAAGGCGGACCCGGCAGGCCTGTCTGGGTCGAACGTCTGGCGAGGGCACTGGATCAAATCGATGACGGCGTACATCGGCCGACACTGGATATGCTCCGGGCGACGGGGCGCTGGACGGACAACCGGAAACCGGCTGAGGCCGCCGTGCTCATACCGATACTGGAAGCACCGGGTGAGCCGGAACTCATACTGACCCGGCGTCGGGACGATCTGATTCGGCATGCGGGACAGGTTGCGTTCCCCGGAGGCGTCAGGGACCCCGGGGACCAGGACCCGGAAGGGACCGCCTTGCGCGAGGCGGAGGAAGAGATCGCCCTGCCTGCGCGGAACGTCGGTGTCCTGGGGCGCCTGCCGCGTTATCCGACCGTCAGCGGGTACCTCGTTACGCCGGTGGTCGGCTATATTGCCAACCCCGTGAAGTTGCACCCGTCACCCGGCGAGGTGGCCGAGATATTCACGTTGCCGTTATCGGTGCTCATGGACAGTTCCCGTTGGGCCCGGCGGACACTCGATGTGGGAGACAAACGCGTGCCTTTCCGGGAAATGAATTGGGATGGCCAACGAATCTGGGGCGTTACTGCGGGAATGCTGCAGATGTTGATTCCCATGCTGTACGAGGCCCTGGAGGCGGATTCATGAATCAGACGAATCTTACGGGTCTGTTACGCCTGCTTGCGGTCATGGAGCGGTTGCGGAATCCGGAAACCGGATGTCCCTGGGATCGGGCACAGACGCCGCGCAGCATTGCGCCATGGACAATCGAGGAGGCTTGCGAGGTTGCTGAGGCGGCCGAGGCGGGAGACGCGGACCACTGGCGGGAAGAACTGGTCGATCTGCTCGTCCATGTCGTGTTTCATGCCCGTTTGGCCGAAGAAGCGGGACAGTTCGATTTCGACACCGTCGCAGGTGAAGTCGCTGCCAAACTCGAACACCGTCATCCTCATGTGTTCGGTGAGGATGATGCGCCTGCGGCCAGTGACCTGAATCTGAAATGGGAACAACGGAAAAGCCGCGAACGCGAGCATATCGACGATCATCTGCCGGCGCAATTGCCGGCCCTGATGCGTGCTTGCAAGCTGCAGAAACGGGCTGCTGCGGTGGGATTCGACTGGCCGGATGAGAATGGCCCGAAGGGCAAGATCGCCGAAGAACTGGATGAACTCGAGCAGGCGCGGCAAAACGACGAATCTTCGACGCGGGAGCAGGTCGTGGAAGAAATGGGTGACGTGCTATTCGCCGTGGTCAATTACGCGCGTCACCTGGGTGTCGAGCCGGAGCAGGCACTGCGGGCGGCCAACCGCAAATTCACAAGGCGCTTCAGGTTCATCGAATCCCGTCTGGCGGAAGAAGGGTTGCGGCCCGGGGACGTCGGTCTCGAATGCCTGGACGGCTTGTGGGACCAGGCCAAGCGAATCGAGTAGTCCTGTCATTTGACAGGTTTCCGGACGGCTTATACAGTTGCAGGCAGATTTTTAATAACAATCACGCATGAGAAAAATTCTACGGTGTCTTGCGCCGTTTGCCGCGTCGGTAGCTATTGGTTTCTCTGCTAGCGGATGCAGTGGGTTTCATGACGTGGCATTGAATAATACTGACAAGATAGATTTCCATGTCATAGGTTTGCTTTCCATGCAGAGGCCTGCAAGGCTGGACATTACGATGTCCAAAACGGGATCCATTATTACCGGATCAGTGGCTTTCGGTGCTCTCGGCGGCTTCATGACCGAAGGCCTGGAATCCGACGAGTTGGATGCGGAATCCAAAGCCTTTACCGAATTGGCGAGAGGCCGTAAGTTTAATGTTACCAGACAGCTGACGGGGGATATCAAAAGTGATTTGGAAAAGTCCGGATACGTGGTGAAACTCATCAGTGTCCCTAGAAAAGATGATGATTTTGTTGAGCATTACCCGATTGGAAAAGGCGTAGATGCCTATCTGGATGTCGTCATAGAAGATGGTAAGGCGGGCTATAAGGCAGACGGGCTATTCGATGCTTATTATCCGTACCTCCTGGTTGCGGTACGGCTGGTATCGGCATCGGATAATCGGATCGTCTATGCGCGTCAAACAGTCTATGGCCCTTCGGGCTTGCCCATCGGCCTGAATTTGATACAAACCGACAGTGTATACAGGTTTTCAAATTTTGATGCGATCATGCATTCGCCTGACCGTGCGATTCAGGGGCTGGAAACTGCAGTTGACAGAGTGGCACAAACGATTACCGGTGACATCCGCTAGATTTCAGCTTACTCTTCAGCCACATTGATCCGGATGTTGGCCATGCGGGCAATGGAGGTTCAGCCGCGGAGTCTGAAGCATCTGCGTAAGCTTCCCCATTTGGAGGACACCTCATAAGTAGAGCTTTCTGGCACCATACGAGCCAGGAGGTTCACGATGAGAAAGTCACGATTCACGGAGACGCAGATCGTCTCGATTCTGAAAGAGGCCGATGCCGGCCTGGCGGTGAAGGAGATCTGCCGCAAGCACGGCATCTCCGATGCGACCTATTACAAGTGGAAGTCGCGCTATGGCGGGATGGAGGCCTCGGATCTGAAGCGGGTGAAGGAGCTGGAGTCTGAGAATGCGCGCCTGAAGCGCATGTATGCGGATCTGGCCCTGGAGCACCGTGCGATGCAGGATCTGATCCGAAAAAAACTCTGAGGCCGGCCGAGAAGCGCTCAGCGGCATGCTATCTGGTTGAGGAGCATCGAGTCTCGATCGTGCGTTCCTGCCGCTGTGTCGGTCTTTCCCGGTCGGCCTACTACCGTGAGCCGGTGCACTGGACGGTGCGCGATGCGGAACTGATCGGTGCCCTGGGGGCGCTGGTGGAGAACCGGCCCTCGCGGGGGTTCTGGAAGTGCCACAAGATGCTGCGCCGCCAGGGGCGGGGCTGGAACCACAAGAGGACTTATCGCGTGTACTGTCAGATGCAACTGAATCGGCGGCGGGCCGCCAGGCGACGACTGCCCAAGCGTCATCGGGTCCCGCTGTATGTGCCGCAGCGACCCGACACCGTGTGGTCGGCCGACTTCGTGGCCGATGCCCTCTACAACGGGAGGCGCTTTCGCACCTTTAATGTCGTGGATGACTTCAACCGCGAAGCGCTACATATCGAGATCGACACCTCGATCACTTCCGAGCGGCTGGTGCGTGTCTTTCGCCGGATCCAGGCCGAGCGCCCGCTACCGCAAGTGCTTCGCACCGACAACGGGCCGGAGTTCCTCGGCGAAGCGTTCACCGAGTGGGCCAAGGAGGCTGGAATGGCCATCCGCTACATCCAACCCGGAAAGCCTAACCAGAATGCCTATATCGAGCGGTTCAACCGGACCTACCGCGATGAGCTGCTCGACCAACATCTGTTCGCCTCCCTCGAGGACGTACGCGAGGCCACCTACTGGTGGATGATCGAGTACAACGAGCAGCGACCCCACGACTCGCTGGGTGACCTCACCCCAATGGAAGCCCGCGAGCAAGCCGTCAGAAACTCTACTTTAGAACTGTCCTCTTGACGGGGAAGCTTACGTCTGGACTCGGCGATCATGGGATTGTTTTACTGCCCGGCATGCGGTTGAGGTGCCTGGGTTGAAATCGCTGGGGGGTCCCGATGATGGCGGTCCCCCCCAGCATATTTGGGTTCTTTACTGGCCGAGGGCCTTTCTGGCTGGAACGTAGTCGAGACCCAGCGACTGGGCAACGGCTTCGTAGGTGACGTCGCCGTGATGGACATTCAGGCCTTCCAGCAGATGAGAGTCGTCGGCCAGGGCCTGTTTGTAACCCTTGTCGGCCAGCGCGTGCACGAATGGCAAGGTGGCGTTGGTCAGGGCCAGCGTCGAGGTGCGCGCGACAGCGCCCGGCATGTTGGCCACACAGTAGTGGACCACGTCCTCTTCGACGAATATCGGGTCGTTGTGCGTAGTCGGCCGGCTGGTTTCGAAGCATCCGCCCTGATCGATGGCCACGTCGACAACCACCGCGCCGCGGCGCATTTTCTTGAGCAGGGCCCGGTTGACCAGCTTGGGCGCAGCCGCGCCCGGCACCAGCACCGCACCGATGACCAGATCGGCGTCGACGACGCTGCTTTCAAGGCTGTCGGTGGTGGAGTAGAGCGTTTCCAGGCGGGGCCCGTACAGGGTGTCGGGTTCAGTCAGCCGCTCGATCGACTTTGTCAGAATCGTGACGCGGGACCCGGTGCCCCTGGCACAGCGTGCCGCGTTGAACCCGCACACACCG
>OFHI01000233.1_pt1 | contig 9706 bp, 8 predicted proteins | sample 1522021 | NCBI WGS metagenome assembly OFHI01 (sample SAMEA2464839, study PRJEB22497) | soil metagenome | biome: Grassland; feature: Farmland; material: Clay | place: Australia | collected 2013-02-01 | depth 1.4 m | reverse complement strand
CACCAGGCCTATGCCTACCTCGTTACGCCGCCGGAGGAATACCTGGGCCGTGATGCGAAGTCACGCCTGGAGGCCATTTCCAGCATGGAAGAACTCGGGGCCGGTTTCTTCCTCGCCACGCAGGATCTCGAAATCCGCGGCGCAGGCGCCCTGCTCGGCGAACAACAGAGCGGACAGATGCATGAAATCGGTCTTGAGCTCTACAACCGACTGCTGGGGCGCGCCGTTGCGACCCTGAAGAAGGGCGGCGACATCAATGCCGAGTCCGGGTTCGACGCCGGCTGCGAAGTAGAGCTGGGCGAATCCGCCCTGCTGCCCGCCGATTATGTTCCCGACGTGCACATGCGCCTGGTTCTCTACAAACGCATTGCTGGCGCTACAGACGACGACGAACTCGAAGACCTTGCCATGGAGCTGACCGACCGGTTCGGCACGTTGCCCGAACCTGCCCGCAGGCTGGTCGACGCGACCCGACTGAAACAGTTGGCACGGCGCCTGGGGATTACAGCGGTGCGGGCCGACAGCGGCGGATTGCGTATCGATTTCGGCCCCGAGCCCACGATAGATACCACGGCCCTGATCCAGCTCATCCAAAACGATCCGAAAAACACGCGCCTGCAGGGCGAGAAACGCCTGAACATACGACGCGACCTGCCTGACTTCGCCGCGCGCCACGAACTGGCTTCGCATGTCCTCGCCACCCTGTCCCGGAACAAGACCTAGCAGCGGGAATTTTTCGGCGACTAGGCGTGACACCGGGTAGCGTCCATCAATACGTCACCGCCATCTATCGCAAGTTCGGAACGCGCGGACCGGATCCCTGGACGGCCTGATCCAGATATCCCAGGACGAGGGCACGATATCCGCCGTGTTGTGGCGCGATTATTGAGCTGTCTTCCTGCGACTTCAGCCTGAGGGTTACGCGCTGTTCCGGCCCGGCCACGCAGACGCGGCGGAGGCGCTGCTCTGTATGATCCGCCGTTACCGCAGGTATCAGGAGAGGCTTCCAGTATCCCGATTATCCCCTTGTCTGCCCGGGTTCCCACCGGGCAGGTAGAATGAGCGCATGCAGAAGGACGTTACCCATGCGTATCGCTAGGACTTTAGTACTCACAGCGGGTCTTTCGGCCGTTGCCGCGGCAACGCTCGCCTTCGCCTCCACCCCACCCAAACAGCCATCGGCCGCCGAGCAGGACTGGTACTCGGTGGAAATCCTCGTATTCCGCTATACCGGCCCTGATGCCGCCCAGGGCGAACTCTGGCCCAGGACGGTAGCAGCGCCCTCGCTCGCCAACGCAGTGGACCCGTCCTCGGGCAAAATGCAGGATTACCTGCCCGTCAATCAGACCTCGGCGGTGATGAGCCAATCCTGGCAACGCCTTGAGAACGCATCCGGCTATGCACCGGTACTGGAAATCGGCTGGATGCAACCGGGCTATGACACTAAAACCACCCGGCCCGTGAGCCTTACGCCCCTGGTGGCAACAGGGGCAACGGCTGCAGCCGCCGCCAAGGCGATGACGGCGCCGATGCCGGTTTCCGCACCGGCCGCGCAAAGTGCCTTCATGCCGGCCGTGCAGGCGAAGGGCACTGCAACGCTTGCCGTCGTGGCCAACAAACCCTTCATCCAGTTGAACGTGCGCCTGTGCGAACCCCCGCCCCCGGGCCTCGAACTGCAAGCACCAACCGCTGCAACGGCTTCCGGATCGGCACTTGCTGCCATGACGTCCATGCCGCCAGCCACCGCTCTGACGGAAGCACGAATGCCGATCTCGGCACCTTCACCCGCGTCAGCAACGGTTCCCGCCCAGCCACGGCAATGCTTTGCCCTGCACCAGAGCCACCAGGTCACGCCTGGCCAGCTGGAATACTTCGATACCTCGGCCTTCGGCGTACTCGCACTGGTGAACCCGATCAAGACTCCGGCAACAGCACACACGCCTGACTGACTTCTGAGCAAAATCATCGAGGGGCCTGCCAGGCCCCTCGCTTTTTTCCCGGCTTCAGCCAACCCATGGGTATGTCAAATATATAAATCCCGTTTGGTTTTAATGTGCCCCAATCGCCAAAGCCCTACGAGAGCACTCGAACCTTGTGCCCTTCAAAGACAGCAAATGAGTGCCAAACATACCGGATGAGATTCATTGTGCACTGCCACACCGGTACCGTGGCAACTTGGTAGGAAATGCAGAATTCAGTTTTAGGCAGCCTGGGTGTGCCCGCCCCGGTTCACGATCAGGACTCGGGCAGCAACGGAAGCAATGCTTCCAGCAGCGTGCACGCCTGGCTGACGCCCTTTTCGAGGTTTTCACGGATTTCGGCATGGATGCTGCCGCCATCGGGCAGCCGTCCGGCGGCCCAATTCGCGACTACGGCGCAACAAGCGTAGGACAATTCCAGTTCGCGGGCCAGCACGGCTTCGGGCATGCCTGTCATGCCCACCATGTCGCAGCCGTCGCGCTCCATGCGGTCGATTTCGGCCGCGGTTTCGAGGCGCGGCCCCTGGCACGCACCATAAACCCCCTCCCGGGCCACAGCCATGCCTTTTCTGTCTGCCGCCTTGAGCAGGAGTTTACGCAGCGCCGGGTCATAAGGCTCCGTGAAATCCACGTGAACCACCCGATCTTCGTCGAAGAAGCTGTTTTCGCGCATCGTCGTGTAATCGATGATCTGATGTGGGACGGCCAGCGAACCCGGCACCAGGTCCTTGCGGATACCGCCTACCGAGGCTACCGCAATGACGCGTTCGACACCGATGCTTTTCAGCGCCCAGAGATTGGCCCGGTAATTGACTTTGTGCGGCGAGATGGTATGGCCGTAGCCATGGCGGGCCAGGAACACCGCTTCGGTGCCGGCGAGCTCGCCGTGGGTCAACGGGCCCGACGGTTCGCCATAAGGCGTGTACACCACTTCCCGGCGGGCAATTTCAAGCCCTTCGAGCTGGGTAAGTCCCGAGCCTCCGATAATGGCAACGTGCGGCATCAGCCTTTCTCCTCCTCGATGGTGTAAATGCCCGCCAGGTTACGCCAGCGGCCGTTGTCGTCCAGCCCGCAACCGACCACGAAGGCATCGGGCACCTCCAGGGCGACCGAATCGGGCGGCGGCATCCGTGCACGGCCGTGGCGCTTGAGTGCCAGCACCGCTGTAACAACCGACTCGGCTCCGCCGCGCCGGCACGCTTCGGCAGCTTCGTGCAGCGTCACGCCCTCGTCGAAAATGTCGTCAAGGAGCAGCACCTGGCGTCCTTGCACCGCCGGGGGCGGAGGACGGATCCAGTGCAGTGTTTCGCCTTCGCGGCGGGCACCGTAGCGCGTGGCGTGTATGTAGTCGATCTCCAGCGGTTGAGCCAACGCAACCGTCAGCCAAGCGGCATAGTACAACGCGCCCTGCATGAGCACCAGCACCAGCGGATTACGGCCGGACAGGCGCGGCGCCAATTCGTTGGCCTGGACGTGAATGGCGTCCTGGACCGACCGGGCATCGTGTATCAGCCGCCCGGACGGCAAGAAATCTTCACGCTGTTCCATCTGGCTACCCTTCCAGTTCGAAGCCGGGATCCGCGGCCGCGTGCGCGAGCGAGTCCCGCGCCGCCTGCCAGCGCGGATCGTGGCGCAATGCGCGGCGACCGAGGTGTTCCGCCGGTCCCATGCGCGCACGGCGCACCCCGCTGGCCGGCTCGTCAGGCAGGCGCTCGCTGCCGTCAAGCACCGCCACGACCGCAGGACGATCGTTGCAGATCGGAGCGAAATCGCAGCCCGCCGACAGGGCCTGGCCGACACGTGCCAGCATGTTACCGGCGCTCTCCGCGCCACGCATGCTGAGATCGTCGGCGAAGATAACGCCCTGGAAACCCAGGCGGTTGCGCAGAATGTTCTGTATCCAGACAGGCGACAGGCTGGCTGGCTCCGGTGCGACCGCCGGATAAACGACGTGACTCATCATCACGGCCGCCACCCCGTTATTGATCAGCCACTCGAAGGGCCGCAGGTCGGCCATCTGCAGATCGGCGTAGGCGCGCCTGTCGACGGGCTGCTCGACGTGGGTATCACCGGCCACGCCGCCGTGTCCCGGGAAGTGCTTGGCAACGGCACGCATGCCGGCCTCACGCATGCCGAAGACATAGGCGAGCGTCAGCGCCTCGACTGCATCCGGGTCGTGATGGAAAGCCCGGTCGCCGATCACCCGGCTCTTGCCGCCCAAGTCCACCACGGGAGCAAAGCTCAGGTCGACATCCAGCGACAGCAGTTCCGCCGCCATCAACCAGCCCGCCTTGCGCACCAGGGCACGGGCGGCCTTGGGATCCTCATCCCAGACAGCTCCCATGCGGGCGGGCGGAGGCAATTTCGTCACGCCTTCCTGGAGACGCTGCACGCGCCCACCTTCCTGGTCGATGGTGATCAGCAGCCGGGGTTCGCGCAATGCGTGTATCTCCGCACAGAGAGCCGCTACGGTATCGGCATCGGGGCAGTTGCGCGCAAAGAGAATCACACCGCCGACAGCCGGATGCCTCAGGACTTCGCGGTCTTCCGCGTCCAACTCCGTGCCGGCAATATCCACGATCAACGGACCCAACATTCCCGGACCTCCCCTATTCCTCGATCATCACCGGCGTGCCGGCCGGCACCTGGTCGAACAATTCGATCAGGTCGGCATTGCGCATCCGGATGCAGCCATGCGAACCGGGCACGCCCACTGCGACTTCATCCGGACAGCCGTGAATGTAAATATAGCGGCGCATGGTATCCACGTTACCGAGACGGTTACGTCCCGGTTCAATTCCGGAAAGCCAGAGAATGCGCGTCAGGATCCAATCACGCCCAGGTGCCTCTGCGTACCGTTCCGGGGTGCAAATCTCGCCGGTCGGCCGGCGCCCTACGAAAACCGTGCCCGGCGCGGCGCCCGCGCCGATGCACGCGCGAACGATGTGAGCACCGCGCGGCGTACGGCCGCTGCCGTTGCGCTCGCCCGCACCGTGCCCGGACGTTGAAACCGGATACGTCGCGCGCCGTCTCCCGAGATCGAGCAGAAGCCGCTGAGCGCCGAGGTCGATATGGATTCGCGGATTCACGGACGGACCTCCGAGGCAAATTCACACCAGGGATTCAGTGACAGGGCCGCATTGTAGAAACGCCGGTCGTCAGTGACCTCGACCCCGATCCAGTCGGGCACGCCGAACCCCTCATCGACGGCGTCGAGCTCGATTTCCGCCAGAACGAGCCCGGCGTTGTCGCCGGCGAATTCGTCCACCTCCCAGACATGCTTCCCCTGCGGGATACGAAAGCGCATTTTCCGGATCAGGCTGCCGCTGCACAACGCGAGCATTTCCCGCGCATCGTCCACGGGCACGGGATATTCATACTCGCCATGCGCCCGCCCGATACGATGCTCCTTGACCCCGATCCAGGCATGATCTTCGCCGGCCGTGCGAATGCGGATCACGGCACGATCGGTGAGCGCGAGATATCCCTGGCACAATTGCTGCGGCGCGTCTGCAACCTGGGTGCGCCAGGCATCGTTCCTGACCAGGAATTTGCGTTCGATCTCGGTCGGCATGCGGTTAACCGTCCTGGCGGCGAATGAATAAGGCCATGGCTTCGGCATGGGCCGTCTGAGGGAACATATCCGCCACCCCGGCCGCCTGCAGGGTGAAGCCGGCGGCCTCGAGCTCGGCGGCGTCCCGCGCCAGCGTGGCCGGATGGCAGGAGACATAGAGTATTTTCTCCGTGCCGACGCGGCGCAACTCGGGAATTACGGCGCGCGCACCGCTGCGCGGCGGATCGAGCACCACGGCCTCGTAACGGCCCTCCAGCCAGGCGGCGGCGCCAGGCGCCTCGGAAAGATCGGATACGTGATGATATACGTTACGTATTCCGTTGGCGCGCGCATTGGCCCGGGCCCGCTGCACGAGATCCGGTGCCCCTTCCACGCTCACCACTTCTTCCGCACTGCGGGCCAGGGCCAGGCTGAAATTGCCGATGCCGCTGTAGAGTTCGAGCACGCGCGAACCGGGATTCAGGTCCAGCCGCGCTACCGCTGCGCTGACCAGATTCCGATTGACCCTGGCGTTGACCTGGACAAAATCGGTCGGCAGGAAATGCAGCGTCACGTCGAATGCAGGCAAGGCATAATTGAGTAGAGCCGGCCCATACAGCAGGCGCAGACTGTCGGGCCCGCCCGTCTGGATCCAGATGGCGCAATCATGATCGCGACCGAAATCGATCAGGCGGACAACGTCGCTCCGGGAAGGCGGCTGTAACAAGCGAAAAACAAAGGCGGTACTGCTCTCGCCAGCCGCGAACTCGACCTGCGGGCATTGCGTGTTCAGCTCCAGCGACCCGATCAGCTCCGCCAGCAATTGCGGCAACGGCGGCCCCTGCCAGTCCAGCACGGGACATTCCCGGGCATCGGTGACATAGCGGCCGCCGGCCTCGTGGAAACCGACCAGTACCCGCTCCTTGGGCGCCACGAACTTGGCACCCAGGCGCGCCTTGCGGCGGTAACCGTAATGCGGGCCGGTGATACGCGGGAAAATTTCGCGGGGCCTCACCCCGCCAACACGCTCCAATACATCGATCAGTGCACGTTCCTTGGCCGCAAGCTGCTCGCCGGGTTCCAGATGCTGCAGCGTGCATCCCCCGCAAACGCCGAAGTGCGCGCAGGCCGGTTCGACGCGTAGGGGTGATGCTTCGAGGATCTCGCTTGCCGTTGCCTCATCGTAACTGCGGCGTTTGCGCACGTTTTCCAACCGCACCAGTTCGCCGGCCAGCCCGCCTCGCACGAAGACCACTTTGCCTTCGCGCCGCGCCACACCGCGGCCGTCCTGGGACAGACTCTCCATGCGGACGGGTTCGGTTTGCACCTCTTCCCGGCGCTTGCCCGCGTGCGAACTTAGAGTTGCCATGCCTGGGCGAATTCGACGAAATGCGGGCGATCGCTCCAGCTCAGCATCTGGTCCCGCAGCGCTCGAAGTTTCCTGGCATACGCTTCAGCCTCGATCCGCCCGCGCAGACGTTCAAAACGTAGCCAGATGAGGTAGGTATTCATCGCGTCAATCTCACAGTAGTCGCGGATCGCGCCGATCTCCCCGTCCAGCCAGGCCTCGGCGACGTGGGCCCCGCCTACCCCTGATTTGCCGGGCAGTCCGGTCAGACGGGCCACCTCGTCGAGCGGGGCATTCGAGCGGGGTTGATAATGCGCCAGCACATCCATCAAATCGACATGACGCCAGTGGTAACGGGAGACATAATTGCTGTAGCGGAAATCGCGCTCGCTGTCGCCCATTTCCCAGTAAATCCCTGCCGAAAGTCCATGGCGCAGCGCCCGGTAGGCCAGGACGGGCAAATCGAAGCCGCTGCCGTTCCAGGACACGAGCGTCGGCCGGTCCTGGTCGAGCCCTTCATAAAAACGGCTGATCAACTCGGCCTCGCCGGATTCCGGTTTGCCCAGTGACCACGCTTTGACGACTCCGTCGTTCTCCAGCACGACCGCGATGGAGACGATGCGCTGCAGGTGGGGCGGCATGAAATCGTGTCCGACACGCTGGCGACGCAGCTGACGCATGGCACGCACGACGTCCTCGTCTTCCAGACCGTCCAGCCCATACAGGACACGCCCGGCATCCAGGTCCGGAACCGTTTCTATATCAAAGGCAAGTACGGGCTCGGACATGGCTTGGCGCCGCCAAAAATACTTGGAAAAGTGTAACATTCGGTATCACCAGCTCGAATCATGATGATGAGCCCATAAAGGGAAAGGAGTCCCGAACCGGTGGAACCTGAGATGCGGTCCAACCAGAAACACGTGTACATGCCCCAAAACAGAACCAGGCCGATTATCCGTAGATTCCCATTGCGTGGTATTTTGAGCCTGATGCCAGACCCTCGGGAGACCCCGGATGCGTTCGGGCCTGCATAAGCAGCTGTTATTGCTGGCCATTTTCCCGGCCTTGCTGGTAACCCTCGCCCTGGCGGCCGGTATTGGCTGGCAAGGCGTTTCCTCGACTCGCCACATGGCCAGTCAAGTGGCTCGTCTGCAAGCCGGCAATCTCGCTCTCAGGCTGGACCGCACAGCCGACGGTGAAGTCACCCTGCCTGCAGGAGTGCTGAACAAGAACGGCCTGAGCCAGGTGCGGCTTCTGGGGGCATCCGGCCGCGTCCTGATCTGGCAGACCCGGCCGGAAATGCCGCCTTCGGCATATGGGCCAGTGAACCGCACCTTGAGTCAGATCGGTCAGCTTTTCATTCCTCCCCGCGACCTGCGCAGCACCGTATCCGTGCCCGGTATGCCGGGCATAAACCTGGCCGTTGAATTGGAACAAACGCGGTGGCGAATCCAGGCTGGCCGCGCGATCATGCTGGCGGCGGCCGCCGCACTCGCCGGAATTCTGCTTGCGCTGCTGGCAGGATTGCTTGTTGGCACGCGCTTGACTGCAAGACTGCGTGCCATTGCCCGGCAACTGACGCGCATGACCCATGGCGACTATAGCTACCGGCTCAACGTTCCCGGCGGTGGTGAAATAAGCCGGATTGCCGGCGACCTCAACCGCCTGGCAGACATGCTCGGCCGGCGCATGGACGGAATCGAAGAACCCGAGGAACTCAGGCAGGTTGCCAAGGGTGACAAGGCCCTGCGCAAGGAATTTGATTCCTATCTCCAGGCACTTGATCACGAACTGCGTTCCCCGTTGAATGCCGTAAATGGCTATGCCCAGTTACTGGGCCGCGAACCCCTGACGAGATCTCAACAGGAGAATCTTGCCGTGGTGCGTAGCGCCGTCAGCACGATGACGTTTCTGCTTGACGACATGCTGCGGGGGACTGATGGCAAGAAACGGGCACACAAGCCCAAGCAACAGACCTTCGACCTTGTAGTTCTCATAGACGAAGTGGTCCATCTTGCGGCACCTGCAGCCTATGCCAAAGGCATCGACATCACTGCGGATTGCGGCGGCTGGCGCAGTCTGCCAGTCACAGGTAATGAGCTGCATGTGCGCCAGATCCTGACCAATCTGGTCGGCAACGGCGTGAAATACACGCCGCAAGGTCATGTCTGCCTGCAATTGGCAGTGGGATCGGCACAGAGCGACAAACTGGAACTGGTTATACATGTGAGCGATACGGGGCCCGGGATACCCGCCAAACATCGCGCCCGTGTTTTCCTGCCACATGAACGGCTGAAGGCAACCTCGGGGTTGCCGGGCAAAGGCTTGGGCCTCGCACTCAGCCAGCGGCTCGCCGAGGGAATGGACGGGCATATCAGCCTGGGAGAAGCCGCCGGCGGCGGTTGCCGCTTCAGCCTGCATCTGGCGCTTGCCCATGCCGAATCCTTCGTTGCCAGCCCGCCCCCCCCTTCCGCACCCATGATGTTGTGGGAAGCCAACCCGATCATCCGCAACGCACTGGCCCACCGTCTTGGCGCAGCCGGTGGGGAACTCGAATTCGCTACCAGCCGCGACGCCCTGATCCAGTACCTGAAAACCCATCCGGACACGATCGGCGTACTCGGACTCAAGCCCTATGAAAACCTGCCGGACAAGTCAGAGGCGTTGCCGCAACTGCGAGTCCTGGCATGCACGTTAGAGCCTCCGCAGCATGAAGGCTTGATGGTTGCCCCGAAATGCATTGGCCAGCAACGCCTGGAGCATCTCCTCGGTCTGCAGCACCGGCGCACGAGCAATACGGCGCAGTCTTACCTGAGCCCGCGGCTA
>OFHI01000232.1_pt1 | contig 9775 bp, 11 predicted proteins | sample 1522021 | NCBI WGS metagenome assembly OFHI01 (sample SAMEA2464839, study PRJEB22497) | soil metagenome | biome: Grassland; feature: Farmland; material: Clay | place: Australia | collected 2013-02-01 | depth 1.4 m | reverse complement strand
TGATTTGGAACTGTAGGTCAGGGATTTTTCGAATTGTTCAACGAAAAGAAAAATGAGCTTCCAGTCAGGAATGTGATTATATCAGAGATAGTTGATAAAAAATATGGATATATAAAGGATCCCTCCCCTGATGTTATAAATGACCTGAGAAACGGAAAAAGCTTCCCCGGAAGAGAAGTTATTGATGTCATAAACGAGTCTGATGCAGATATTGTGTGCGAATTCACCTGGGTCGATCTGAAGACCGGAGAGCCCGCATATTCCCATATAAAGACTGCGCTTGAGAATGGCAAACATGTCATAACGACAAACAAAGGTCCCGTAGCCCTTAAATACAGTAAACTGGCTAACATTGCGGAAAGCAAGGGTGTCAAGTTCAGGTTCAAGGGTACGGTTATGGCGGGAACCCCTTCTTTCAATGTTCTTGACCTCATACCCGGCGCCAGTGTCAGGAGCGTAAGGGGAATAATGAACGGTACCACCAATTATATGCTGGCCGAGATGGCAAAGGGAAAGACCTTTGATGATGCGCTCAAGCAGGCACAGGAACTCGGGTACGCCGAAGCTGATCCCACAAACGATGTCGACGGCTTTGATTCTGCTGCAAAGGCAGTGATAATATCAAACCTCCTGGGATGGAATCACGACATTGCAACCATGCACATTGAGGGAATCAGGAAAATAACCCCGGAAGAAGCGGGCCACAGGATGAAGCTCCTCGTGTACGCGGATAGCAAAGAGACGTGGGTCAAGCCGGTTGCCCTTTCTGAAGATGATGTCCTTGGAGGCGTAAACGGAGTGATGAATGCAATTGAGTTTGACACCGATACGCTTGGCAGGATATACATAATGGGTCCCGGTGCAGGGAGAATTGAGACTGCACAGGCAGCTTTAACTGACCTGGTGGACATTCTTAAATAGGGCTGATGTCCTATTCATCAAACCATTTTTTCAGCCTTTCTGATTCAAACTCAAGCATTTTCTCATGGTTTTTCCTGTCCGGAGCTTCTATACTGAGCTCAGGGCCCTGTTCGGCATAAAAGAATCCTGAAACCGGCGCGTTTTCCCCCTTTCCCGTTTCGAGGAAGCAGAATCCGTATCCTGAATACACGGGGACTTCATTGCTGCCCTGAAGCTCCGATGCAATCCTTTCCGCCACTGCAAAAGCCTCTCCCTCGGCAAAGACCGCAGACTTTGGAAGAAACGAATCTCCACCTATCCGGACGGATGTGACGTCGCCTATCGCATACACTCCTGGGAAAGAGGTTTCGGACGTACCCGGATCAACAGGTATCCAGCCGGTCTCATCCTGCATTCGCGCTTTCTCAATCACCCTGGGTAGCTTATGTGCGGGAACCCCTGCTATGATGTCATAACTGTATTCACCATGATCAAAAACCAGTTTCCTGTTTTCCCCCTCTATCCTTTGTATACTGTGTCCCGGATGATATCCAATGTCCCGATCCGACAGCATCTTCTTTACAGTATTCCCGACATCGCTTTTCCCTATGGCCACCGGAGACTGCTCAGGTGTGTACAGATCTATTGTGGCCTTATCCCTCAGCCCTCTTTCCTCAAGAAGCGAGTGGATCATCATGGCAGCTTCATACGGCGCAACAGGGCACTTGAATGGCAACGAGGACACGAGAACCACTATTCTTCCGCCCTCAAAATCCCGCAATGCGTCCCTGAGCTCAACGGCACCCCTTGAAGTGTAGAAATCATACGCGTTTTCCTCGAAGCCCGGCACTTTTTCAGGCGCCAGATCCGCTCCGAGGGATATGACTATGTAATTGGCATAAATCTCCTTAGTTTCTGTTCTTACAATCTTTTTTTCAGGGTCCAGTGAAATAATTTCCTCATTCAGGTACTCGATTCCCTTATTCTGGATCGATGAAAGCTCCCTCCGGCCTTCTGCGGGCTCCCTTTCACCTGTAAGGACCCACAGGTTGGAAAAGCCCATCATGAAGTCCTTCTTCCTGTCTATGACTATGATCCTGTTCTCCGGGGATATTCTTCCCCTGAGTTCATTTGCAACGGATAAGCCACCAAAACCTCCACCGAGGATCACTATGGTCTTTCCTTCCATCAAGGTGCCTCCCCCAAATGATGGTACTTATATCAACTAGATAATTCTTGTAGATATGATTTTTGATCCTGAGACCCAATACGATTTCTGCTTAACCGTCCGAATGATCTGGCAACATAGATATATTGTCTGGTGATATATTTCTATGAGCAAGAATCTTGAAGATGCTCTGAAAATTAGGGATCTCGCTATTCAGCACAACAAGTTTTTCGAGGAGAGCATTCCTCTGATAGCTTCTGAGAACATAATGAGTCCCCTTGCGATGGAGATGCTGGTGACAGACTTCGGATTCAGGTACGCTGAAGGGCTGCCGCATCACAGGTACTACCAGGGAAATTACTTTGTCGATCAGGTTGAGGATCTGACCGGGGAGCTTGCCAGAAAACTTTTCAAATCAAAACAGGCTGACCCGAGGCCGGTTTCCGGAACCAATGCAAACACGTCGGTGATTTATGCGCTCCTGAAACCCGGAGACGTTATTGCTGCCCCGCCGCTGTCAGGTGGAGAGCACATCAGTGCTGCAAAATTCGGTGCAGTCGGTCTCAGGGGACTCAAGATAAAGAACTATCCATTCGTCGTTGAAGACATGAACATCGATGTTGACGCCTCAATAAAGATGATAAAGGAGGAAAAGCCGAAGGTATGTCTTTTCGGGCAGTCGGTTTTCCCGTTCCCCACACCTCTCAAGGAACTCAGGGAGGCCTTTGATGAGGTGGGATGCAAGGTATGGTACGATGGTGCACATGTCCTTGGGCTCATAGCCGGAGGGCAATTCCAGGATCCCCTGAGGGAAGGCGCAGACCTGATAACGGGAAGCACGCACAAGACCCTTCCCGGGCCCCAGCACGGAATCATTATAGGCGACACTGATGAGGACAGCTGGAAAAAGGTCCAGAGAGGAGTGTTCCCGGGAACACTGAGCAATCACCACCTGAACGCCATGGCAGCTCTCGGCGTAACGCTTGCAGAAGAGCTGGAATTCGGTGCGGAATACGCTGAACAGACCGTGAAGAACGCGCAGGCAATGGCTGACGAGCTGCATTCTCTCGGTTTCAAGGTGCTGGGCGAAAAGAATGGCTTCACCAAGTCCCACACAATTGTTGTTGACGTAAGGGACCAGGGCGGAGGAAAATTCGTTTCAGAAAGGCTTGAGGATTCAGGCGTGGTTCTTAACAAGAACCTTCTGCCGTGGGACGACAACAAGAAGTCCATGGATCCAAGTGGCATAAGAATAGGTTCCCAGGAAATTACCAGAATAGGGTTCAAGGAATCTGAGGCCAGGGAAGTTGCAAGAATCATTCACAGCGCCGTTGTAAAGAAGAAGGACCAGGCTGCTGTGAAAGAGGATGCAAAAGCACTGAAATCCGGGTTTGACGAGGTTAAGTACTGCTTCGGCAAATTCAAGCCATACAGCTACATAAGACTTTTTGACTGAATTTATTAATTCACCATTTTATTTTTTTGAAATGCCTGAAAAAAAGAAACTGAATGCTATATTGCTGAAATAGTGCACTGCAACCTGAGCGCAAAACCGAAAAGGAGACTATATTCTTTTTCATTATACTGGAAATGATTTCAATAGGATCAAAGAGGGCCATTATCCATGCAAAGCCTGTTCCAAATAATAATGTCGTTTACGGAATAGTGGCTAAAAATAGGGATATTCTGGCAAAGTTTATTGACTATGTGAAATTCGTCGATCGCTGATTTCGAACATTTATTGGATACAAAAAGGGAAATTTATCTATACTAGACATTGACAGATACGGTACCGTTGTTCTCAGGATCAATGGGCTATATTTCTCTGCAATTTCCTAAGATCGAAATTTCACCATAGCTACTATAAATTCATAAATTGACGTTGATAAAAATCAAAACCTTATTATATAGTTAAAAGTTTGGAACTTTTATGGTTGAGGCGACTCTTAACAGAACTCACTGGAATGCATTTTTTGCAGCATGGGGAGGTTGGCTCCTCGATGGTTTCACTGCATCAATATACGCATTCGTCGCACTCCCGGCAGCCAAGTATTTGCTCCCGGCTTCAGGAATTTCCTCCAATCTTACGGTATTCTTTATAGGAATATTCCTGGCCGCGTTCCTTATTGGCTGGGGCACTGCTTTTATTTTCGGGCCAATGGGAGACAGGTTTGGAAGGTTCAAGATCCTTGCTATCAGCATAATCTTGTACGCGATCGGTTCCTTCCTTAGTGGAATAGCAACAAACGCTTACGAATTTGCGTTTTTCAGGTTCATAACAGGACTTGGAATTGGAGCAGAATGGTTCATTGGTGGAACAAGTGTGGCAGAAGTGTTTCCAGAAAGCAAGAGAGTAATGGGATCCGGACTGTTCCACTCAGGATATTACTTCGGTTTCCTGGCTGCAGCACTCGCTGATCTTGGTCTTTATTCTGTCATAGGATGGAGGGGAGAATTGATGCTGGGCATAATTCCGGTTGCTTTCATCATCTTTATAAGGATAAGGACGACAGAGCCTGAAAAATGGAAACAAAGCAGAAACAAACTCGGAAGCAGTTTCAATGCCATGTCCTCTTTCAGGATGATTTTCAACAAGAATTACGCTAAACAGACAATATTGGCCTCTCTTGTGATGACGGCTGTTATACTTGGTCTGTGGAGTGGAACAATCTACGTTCCGACAGCAATAGGCAAAATGGTGGCAAATTCAGGACATCTTGGTGCTTATGCTGGAGTCGAACTGGCAATATTCACAATAATAGGCTGTCTTATCATGCCCGTGCTTGCAGAGAAGATAGGAAGAAGGTTAACTCTCACACTGTTCCTCCTGCTTATGGCAATTGGTGTGTTCATGATATACAATTTCATATTCTACACCAAGTCGATCACAGAACTCTTCCTCGCACTGCCAATACTCGGAATAGGAGGAGCAGACTTCGCAGTATTCTCACTCTGGACCCCGGAATTGTATCCGACAGAAGCGAGAAGTTCAGGGTTTGGTGCTGTAACCACCTTCGGAAGATTCCTGATGAGGGAAACAAGGCATGAAGGACTGAGAGAGGAGGCCCTCAAGGAAGGAGCAGTGGAGGCATAAAAAAAATACCATAATGCAATCATTGAAGCAATGATATCTATGTCTGGTCAACTGAAAGGAATAAAGGTAGTGGATTTCACTCAGGCCATGGCCGGCCCGATGGCTACAATGCTGCTGGGCGATCTTGGTGCTGATGTAATAAAGGTCGAGCCTCCTTCTGGGGATCAGACAAGAAAATGGGCACCCCCTTATGCTGAGGGGATGTCCTCTTATTTTCTAAGTGCAAACAGAAACAAGAGAAGTTTTGTAATAAACCTAAAGGAAGCCGGTAGTAAGGAAATTGTTTTGAAAATCCTGGAGAATGCAGACATACTGATTGAGAATTTCCGGCCGGGAACAATGAAGTCCCTTGGACTGGACTACGAAACGGTGAAGACGGCAAACAGCAGGATAATCTACTGCAGCCTTTCCGGGTACGGACAGACAGGGCCGTACAAGGACAAGCCGGGATATGACCTCACGATTCTCGCAAACAGCGGCCTTATGGGAATAAATGGCGAGCCGGAAAGAAGCCCTGTGAAGTTTGGAGTTCCAATCGGCGACATAACCTCGGGCCTGTTTGCGGACATCGCCATACTGTCGGCCCTCTACAACAGGGAAATCTCGGGTGAAGGGCAGTACATCGATCTGTCAATGCTCGACGCAAACATTCTCACCCTGACAAATCAGGCATTCAATTACTTCTCCACGGGAGTTGACCCGAAAAGAATGGGCTCGGTTCACCCCAACATTGCACCGTACCAGGTTTTCAGGACTTCGGACGGCTTCATCGCCATCGCTGTTGGTACGGAAAAGCTGTGGAAATTGTTCTGCGGCGTTATAAACAGGACTGATCTTGCTGATGATCCAAGGTTCTCAAGCAACCAGGAAAGGCTTCAGAACAGGGATCAGCTTACGCAGGAGCTGGAGAAAACCTTTGAAAAATACAATAAGGCAGAACTGCAGAAAATCCTTGAAGATGCAGGAATACCGGCAGCTCCCATAAAGAACATCAGCGAAGTGGTTGCCGATGAGCAGGTCATTCACAGGAACATGGTAACGAAAATGAAGGGACCCTACGGGGAAATAGACATGCTTGGCACTCCCTTCAGGTTTGAGAGGAATAGCGGAACTCTCAGAATTCCCCCGCCCCTGATGGGTGGGCACACCAGGGAAGTGCTCAGGGAAAACAGGTTCTCCGATGAAGAGATCACTGAGTTCGATAAGAAAGGCCTGATCAGGGAAGGCAAACACAAAGACTCTGAAATTTTCAAAAAATGATTGATATTAAAGGAGACTAAGAGCACACCAATCCTGTGCCGTCATCCTCTATTTTTATGGTTTTTCCTTTCTCGAGCTGTTTTTCCGATCTGCAGAAAATCTTAGTTCCGTTATTCTCGACCAGGTTCACGTAATAAACATCCGGATAAGGAGCAGCCGTTGCGAACAGTTGAAGGGACATTACAACAGTTGCCTCCCTTGTCTCCAGATCGGAGAATTCCGTACCCTGGCAGCTGCTGCAGAAGTAAACTTCCGCTGTATATATCCGGCCGCATGAGTTGCATTTGTGCTGAATCATCTTGCATCACCATACACTATGGCAGTAGTGTTGTTGCCAAAGCCCGCCATGCTCACGGAAATTCCTGTTTCTGCATTCCTGATCTGCCTTTCCCCTGCTGTTCCCGTAAGCTGGTGGAAAACTTCCACGGCTTGTGCAATGCCGCTTGCCCCAATGGGATGACCTTTGGAATTCAGTCCTCCACTGGTGTTGATAGGCCTCTTGCCTCCAAGCCTTGTCTGATCCTCCATTGCTGCTTTCCAGCCTTCACCTTTCTCGAATAGGCCAATATCCTCTGATTCCACGATCTCGAGAACTGCTGTCATGTCGTGGAGCTCCACAACGTCAACATCACCAGGATCGAGGGATGCCTTCCTGAAGGCTTTGGCAGCCGCTTCCTTCACGGACTTGATCGTCGTGAATGTCTTTCTCTCCGAGATGTATGCGACGTTTGTCGCGGATCCGATTGCATTGATGTGGACCTTATGCCCATTGAACTTTTCTGCAATTTCATCATTTACAACAAGTAAAGAGGCTGCTCCGTCGCTTACCGGGCAGTATTCCAGAAGATGCAGTGGATCGGCTATTACTTTTGAATTTACAACGTCCTCCAGTGTTATGGGCTTCTGGAAATGGGCGTGCGGATTCATTGATGCGTGGTACCTGTTTTTAACAGACACTTTCGATATTGCATTCCTGTCCGCACCGAATTCCTCCAGGTAGGATCTGGAAAGAAACGCCCCGAGGGACGGCAATGTCAGGCCTGCCATTTTCTCCGCATCCGGCAGCAGGGATGCAATTATCTTCGATGATTCCTTGGTTTTTCCTGTGTTCATCTTTTCCGCTCCCGTTACAAGCACTGCATTGGCCTGCCCTGAATCAACCAGGGCCGTTGCTGTTGCTATTGCGCTTCCACCGCTGCCGCTCGTATTGTCAACCCTCATGGAAGGAACGTCGAGAGACAGGTATGTTGTCAGAAGGTTGTTCAGTCCGGATATGCCAGCATATTCTCCGGAATAGGAGTTGGATACAATCATGAAGTCTATGGTGTCCCTGAATTCCCTGACAATGTTTTCTGATGACTCGGCAGCAAGCCTCAGTAGATCTTCCGGGCGTTTGCCGAATTTTGTCATTCCTGTTGAGATTATTGATGCCATAATTTATTCCTCAGTAGTATAGCTAAAGTATAATTTAGTTTCTCACCCGGAATTCAGAGTCCGGATTCGAGTACGGTGCTGTGACCTCCGTCAACTTCAAGGATCTGCCCCGTAACAATCCTGTTTTCTATCATATACGCGACTGCTTTTGCTATGTGCACCCCGGAATATCTTATTTTCATGAGGAGATCCTGGTCCTCCTTCGGATCGAGGCATCCCTGCTTGTTGAAAAATCCCGGTGCGACAGCATTCACCCTTATGTTGTCTGAAGAAAGCTCGTTGGCAAGCTGTTTCACCATGTATGTTACAGCACCCTTTCCTGCCGCATAAGCCACATGCCCATTCTTGAAAACGTTTGGCGCGGCTGTCAGGACCGTTATAGAGCCTCCTCCCCTCTTCTTCAGGTAAGGAACTGTTGCCTTTACCATGTTGTAAAAAGTCTGAGCGTTGTTCATTACTGCATCCAGGAACAGTTTTTCATCCACCTCATCAAGCTTCCTGAATCCGTAGAAACCGCCTGCCGCGTGAACTACAGCGCTCAGATCTCCCATATCACTGAATGCGCGATCCACAGATTCCCTGACTTCTGAATATGACTGAAGATTTACCCTGCTGTATGAGAAATTGAGTTCCTTCGCCAGGTTTTCACCGAATTCTGACCTCGAGAAAAGATGCGTCGAATAACCCTTTTCCATAAGGGCTCTGGCGATGGAGCACGACATTCCGGGACCCGCCCCTGATAATATAACTTTTTCCATAGTGATTCAAAATAAGTGTCCGCATATTAATTTTGTTTGGAACGCAGGGTTGCTGTATTTCCTACATTCATTTTTTCAATGATCGCACTGTTCAGTAAACATGGAGATCTTCAGCACTGTCAATATATTCGGATCAGTGGTGCTTCTTTTCATGATGATATTCTATATACTGGAATCGAAATCCGATTCCTACACATTAGCCTTCGGTGTCGCATGCCTGGGATCATCGCTGTACGGCTGGCTCGCCGGAACCTGGCCCTTCGGCATAATAGAACTCGCCTGGGGCATCTTCGCATTCAATAAATGGAACAGAACAAGAAAAAATAATATTGAAAAATCCGGAATCAGGCAGTAGAAGCAGCTGGAGCCTTTTTCCTGAGTATCTTGATGAATTCCCTCATCCATTCCGGATGGTCCGGCCATGCCCTTGCCGATACAAGGTTTCCGTCAACAACTGCAGCCCCGTCCTCAAATGTTCCGCCGGCGGCGGCAACGTCAGGCGCCAGTGCAGGATATGCTGCGGTGGTCCTTCCCTTCAGTACCCCTGCACTGGCAAGCCCGAGAGGGGCATGGCAGAGTTCAGCCACGGGAGAATCCTTTTCGAAGAAATGCCTGACAATCCTCGAGAAATCGGGATCGTTCCTGATGTATTCAGGTGCCCTGCCACCAGGTATTACAAGTGCAACATAGTCTTCCGGCTTCACGTCCTTGAATGCGAGATCAGCGTCAACCCTGTATCCCGGTTTTTCCGTGTATGTGTCAAATCCGGGTTCAAAGTCGTGCACAACAGTCTGAATGGTCTTTTTCTGTGGAGCAGCTATATGGACTTCATATCCTTCCTCTTTCAGCCTCTGGTAAGGGTACATGACTTCCAGGGCTTCTCCTGCATCTCCGGTTAAAATCAGTATTTTAGCCATTTTTTAACACTCCTGAGTTTGGCAAATAATAATAACCAGAAAATTTACTTAAACGTTGTTGATTTGGCGAAAAGCACGGATAAAGGCTGTTTTTCAGCGGTTGCAAAAAATAATGAACTGCGGGATCAGAAAGGAGCCCGCGTAATCCCGCCGTCAATCTGGATGTTAGTTCCTGTTATATATCCCGCTTCATCAGAGCAGAGGAAAGAGACCAGATCCCCTACTTCTTCCGGTTCAGCAAACC
>OFHI01000231.1_pt1 | contig 9777 bp, 12 predicted proteins | sample 1522021 | NCBI WGS metagenome assembly OFHI01 (sample SAMEA2464839, study PRJEB22497) | soil metagenome | biome: Grassland; feature: Farmland; material: Clay | place: Australia | collected 2013-02-01 | depth 1.4 m | reverse complement strand
ATATAGTTGCATTAGATCAACTGACAAGTTCAACCATCAATGGAAAGGTTGAAGGTATCTTTCTCCATATGAACCATGCATGTTGGAAGTACTGCACACCCTTACATCACCGTCAAAGGTTAACGTGTTCAACCTTATCAGGGAACCCTCCACTCCTGAGAACATAGCTTCTGAACTTGGCATCACCCGGCAGGCCGTCGACAAACACCTCAAAGATTTGCAGAAGTACGGGGCCATACGGAAGATGTGGCTCTTATCCTCGGACCGCCCCAGGATTCAATACGTTGCCACTGAACTTGGCCTCTATTTCTACGGGAAAATCGGGTCGTTCATGTCATCATACAGGTCCAGGGGGAAGAAGGACGCCATTGAGAGCCTGAAAGACCTTGACGTAAGTATGTTGAACGGGGATATCAGTGTAGACGAATATACGTCCCGGAAGGAAAGGATTTCCAGGGACTATTCTTGGTTTGTATCCGATGACGAATGACCGCCGTATTGCCCAAACTTGCCAGATCACTCCCCGGACAACTGTACAGATCTGCAGAATAGTGCAAGCCTGAGAAAAGGCAGCCTCATGGAACTCACCGGATTGATATTATTGTAAAGGGCTGATCTGCGGGCCAGCCGATAACCATTACGCCAGATCATAAACAGGCAAAGTTGATCTGAAACCCTTGCAGTCAAAGGTGTCTTTGACATGAGAAGGCGATCGCGGGAGTTATCCTCCAGTTCGTCAAGAAGAGGAAGCCCGAACTGAAATTCATGGGGTGGGTCCCACCACCTTGGATCACAACTCTTTCGAGTTCCTTGAGATGTGAGAGTATCTCCCGGTAATTGTCTCCCCACTCGTTGTCTATCCTGGCAAGCTCCTGTATTAAGGAAGCAGGAAAATCATGAGATGTGAAATATTTCGGGAATATCTGAATCACATTCTTCCCGCCTTCCGTTAGTGAGGCAGTCAAATTTTGGAAAAGCTGTATCAGCCATGTTTGATGGAGCATTCATTCAGTAAAAGACACCTGCCATGATCAATACTGGGCCTGGCTCTTTTTAAAAATATTCTTGCCAGTAATTGAAAAGAATTTAAAGGAATACCCAATATAACCATACTGTCTTGATTATTGCGATTCAGCCCCACAATCCAAGTTTAGAGCAACTTGGGGCTGTAACCCACGCAGGCGGAAACGGGACCTGCATTTGAGGTGATAAGTATGAGCGGAAATGATGATAATGTGGTAAGGACGCGGGATTATTATGACAACAAAGATACTGATATATTCTACAGAAAGGCTTGGGGGGACGAGCACATACATCTTGGAATTTTCAAGGATTATTATGAGCCAATTCAGAGCGCATGCCTGAGAACTGTCAGAACGATGGCAGAAAAAGTAGGAAGCATAAGCAGTGATACGGAAGTCCTGGATATTGGTTCAGGGTATGGCGGTACCGCAAGGTATCTTGCTTCTACATACGGCTGCCACGTCAATGCACTCAATCTGAGCGAAGTTCAGAACAGGAGGTCTGAGGAACTTAACAGGAAGAGAAAGCTTCAGAGGAATATCAGTATTGTTGAGGGCAGCTTTGAAGAAATGCCATTTGAAGACGAGACCATGGATATATGCTGGTCCATAGACGCAATTCTACACAGTGGGAACAGGAAAAAAGTGGTAGAAGAGGTTTCGAGGGTTCTAAGGCCAGGGGGCGATTTTGTCTTTACCGATCCGATGAGAACCGACGATTGCCCCCATGACATTCTTGAGCCGATTCTGGAAAGAATTCACCTGTCCGACATGGGATCACTCTCATTCTACAGGTCTGAGGCAAGAGATGCTGGATTGGAAGAAGTGTCGTTCACCGACCTTTCACAACATCTAGTAAACACTTACGGCCGCGTTCTTGAGTTCACCGAAAATAACGAAGAAACTTTATCCGATGAAATAAGCAGGGAATTCATAGACCACATGGAGGAAGGCTTGAGGCATTGGGTTGAAGGTGGAAAGGAAGGGCATCTTGGATGGGGGATTATGCATTTCAGGAAAAAGACATGAGAAAGCATGGATGTCCTCGTTTGGCCTGTTGGTTTTCCCACAGTCATATTTTTACAGGCCCAACATAACACCACATCCTTCACATCTATCCGCCAACGGTTTCCAGTAACCTCGGCGGACACACTCCCAAAGCCCGTCGGCTTATTTATCTTATTATTATTTCTGAAGTAAAATTTAATACCGTAACAGTATGTTTGATTTCTGGCAGGCAGGCCGTTGAACAAGAAATAGTAGTATGAAGGAGAGTACATTAACCTCTGAGCTGGCAGCTTTGGCAATGATGCTTTCTGCCTTAGTGGTCGTTTTTGAGCCTCTGGCCGAACATGGGCCGGCCGGCGCCATGCCTGCGAACTCGGATGGTGGAGACGTGACAATACTTGTATACAGACACCATGCAGCATTTCAGGCAAACCAACACCATTTTCTATTTTAAGAAAAGGCATGAATAAGACCGTCCAATTTCGCACTAGTTTTTCATCTTTGCGGTCAAAATATCAGTTAACCCCGAAGTCGAAGGTTGCCTTGAGCACGCTTAACCGTTTTGCGTCCCTTTCCTGTCAATTTCTTCAGATATCTTTCTGGCCTTATTGGTTGCAGCCTCTATTGCCCTCATAAATGCAGTTCTTATGCCGGAGTTTTCAAGTTCGTAGAGCGCATCTATTGTCACCCCGCCAGGAGTCGTAACCAGGTCCCTGAGTTCCGATACATGGCTGTTTCCCTCTGCAACAAGCTTAGCAGAACCAAGTATTGTCTGGTAGGAACTCCTGAGGGCGAGTTCCCTTGGAAGGCCGACTTTGAGGCCTGCATAAACCATGGCCTCTATGATGGTGAATATGTAAGCCGGCCCAGAGCCACTCATCGCCGTGAGTGCGTCCATATACCTCTCTTCCACCTTCTCTGTCTTGCCGAAACTGTTCAGAAGCCCTGAAACAACCCCCTCCTCACTCTCGCTGAGGTCGTCCGATGAATATACGGTATAGCCCCCTCCAACCCTGGCAGCCACATTTGTCATTGCCCGAACTACTTTTGAATCCGGGATCAGCGATTTGATTTTTGATGTACTGAGGGCTGCAGCTAGTGAAATTACTATCTTCCCCCTGGTATGATCTCCTATCTTCTCCAGGAGAAAAAGAGTATCCAATGGTTTCAGAACCATGAGTATAATTTCCGCTTCCTGTGCTGCAACTATGTTGTCGCTCATGGTCCGGATGCCAAGGTTTTCCAGTTTCTCAAGTTTGGCAGCCGACCTCCTGGTTACTGTCACTTCGTGTCCGCTACTGTTGAGTGCCTCTGCTGCTGCCGATCCTATTGTTCCCCCACCAAGTACTGAAACTCTCATATTACGTATTTTGGCATGTCAATAATTAACACATAAACGTTTCTGTCCCTTTTCTGTCAAACTGCTCCCCTATCGGGGGGAAAATCGGCAGAATCCTGATTTTAGAGTCTGCGCCCCAGCTCTTTTTCTGATATGGCTTCGTATGTTTTCAGGTCCGGCTCACTGTAAAGCACAAAACGTATCTTTTCCAAATGTGTTTCTTTTGAGCTCACGCACTCAATAACAGTTCTTACAGCAATCCGGCCAGCCTCACACACCGGATAGCCGTATGCACCAGTGCTTATGGATGGAAATGACATGGATCCTATGCCTTCACCATCTGCAAGCTCGAGGCAATTTCTGTAGCAGTTCTCAAGAACCCTGCCCTCACCGGAATTGCCCCCTCTCCAGACGGGCCCTACGGTGTGTATGACAAAATCTGCTTTCAAGTTTCCACCTGATGTTCTTACTGCCTTTCCAGCTGGCAGGCCATCCGGCCAGCTCTCATTCCTTATTTTTGCACACTCGTCTTTGATTTTCGGCCCTCCTGCCCTGTGTATGGCACCATCAACTCCACCACCACCCATTAGGGACGAGTTCGCTGCATTGACAATTGCTTCCGTGCCCTGGATCGTAATGTCTCCGCGGACAATCTCAAGTTCAACTCTGCCTATTTTGAAACGCATGTCTGGTTGAATCCAGTAGACAGGCTTAATCTCTCCGCATCCGGCCAGCACGGTCGTTTCAAGAATGGTCAGTATTTTAAGGTTATGGTGCCAAAATTCAGGGAGTCTCCAGGCGGGAGTCTCACTTCTCCAAATTCCAGGCCTAATTGTGTCCCCTGATGGTTGAATGTGATGCTTCCCTGCTTATAAACGCCGAAAAGGTCTGACCATGAAACAAGGGTGTCATTGTAGTATGGGAACCCGACAGCTACGGGCCCGGTTGCGGGAAAGGAATACGACTCCGAAAAACCGAATGTGCTTGGTACGATGGTAAAGTTCTGTGGGCTCGACCCATAGGGGGTATAATTGTACAGGGTTGTATTGCCTGAGATCGGGATGAACAAATGGTAACTGAAGGAGTAAGTCTGCAATTCATCCCCTGTGTTGTTGATAGCGATACTCTGGATTACGCTATCATTGGTCAGAACTGACAGAACCGTCACAACATCAGTCTTGAAGGTGGTATTTTCATAGACGGTGTAGCTGCCGTTATTCTTCAGGTACACGGCATTATCGTTTAGTATTCCGGTAACGGTGTCTCCAGGCGGAAAGGTGACAAAGTAGTCAGTAAGCGAGCTGTTTGCACCAGGCGGATTCAGGTGATATGCACTTAGACCGATTGTACTAAGTGTGTTGTTTCCTGCTTCGAGTGACCTGGCATCAAAATTGGCGAGGTTGAAGTGAGTGTTTCCAGCCGGGTTGTTATTCGGGAAAAGTGAGGGAAAAATCAAGGCCATTATGATTATGGACACTATTACAACTCCACCAATTATGCTTGAAGCCATTATTTTCCTGTCTCTATCCATTTATCCGCACCTCCTCATAACTCACTGCCTTATCCCATCGATACAGCAATGGGCCCATACGTTGTAGCACTTGCAGCATTTCCTAGAGGGCCCAGCATAAGATCCAGCGAAGATTGGGCCTTTACGGCAGAAAATATTCCGTAGTCATACTCATTCTGGTATGTGAACTGGTCCCATGAAAGCGTCAGCGAACTGTAGTAGAAGTTCTCATAAAACGAGCTCAACTGGTCTCCGAGAACATAATGCCCGGGGCCGGTGGAATTCAGGCTTTTTCCCGGGAACAGCCCCGATACAGAAGCAGAATCAGGCTTTGCAGTTGAGAAATTCATCCCCATGTACGTTGATCCACCAGAATTAACTATCGAAATATCTATTGTCCCCTGATCAAGCCCATAAACGAAAGTCATCCTATCGTACTTGAACTGGTCAATCACGCCGACAGTATTCTGAACCCTGTCATTTATCCTGTTTACCTTTCCCGATGTAAGCGACTCTTTCAACAATACTCCATTGGAATTGTAATAAGCAGTAGGCGTAACTGTCACCGATAAGCCGTGGGATGATAGTATAACCGTTTCGTTGTTAATAACTTCAATCGTGTAGTTTCCGACTGTGTAACGGGCGCCAGTCTTGTATATAACCTGATTTTGGGCATTCTCCTTTGCAGCCGACAAAGGCGCCCAAGCTGCTACTGAACTTATGAATATTGCAATCATCAGCAGAGAGATTACTTTGGAATATTGCACCAGTAATCAAACCTAATGAACCAATATAAATATTTTTAGATCCTATTTCCCGATATATATAGTTAAAATTTCGTGTTATGTCATATCTCATACCAGTTCCAGATCAGCCAGTATACGCTTGATTCTGGGAATGACCAAGCAAGTAACCTCCAAATGCTATCTGCCAGAGAAGTATCGGATAGAATATCATCCTCTCCGCACCACCCGGGCCCAATATGTAATCGAACCCAACATATCCTCCAAAATATGAAACAAAGGAGAAAATTCCGGCAAGAACGGATATTTTAGCCATGGCTCCGGAAGTCATTCTATAGGCAAGTATGCTGCTTAAGGCCCCGAACACAAATATCAGGTTAGCCCCAAGGTAATGGGTCGTTGGAAAAACATCCCAGGGCGATAATCCTACAAGAAGGAATCCAAGGCCTGCCAGGGCATATATTACTGGCCTTATTTTGAAGCCGCCATTGCGGAAGAGGAGATACGTGCTCCAAAGCCAGAGTACCCCTACAATGATAACTGAAATGTTCCAGAAAATCTCAGTGGTTACACCTGCACCACCCAGGTAACTTATTGCCTGGCTCCTTTCAGAATAGGAAGGATAGACTGCCGTTGCTGCAGTGATTGACATAAGGGCGATGATTCCGCCTAAAGCAAAACCTGTTCCAGGATTTCGTCTTTTGCCAGAGGTGGCGATTTCATAGGAAGAACTCATGCAAGAACACCATCATGCTCACCAAAGGAGCATGAGGTTCCGTGAGCTACCCGAATTTAATAATTTATGCACCAATGATACTGTCATGAGGAACAGATCTGAGTCTCGAACTTGAGACGTACCGGAAAATAGGACCTCGTACGGTTTCGTCAGGGAAAGTGCTGTGAATTACCCTTTCTCATCCGGTGCCAGTGTTGGAGCAAGAATTATAGTGCTTAATATGGGAAGAGCAATAGACCAGATTATCAGGATTAGATAACTCTGAATGATTTCTCCACGTAAAATCAACCGAAAAGATATGTATGCTAATCCCACGGAAGTGGGGCCAAAAAACAGAAACACTTCTCCAACTCTCTTTCTGAAGGAAGTCAATCCGCACACTCTCCCTATATAGCCTTGCTCTCCACCAATAATTTTCCCATGCAAAATCAAAGAAGTAATTTGTGATCTTTACCTATACGTAACGCATTAAGTAATTGCGCATAATTTCTTAAGGATTCTATTTGGCTTCGAATCCTCATCAAACTGCTCTGTAACAGACCAGATCAAGTCTCCTACTGTGTGAAAATACCGGTTGCGGGTACGCCCTTTGATCTTACGAGTTCCAACACTCCTTCCATTGCATTGAGATCGGGGGAATATGGAGGGAGGAGTTCGAGGATAATGTGCGGATTGTTCTCCGGGAATTCCTTCAGCAGATTCGCATGATGGTACTTTGCATTGTCCAGGACCATGTGGACCTCCCCTGATATAGGAGAAATGGTCACCGGGAATTCCCTGACCGTGATCTCCTTTCCCTTTCCTGACAGTGAAACTTTGTTTGGAGAGCACCTTGACAACGTCCTCTCCTGAAACAACTGGTAGTTTATGCATCCAGGAGAACTTCCTCCCCAACATCCTGAGGTATGGGTTTTCCGTCTTCCTTGAGTACCTTTATGTAGAGTTCAATCGCCTCTTTGATATTATTGAGTGCCTCCTCAATGGTTTCACCTTCGGAGATACAGCCGGGCAATGTTGGAACCGTGACGGTAAAACCGCCTTCCTCCTGAGGCTCAAGAATAACGGTAAACTTTATAAGTATTGGATTCGAATTATTGATCGAGGATTTCCCAAAACCTTTCATTTTCCTTCAACAGTGCTGATGAGTGTCTTTAATGATGCGTGATAACGGGAAAGGAGTTTCATTTAGCTGTATTTTTGCTGTTTATTTCTCTTGTTTTCCCTAAAACTCGAGGGCTTACGCTATCCTGTCAAGATATCTTGCCCTGACAAGGTTGTAGCATATTGCAGTGAAGTATGTCTTCACACGCACTCTCTGAACAGTTGTGACCATCACATGTGCGAAGTGGAACATTCGCTTGAAGAATGCATATGGATGTTCCACCAGCGATCTGGTGCGAGATATCCTCAGGTTTCGCCGTATGCTTTTCATGGGAAGCTTGTGATTCCTCACTGCCCTGTCCATGGTGGCATCGATTCCCCTGCAACCGGAGCCGAAGTATCCCTTGTCCCTGTACACCACAATTCCGGGAATGCTCAGATCTATCTGTGAGTCGTGCACGTTGGCAGGTGTCACAGACAGCCTCTCCAGGATCTTGATCTCGTTCACAAGCGAGTGAGTCTTGTACCCGAAATGCTTCTCATGGTTCTTCGTAGCGGATGCACCGTCCTTAGATCTGCGAGTCTTTGCATCCTCGCCTCTGGGTTTTCCGTATTCTCCCCTGTCGGATTCGGTGAAGGATGCGTCCTGCATCGTTCCCGGTCTTACACTTATCTTACGCGCCATGATCTGGTCCCTTATCTCGTTGAAAACCAGGCGATCCTTACCTGTCTCTGAGAGGCGCTCCTTGAAGTACCAGATCGTGTTCCTGTCCGGTAATTTTTCTGGATATCCGAGAAAGTTCAGGAATGATATCCTGTCTCTTATCTCCCTTTCAACTTGCGGATCTGAAAGGTTGTACCACTGCTGCAGCAACAGTATCTTCACCATCAGTATGGGATCATAATTTGGCCTTCCCCCTTTCTCAGTGTTGTTTTCATACAGGTCTGAGAGGATCGGCCTGATCCTCTCAAAGTCAATGCGGTCTGTAATGCCTGAAAGTGGGTCTCCAAGTGACTCAACTTCCCTGTACCACTCTGGGAAACTTGATTGCAGCAGGTTCATGCTATTTGATCATGAGGTCATGAAAAAGGTTTGCGGCGGGGTTCTGGAAGGAGATAACATCGTAAGTTTAATGGCATTTTATCCCTTTATAGAGTCGTGCCAGAGGAAAAGGTACCCAGAATTCTATTCTATGCATTAGGAGAGTTTGGCCTCGCCATTCCAATTGTATTCATACCATCATATGTATTTCTGTTCTTCAGCATATCGGAGCACAGTATCCCTGAGACCACATTGGGCATAATTCTTGGAATAAGCATATTGGTCCCCGGGATAATCCAACCGTTATACGGGCTCAGGAATGACCTTGCAGCAAACAGCGTAAAGAAGCTCAGGCGGACGGTGGCATTCCTATCAATACCGGCAGGCATATCATTCCTCCTTATATGGGTAGTATCTTCTGTATTGTCCAAGCACATAGCAATAGTTGAATTCATACTGCTTTTAGTTTTTCAGTCTCTGTTTTCTTTGATAACGGTTGCTTACTACGCCATATTTCCACAAATTACGTCAGATAATAGGAACAGGGTCAGAGGAGAAGCTTGGCAGTTCTATTTTTCTATGGCTGGAACAATATTCGTGTCAGCAGGACCTGCTCTACTACTGTATCTGGGTTATGGCATCGAACTCGCAGCAGTAGTCTCATCAATTTTGATGACCCTTACACTCCTATCAGTTATTGGAACAGGAGACACCAATCATTCACATAAGGGAATGCCACACAACATAATCAGAGCTGATTCATTCAAGAGAATTGCACAAGCCTTGAAGAATAGGAATATGCTATTGTATATGGCAACTTTCCTTGCCTTTCAGTTTGCAATTGAGCTTGTTCTCCTTTCGTTAGGATACATTATGAATATACTTGTCTTTCCAAATTCATCCATTGCAGATTCAATGGTCGGGGTATTTGAGTTAGTAGCTATTGTAGCAGCTATTCTCCTCTCGCCACTGATGGTCAGGCATGTAGACAAAAGGGGGTTCAAATCTTCATATTTGACATTCGGCGCTGCCTTCGCTGGGTCTTCATTTTTCATGAGTACCTTCTATGAAAAAAGTTCTCTTGACATTCCTTGCAGCCTATCCTCCCTAATTAATTTTACCGTGTCCTTGAGCTCCTTAGCCTGGCGAGGTTTACTTGCCCTTGCAGACATAGCCTTCATCTTCTTCTCTGTCAGTGCATCAACGTGATCAACGAATTCAACACCCCTGGAAAGCATTGTCCATATGATCTCCAGAAGCTTCCGGGCAACTGCAA
>OFHI01000230.1_pt1 | contig 9848 bp, 8 predicted proteins | sample 1522021 | NCBI WGS metagenome assembly OFHI01 (sample SAMEA2464839, study PRJEB22497) | soil metagenome | biome: Grassland; feature: Farmland; material: Clay | place: Australia | collected 2013-02-01 | depth 1.4 m | reverse complement strand
GCGTAATATCCCTTCTTGCCATAATTTTTAATATGTTCATTAAATCCCCGGACAGCTTCTCGCTTACGTCTTTATATTTTCCCTGTTTTTTCATTTCTTCGAGCCTGGCCTTAGCGTCCTCTTCCACGGCGCTCTGCGGAAGTTCCGCGGGATTAAGGCTTACCAGTTCTTCGGATATCAACGACCTTAGGTCGTCGCGATGCTTCTTCTCTTCGTAATCGTTCAGGCTTTTTTCCACGTATTTCCTGAATTCGCCGACGTCGTTAAAGCTGCCGAAATTTTTGATCGTCTCCGCATTTAATTCCGGAAGGATTTTCCTGTCTATTTCCTTTATAAAACCTTTGACGGTAACCTTTCTTTCCTTGTCGTCGTATTCGAAAGCGTCGCCTTTTTTCCTGCCGATGAAAGCGGCCTCGAAAGACTTTTCTATAATGCCGGAATTGAGGCTTATCGAAAAGTCTTTGGCGCTGTCCACTTCTTTGCCGGATTCGTCCACGGTAATATAGTCTATCTTAACGAAATACCTGTCGTCCGGGTTTATCGCGGCCGAATCTTCGAGCTTCTCCTGTCCGGCAAGCCTTTCGAGAAGGAAATTGATTTCATCGTTTACTACCGTATCGTTTATTTCTTTCTTTTCTAATTTTTTAATTTTTATGTCTAAATTCAGGTTTTTGATTTCCGGCATTACCTCGAAAACAATGGAATATTCATTGCCTTCTTTTTTTTCCAGGACCGGCGTTCCTATCACGTAAATATCCCTTTCCGAAATTACCTTCCTGAAATCTTCGTTTAGTATTTCGGCCGCCGCCTCTTCAAGGAGTTCGGCCTCGTAATATTTTTTAATGACCGAAACCGGAGCCTTACCCGGCCTGAAACCTTTTATATTAGACTTTTTAGCCGCCAGTTCGAGCTTCTTTTGAAAAAGTTCTTCCGCTCTCGCCTCGTCTAATTTTAAACTAACGCTTTTCCTGACCGCGCTTTCGTCCTTTATTACCGTTTCGCCCGACGTATTCTCCATTAGCAAATTTCTCCCGTTTTATAATTTTTATCTTATCCTACAAATACCGGCCTTTTGGAAAGCATGTCCGGCAGTATTAAGTTCCTGTAAGGCATATCTTTCGTTTCTTCTTTAATTTCTTTTATAAAGTCTTCCACGGTAAAATTAAAGTTTTTTCTTTCCTTATACCTGTTGCGGACGGAAAGAACCCCTCCTTCCGCTTCCTTCTGTCCTATGACGGCAATATACGGCACCCATTCTTCTTCCGCAAACATAATTTTCTTGCCGAGGGTGAAATCCCTGTCGTCTATGTCCGCCCTGATTGCAGAGCCGTACAACTTCTCTTTAATTTTAACCGCTAATTCCAAAAATTTATCCGATACCGGAATAATCCTGACCTGCGTGGGGCTTAGCCATAAAGGGAAAACCGGAATGCTTTTCTTAAGGGCTTCCTCTATAATAAGATACATCCCCCTTTCGATTGCTCCCACTGAAGAATTGCATATTATGCAGCCGGTTTGTTCCCCTGTTTCGCTTACGAAATTTATGCCGTACCTCTTCGCGTCTTCTACGTCGAGCTGTACGGTGGAAAGCTGGCAGGAACCGTTAACGGAATCCACTCCCTGGAATTCATGCTTTAGCGCCCAGTAGTGCTTCATCCTGGAAAGCACCTCTATAAGGGCGGGTTTTTTGGAGTATTTCAAAAGCTCTATTATCTTGTCCTTGTATTTATCGTAAAATTCCCGGACTATCCTGAAAACCACGGCATATTCTATATTGGTGGCTTCGGCCAGGTCCGCGTATGTCCTGTAAAGGACCTGGTATTCGTTAAAGCCTTCCTCGATATCAAGGCAGAAACTGTGGATGTCCGGCATGGTAAAGCCCCTCAATCTCCTTAAGCCTGACAATTCCCCGCTTTTTTCATACCTGAAACTTTTGGAAAATTCGTAAAACCTTAAAGGAAGCTGTTTATAGCTTATTTTCGTATCCTTAAGCATGGAAAACAGGCCGAAATCCCCGGCAAACCTGAGAACAAACTCCTTGGAAGCGGCAAATCCCCCTGTTTCCGATTTTTCGTCAGGCACGAGAACCGAATAATGCCTTTCGTGGAACGATTCTCCCTGCCCCTTGATTTCCGGCTTGTTCCAATTATATATTAAAGGAGTTTCTATCTCCATGCACTTTAAGCGGTTTAAAGCAATGTCCTCTGCCCAGTCGGACAAAAGCTTGTACAGGAGGGTCCCCTTGGGATAAAACCGTAAATGGCCGGAATCGGAGTTTTCTTCATGGTCCGCTATTTCCAGCCGCCGCATGGCGGAAACGGAAGGGGGCGTTTCGCCTTCCTTTATCTTGAACTCCTCGAATGCTATCACCTTTCTGAGAGACGGAAAATCCTTAAGCATGCCGCTGTTTAGAATATCCTCGTTCTTTAAGTCTATGCGGGTTTCAGAACCGTCGTAGTTTAAAACGAAAAATTCGCTTTCGACGTCTTTAACTACGTCCTCCCTCGTTTTTTTAGAAACCGCTTTGGCTCCGGCCCCGGTAATATGGCGGGAAGATTCGCTTAACGGATGCCCTTTACAGGCGATTTTAAAGCTCTTATACCAACCGAAAGGCGCCCTATATACGTTTAACGGGGAAAGAGAATCCAGTTCAGCCTTAAGGGAGTCCAGAACGGAAACCGCCAGGGCCGGGTCCGCCAGGCTGCTGGAAAGATGGGCGTACGGATACAGGACGATAATTTCCGGCTTTAGTTTCCCGGCAATGTCCTTGATTTCCTGAAAAGCCAGCCTGACTACTTCGGCCGTATCTTTTGAATCGCTTTTTTCTACGGTGCAAAAAACGACCAGAGGCTCCTTAAAAAAATTTCCGGATTCCTTGACCTTGCTTAAATCTATTTCTTCGGCGACGGGAGTTTTACCCGTCAGGGAATAGTCGAATTCGTCGGCATGAATTATTAATAGCTGCATATAATTATATTATCAGGCTAAAAGTCGTTAGGAAGGCTTTCCAGTTCCTTCGCCGTAAAAACCGGACCGTCTTTACAGACGTAAACGCTTCCGACGTTGCACCTTCCGCATTTTCCAAGGCCGCATTTCATCCTATTCTCCAGCGTGGTTACGATGTCGTCCTTTTTAAAGCCCATTTTTTCTTCAAGCGTCTTTAGTGCAAACTTTATCATTATAGGGGGGCCGCATACTACGGCAACGCTGTTTTCCCCCTTTAAAGGCAACTGTTCCAGGATAGTGGGGACGAACCCTACTTTTCCGGTCCAGCCGGGAGCTTCGCCGCCCGGGTCTACCGTAATAATAACATCGGTATTTTTATATTTTTTCCAGTCGTCGAAAAGGCTTTTATATAAAAGGTCTCCGGCGGACCTTGCGCCGTAAAGGATTGTTATTTTTCCGTAATCGCCCCTTTCGTCCAAGCAGTATTCCATGATGGATTTAACGGGGGCCATGCCTATGCCGCCGCCTATGAATACGAGGTCTTTTCCCTTCATTTTAGATGTGTCGAAATAGTTTCCGTAAGGTCCCCTGAAAGCTAACTTGTCGCCGGGATTAAGGCCGTTTATTCCGGTAGTCGCCCTGCCGGAATGCCTGAAACTGAATTCGAAATATTCTTTCCTTAACGGCGAAGACGAAAATCCGAAAGTGGATTCCCCCTCGCCTATAAATGAAAATTCGCCGAACTGGCCGGGCAGGAAATCTATGCCGCCCTTGTCTATGGTAAGCCTCACGGTTTTTGTATCCGCAGTCTCCTGTATTATCTCTTTTATCTCCGCCAGCTTCGGCAAATAAATATTTTCCATTAACTGTTTACTCCCGGTAAATATTAATATTTTAAATATAAGATTGCTTCGTCGCCTATGGCCATCTTTGCCTGCGCAAAAAGCAGTGCTTTTTGCAAGCATGCAGCCAAAGATATGCAATGGCCGTGACTGTATTTAAACAAGTTTCGCAAGGTCCTGGGCCACTTCTTTTATATCTATGTCCTCGGGGCAGTTCCTCGAACAACGTCCGCATCCCACGCATAAATATTTGTCGAACTTTTCGCTGTATATTTTAAATTTGTGCATAAGCCTCTGCCTGTACCTGTCTCCCTGCGTAACCCTGGGATTATGCCCGGACGTATGCAGGGTGAATATGCCGAACTGGCAGGAATCCCAGTTCCTTATCCTTCTGCCTTCTTTCAGGTTTCCTTCGTCCTGGATATCGAAACAGTGGCAGGTCGGACATGTATACGTGCATATCCCGCATCCTATGCATGACAGGAACCTGTCCTGGAAGTAATTATGCTCGAAATTCTTATCTAAAAACCCTTTTGTTTTTTCTATCTCGAAAGTTTTTTTCCAGTCTTTTTCGGCAGGAACCTTGTCCCTGGATACTTCCTTGAAAAGGCCCAAATACGGAAATATAAGGTTCATTCCCTTTTCGCCGGTAACTACGGCAAAATAATTGCCGCCGGACTTTTTAAGAAGTATATCGGAGCCGTAGGAACTTTCGGGCGAAAGCTGTGCCTCCGTGCAGAAACAATAGTTGTCGGGCTTTTCGCAGGCTATCGACACTATGGTTAAATTTTTAAACCTTTCGTTAAAAAACTCGTCCTTAAAATCCCAGTTGAACACCTTTTCCATGATAGGGCCGGCGGCGGCATCGCAGGGCCTCCCGCCGAAAATGACCCTTTTCCGGTTTTCCACCGCGGCGGCTCCAAGGGCATCTTTTATATTGACGTCCCCGCCCGAAAAAGTATATTCGAAAAGAGTTTCGGTCTTGGGGAGAAGATATTCCTTATAGGACATCTTAGGCAAGAGAACGTCGAGATTGGCTTCGTCGAATTTGCATATCGTCCCGTAAAAAGTATCCCCGTCCTTGTCTACCGGAGCGATAACTTCGAAATTGTCCGATATTAAGGAATCGATAAATTTTTTTAAGTTTTCGGCCGAGATTTCAAAATATTTTTCTTCCATTATACAAGCTCTCCTGAAAAACCCAGTTTCTATTTAATAAAATCGTTAAAATCGCTTTCGCTGAATACGCCGAATACGGGCTTGGCGTTTATGTCGAGTCCGGATTTATATCCGAACATGCCATACACGTCTTTTGCCATCTTTTCGTTTATAAGCATTAAAGGAATATTTACCGGACATGCACGCTCGCATTCTCCGCAGCCGATGCACCTTCCGGAAAGGTGGTACGCCCTGATAAGGTTCCACTGGGCGTTTCCGGTTTCTTCCAGGTTCGTATCTATCCACTGGGGCATGTTCTTTTCGACTATGCACCTCGAACAGTAGCAAAGGGGACATGCCTGCCTGCAGGCGTAGCATTTAATGCACTTGTCGAACTCCCCTGCCCAGAAGGCGTTTCTTTCCTCGGCGCTCATGGATTCGAGTTCTTCTATGGCGGCATACGGCTTGACGCTGCCGGTTATAACAAGGGCCGGTTCTCCCGATTCGACAAGAAAATCGTAAAGCACAGGGGTATGCTCCGCGCATATAAGGCACTTGTCGTAGACGGTGGACTCGGAAACCGAAGTTTCGCCTTTATCCGCAAGATTCTGTCTTATTACGCCGTTGCATTCAACTCCTATAATTTTTATATTCTCCCTCGATATCTGATATTCCTGAATTAACGCATTGACGGCTTTCTCGTCGCAGCCTTTAACCACGATGCCTATTTTGCCGAATTTCTTAACCTCCGGCTTTTTTAAAAATACCGCAAGGTCCTGAACGGCATGAGGGCCGAAAGAAAGCCTGTCGGCGTCTGCAGGCTTAGTGATAAAAACCGGGCGCATCCTTTGCGGATTAGACCCTTTCGTATAGCCTATTACGAGGCTGACTTCCCCGCTTTCCAGAAGGTCTTTCGCAATTTTTTGCAATTTTTCGTCAACGCTTACGTTTGCCATAAATATTTCCTTTATTTTTTTGTAAATATATCGGTAGTTTTACCCGGAATAGATTTAATTTTGTCGGTAAATTCATTTATTACGGAAACCCATTTGTTTCCTTCGGAAGCGCTCACCCATGAAAACTCTACCCTGTTCAGGTCAACGCCCATAAAACCGAGCAGGTCCCTGAACGTCGCATATTTCCTTCTGGAATGATAATTGCCGCTTGTATAATGGCAATCTCCCGGATGGCAGCCGGATACAAGGACTCCCTTGGCTCCCTTCTTAAAGGCTTCGACTATGAAAAGCGGGTCTATCCTGCCCGTGCAAGGAAGCTTAATAACCCTGACGTTATCGGAATACTTCATCCTGCTTGTGCCCGCGAGGTCGGCTCCGCTGTAGGTACACCAGTTGCAGACAAAAGCAATTATCCGCGGGTCCGACGAATTGTCCGGGGATGCAGCCGCCGCCTGTTTGGTATGCCCTTCTTTTTTTACATTCGTATCTTCCATATCCGGAATACTCCTTCTTTTGCTTTATTTTTAAACCGCGAGCGATTTAATCTCGGCGTATATCTGGTCGTCCATGAATCCCTTAACGTCTATGGATTTGGAAAAACAGGCGTTTACGCACGCGCCGCAGCCGGTACACAGGCCGGGGTTGACGTTCGCTACGACTTTAACGACTTTGCCGCTCCTGTCTTTAATCTCTTTTTTCTGAATAGCGTTGTAAGCGCAAACCCTCTGGCAGTAGAAACAGGCAACGCACGTGGATTCGTTGACGTTCGCGATTGTTCCTTCGACTTCATATTCGCTTTTGGAAAACAACCCTAGTATCTTCGAAGCGGCGGCAGAACCTGAAACGACCGATTCCGGAATATCCCTCGGCCCCTGAGCCATACCGGCAAGAAAAATACCGGCGGTCGAAGACTCGGCAGGACGGAGTTTCGGATGAGATTCGGTGAAAAACCCGTATTTATCGTAAGATATGCCGAGCATTTGCGCAAGCTTGTCTGAACCTTTTTTAGGTATTACGCCGGTGGCGAGAACTACCATATCGGCCGCGATTTCGACCTGGTTGCCCGAAAGGGTATCCGCGCCTTTGACTATAAGCTTGCCGTCGTCTTCGTAAATTTTCGACACCCTGCCCCTGAGGTAAACAGCGCCTTCCTGCTCCATGGTGCCCCTGACGAACTCTTCGTATCCCTTGCTCGTGGCCCTTATATCTATATAAAACACATAGCTCTGCGAACCGTGGACTTTGTGCGCGAACAACTTGGCGTGTTTGGCGGTATACATGCAGCAGACCTTGGAACAGTACGGAACGCCTTTTTCCGGGTCCCTGGAGCCTACGCACTGGACGAAAACTATCGTCTGCGGGATTTTGCCGTCGGACGGCCTTCTGACGACGCCCTCGGTGGGGCCGGAGGCGGACAGCAGCCTTTCGAACTGCAGCCCGGACACCACGTCTTTATATTTTCCGTAACCGTATTCGCCGTACATCGATGTATCCATAAGGTCGTAGCCGGTGGAAGCCACTATGGCGCCGACGGTTTCTTCGACTATTTCGTCCTGCAAATCGAAATTTATGCATTTCGGCCCGCATGCATCGAAACATTTCTGGCATTTTCCGCCTTTTTTGAAATGGAGGCATACGGAACGGTCGAGGACGGGGATAAGCGGAACGGCCTGCGGGAAAGGAACCGATATCGCCGTCCTTTCGGACAATCCCACGTTGAACTCGCTTTTAATATTTTTATGCATGGGACACGCGTTCCAGCATTCGCCGCAGCCGGTACAGTCTTTTTCCACGACGCTTCTTGTTTTCTTTTTTATTTTAACCTTGAAATTGCCGATATATCCAGAGATATCCTCAACCTCGGAATACGTATAGAGCTTTATGTTGGGATGCTGGTAAGCCTCGACCATTTTAGGGGTCATTATGCAACTGGAACAGTCCAAGGTCGGAAAAGTTTCGTCGAGCTGTATCATTCTTCCGCCGATGGACGGCTCTTTTTCTACGAGAAGAACTTCCACTCCGCCGTTGGCTATATCGAGAGCGGCCTGTATGCCGGCGATTCCGCCGCCTATAACGAGGGCCTTTTTATTTAAAGGCACCCTGACGTCCTCGATTGGCCTGTCCCTTTTAACCTTTTCGACCATCATTCTCATGAGGTCTACGGCCTTGGCGGTCGCCCTTTCCTTGTCGTCGTGCACCCAGGAAACCTGTTCCCTTATATTGGCTATTTCTACGAAATAGGGATTCAGTCCTTCCTTAACGGCGGCTTTTCTGAACGTGTTCTCATGCATATGCGGAGAACACGCGGCAAGGACCACGCCGGTAAGATTCTTTTCTTTTATCATATTCCTCAGGCTGTTCTGCCCCGGGTCGGAACACATATACTTGTAATCGACTGCGCTGACCACGCCGGGAATCTTAGCAGCCTCTTCCCTGACTTTCTCGACGTCCACGGTTCCAGCAATGTTGGAGCCGCACCAGCACACAAATACGCCTATTCTTGCCATAATATTTACCTCTTTATTTAGACGATTCTTCCAATTTTTTTAAAACCCTGTCCGCGGCAACCATATGCCCGTCTACCGCAAGGTCTTTCGGGTTTATGCCCAACGAAAGCCCAAGAAGCTCGGTAATAAAAAGAACCGGCAGGCCTATTTTTTCGTTGTACTTCCTTTCTATTTCCCTCTGCCTTACGTCGAGGTTGGAATGGCAAAGCGGACACGCGACCACCACAATATCGGCTCCGTGCTTTTTTATGTCGTACAGGACTTTTCCGGTTAAGGCCATGACTACGTCGGGCTTGGAAAGCGAATTGATGGCGCCGCAACATTCGGTTTTAAAGGAATAGTCTACGGGCTGCGCGCCGGTAAGCGCGACGAGTTCGTCCATGGAAACCGGATTTTCCGGGTCGTCGAACTGCATGATTTTAGGCGGCCTGACTAAGAGACAACCGTAATAAGACGCGACTTTGAGGCCGTTAAGAGGCTTTTTAACCGCAGACTTTATTTTATCCTTGCCGACGACGCCCGTAAGGAATTCGAGCATATTGTTCACGCCCGTTTCGGCGCTGTAGGGCATTTCCAGCGAATCCGTTATTTTCTTCCTGAGGATATCGTCCGTTTTAAGTTCGTGTGCCGCAGCCTTGAGCCTGTTGGAACAGGCAGCGCAGGGAGCAAGGACGGACCCGTACCCTCCGTTCTCGGCTATCGCAAGATTTCTCGCCGGAAGCGCTACTGATAGATTGTGGTTTATGCTGTGGGCAGCCGAAGCTCCGCAGCAGTTCCAGTCGGGTATTTCTTCTACTTCTATATTTAAAGCCTCAAGTATCTTTAATAAGGATACTTCATACTCGAACGATGTTCCCTTAAGGGAACATCCAGGATAATATGCAAGTTTCATATATGCGGTATCTCTCCCCCTATCTTTCCTGACTATTTTAATTTTTTACTCAAAATCCTTAAAAATTTTAGCGATTTGATTCAAGCCGGATATTTTCTCGCCGTGCATTTTAAGCTTGCCCTTCTCCAGCATTTTCGGGGCCAGGAACATATCCCTGAACAAATGCCTGGTCTTTAATTTATATTTGCCTACAAGCTCAAGTTCGAATATCCTGCCGTTGGATTTAACATTGTCTAAGAAAACCTCGTGGAACATCTGGACTTCTTTTTCGGCTTTGGAAACAATGCCCTTTTTCTCGGCTATCTCCCTTAAAACGTCCATAATTCCGGTAACCTCGAAACCCTTCGGGCAGCGGGTCGAACAGGTGTTGCAGGAAACGCACAGCCAGATGGTCTTGGAATTTAATACCGCGTCCGCCATGCCGAGTTCGGTCATTTTTATAATCTGGTTCGGGGTGTAATCCATTGCAAAATTAACCGGGCATCCGGCGGAACATTTGCCGCACTGGTAAAAGGGGGAAAGCTTGTCGTGGAGCATGGATTCCACC
>OFHI01000229.1_pt1 | contig 9893 bp, 8 predicted proteins | sample 1522021 | NCBI WGS metagenome assembly OFHI01 (sample SAMEA2464839, study PRJEB22497) | soil metagenome | biome: Grassland; feature: Farmland; material: Clay | place: Australia | collected 2013-02-01 | depth 1.4 m | reverse complement strand
GTGGCCATGAGGATTCTGATGGAACTGTTCGTTATGCTGGAGGAAAAGGGCCAGAAGCTCCTGGATGCCATACTGGAATCAATCAGAAAGCCATACAAGTCGACAATTGGCGTAATGGGAGGTTAAATCGCAAAACTATAGTAAATTAAATTGAAAAAATTCTATCGATATGTTCCCTCATAACCTCGGTCATGTTTATCAATCAAAACAAACACTACTTTGCAAGGGTCTACATCTAATTCTTGCCGATAAAACATAACAATTTTCTGGCGATGTACTTTTACAGCCCTCATTCCAGCATTAGAAGCACCAAACTTCTTTGTTTCACCAATTTCAGGGTTTTCTTTGACCTTTTCTATCTTCTTGTAGATTTGTTCTCTAATCGAACCGTCATATCCTTTGATGTCGTCCTCTATAGCTGAAATATCCGCCTCACAAACCAAATAATGACGCCTCGCTTAGATTATGACTTTACCGTATACTCCATTTTCTTTATTCTCTTTGTCTTTTTCTTCTACTTTCTTCCACAATTCCTCTGAACTGATTTCTTTATAGAACCATGCAAAATCGTCCAAAAGAATGGGGTCATTGTGATTCTCAGTTTCAAGAAACGGTTCAGTTTGGTCCGCTATTTCCTCTAATTCCTTTCCAGTTTTGCTTCCAAAATTTTTAACCACGTCTTCTAGATGTTTTGCGAATTTCTCGTCAATTGATTCCACCATTTCTGGATTTAACAAGTTCGATTCCATTGTAGTGTAAACATCGTCAGACCCATTCTTTACGAATATATTCTCATCTTCATCTTCTATATTTCTTATATCAATTGAAAATGGTCCATAATAATATTTCTTAAAAGACAAATCGGAGAGACGTTCCCCATTACACTTAATGTATTCAATTTCCGCGAGATATGCCAATTTTTGTAATTTCTTTTGTGGCAGAGGTCCAGCCAATTTGAGGATATTTTCCACTAACTGCACTCCGGTGATCATGGTGTACCTAGTGTACGAGTATATCTTGGTGTATATAATTATTGCTTAAGTGACATTGTCAAGATCCGGTTGATAAGTACCTGTGATACCAGTAGGATGTCCGCAGGAGACCTTCCTTTGTCTTGAACCTGCGTTTCAGCAGCCATGACTGTACTGAGAAATGCTGTTCCGCCAGATCTGAGGTCTTCTCCACCTCAGGATTCTCAAGATACAGGAACACTTCGTTCCTGTGCTTTTTCACCCATTTGAGGAAGGATGCCATGATCGTGTCACCGCCATAGAGGCTGTTGATCCTGTCAAGCATTATTTCAACGATCTCCCTCTCACTCATGCCCTCAGTGAGCTTCAACACCGCATCCCTGTTTTTTCCCAGTTTGTCCAGGTTTGTTTTATTCTGGAAAAACATGTACTTGACCAGTCTCTTTGCCATGTCCAGATGGCCTTCCATCTTTGCATCGGCTATCCTGTGCGCAAGGTACTTCTCAATGTGGAAAAGGCACCTCTGCCTTTTCATGCGTATGCCCAGTCTTTCCGATGCGGTTTCCAGTGCGGATTCGTAATGGTACCCGTCTGTTGTGATGAATATTTCTCCAGGGGTACTGAACCTCGAGAGTGCCCTCATGAAGAATCCTGCCAGTGTATCCTCCTTCAGGTCGTCCAGTATCTCTTCCACGAAGTTTCCGTTCTTCGGATCCTTCAGGAGTGCCCTGTATTTCTCCATTCCGTCAATGTGTGCGTACTGTTCGTCATACACGAAATATCCGGAAGAATCCATCATTTCTGACAGTGGTGGAGGCACATATTTCCTGATGGTTTCATGGGATATGATCACGTTCCCAAGGATGCGGAAGAGGTCTGCTGCCTTCCTCAGGGATGTCTTGACCCTGGTTCTGACGCTCTTCTCCCTGACATCCTCAGGGTAATGCTTTCCATAACCGTAGTTCGGCGGGCGTGCAACGAATGAGTATCTGCAGTCATTGCAGATATATCTCTGAACCCTGAACACCATGCCATTCTCCATGGTCCTGAGGCAGGTGCCGTTCCTCACAACATTCTTTGAGCGGCACTGCGGGCACATGGGATTCATGAAGCTGATGAGATCATTCTCCCTGAGTTCCATGTCCATCATGGGAATGTTGTTGATCAGGAAGAGAGGAGAAGAATCCACTGAGGCATAATCGTCAAGCGAGGTGGAAACTCTCCTGAACTCAGTGTAGGGTGCCTTCCTCAGTCGCATGTAATAGAATATCCACATTATATTTCATGCTTTCTATTGTGCCCTGCACATCCTGAAAGAATCAACTAAATCTTGACAATGTCGCTTAAGTTGACCACGTATGCACAGTAAACGTAAACTCTTCAATTTGGGTGATTTTTTAAGAAAAATTCAAATCAGAAAAGCGAAATCAGATTTCCTATTGACGTAAATTTATTAACTTTCCATAATTCAATTTAACTGAAATAACCATGCAGAAAAATTCTAAACTTGCGATAGGGGCAATAGTTACAGTAGTCGTTATTGTTGGGGCATATTTCATCTTTCAATCCCCAATCCTGAACAAACCTGCAAAATCCTCTATTTCTATCCTGAATATTTATGATGACAAGGCTCTAATGGAGTCTGAAGGTACTTCTGGTACCACACTCTACTATTTTGGAGTGAATTTCACCTATGAAGGCAGTCAGCACTCTATAAATCTGAATGCGAGTAATTTCTATGCAGTAACTAGTTACGGCGATATTCCAGCCTTCTCCCCAACCAATTCGCCTTCCAATCTTCAGCCACTTCCGAGTTTACAACTTACTAAAGGAATGAGTACACAAGGAGAAATAGCAATACAAGTTTCTAGTGGCACTTCATTGAAAGGTATTCAATTTGAAGACAGCTCTAACAATGTATTAGCATCTAACAGTACATTGCCAAGTATGAATTACATTTCTTACGTTCATGGTATCACATTCGCTAGTTATAATCTTGATTTGCATGTATTACAGGAAAGCTCAGGTCAGTTCTACACCAACTCTCCAGTAATAGGAATGAGCATAACTTTCACAGTCTACAATGCAGGGTCAGTGAATATAACTTCAATAACTGCCACTAGCGGATTCACTTTGCAGTCAATAAGTCCAAATGTGCCAATTGTAATTCAGAACAGTCAACAACTAACGGTCAACTTTCAGATAAGACCACCAAGTGGAGAAAGCTTTTACGGGCCAATGCCGGTTACAATAGACTACACAACTCAAGCCTTGTAATCCTTTCCGTTATTCTCGAATATTCATTTGTTAGCCATTTTAAACGATTTCATTCGAGACTTCGATGTTATTTTAGATTGCTTCTAGTTATATAGAGTATAAAGTTTCCAATCTAACAGTTAATTGTTTTGCCCTGCCTTGTTTTACTGAATTCCTGACAGTTTATTGACACTGCCATGCTATCGGATAGTTTTGACTTGGAAAAACAAATACACTGAAATTGTTACTGAAAACGGATAGAGTTTTCATAGTAAGCTTGACTACTATGTCAGTATCGAAAAATTGAAACCGATACCGAAACATAGATTTGGCAAAAATGATTATCAGTCCGTGCCTAGGGAAAACGTAGGAGATAAGATTACAAATTTGCTGTTTGGTATTTTCATAGATTCAATTCTTGGAGCCGTTCTTTTCTTGTATGTAATCCCGACCCTGATGCAATCAATGGCAATTACGAAAGGTTCACCAATATATATTATTGCAAATCTTTTCGTAATTTTAATCCTCGTCCTCGTCTTAATCTTCGTGGCTTCGATTCATTCTCCAGATTTCAAGCAATGATTAAATTACAAAGGCAATTTCACTATTGCCTTGTTTGGTGGGAAGTCTCTCACATATTCCCAGCCCTGCTCTATGTACGTTTCCACTTCTTTGAATGATACCACTTTTTGAGGATTCCCATTATTCACGGCCATGCTTTTCTTTTCACTGATCTTCTTTGCTATGTCCGATATCTCCAAATCAAGAAGGTGGTCTCTCTCTATTTCATCCTGAGTATATCCGGCACTTGTGAGCATTAAAAGAACCATATCTCTAATGTCCTTGGTGTGTTGTTTTTCAGGTATGCCCCTTTCCTCAGTCTCAAGGAACTTAGAAGCATTGGAGTATGATTCCCTCATTCTTTCCAATATATCGGCAGGTAGCTTTTTGTTTGTACTGTACTTTGATTCGATGTCTCCAATATGGCCCATCCAATGTTGACGCCATGCATGAGATACCATTCCCTTTGATTCTGCAATATCCATGCCAGTGGCAAAGTAAGCCCTGAATACGTAAGGTCTCCATTCAAAACCGGCCCCCCTTACAGTTTCCCTTATTGCCTTTGTGAGATAGTGAGTACTCAGTAGTTCATGCTCCTTCTTGGAATCCTGATCGAACTGAAGTATAGGAGATTCCTCATTGAGATTTTCCCCTGACCTGATTCTATCCTCAAGATATTCTATCAGGTATCTTGTACCTTCAGGGCAAAGGAAAGTATGATACCTGAATCTCTTTTTTGAAAGATTGAATCTTACCTTGATTAACAGAATGTCCTTTGTTGCCCTTACTGACTGTTTGCCCTGATTGTCTGTATCAATCTCTATGTCTGAAAGGTCTTTCAGTCTCAAGCCATCCTTGCCCTCACTGTTGCCTAAGACCTGGGGCCTTATTCCTGAGAATGCCATAAGTGAGATTGATACTCTTTCCCTCAGTCCAGCTTTCCTGAGTATCTTTCCTAATTCCTCATTTGTCGGTACTCTTTCATCCTGTACATTCTCGTTGATATTCTCATTCTGTATATTCGCAATCAACCGGAATCTTACGGCATTGAACTTAGTCCATGAGTGAATAACCTTCTTGTACCGTGCAATGTAAGCTCCCTTCTTTCCTTCAGATTCCATTATTGAAACGAACTTCATAAAATCCCTTTGAAGCAAATCTCCATTGTCTGTTGATGCATCCTCAAGTATCTTGCTAGGATCCGTTTCCATTCTCTTGCAGTAATAGTTAAGACCCCTGAGATAGACACCAGCCGTTAAATCTGATTTTCTCGTTAGATTCTCAAACCATAGTTTAACGGTCTCATTCTCTGTTAGGTCTCTTGCATATCCGCCCTCTGTTGCATTCTTCCTAAAATCAGGATGCCCCTTCTTGAATGCCATGACTAGGATACGTATATAAAGTATTTAAACTTGGGTCTATTTTTAGGCACTAAAACGTAGATGGGTCTGCCCGTATTAGATTATGAACATAAGCAAGTCTTTTATTGCCCTCTTTTGAGTATTTAAAGAAAAAACGCATTTATTAATATATTAATCGAATTTGTTAGGAAATAAAAGTCAGGCCATAGATGCTTTGATACCTTCAGAGACTTTTTCCGGCAAATTGGAATCGGATAGCCAGTTTTGCAGTGCATCTTTAAGAACGCTTGGTGTTTCGATCCAATCCGGTTTATCTCCAGATTTCCATGATAATAGCCACTCTTCTATGACGGTATAACACGCCTTCAGGAATAAAGTGTTTATTTTCCTGGCTATTTCGTTATCCTTCTTGATGTTGAAAGTCATTAGCCAGTAAAAGAGGTAGTGCATCCTCAACAATGGCCCCAGACTCTCGTAATCCCTCATTGCCTCATAATACGTACTCCCTATATGTTCAGCTATCCGTTTGACCATCCATACAATGAAGTCTGTTTGTGTGGTTTGCCTGATTCCTCCACTGTCAGAGTGGTCTATGCCTAGCCTGTGTGTGAAGCTACTTACTAAATATCTTTCATCCAGGTTCAATACTACTATCTGTTCAATTCTGACAGCTAAGCCGTTGCTATCCGTCATGTCGCTTAAGAACTGCAAGACAGAAAGGTAGAAGGTCCACATGCGATCCTCGTAATATCTGAGCTTATACACTGGCTCTCCATACTTGTTTTTGCCTGGGAAATCGGCCAGGCCATAGGAGCCTATCAATTCTATCGCCTTCTTTATTGAGCGTGATCTCCCATCTGTCAGGTATGATGACAGTTTTTCTTTAACTCTGTCCTGGAGAATGCCAAGCGAAACCGGTCTATCACTTAGGAGTGCATCCGAAAGTTCTAAGAATACGTGTAGAGCAGTGATTCCATGACTTGCATTCTTTGACACATGATAATAATGTTAAAGATTTATTTAACATTTCTGCAACCTTATAAAATGTGCATGAAATGATGCGATAATCATGGTTGTATTTCTGCTAACGTTATAGACATAAGGAGCTGAGAAAAACGGCAAACCTAAAAGTAAAGAGGCAAGTAAGGCAGATACAGGATTCCCTGTACCTGTGCATACCTAAGTACTGGGCCAATGAAAATGGACTGTCAAAAAATGATCCAGTGGAGATCGAATTTCTGAACCAGGATGAGCTGGTTATCAGAATCCAGGGAGTTCACCATGACTGAAACCATCGACATGCGACCCCTGAAAGAAAAGGCCCTCAACTTGCCTGAGCCCGTGAAATCCCTCATACTGAGTGAGCCAGACACGTTAGATTCTCAGGATTTCATTTCAAAACTAGGAACCTGGGAAAGATTGCTGAAACTGAAGGAGACCCGCTAAGACAGGAAAAATTAGGGTTGGTTTACGAGACCAACCCGAAAGATGGTAATAACAAAGGTGTTAGTAAATGAATAATGCAACACAGGAAAATAAAAATAACGAAAGCAACCCGACTTCATGGACATTGCCCCGCTATATTGTGCGGGATAAGCATATCCCAGAACCCCTGAGACTTTTACCTCAATGGGTCTTGTGGCAGTATGTCAACATTAACGGTGAGAATCGCAAAGTCCCCAAACAGATTAATGGCAGAAATGCAAGTTCAACAGATCCGAATACATGGACGGACTTTCAAAAAGCCCTTGAAATCGCAAGAAAAAAAGGAATTGGTATCGGATTCGTAGTAACAGAGAATGATAACATTGTTGGTCTTGACCTTGACCATGTTATAAAGGATGGGAAAATAGAAGCGTGGGCCCAGGAAATCATAGACCTACTGGACTCATACACCGAAATATCACCTTCAGGCGAAGGAATAAGGATATTCGTTATGGGGAAAATTCCACGTGATTTCATACATTCAAACAAGCTGGGCAACAGCAAGTTTGAGTTCTGGGAATCAGGACGCTATCTGACAGTTACCGGACATGCAATAAATGAAGCTCCCATCCGTGAAGTAGACCTTGAAATTTTAAGACCCTTCTTGAAAGCCGAATCCCCGGACGAATCGGAATCAAAGAATGAAGGCAGAATCCCCACTGATAATGAGGTACAAGCGATAACAAAGCTTCTTGAATCAGAATGGGAGACAGATAAACCCGAACAAGAAGGGCATCACTGGGACACCACGATTGAAGCCTCAGTGTTACTCAGGAAAGCGGGAATCTCAGGCCAATGGTTTAGCACTTTCGTTTCTGAATTTTCGAAGGCACACAAGTGCAAGGACGGCCAGATACATAATCCCCTGAACCTGAAAAAAGCCGTTGAATACGTTTATTCAAGGGGATATGAAAGGGAGATACCAGGATTTTCCAGGGACTTCAGGCAAGAACTTAACAGAATATTCAACGGGTACAATGGATCAAAAAACAGTTTTAGCGACATAAAAAGGATGCCGGACACTCAGAACCTAAAGAAAGATCTCATAATTGACGTTAGAAACGAGGTTAAGGATGAACACAGAAACATCGACATTGTATTGAACACTGCACTTTCAGCATTCACGGATAACCCAATCAATCTTGCCGTTGTTGCCAAAAGTTCTGAGGGTAAGACATACCTTGTTACCAGGACGCTTGAAAGATTCCCTAAGGAATACGTCATAATGTTGCGTAAGGCATCCCCGAAAGTATTCACAAGGGAAAGGGGAAAATTAGCAGTTAGAACGGTGGAAGGAAACAAGGAAACGTACCTGACGCAAATAGAGAATGAGTTTACTGGGGAAACTACAAGCGTAAGCAACTATCTGAAATTTCTTGAAGAGATAACAGAAAAGAAGAAGGGAAACAAGAAAAATGATGATAAGGAGGATGATGCGGATGATAGCGATATAAGCCCTGAGGACGCAAAGAGGGCCCTTTACGCAATACGGGATAATCTGTTTACACTTGTTGATTTCCGCAACAGAATCTTAGTATTCCTTGACCGTCCAGATCCGGCACTGTGGAATGAATTGCTGTCGATCCTATCCCATGACCAGGAGTATATAGTTACAAGTTTCGTTGAAGGCGATGGCCGAAAGTATGTCAAGAAGGTGGTATTCCAGGGATGGCCCGCCGTTATATTCTGCACTTCGAAGGATGAAGATTTCAACTGGAAAGATTTGGAAACACGGTTTCAGCTAATAGAACCCGTCATGTCAGTCAAGAAGTACACGGATGCAGTAGATCATGCAGTGGAGAATGAGTTTACAATCAAGAAAAATGGCAATTCTAACACGCAACTGACTAAGCGATTAGATGACCTGATACGGTGGATAATACGAAACAAACCAGGCACTATAACGCCTTTTTCACCCAAGAAGCTCAGTGATGCCCTGACCGATGGAAAAGTAACTTCAGGCGACCTGATGCGAAAGATACCCAGGCTTCTACGGCATGTTTCAATGAATGCACTCTTCAATTTATCTGAAAGGGTAATCCTTGACAATGGCGATCAGGTCTATGTTGTAATTGCTTACAGAGACATCATGGCCCTTGTTTTTCTGTTTGACGATCTGGAACTGGGTGCGTCCCTTTCAGGCATAGGAACTGCCGTATTTGAGCTATTGACCCAGGTAATAGCCAAGATTTTCAGTGAGAACAAAGAGCAAGAAGCCCTTGATGGCGAAGGTATAGATTCGATACGGCAAAAAGAGATCAAAGACAGATTCACTGAATACCTAGAGGAATGCAGAAAAAAACGCAAGGTAACACACATGGGGGCAACAGCAAAATCATTCACCAAGTACATGCAGGACTTAGAGAAAAGGGGCTATATCAAGCGCATAGAGGATGATAGCGACAAGAGAGATCTAAAGGTGATACCAACATGGAACGATCTACCCGTGACGATACCACTTCATGAGAGGGTAAAAAAATTAGTTACCCCTATGCAAATAGCGGATTTGCCGAATATGGCATATCTGGAAACCCTGAATTTCAGGGCTTTTTACAAAACGCAAAAATTAGTTACCTCATACCCCGAAATGATAAGAAATAAAAAAATTCAGTTTCCAAAAACCCTTGAAATTATTGGCTTGGCACAACAGTACTCCGGTTATATTTCTATTACAAACGCCTATGAGGTAACTAATTTTTCTAATATTGGCGATAGCGAAATAAAAACGGATAATACGGCATCCGATGAAGGTTCAAAAAATGGAATTGCTTCGAAACCCGCTATTCCCTATGAGGTAACTAATTTTTCTGACATCGTTTTTAGAAAAATCACAAGTGATGATCCAGCTCTAAATCCTGACCCCAAGAAGTACCAAAAAGGCTTCTATATCGCCATTCCACTGAAAGAAGCCCAGGCATTGAAGGCTTATTATTTCAGTGAGGGAGTCACAGAACACGAGTTTATGACAATGGCCAACGAGACCTTGAAGCAATACGTGAAGGGTCTAAGAGGTGGTGGCCTATGATTCCCCGCTCCCTCATTCTGAAGCTGAAGGGCCACACTGTACAGGTAAAATACAGGACTTCAGGAAAGAAGATAACCAGGACAATGACCGGCACTATCAAGAGCATTGGGATCAGGAATGTCCACGTTGAAAGGGAATCAGGCAGAGAATACAGAATCCCGATCCAGGCAGTCAGTGCAATAAGTGAGGTGGTGGCATGAAGTCGAACCTATCCCGACTTTCATTCGATAACAA
>OFHI01000227.1_pt1 | contig 10016 bp, 12 predicted proteins | sample 1522021 | NCBI WGS metagenome assembly OFHI01 (sample SAMEA2464839, study PRJEB22497) | soil metagenome | biome: Grassland; feature: Farmland; material: Clay | place: Australia | collected 2013-02-01 | depth 1.4 m | reverse complement strand
ATTACAGATTTTAAGGTACTGTTATTGGCTTTTTCAAAAGAAGAAGAATATGAGATAAAAGCATGAATATCCCCTAAACATTTCAAGGATGAATGCGATACGCAATAATATATGAAAATCGCGGAAACATTTGAGGTCATAGACACACATACTGAAGGGGAGCCAACGAGAATTCTTATGTGGAACAAGCCGGTGGACGGATCTGGCAACGCATTAACGGCCAGGGAATATTTCAGGGAAAACTACGATTATTTGAGGACTGCAATATTGCATGAACCCAGAGGACATTCGGATCAGTTTGGTGCGGTAGTTATGCCTGCAGCCGGCTCAACAGCCGATTTTATACTTTTCTTTACTACTACTGCAGGTTATCTGGACATGTGCGGCAATGCAACAATAGGCGTCAGTACAGCTCTTGTGGAGCTTGGAATCTTCAAGCCTGTTGAGCCGTTTACTCATATAACCTATGATACGCCTGCAGGAATTGTTGATGTCAAGGTAAAAGTATCAGACGGAAAAGCTGAGTCTGTTACAGTTGTGGATGTTACTTCCTTCTATCTGGGAGAAAAGGAAGTTAAAGTTGGTTCACCGCTTAACAGGAAAATCAGGGTTGACTTGTCTTTCGGAGGCAATTTTTACGCAATAGTTGACTCAAGTGAAATTGATACAGAAGTTCTCCCGAAGAATATAGAAACGTTGAGAAATGCAGGAAAGGCCATATCAAAGGCTGTGTATGAACAGGCAAGGCCTGAGCATCCCTTAAACAGCAATCTGAACAGTTATCCTTTGACTATGCTGACTGGAAAGCCAAGGAGGAAAAATTCTGATTACCGCAATGTTGTGATATTTTCAGACGGGAGTTTTGACAGGTCACCATGTGGAACAGGAACTGCCTCAAGAGCCGCCTTGCTGTATTCAAATGAAACCCTCAAGGTGGGAGATTCATTTACCCACGAGTCAATTAACGATACCACATTTAAGTGCAGGATAGTAGGCACCGAACAGACGGGGCCTTATGAGAGCATAATTCCGGAAATAACCGGGAGAGCATGGATAACACAGGTATCAAGGATCGTAATTGACCCGACTGACCCGATGAAAAACGGGTTTCTGGTAAGATAATGTTTATATTTTCCACATTTTAGCCAGTCTCAATACAGGCTGTTCATCAGTGCAACAAACAACAGCACGAAGAAATTGGCTATTATTACAAGAATAACTATGAGAAAGGCTTTCCTGTTCGAGTCCACGGCAAATGAGGGCTTATAAATATAAAAATATTACCAAAAGCGCTCCTGAACGCCTTGATTTTACCTAGATAAACATTTAAATGGTAGTTTAATTACTATTCAAGATGCCAGTTTACGAGAGCAATGAACGGGAGATCCTTCAGGAACAGTCCACATTCATCAGAGGTGATGAGGAAATCACGGATGGCACTGCATTCCTTACAACACGCAGATTAATTTATGAGAAGAAAGGAAAGAGAAGTTTCCTCAAGGCTACGCCTCCCCAGACCATTGTCAATCTTCCCCTTTTCAAGATAGAGAATGTTTCAACAGCAGTCCCAAAGATCAGGATAATGACGAAGAAGACACTTACCGTGGAATACCGGGCTGAAGACGATGAAAGTGTACGAATTCATTTTGTCCTGAAAGATCCAAGAGCCTGGGAACGTGAAATAAGGGCCTGGATACCCGAGGCGCAGAAGGACTGGGTCGATAAGGTTACAAGGGAAAAAGAGGACATGCACAAAAAACAGGTGGATCTTGAAAGTGCAAAAGCTCCGAAGGCCAGCATTAACATGGGCTACTTTGTTCCAGGAGAATCAGGGAAACAAGCCAAAGGGACGGACATTGAGAAGAGCTATGTTGATGCAGAATATTCTGATAAAAAGAAAGGGGAAATTGTTCCTTCGCAGGAAAAAACCTGCCCGGGCTGCGGCACTCCGGTTTCCGGTTCAATGAAATTCTGCCCTAATTGCGGAAGGCCCCTGAATTAGCTGTTAATATTTTTTTTATAACCCCAATTTTACCCTGTTGTACGCGGCCACCGATGCAACGAAGAATACTATTGTAACCACCAGTATGACAATAAACTGCACCAGGGTGGAATATGTGGGCGAGTATACCATTGAAGATCTTATCACGTCCACAAGATAGCTGAGTGGATTCCCCAGTGATATAATTTTAAGGACAGCAGGAGTCTTTGCTGTTATCGGGTAGAATGCGCTGCTTGCAAAGTCAATGACGAAGAAGAGTATGATGTTCACCATATTGTAGGACTGTATTGTCTTGATATAAACCGAAAGAATGAGGAATATGGAAGTGAAAAGTACTGATCCAAGAACCAGTGCCGAAAGTATTGTCAGCAAACCGAACAGCGATATAGAGAGTGAACCTGTTATGAGCACGGCAATAAAAAACATCACAAGGCTACCTCCTAATGTGAATATCAGTGATACAAATATGATGCCGAGAAGATAATCCAGTCTCCTGAAGGGGCCAATCATCAGCTGCTCAAACATTCCCCACCTTCTGTCTGACCAGAGCATGCTTCCTCCTATCGACCCTGCCATAAAAGCCTGCATCGCAATGATTCCCGGCGCAAGGAATGTCGTATATGATACCTGGGAATTATTCAATGAAACATCAGGGATGATCGTCTGGAACATTACACCAAGTATTGTGAGATATACTGCAGGAAGCCCCAGGAGAAAGAACATTGTTCCAGGATCAATATTCACCCTCAGGTTTCTGATCGTGAGCCTAAGAGATGAAGGCAGAGCGGACATTATGACACCGCCGCAAGAAATACATCATCAAGAGTGGCTTCGTGAAAGTTAATTTTTTCTATCTCAAGGTTTGCCTGATTTATGCGCAATATTATATCGGAAATTTTGCGGTCAAGGTCCTTTCCGGTTATGTTCACAACCGGCCCTTCCACCTTAAGGTCCGTTATATAGTCCATGTCGGAAAAGAGGCTCCTTATCCTGGTTTCGATGGAATCCGGATCATCGTCTGAAAGCCACAGGTTCATGGTCTTGAATCTTCCATAGATGTTCTTGAGCTCATCGTTTGTTCCTTCAACAATAATTTTGCCCTTATCCATTATTCCGATCCGGTCACAAAGATAATCAGCCTCATCAAGCATTTGGGTGGTGAAAAGGACAGTAAGCCCGTTGTTCACTTTTTCCTTTATGTAATCAAGCACTTTCCTTCTCATGATGGGATCCATTCCCACGGTCGGCTCGTCAAGGAAGAGCAGATCCATGTCATGCAGGAATTCCCTTGCAACCTGGAGTCTTTTTTTCTGTCCGCCGGATAATTCAAAAGCTCTTGCTTTTCTCATCTTTGTAAGGTCAAATAGTTCAAGCACCTCATCGATTCTCCTGTAAAGCACTTCCTTAGGGACCTGCCAGAGCATGCCATATATTTTGAGATTATTTTCAACGGTTGTGAAATCAAAGCTTTCATTCTGAGACACAACGCCTATTTTCTTCCTGATGTCAGCGCCATGGTGGCGGAGCTCCATCCCAAGTATTTCAGCCCTGCCGGAAGTAGGTTCAAGAAGGGTTGTAAGCATCCTAATAGTCGTAGTCTTTCCTGCTCCGTTTTTTCCAAGGAGTCCGTATATTTCCCCTTTCCTCACATTGAATGATACACCTTTGACTGCGTAGGACTTTCCGTCGTAAGATTGTGAAAGTCCGTCAACAATTATGGCATTATTACCAGTTCTCTCCATATAGTAAAACCTCCATACGCAGGTGAGTTCATAGGTAATTCCATTACCGGATTTATAATTATCTGGAAATATGTTGAATCAACGGTCATATTCCTCATTAATCGATCGAAAAAATGAGATAAAAATCTCCAAAAAATTACTTCTGGAAACAGAAAAGCCCATAGTTTCTGTTGCTGTCAAACCATTCAATACTGCGTGAAAATCCTGCTTTTGAACAAAGATCATGCACTTCTCCAATATCATATTTGTATGAATTCTCAGTGTGAATTGTTTCGCCTTTCCTGAAGTGGATGCTTGTACCGGAAAGGGTGTAATCCTGGTCCATCAGCGACTCAAGATGCATTTCTATTCTGCCTTTTTCAGAATTGTAAAAGGACACATGCCTGAATTTCCCAAGGTCTATCGACGCTTCGAATTCCCTGTTGATTCTCTTGAGCAGGTTCAGGTTAAAGAGGGCCGTTACTCCTGATGAGTCATTATAAGCGTTCTCTATCTTTGTTCTCTCCTTCTTGAGATCAAAGCCGATGATCATTACATCACCAGCACCGAGAATAGATGAGGTGTCCTTGAGAAACTTAAGTGCCCTGTCTGGTTCCATATTGCCAATGGTTGAGCCAAGGAACAGTATGGCCTTTTTATTTGCCTTATCGGGGATCGGCAGGTCAGGATTACTGGTGTAATCTGCGCATACTGCTATGATCCTGATATTCGGGAACTTACGCTTCAGGGCCTCAGAAGATTCAAAAAGATGTTTTCCCGAAATATCAATAGGCATGTAAGCCGTGTTGCCGGTAAAATACTGAAGCAGTAAACCGGTTTTATTGCTGCTGCCGCTTCCGTACTCTATAAGCAGGCTTTCCTGACCAATCTGGGAGATAATTTCCTCACCATATCTGTTGAGAATTTCTATTTCGCTTCTCGTAAGATAATACTCAGGCAGCTCAGTAATCCTGTCAAAGAGGACGGAACCTTCCTTGTCGTAAAAGAACTTTGGAGGAATGCTCTTTGGAATCCTCGTAAGCCCTTCGAGAACCTCTCTCTTGAAGTCAGAGGTGGTCGGCTTGTAATCGTAGAACTCTATTGATGCATATTCTCCTGCCATTATGCATCATCCGCCAGTCTTATGCCTGTGAAGGGCCACCTTTCTCCAGGATTGAAGAAGTTCCGGTAAGTAATGCGAATATGCGATCTCGGAGTAACACAGGAACCTCCTCTGAGCACCATCTGGTTCGCCATAAATTTAGCGTTGTATTCACCGAGGGATCCTTCCAGGGGTCTGTTGCCCGGGTAAGGAACATACGGGCTCATAGTCCATTCCCACAAATCACCCATGCCTTGCAGGAGGTTCCCGTCCCGATCGTGTGGAGAAGTCGGGTGGAATATCCCCGATTCCATGAAGTTATCCTGATCTGAAGGCACGGAATCTCTGAAAGCGGTTTCCCACTCAGCTTCTGTGGGCAGGCGCATTCCTTTCCATTTTGCAAAGGCTGCAGCCTCATAGAAACTTACGTGGCTGACAGGCTCTTCAGGATCAAGGCGCTGCATTCCGGACAATGTGAATATTCCCCATTCCCCGTCTGAATAATCCCAGTAAAGAGGTGAGTTCCACCCCTGTGATCTCATTTCAGCCCATCCGTCAGAAAGCCAGTAAACAGGATTTTCATATCCTCCTGACTCCATGAATTCCAGATACTCACCGTTTGTTACAAGCCTGTTCGCAATCCTGTGCGGTTCCAGCCACTCTTTGTGCCTTGGCGTTTCATTATCAAAAGAGAATCCTTCGCCTTCGAACCCGATTTCAACGAGTCCACCTTCAAATTGGGCCCATCGCATTTCCAGATGCCTGCTCTTTCCTGTTTCGTTCTTCCTGTATGCTGGCCTGAGAGGATTTGCAAAAAAATTGCGTTTTATGTCCATAAGGAGAAGCTCCTGATGCTGTTGTTCGTGATTAAGGCCGACCATAAGGCGTTGTGTAATGTCAGCTTTTCTCTTATCAGGGATGTTTGACAGCAGTTCAGACATATGGTTGTCAACATGCCTCCTGTATGACATAATTTCCTTTACTGTCGGCCTGGACAGAGTCCCCCTGTCATGTCTGGGGAAATAATCTCCGACGGTCTCATAATAGGAATTAAAAAGATACCTGTAAGCATCATTTATTGGATGATACCCTATTTTGTAAGGCTTGAGAATGAAGGTTTCAAAAAACCATGTAGTATGGGCAAGGTGCCATTTTGGCGGACTTACCTCTGTTATTGCCTGTACGACATAATCCTCCGTTTCCAGTGGTTCACAAATTAATTCCGTTATTTTCCTGACTTTTGAATACTGGGCTCCAGCACTTCCATTGTGGTCTATAACATCAGTTTTGGAGTCCCATGTTTTTTCAGACAAACTCATACAATCATCTCAAAAAATATTGTACTAATTTCAAGATCATAACAACTTTAATTAAATATTCTCCCGACAGCCGTTCGGTTCATCCTGTTATTATTGCCTGACAGTAACGTTTTAATATATGAATTCAAAAAAAGCAATAGTTAATAAAGAGTAATAAATAATGCATTGTAAAGGATAAAATTGTATAACAACAGAGTGAATACAATGTCTCGTGATAAGGTAGAAACCTTTGATGTTTTTAGTGTAAGCTATAAAGAAAATAATGATTCAGATTCGTCCGATTGTGACGATCATGAACCTGTGAAAGACCATTTAGCAAGGATCAGTGTACCAAACCTTCTGAATTACGTGAACGGGAGGATGTTCAAGTGAATATCAGAAGGCTGATTTTAGATGTGGACAAGAGCCTCAGCAGACCGTCACTTGTTGAACTTGCTGATGCCATAGATCGCGTTCCCGGTGTAGAGGCAGTCAATATCAGTGTAACCGAAATGGATATGGAAACAATGGGTACTAACATAACTGTCGAGGGTTCAAACATTGAGTTTGAAGACTTAATAAGGGAGATTGAGGAAACCGGAGCAGTTGTCCACTCAGTCGACGAAGTAGCCGTTGGAGAAAGAATAGTGGAGAATATAAGAAGATACCAGTAGAAATGTCAAAAATAAACTTTCTTTTCCCGATAACACTCGGACTTTCTGATGGAATTATTACCGCACTTATGCTCGCTGCGGGAGATTTGCTGAGCTATCATGACGTAGGGCTGAACCTGGCTTTAAGGATAGCCTTTGGATCTGCATTTGTGGGAAGTTTCAGTTACTTCATAGCAGAATATGCAAGGCTTCGTGGAGAACTTTACCGTGTCTCAAGGCAGCTAACACTCAAGTCACCGTCATTCTTGACGAAGGGAAAGCTTGGTAAGGACATAATTCTCGAATCGACTGTAGGCACATCGCTTTCCGGTTTCTGCGGATTCAGCGGAGCCATGATTCCACTGCTCGTGAATGTGTATATGCCGCATCCTGTATGGCTTTCTGTGATCATAGCGATCGTAACGCTTGGTGTACTTGGAATAGGATTAAGTAAAACTGTAGTCGGGAAGCACACTTACTGGGCAGTATCCATGGTATTGATGGGCATTATTGTTACTGCGGCAGGCAGTGTCCTCCATATAGTTGGATAAGAAGGCAGCAGGGTAAAAACCATTCCTGAAAAATAAAAAGAGGAAACCGGGCAGTTGCTTATTGTCCGGATTTCCTGTCAATCCATACAGTCTTGATATTGGTGAATTCCAGAAGTCCGTATCTTGAGAGTTCCCTTCCAAGGCCACTTTTCTTTACGCCTCCGAACGGCAGCCTGGGATCCGACGCCACAACCTTGTTGACGAATACCATTCCCGCGTCAATTTCAGGTATAAGCTTCCTTGCATCATCCGGATCTGCCCAGATAGATGAGCCCAGACCGTAAGGTGTCTCATTTGCCATTTTAATTGCCTCATCATCAGTTGTGTATTTCTTAACAATTGCAACAGGCCCGAATATCTCATCCTGGTAAGCGTGCTCAGTCCTGATAAGGGTTGGCGGTATGATGTTCCCGGATTCCTGGCCTATCACCTCTATTTTTGATTTGCCGGACAGATCATCTATCTGTTTCATGATCGTGTTTCTTTGTGAAGATGAGGATACAGGCCCCAGGAAAGTATTTGCATCCATCGGATCACCAACCTCCACTCTGGAGAATTCATCTTTAAGTTTTGTGTAAAATTCATCATAAATGCCCTCATGCACGATAAATCTCTTTGAAGCTATGCAACTCTGGCCATTATTCTGCAGCCTTCCGAAAGCAGCATTCTTTGCAGCATAGTCGAGATCTGCTGATTTCATCACTATGAAAGGATCGGACCCTCCGAGTTCCATAACCACTTTTTTAAGGTGTCTGCCGGCTTCTTCCGCAATCCTGGTACCAACCTCTGTTGATCCCGTGAAAGCAATACCGTCTACATACTTTATAGCTGAAAAGGCAGTTTGACCGTCCGTAATGGTTGATCCGAAAAGCGGGGTATCGAAAATTTCCTGTAATTTAAGGCTGGTTCCCGATACACTGGATGCATGCTTTAGAATAACCCCGTTTCCTGACATAAGTGCAGGCATGGCTGCCCTTACCACCTGCCATGTGGGAAAATTCCATGGCTCGATTGACATGATTACACCCAGAGGGTCAAATCTTACGTGGCTGTCTATAGCTTCAGTATCAATTGACTCATTGCGCAGAAATTCTTTTGAATTTGATACCAGGTAGTCTATAAGCTTTATTGATTTCCTGACTTCTGCAAGGCTCTGGGATATGGGTTTCCCCATTTCTGCAGTCATTGTCCGGGCCAGTTCATCAAGGTTCTTCTCAAAGTTTGGTTTCAGGGTTGTCCTGAAGTAATCTATTCTTTCATCAATGTCATTCTTCCAGACTTTCTGATGTTCCTTTATATGCTGAATTTTGGTTCTTATGTCCTCAACGGTCTCACTCTCGTAGGTACCTATTTCCTCCTCCGTAAACGGATTCACAATCCTGATAAGTGACATATGTTATCTATTAAAACCCGATAAATAAACATTGTTCACTCTGCCAATCAGAATAAATTATTGGGAACATAACTACAGAGAAGTTATGATTCCGCCGGTATAGAATATTATCAGAAAAGATGCCAGTCCGGAGATTATTAGCAGTGCTCCCTGTACAGAACTGGAAATCTTTCCATGGGTCAGTGCCCAGAATCCGTATTCCACGAGAATATACAGGATCATGTTGATTTGAAGGAATGTAAACCCGATGTTGCCGAAAACATCCATCCATTTGAACACTGCAAAAAATCCTATGATATTAAAGAGCATGAGCACAAAAGCAGCATCGCCCACAAATTTCAGGTCCCAGTTATAGAACAGTGCTATAGAGAAGCCGAGCCATACTGATGAGAAGGAAAATGTGAGAAGTGCGAAGAGGAGTTGAATTGATGGTGCGGGATCAGCATCGCCAAGAGGTGCAGAAATTATGAAGATAAGTGACGTCAGAAACAATGAAAGAAATGCTATAAATGCATAAACTCCGAGTGTTTTTGGAGATGTGTCAGCTTTTTCCCTGCCCAGGACATACAGTCCGCTCAGGATGGCGGCAATGGAATACGCACCAAATCCAAGAGGAACAGGTGATAAAGTCATAACGTCATCACCCTATTGCCTCGGCAAAGATAGCCTCGATGTCTTTTCTGGTAATCTTCTTAGGTGAGAGCCCAAGCAGCCTCTGTTGAGCCATTGTCCCGTCTGTGAGCTTGCTTATGTCTCTATCTGTAAAGTCAAGTTCTCCAAGGGTTGAGGGTACCCTGACGTCTTCCAGAAGCCTCAGGTAGTAATCAAAGATGGAATCCGCCACTTCGTGAATGGACATTCCGTCTGTATATATCCCGAGGAACTGTGCTACCTTTTCAAACCTTTCGTGGCTGTATGGGGCCAGATATCTAAGTGCATAAGCGCCGGGGACAGCAGTGCCTATTCCATGGGGTGTAATCGCGTATCCGAAATCATAGTCCTCAGGATGCCATTTCTGTATCATGCCGGCAATTGGATAGCCCATGGCATGAGGTATGTGAACGCCAACGTGGCCGAATCCCATTCCCGCAACGCTTGCCCCAAGCATGAGATAATATCTGGCTTCTATGTCATGTGGATTTGAGTAAGCTCTTCTCAGATACTTGTGAACCCAACGTATTGCCTGCTCACCGAATATGTCTCCTATAGGGGTGGCTCCTGAATAGACAGCCCTCTCTTCCGGATTCTTGAGGGCCGGCCTTGCTGTGTACGGATGGGAAGTATATGATTCAGCAG
>OFHI01000224.1_pt1 | contig 10166 bp, 9 predicted proteins | sample 1522021 | NCBI WGS metagenome assembly OFHI01 (sample SAMEA2464839, study PRJEB22497) | soil metagenome | biome: Grassland; feature: Farmland; material: Clay | place: Australia | collected 2013-02-01 | depth 1.4 m | reverse complement strand
GGGGGCGAGCGTTCGCCGAGGGGGCCCTCGTGCAGCTCGCCAACCCCAAGGCCGCGGCGCTGCTGCTGGCCCTCTACCCCCAGTTCGTGCCGCCTGACCGCCCCCTGTTCGTCACGACCTCGCTGCTGGCGCTGCTGCAGGTCGGCATCGAGACGGCGCTCTATCTCGGCCTCGCTGCCGGGGTGGGCCGAGCGGGGGCGTGGTTCCGCCGGGCCCACATCCGTCGCCGGGTCGACACGGTCACCGGCACCGTGCTCGACTGCCCCTGCACGACCATGCCCAGCGTGTCGCCCACCAGGACCAGATCCGTTCCGGCGGCATCGACGCGCCGGGCGAAGCTCGCATCGTAGGCGGTCAGGCAAGCGATCGGCTCACCCTCGGCGCGCATCTTGCTGAACGCCGACAAGCGCAACGGCTTGGGGCCGCCGCTGTCTCCTCCGTACACCATCACTGCGCCTCCGGGTTGAAGTAGGCTCGGCTGCCGCGCATGCCTTCTATTTGCTCGAGCAGCCTCGCGTAATCCCTGTCGCCATCGACCAGGTTCACGGCTGCGGCATTGACGATCAACACGCGCGACTGATTGTAATGATGAAAGAACTGGGTATAGGCATCGGCGACATGCGCCAGGTACTCGCCATTCACGCCGCGCTCGAAACTGCGCCCGCGCTTTGCGATACGCCGCTGCAGCACGTCGACCGGCGCCTGCAGGTAAATCACCAGATCCGGCGGCGGCACCTGGGGCTGCACCCGCCGATACACTTCGTGGTACAGCGCGAGTTCGCTGTCGTCCAGCGTCAGCTCGGCAAAGAGCAGGTCCTTTTCCAGCACGAAATCGGCCACGCGCACGGGATGAAACATGTCGGGCTGCGCCATCGCTTCCAGCTTGCGCGCACGCTGAAACAGGAAGGACAGTTGCGTAGGCAGCGCCGCCTCGCGCGGCTCCACGTAAAAGCGCTCCAGGAACGGGTTGCTCTCCGCTTCCTCGAAAACGGTCACCGCTCCGAGCGTAGCGGCCAGGCGCTGGGCCAGGCTCGTCTTGCCCGCCCCGATCGGGCCCTCTACGGCAATGTAGTCCGGCAGGCGCACGCGGGTTCGCTCCAGGATGTAACGCCAGCGGCATCGGCCCCGGCAAGCAGGTCGCGCACCTTGCCGTGGCCCGGCACCTGCAGGCCGGGCGCCAACTCCGCGATCGGCACCAGGACGAAGGCACGCTCATGCAAGCGCGGGTGCGGCAAGGTCAGGTCGTCGGTCGTCATGATGAGATCATCGTATAGCAATAGATCGAGGTCGAGCGTGCGTGGCCCCCAACGCTCGAGGCGTACGCGGCCATGGTCGTCTTCCAGCGCCTGAAGGGCCATCAGCAGTTCATGCGGCAACAGGCCGGTATCCAGCTCGGCAACCGCATTCGCATAATCGGGTTGATCCGCCACCGGCCCCCAGGGCGGGCTTCGATATAACCGCGAATGGCGCAGTACGCGGCAGCCGGGCAGAGCGTTCAATTCTTTCAGGGCAGTCGTCAACTGCCGGACCGGATCGTCCTGGTTACTGCCCAGGCCCACCCATGCTTCAGCCATGGCTCACCGTCGGCGCCTGTTCTTGCCCCGGTGCGGCGCAGCCAGCAGTTTGCGCCGCTCCTCGCCCTGGACGTTCTGAACCTGTTCCCAGAACCCGGCGAGTTCCGGGTCGGCGTCACCGGCCTCGGCACGCAGCTTGAGAAAATCCCAGGCGGCCCGGAAACGCGGGTGCTCGAGCAGGCTCTCGGCGCGCTTGCCATGGCGGAAACGGAAACGGGTCTGCAACTGGACGATCTCGCGCAGCGGCATGGCGAAACGCTGGGGAATGCTCACGCGCTGGCGGCTCTCGCCCAGCACCACGGAACCCGCCCGCTGGATTGCCGTGGCCTCACCCATGCGCTCTTCCTGCTGCAGCCAGTGGGCATAGCGGCTGATCGGCGGCCACAGGAAGGCTGCAAGCAGGAAGGCGATCATCACCGGCTCGCCGGAGCGGACGCGTGCATCGGTACTGGCCAGCGCCCCGGTCACGAAGCGCTCCAGGACGCCCTCCTTGTCGGCGTCCAGCACCTCCTGGCTGAGCGGGAACAGTTCGCCGAACAGGCCAAAGCGGCGCAAGACCTTGAAGGTGGATTCGGCGTGTCCGCTGAGGAACAGCTTGCAAACCTCCTCGAACAGGCGGGCCGGCGGGATATCGGTCAGCAGGGACGCCAACTGCTTCAGCGGAGCCGCGGTCCCTTCGTCGATCTCGAAACCCAGCTTGGCGGCAAAGCGCAGGGCACGCAGCATCCGTACCGGGTCTTCCCTGTAACGCGTCTCGGGGTCTCCGATCAGACGCAGCCGCCGGGCCTTCAGATCGTCCAGGCCGGCCGTGAAATCCAGCACCCGGCGATCGAGGGGATCGTAATACAGTGCGTTGACGGTGAAATCGCGCCGAAGCGCGTCCTCGGCCAGTGTGCCGAAACTGGAATCGCGCAGTATCCGGCCCGATTCCTCGTGCACCTGGCGGGCCTCGCCGGTCTGGGCACGGAAGGTCGTGACCTCGATGTACTCGCGCCCGAACATGACGTGGACGATGGGGAACCGCCGCCCGATCAGCCGCGAGCGGCGAAACAGCTTGCGTACCGCCTCGGGATGGGCGCTGGTTGCGACGTCGAAATCCTTGGGACGGGTATCGAGCAGCAGGTCGCGCACGCCGCCGCCAACGATATAGGCCTCATGCCCCGCCCCGCGCAGGGTTTCCACAATAGTGAGCGCATGCGGGTCAATGCGTTCTGCGGCCAGCCCAAGCGTGCTATCCGGAAACGCTTCGGGTTTTATCAAGGTGTTCAGTCCGTGGAACTCGCATTAGCATCTTATGGTATCATTCGCCGTTCCCGCTCCCATCGTCTAGAGGCCTAGGACGTCGCCCTCTCACGGCGAAAACCGGGGTTCGAGTCCCCGTGGGAGCGCCAATAAAAACAGGCCCGGCCTCCCTGCGAACCCCCCGCAAAGCAATCCCCCACGGGCAACCGCCCGGTCACGGACGATATGGCACCGGACCAGTCGGCTCCCGGCGCTGTTGACCCTCCCCGGCAGAGTCTTTACATTGCCATCAAGGCCGGTGGGAAAGTAACGACATGTACCCAGTCCGGTGTTCGCTCCGCAGGGATTACCGGCTCTCGGCATGGAGTCCGGGCAATATGTTGATCGCAGAGGACCAGCCATCATGACGACCCGCAAGCGCGGCATCGAACTGCTGCAAAACCCCACCCTGAACAAATCGACCGCATTCACCAGGGAGGAGCGCGAAAAACTCGGCCTCACCGGCCTGGTTCCGCATATCAGCGAAACCGAAGACATCCAGCTTCAACGCGTGTTGATGCATCTGGACAAGAAGTCGTCGAACCTCGACCGGTACATCTACATGGCAGGCCTGCTCGACCACGACGAGACATTGTTCTACCGCACGGTCATGTCAGACCCGGGGCGGTTCCTGCCGATCATCTATGCCCCCACCATTGGCGAGGCCTGCCTCACGTACGGACACATCCTGCGCCAACCCCGCGGCATGTATCTTTCCATGGAGTACAAGGGCCGCATCGCGGAAGTCCTGCGCAACTGGCCGGAAAAAGACGTGCGCGTCATTTGCGTGACCGACGGCGGACGCATCCTCGGTCTCGGCGATCTGGGCGCCAACGGCATGCCCATCCCCATCGGCAAGCTCCAGCTGTACACGGCCGCCGCCGGCGTGCCGCCGCAGCATCTGCTGCCGATGTACCTCGACGCGGGCACCGACAACCAGCAACTCCTCGACGATCCGCTTTACCTCGGCATGCGCAAGCGCCGGCCGAAAGCCGAAGAGCTCTATGCCTTCGTGGATGAATTCATGGAAGCGGTCCAGGAAGTGTTTCCGAACTGCTGCGTGCATTTCGAGGACTGGACCGGCGTCGACGCCGTGAACCTGCTGGAGCGCTACCGCGACAAGTACTGCGTATACAACGACGACATACAGGGCACGGCCGGCACCACGCTGGCCGCCATGATCAGCGCGGCGTATATGAAGGGCTCGAAACTCAGCGATGAAAAATACCTTTTCCTCGGTGCCGGTTCGGCCGGCATCGGGCTTGCCAACCTGCTGTGCTCGGCGTTGGCGCAGGAGGGCATGTCACTGGAAGAAGCCCGCTCGCACATATCCATGTTCGACGTCAACGGCCTGCTCGAATCCAGCCGCACCGACCTGCTGGATTTCCAACGTCCATATGCGCACGATCATGCGCCGACAAAAGACTTTACCGCCGCCATCGAAAACATCAAGCCGACCACGATCATCGGCGTCAGCACGGTAGGCGGCGCCTTCGACCAGCAGGTCGTCGAGACCATGGCGCGGATCAACGAGCGCCCGGTCATCCTCGCCCTCTCCAACCCCACCGAGCATGCCGAGTGCACGGCCGAGCAGGCTTACCGGTGGTCGCAAGGCAGGGCGATCTATGCCGCGGGCGTCCAGTTCGACCCCGTGGAATACGAGGGCAAGACCTACCGGCCCAGCCAGGCCAACAACTGCTATATTTTCCCGGCCGTGGGCATGGCAATCGTCGCCACGCAGGCCAGGCAGGTCACCGACGAGATGTTCATCGAGGCAGCGCGTGGCGTCGCCGACCAGATCAGGCCCGAGCATCACGAGGAGGGTCTGCTCTACCCGCCCCAGTCTGAAATCTTGGAAACGGAGATCCGCACCGCGGCCCGGGTAGCAAAGTTTGTATTCGACTCGGGCCTGGCCCGTGTCGAACGGCCCAGGGACATCGAGGCTTTCATTCGCAGCCACGTCTACGAGGCGCAATATCCCGACTTCACCTGAGCCCCCAGCCCCCTCTTTCGACGCTTGCCCCGACCGGCCGGACAAAGCGTATGGGTTCGATTCAACCCATGGCTTCGAGCAGAACCTCGACCGGGTGCCGGGCCGAGCGGCCGGCATAGCGCCCGACCTGCGCCCGGCAAGAGAACCCGTCCACCAGGTGCCGCGCTGCGGTCGACTCGTTCTCGAAGTGCGCTTTCCACGACATTTCGAACAGCCCGCGGGACTGGTCCAGGTGCCTGGTCTCGTGCCCGTAGGCCCCGGCCATGCCGCAGCAGCCGGTCTTCCTTGGCGCCAATTCGAGTCCGAAGGCCGCAAAGATCCTTTGCCACTGCGCCTGTGCCTGGCCGCAATTGGCGGCTTCCGTGCAGTGGCTCAATAAATAGAAGGGATCGGCATGCTTGCCGGACTGAGCGAAGTTTTCCTTGCCAGGAACCACTTCCGCCAGCCACTCCTGCAACAGCAGGATGTCGAAGTTGTAATCACCGCCGGCGAAATCGCGGTACTCGTAGCGGAAGGTCAGCACCATGGCGGGATCCAGGCCCACCATCGGCAGCCCATGCGCCGCGACCTTCTCCAGCAAGGGAACATTCTTCCGTACGACCTTCCCGAAGGTCTTGAGCATGCCTTCGACATGGAAGGTCTTGCCGTTCTCCAGCCAGGGCATGACGTAAACCTCATAGCCCAGTTTCCGGATCAACCGGCAGACCTTGAGCACCAATCCGGCCTCGTAAAGGCTGGTCACCCAGTCCTGCACGAACACCACGGATTTTTCCTTGTCCGGCAGGTTGCCGGGATCCAGCCAGGGAATCCGATGCCGCTTCATCAGCGTTTTCAGGTTCGGACTGCTGAACAGCGGCGGATCGGCAAAGCCCGCGAATTTCGCCAGGCTCCATTTGACCGGCGTGCTGGACAAAAGGAGGTTGTTTAACCGGGGGAAACGGCTCTGGTAACAGCCCATGCGTTCGCTGTAGGCCACCAGGACCTGCTTGAGCGAGCGGGCATAGCGCGAATGATAGGCCTCCATGAACCGGGCGCGGAAGGACGGTACGTCGATGTTCACCGGGCATTGCGACTTGCAACCCTGGCATCCCAGGCAGCCTTCCATGGCGGCATAGACCTCGTGCGAGAAATCGTACTGCCCGCGGCGCTTCCGCAGGGCATTGACCATCCGGCTTACGGGGGGCGAGGACTCGCTTGCCGGGCCGGCGAGACTGACCTGCCGGGCCCATTCGCGCACCAGGCTCGCACGGCCCTTGGGCGAGTGCCTGCGGTCACGCGTGATCTTGTAGGACGGGCACATGACATCCCGCCGGTTATAGTCGAAGCATGCGCCATTGCCGTTGCAACTCAACGGCAGCTCGTAGTCGGATTGCAACTCACGGCTGATCTGGTTGTTATTGGCCGCCCGGGTGTGCTCCGAGCGAATATTCGCCAACTCGTCGCCACTATCCAGGGGAATGGCGATCTTGCCGGGATTGAGCTGGTTATACGGATCGCAGGCGGATTTGATCTTGCGCATCTCGCCGTACAGTTCGTCGCCGAAAAACGTCGGCACGAACTCGCTGCGGAATCCCTTGCCGTGCTCGCCCCACAACACCCCGCCGTACTTGTGCGTCAACCGGGCGACCCTTTCTATCACGTCGTAGTATTTCTGCCGGTCGCCTTCTTCCATCAGGTTGAAGGCGGGACGCACGTGCAGGCAACCGACGTCGATGTGCCCGAACATGCCGTACTCGAGGCCGTGCGCATCGAGTATCGCGCGGAATTCCTTCACGTATTCGGCCAGGTGCTCGGGCGGCACCACGGTGTCTTCCACGCCGGAAACCGGCTTGCGCGTGCCGGACACCTTGCCCAGCAGTCCGACGCTGCGCTTGCGCAGCTCCCACAGCGTGGCGATGTCGTTGCCGTCGTCGACGAAGTGGTACTCGAAGTCCTTGAGGGAGTCTTTAAGCGCTTGTTCCTTGCCGGCGAGTTCCTGCTCGTCGCGGGCCACGAACTCGATGAGGTTGATCGCCTCGACCTTCATGTCCTTGCCGCCGCCCGGCTTCAGGAACGTTTCCACGGCGTGGTAGATGATGTCGGTCTTCGCGAGGCCCAGAATGGCCCCGTCCATCGACTCGATGGCCTCGGGATCGAATTCCTCGAGGCGTCTGGCATGGTCCAGGGCTTCGCCGAAAGTCGGGTACAAGACGGCAAACAGGCACTTGTGCTTCGGGATTGGCGTCAGGCGCACCTTGATCCTGACTATGTATGCCAGGGTGCCTTCCGAGCCGGTCAGGGCGAAGTTGGCGTTGAACCGCTTGCCGTCCCCGGAAAAGAGATGCTGCAGGTTATAGCCCGTAAGAAACCGATGCAGCCTGGGCAGCCGGGCGATCGTCTGCCTGTGCTCGCGGGCGGTCTTCTCGAGCTGGGTATAAAAGCCGCCCACGCGCCCGGGCAGTTCTTTCATTTCTTCCAGCGCACCCACATCTATCTCGCGGCTGGCGTGGACTTCTCCGTCGGGATACACCGCCGTGATTTCCAGCACATGCTGGCTGGTCTTGCCATACAGGCGCGAGCCTTTGCCGCTGGCATCGGTGCTGACCATGCCGCCAAGCGTGGCACGGTTGCTGGGCGACAGGGTCGGCGCAAAGAAAAGACCGTATGTCCTGACATGGTCGTTGAGCTGGTCCAGGACCACTCCGGGCTCGACTATTGCCCAACCCTCTTCCGGATTAACCTCCAGGATATGGTTCATGTGACGGGAACAATCGATAAGAATGCCCGCCGAAAGCGACTGCCCGTTCGTACCGGTACCGCCACCGCGCGGCGAGAAGGTCACGCCCCGGTATTCATCCCGTGCGGCCAGTTTGAAAATGGCCGTAACGTCGTGCTGCGACCGCGGGAAGATCACCGCTTGCGGCAACACCTGGTAGACGCTGTTATCGGTGGCCCCCAGCAGGCGGCTGCTCAAAGCCTCGTCGATTTCCCCGTGGAAGTCACCACTGTCCCCGAGGATTTTCAGAAAAGCCCGGACATGCTCCGGAACCACGGAGGAAGAAGTCAGCCGTGGAATCATTCCTTGCGCGCCTTTTCCCTGGTTTCGCCTGAGTATAGTCAAGTCTGCCCCGGGAAGACGGCCGCCGCCAGGGCCGGATACGCGCCTGAAACGCTGCCGCCCGGGGCCATTCGGAGACGAAACCCCTTAGAATGACCCGCATGATCAGGCCGACAAATTTCATGAAATATTTATTGCTGATGCTCGCGTTGGCTTCCGCACCCCTGGCTATTGCGGCCACGCCGGCCCAGGCAAAGGCCACGGACGGCTCGGCCGTCAAATTCCTCGAAAGCAAGGGCGTTACGATCGACGCCCGCTTCAGCGTTCCCGGCGAGCTGCACGGCTATGCAGCAACCAGGCCCAATGGCCGGCGCGTTGTTTTTTTCACGACCGCCGATGGCAAGGTATTGATCTTTGGAACCCTGGTCGACGAGCACGGCAAAAACCTGACCCAGGAATACCTCGACGCCTACGTGCAGAAGCCGATGAATCGGCAATACTTCTCGAGCCTCGAGAAGAGCCATTGGATCGCCATGGGATCCAAGCACCCCAAGCGGATCGTGTATGCCTTTGTCGATCCCAACTGCCCCTATTGCCACCAGTTCTGGGAAGCGGCCCGCAAAGCCTACCCCAAAGGGCTGCAAGTGCGTTATATCGTCGTTGGCATCCTGGGCAATTCCAGCGTCAACAAGGCGGCCGCGATTCTGGGGGCAAAAGATCCCGCGGCGGCGTTGGAAAAGAACGAGCTCGGCTTCAAGGACCATTCCGGTGCCATCGCGCCCGTCACCAGAATGCCGGATCATATTCATAGCATCATCGCCGAACACGACCGGTTGATGACAAAATTCGGTATTGATGGCACGCCCGGGCTGGTCTGGAAAAACAAGGCAGGCAAAGTGCAGACCAGCAACGGTTTGCCGCCGAGTTCGGAACTGGAGAAGATTTTCGGACTGGGCAAGCGGTAGGGCTGATCATGGCGACAGGTTGGGCCAAAGACGGCGCAGTACAGGAGCAGATCGACAGCACGGTGCAGGACGCCGTGGAGCGCGCGCGCCGCCAACTTGCCCATGCCGGTGAGAGCCTCAAGCACTGCGAGGAATGCGGCGAGGAAATCCCCCCAAAGCGCCGTGAACTGATCCCCGGCGTGCGTCTGTGCGTAGCCTGCCAGGAAGCCCGGGACAAGGACAACGCCGCAAACAGCCTCTACAATCGCCGCGGCAGCAAAGACAGTCAACTCCGCTAAGCGCGCGCCGCTCCATGCCGGAAATCCCCTATTGCGCCAGCATGTAGGATTTTTCTGGCGCTGCCCAGGCACCTGTATGCAAAATCAGATTCGTCCGACATCCACGTGACAAAATTTGTCATAAGCTTCCAACTACTAATAGTCCCGTTCCAAGAAGCGGGATTCGTAGCGGGGCAACCCGCGGAAGTTTTTGGAGGATGGACATGCTTGAGATCGTCGACGGATTCCCGGAAGGGATAATTGCCATTGCCGCAAGGCAACATGTTTTTGCCACCGATTACGACAACGCGTTGCTGCCGTTGGTCGATGAGGCGCTCGAAACGCGCCGCAAGATTCGCCTGTATTACGAGCTGGACAAGGAATTCTCCGGCGTGGACGCGGGCAGCATACTCAAGTATCTGAGCAGTTGGGCCCGGTACCTGCACCGCTGGGAGCGGATTGCAGTCGTCACCAGCTCCATATGGGTGTTGATGGGTATGAGCATATTCCGGATACTGATGCCTCACCGGTTCCGGATCTTCACGGCTCGTCATGCAGAAGATGCCCGCGGCTGGATAACGGCGGCCAAGCCGGCCTGAACCCGGAGCGTGCCCGGGCAAAAGGCGCCCGCGCGCCCTCGGACTGTTCCGTTTCCGATCATCAGACGGCAGCAGCCCGGCCCGCCGGGGGCCGCGGAGCATGACGTCGCTGGAGCGCCACGACGGGGGGCAGGCGCGGCGCATGGAGGCCCCGCCGGGCATCGCCGGGCTGACGCAGATCAGCGGGCGGAAAGCCGTCGGGTGGGAGGAGCGCTGCGAGATGGACGTGCGCTACGACCTGGCCGAGAAGAGCCCCGAGTTCGGCGAGGAGCTGGCGCGCCATCACACGGGCGGACAGCTGTCGGTGGCGCCCGAGCACGTCGACGACGCGGTGCTCGCCAAGATGAAGAAGCCCGGCGTGGAGACCTACGAGCGCTTCGCCGACATGGTCGCGTGCGCAAGCGAGAAGACGGGCGGCGAGCAGGCAACCGGGCCCTAATCCGTCCCCGGGCATCACGGC
>OFHI01000223.1_pt1 | contig 10195 bp, 8 predicted proteins | sample 1522021 | NCBI WGS metagenome assembly OFHI01 (sample SAMEA2464839, study PRJEB22497) | soil metagenome | biome: Grassland; feature: Farmland; material: Clay | place: Australia | collected 2013-02-01 | depth 1.4 m | reverse complement strand
CTGCCATGTTATAATCGGCTTGATGCGGACTTTCCATAAGTACCCTGATTTCCATGATCATCAGAAATTTAGAGAAGATCCCGAGGATCTTCAAGTTCATCTTTAAGTTTCATGAGAAACTTGGCGGCCGTGAAACCATCAACCGCCCTGTGGTCTATAGTGAGGCTGAGGCCAATCTTTTTCCTGAATGAAATCCCGTTTGAAGACGGAACAGCATGGTCCCTTATGGTTCCGACACCAAGAATTGCGACTTCAGGTGGATTTATGATTGGTGTAAAAAGCTCAACACCAACCATGCCCAGATTGCTGACTGTAAAAGTGGATCCGGTCAATTCGTCCATTGTAATCTTTTTCAACTTTGCCTTGTCTATAAGTTCATCAATAGCTCTTGACAATTCAACAAGCCCCAGGTGATCGGCATTCCTGACGACAGCCGAATAAAGCCCCTCTTCCGTCTGGATGGAAACTCCGAGATGTATATGGCCATACTCATGAATCTCTTCATTCTCGATTATATGGGCATTCATGTAAGGAAATTCCTTCAGGACCCTGACCGTAAGGAAGGATATCAGATCATTATAGCTGATCCACATTTCTCTGAGCCTTTCATTCCGGATCTTCACAAGATCTGTTACGTCAGCATACATGTGTATTGTGAACTGTGCAGATTGGTGAATGCTCTTCATCATGGCCTCTGCAGTGGCTTTCCTGACTCCTGTGATTTTCCTGATTGTTGTTTTTTCCGGAAGGCCGGGACGAGTGGTACCGGAAAGTACATCCTGCTCGGTGATCATCCCTCCTTTTCCTGTACCTTTAAGCACTGACAGATCAACTCCTTTCTGCCTGGCTATGCGTCTTGCTGACGGAGTGGCGCGGATTCTTTCCACAGTCTCAGTTCTTTTTTCCTTTTTTTCCTCTCTCAACTTTTCTATTACCGGTTCAGACTCAGACAGCTCTGCCAGTTCGTCTCCAGGCTTGACTTCCTTCCCCGTGTCTGCAATTATCTGTTTTAGTGTTCCTCTTTGTTCACTGTATATGTTATGGGTTGCCTTGACCACCATTATCTGGCATAGAAGGTCATTTTCAGACACTTCCTCGCCAGCTCTCTTGAACCATTCGACTACCGTGCCCGGGCCATGTTTTTCAACATCCCATAATTCCGGAACTTTTACCTTCATTGCACAATCTCTTCCACAGCACTGATTATTTTATTCCTGTTAGGGAGGAAAAACTCCTCGAGCGGCCTGCTGTACGGAACCGGTGTGTCAGGTGACGTGATCCTTTTTACAGGGGCATCAAGATAGTCAATTGCTTCTTCGGCCACGGTGGCAATAACTTCACCGCTCATTCCATAACTCCTGAAGTCCTCATCCACAACCACAAGTTTCCCAGTCTTTTTTATGGAATCAATTATTGCTTTGCGGTCAAGCGGGACAAGAGACCTGAGATCAATGATGTCGCAGTTGATTCCCTTCTCCTTCAGAGAAGCAGAGGCCGAGATGGCATCATGAACATTCTTTCCAATGGTCACTATGGTTGCGCTTTCCCCTTCCTGAACTACATTTGCTTTTCCGATTGGGACACTGTATTCATTATCAGGCACGTCTGTTATGGTTGTTTCGGGATATGGCATCCATTTGAGTCCCATCAGCCCCTTGTGGAACATATACACAACCGGATTATTGTCCTTTATTGCAGAGATCATCAGGCCTTTTGCATCATAAGCAGTCGATGGTACCACTATTTTGAGTCCCGGTATATGGGCAAACGTTGAATAGAGCACCTTGGAATGCTGTGCTGCATCACCGTACCCGGCTCCAGTAGCCGTCGTAAGCACGAGAGGAAGTGAAACAGAGCCTCCGGACATGTAGTGAATGTTTGCCATATGATTTATTATCTGGTCAAATGCCACGCCAAGGAAATCCACAAACATCAGCTCGGCGATTGGCCTCATCCCCATGGCTGCTGCTCCGATAGCTGAACCTATGAATGCTGATTCAGAAATAGGAGTGTCCCTGATCCGATTAGGTCCAAATTTCTCCAGGAGGCCGGTAGTTGCTCCGAATATGCCTCCATAAGTGCCTATGTCTTCTCCCATGACAAACACAGACGGGTCTTTCTCCATCATCTGGCTCACTGCCTCAATTATTGCCATATTCATTGGTATTCTTCTTTCTGCCATATCAGTCACCACCGAAAACATCCTCAAGTGTGCTACCCGGTTCCGGATATGCAGCGTTTCTTGCAAAGCCAAATGTTTCGTCCAGCTGTTTCCTTACAGAATCCTTGATTTCGCTGTCTTTGGCCTCATCGATCCACCCATTATCCATGAGCATTTTTTTCATTCTGTCAATAGGGTCCTTTACGTGGATATCCTTGAGCTCATCTTCTTTCCTGTATGCCTGGGCGTCACCTTCGAAGTGTCCTGCATACCTGTAGGTTTCAAATTCTATTACTGAAGGACCTTCGCCGTTCCTCGCTCTTTCGATGGCCATGCCTGCTGCTTTGTACAGCTCAACAACATCGTTATCAGCAACAAAATAGCCTGGCATATTATAAGCGGCCGCCCTGTCGCTGTTTCTCTGTACTGCAGTTGAAACATGCTTTGGAACAGAAATGGCCCATTTGTTGTCTTCGATCATGAAAACTACAGGCAGTTTCCATACCGATGCGAGATTCAGGCTCTCATGAAAAGTTCCCTGATTTACAGCACCCTCTCCGCCGAACGCAACCGCAACACTGGGCTCACCACGCATCTTGAATGCAAGCGCAGCACCAACTGCCTGGGGCCATGTTGCACCTTCTATCCCTCCGCATGAAAATCTGACCGAAGGATCGAAAAGATGCATGTGACCGCCTTTACCTTTGCCGAGACCCGAAACTTTCCCGAAAATCTCGGCAGTCATCTTATTCATATCAACCCCTTTTGCAATAGCAATATGATGCGGCCTGTGTGTTGCAAAAACAGCATCTTCCTTCCTGAGGTGCATGCAAACCCCAATGGCCGAAGGTTCCTGCCCCATTGATAAGTGCATCTCGCCCGGAACAGGCCCCGCAGCTATGTCAAAGGGGCTTTTCTCACTCGCCTTCCCTTCCCAGTACGACTTTTGGAGATCCTCCTCATAATTTCTGATAAGGAGCATCTGTCTATACATTTCAATGGCTTTTTCCTTTTCCAGCTCCTCCAAAAACTCACCTTTACTTTTTTAGCTGAGGTGAAGATTTATCATTTATGGTGCAACAGCGGAAGCAATATGGTTTTGCATCCGGGAAGTTCCTGCAATATTGGAATAACGGTCATGCAATGCCTGCCTGATTTTATGATGAAGCATCCATGTCTCAATTGATTATATAATTGAAAGCTACTTCTAAGCCACAAAAATATTATATCATGAATAGCCCTTTTTCAGCCATGACTGATGAACTGCCTGAAATAAGGAATGCCCATCCGTACGTGATGTACGATATGATGAAGGATATTCCTAACGGCATCAGAGCAACCCTTAAAATAATGGAAAAAACAGATTACAGCTTTCTCACGGGACCGTTGTATCTCACTGGAAACGGTACTGCATTTCATTCTGCTGCAATAGGGGCCCAGATACTGCATTCTGCAGGAAAACCGTGGCATGCTGTACAGTCCTATGAACTTGAAAAATATCATGAACCTTCTGGTGTGGTTGTTGGCGTATCCCATACCGGAAAGACAAAATCAACTGTTGACTCGATCAATCATTCCGGAAAATATGCAAGAACTGTAGCGGTAACACATTATCCGGACACTCCTCTTGGTAAAGCATCCGACCAATCGATCATAATCGGAAATTCACCGGATCTTTCACTTTGCAATACAAAGGCTTTTTTTGATAATGCAACCGCAATTTTTCAAATTGCGAACAGGTATGGTAAACTGGATGCCGACTTCGATCCTGTGCTTAAGGGGATCATTTCGGGTGTTTCCAGGGCTGACGACGTTGTCAAAAGCATTGCCGGTGAACTGACAGACATAGACCGGATTTTTGTTCTTGGAGCGGGACCTAATTACTACACTGCGAGAGAGGCAGCACAGAAGATCAAGGAGTCCAACCATATTCACGCCGAGGGGATTGAACTTGAAGAATTCAATCATGGATGCACTGCTGTTGTTGACGACAGAACTCTTGTCATCATAATAGCAACGCCGAAGGTAATGGATCGCGTCAGGGATATTGTCCGTGCCTCGGGAACCGTTGGGACAAGAACCCTGGTGCTCAATGGAGAAGGTGATTACTCCGTTGAAACAGAGCAATTTGAGGATGAGTACCTGACACCTTTCGTGAATATGGTTCCACTTTACTATTTTGCCTACCACCTTTCCGTGGCCAGAGGAAAAAACCCGGATTACCTGCGTTTTGAGGACAAGAGATACCTTGAATTTGACAGCATCATATTTCCGCCCGGAGCCCATTAGCGAAAAAGTAGTCGCACAAAATTAAAATGGGTTGGGAAAATAGAATTGAAATGAAAATAACGGTCAGAGGATTTTACCTGGGCATACTGGTGATTCTTCTTTCGGTGTCTGCTGTTACACTCTGGGGTATCGTTGAAATGAACAGTGTTCTGGTACTACAGCTGGGTGCCACAAAAACTGTTGCACTGCTGATAGATATACTGTTGTACGGCCCGCAGATTCCACTTTATTTCATACTGTTTCACTACTATAACAAGAACAGATACCGGCTTGATGTTCTCAAGCACTAGAAATCTGACATACGCCATCGTCAGATTTCCAGGGCTGCCTGCTCAGGAGCTTGTAAAATGCCGGTTAATCTTGTCCCACCACATCCTGTACGTGAGTGGGGAGGCGGACCCTGATTTTTCTGAAGTCCTTTTCAGACTGCTGTTGATTATCCTGTCAGCTTCCTGTATCTCATGATAAACGGAATTTGCATCATATTCTGTTATTTTCTTTCCCCTTACGAGTCTTGATCGTATCGGCTCCATCAGTTCATTGACCTCATTCTGCATATTTTCTATTCTTGAAGTAAGGTCCGAATATATGTCTGATGTTGAAAACAACAGTTTTCTCCGTACCACCTCTTCGTTGATCCAGTATCTTTTGTCGTAAGAGGTCGAACCGATAAAGTCTCCCTGAAAAATTATCGGCTTGTATAATGAAATGCATGGGCTGGAAGCAAACGTAAACCAGCCTATCACGAAATCCTTTCCAATTTCAGCAATCATTGAATTAACGGTCTGGTTTCTCCGGATGGTGGAGCCTGCATGCATGCAGACGTCCTCGTTGCTTCCCCCCGAAGGCGAATATTGCTCTGTAGTATGAGATCTCATGACTTTCATGATCTGGCCAAGAGTAGTTGCAGATTTCATATGTGTCAGGGCATCGCGGGTGCATCTCTGCCTTTCAGCCCCTTTGCCCATGAGTGTCATTATCAGATTATTGGAAGGCGAAAAGTTGCTACTTTCATTCCTTTCGGAAAAAATCACGTCCTCAGAAAGCATGTTTGATATCGAGCCGGACTGGGAAATTTTCGTTCTTCTCCACTCCTTTCCCATTGTTTCAAGTATATATCCTTCATTATAATCCGTAACCATAAATGAATTGTCGTAGTAAAATTGTCCATTCTGGCTGTTGGTTCCACCCTGGCCGTATTGTTCAAGATAGTCAATAATAATCTCAGTGGCGTTCCTGGCACTTGTGCCTGTTTCCAGGCCCAGCCTCAGGAGATCCATGCCGAGTAGCCCGCTTTCTTTATGGCGGGCCCTGGTGAAAAGAGCTTCGTTTCCTATCACCACTCCGTATTCGTTGAATCCCATCTCAGCCCCCCACATCCATTCCGGCCGGGACAATATAACGCTGTTTGTTTCACCGGTGTAATCGATCTCGATGTGGGTAGCTTTTATCCTGCCGGATCTCTTTATTCTGGGAAAATACTCTACAATCTGTATTTCATTCGGCTCCCTGTCACTGTTCTTCGCGAAATAGGTCAGTGAATCATTGCTGTTATTAGGATGCAGAGAACAGAGGGTGTCGCACACTAATTTAAATCATTTAAGTACTATATAAATTATAGCACGAACTGTTTTGCTCATATAGTGAAATGAAGTATTATTGTAAAGGAAGTCTAATATTATTATATGTTACATCAAATGTGTCAATCACCGGAAGAATTTCACTCTTACAACCGGCTCATCCCGATCCTCCCTCATGGCATAATAGACTATGATGCATGCAAGCACAAGGCCCACACCCGCACTCAGTGCTATTGCAGGGAATCCAAAGAAGAAGACTATCAGCATTACTATGCCAATAACAGGAAGGTACGGAAATAAAGGCATGTTGAAAGCGCCTTTAATGGATATGCCTGATTCCTCAAAAAATGCACTATGTATGTCCGGTTTCCTTCTTAACCTTCTTATTTTTATGAGTGCAAATCCACTCAGGAGATAACTGAAAAGTATCCCGAAATTACTGATCGCAGCGATGATGTATATGTTCCCTGAGAACATCAACAAGACCCCGATCAGCGCTGTAAGAGTTACTGCTGTGACAGGCGCTTTCTCCCTTCCACGTGTCTTTGAGAAAAATTTGGGCAGCAATCCGTCCCTGGACAGTTGAAGCATAAGCTGCGAACCGGCAATAAGCATAGCAAGTGTCGCGGAAACAGTAGCAGCAAGCGCAGCAAAATCAACGAGATAAAAAAGCCACGAAGGGGCACTCGCGGTTTGCAGCGCAAAGCTAAGGGGATCAGCTACAAATCCATATCTGCTTGCGGGCGCTAAAGAAAGAAGCGCAATTGTTACGAGAATATAAAGCACCAGACTTACCACCACTGCGACCAGAATTGCTCTTGCTGCAGTCCTGCCACCTCCTTTGATGTTTGGAGCCATTGTAGCTATTGACTGGAATCCCGCATATGCAAACATCGCGATAACACTTGCAGAAAAAATCCCCGGCACTCCCGTAACCGAAGGCGCCGATATATTTTCTGAAAAGAACTTTCCGAACAGCAATGCAAAAACAATGAATACAACGAGAACTGAAATCTTGAAAATGACTATGCCTATATCGGCCTTTGCAGCAGAAGAAATTCCTTCCAGGTCAAGGGCGAGAAGTGCAAGAATCATGATAATGGCAAATATGTGGGAATAAAATGTTCCTGCCATTCCTGTCATGGAGGAAAGATATGTGCCGAACCCGAGTGAAATAGCTGCAACCGAGGCAACAAAGCTCAGGTAAAGGGATATGCCTGTAATAAATCCAAGTTCGCTTCCAAATGCCTTGTAAACAAAAGAATACGAGGCCCCCGTTGAATCCGGCATGGAGCTTGTGAGTTCTCCCATTTCAAGTGAAAGTATAACTGCCACGAAGCCTGTTATCAGGAAAGCATAAAGCGCACCGGTACCTGCCAGGCTTATCATTGTTCCGCTAAGAACAAATATTCCTGCCCCGATTATGCCACCAAGACCTACAGATACTGCACCAATGAAGCTTACCTGTTTCATTAAGACTTGTACTGATAATCCGCATAAAAAAATGTCGCCACTCAAGCCTCGTTTTTCAATTACATGCCTCCTGCATCATTCTGGGATGCCGAGCGGGCATGAGGGGTTATTTCAGCAGGAAACCAGATTCCGAAGTTACCTTGGCCAGGAAATCCTGATCCACTTCCACACCAATGCCATCACCCTCGTTCGGCTTAACAATACCATTACTCATTTCAAAAGGATTCCTTACAATATCCTGATGGAAGTATTTGCTGTTGGGTGAAGTGTCCCCGGGATAATCGATCAGCGCATTGCTTGCCAGTGAAACGTTAAAGCTTCTCCCGATGCCGGTTTCAAGCATTCCGCCTATCCACACGTGGCCTCCAGCTTCCCTCGTTATCTTTGCTATCTCAAGAGAGTTGCCGAAACCGCCCACTCTTCCCGGCTTGATATTAATGACGCTGCATGCGCCAATCTCGAACGCTTTCCTGGCCCTGGCCGGCGAAGTAATGGACTCATCAAGACATATTGGTGTTGACAGTTCACGGGACAGTCGCGAGTGATATATCAGGTCATCATAGTCCATGGGTTGCTCAATATAGACCAGATCATATTTGTCAAGAGTCTTAAGGAGGTCAATGTCATGAATTGAATAATCCGTGTTGGCATCAACACTCAATGGGATTTCAGGGAATGCATCCCTGATTGATGAAAGAATGGGATGCTCCATTCCCTTCATAATTTTGACTTTTATTCTCTTGTAACCCTTCTGAAGGGCATCGGATACCCTCTTTACCATCATTTCAGGAGTATCCATTCCGATTGATATTCCAACATCAGCATACCCTTTGGATTCACCAAGATATCTGTGCATTGCTGTGCCTTTTAATTTGCTGTAATAGTCCCAGAGAAGCATTTCGACAGCTGCTTTGGCCATGTTGTGCCCTTTGATCCTTCCCGCACGTTTCATGAATTCATCAGGTTCAGGAACATCTGAAATCATGCCGGCGAGAAAGTCTTTAATTATGTGAAACACAGTTATATTGTCCTCGTAGCCATAATCAGGCATCCTTCCGGTGACAGTTTCTGAATACGCAGTTATTCCGTCGTGGCTCAGTTCAAGAATGTATGCAGATCGTATTTTTTCAGTGCCAAAACTTGTGGTAAAAGGTGTTACAAGAGGCATCTCAACTTTATGGAACTTTAGAGATGGTGACATAGACTATTGACAAACGGATTCACATAAAGATTTTCCGCTAATACAATCAGCGTGAACAATTTGTTTATTCACAGAGTAGAGAGTGTCCAAATAATTTCAGTAGACCCGGATAGAAATGCAAATTACCTGCTGAAGGGCAGATCCACTATCAATAATGGGCCTCCAATAACGTTTATAACTATGCCCAACCTTCCTCTCGCTGTTCCAGATGGCAATTCAATCACGGCATGGTCCTGAATAATCCGGTGATTGCTTCTTCCTTCGGACCCCCATGGAAAAGACCTCCAGGAGTCCCTGAAAATTTTGCCGTCATATTCAGGATCGACTGACCAGTAGTCTATTCCAGCAGTACCATACAGGTTTTCTTTGTCCTTGAAATTTATTGGAACCTGATCGTTGTCTGTTATGCCAGAACTATTTAGAATTCCTGGAAGAGAGATTGAGAATTTTACTTTGAAATCACCGGTTTCAATAATATTTATCCAGGATATGCCCTCAATGTTCATCTCAGGTTGCAGAACATATCTTTTACCATTGTTATTTGCTTGAAAGAATGAGAAAGAACCAAATGAAGGTGCCTGGACTATTCTCTTCCTGATGGTGTAACAGGAATTCAGGTTGGACTCTGTAGCAATCCATCTCCGTCCAAGATCCGAAGCAACTTTTGCCAGTGTGCCGGAGCCGGAAAAAAAATCTGCAACTATTGAATTCTTATTAGATGAAGTCTCAATAATTCTTGCCATCAGCCTTTCCGGTTTCTGAGTCTCGAATCCGGTACTTTCAAGAGATCCACCCTGTACAGGGCTGACATCAGTATCTGTCCAGAGATCTGAAAAATCAGGTCCACCAGCATCGTCAAGGTAAACCTTTAACCTGTAGCCTGCCTTCGTCCGGAATATTCTTCCCTGATTTCTGAAATCCTCGAGTTTCTCCGGAGAATAAAGCCATGGAGCAGTGACTCCCATGAATTCAAACCGCCTTCTTCTTTCCGTTTTCTGAAGGCCTGCTGCTATCAAAGGGACTGTCTGGTATAATCCTCTCCCGTCTCCGTCATCATACCTGAATGATTTGAGGTACTTCGCGTCCCTCACTTTTTTTGGAGGATGGAAAATGAATTTTGCCCCTTTCCTGTAAAGAAGAATCATATCGTGCTGGTTTCCGAAGCCGATCTTTTGGGATTTTGGACTGTTAGTTTTCTTCCATATGATCTGGTTGAGAAAATTATCCTTTCCAAAGATCTCGTCCATTATTATTTTCAGGTAGTGCCCAATGTGCCAGTCAATATGGACATAAACTGATCCATTTTCCGAGAGCAGCGCTTTCATAAGGTAAAGTCTGGGAGCTATCATTTTCAGGTATTCTGGAATGCCTTCGCTCCACGTATCATCATAAGCCTTCTGTTTTTCGGTTTTTATGCCTGTATCGCTATTACCGGAATAAACCCGGGAATTGTACGCATTATTTGTGAAAAATGGAGGGTCTATATATATC
>OFHI01000222.1_pt1 | contig 10200 bp, 16 predicted proteins | sample 1522021 | NCBI WGS metagenome assembly OFHI01 (sample SAMEA2464839, study PRJEB22497) | soil metagenome | biome: Grassland; feature: Farmland; material: Clay | place: Australia | collected 2013-02-01 | depth 1.4 m | reverse complement strand
TTTGTCCTTTTTGTCATAAATTGGCTTCTCTGTTGGAAGCGGGACCACGACCATGAGGCGATCCCCTACAAAATCCAGGGCCGGATTAACACGCTTATACTGTTTCCCGAGAAACACCTTTGAGCCCGAGGTTGTCTGAAATGCCTCCCGGTTGTCTGTCTCTTTATTGCCTTTAACGGTATCCTTGATTTTCCCTGATATGTCCTTCCCCGTCATTGTGCCCTACCTCCCTCCAGCTCGTCGATCAGTTTTTCGAGACTCCCGAACCCTTTGATTTTCAGGCCCTCCTTGAGCTTCTTATCGGAGTAGCCCACTGCATTAATGTGATCGCATCCTTTCCCGCTTCTCCTGCAGAGCTCCGATATTATGGCCCTCCTCTGTTCGATAGAAATTCCCATCCTCGCCAGGGAACCATCGATGGCCAGTGTCAGATCATTGCGTCTGCCATCTGCTCTGGACCAGTATGGGAGAAGCAAATCTACAACTGTTAAGACCCCTTCAGAATCGATGCTTCCGGCTTCCTCGACCACATGGGACGTCCCGGCCCTTGATGGTTCAAATTTCTCCTTTAGAACTCCAAAGAGCCAATCGGGGAGATCCGAGATTTCCCTCATGGATGCAAATTCGTATTTCCCATAGGGTCCGCTTGAAGGGGGGAGAAGGACATAACCTCCTTTGGTCTTGATGTCCACGTGATCAAATATGCCAGTATGATTGGTGATTTCCTTTCCTTCTTTCTCGAGGACCCTCCGCTGCTCCGTGGTAAGCCTGTAAAAGAACTGATAACCGCCTGATTGCGTCTTAGTCCTGAGGGTATTTATACCGGCCTCTCCCAGGGACCTTTCAAGTATGATCTCATTGAAGGAATTGAGGCCAATCGGATTGATCTCCTTGTTGTGGTTGAGAATCGGCCTCTTGTTCTGGTCCTTGAGGACGTCGCAATCAATGACAATAATTCCATCAGGAAGAGACCAAGCTATTCCGGCATCCGGGTATTTATGCCATGCCCTGGCTATCGCCCTTAGGTCCCGGGTGGCGTCAATTAAACCATGGGAAAAGCCAAGGCCATGATCAACAAGCGGAATTTTCTGGCCATGTGGACACGGAATTATACGGAGGCCACAGTTAGCATAGGCTATAGCGAAACCTCCGTTTGTTGGATTCCTGACAGTATTTGCAAAAGTTATTAATTCAGTCAGGATTATTCCATCTGAAGACGCAAAGTCGGAACCCATACCGACATCACCTTCTTTTTTCATGGCTTTTACCTGCATCTATCACAGCCTGCCAAGTTGCGACCTTGCCGATCAGTTCCTCGGGGCTCACTTCGTCAGGCTCATTCTTCAAAACCTCAGTTATAGGCTCTCCAGGGTATCTCGATGCAAGCCTGCTTTTGAGGGCACGGATACTAACAGTCCCCTTCATGTGGGTCTCCTCTCCTTCCTGATTCTCAGAGTCAGGACCTCTGGATTAGAACGGTCATATTCGACGATCCCACCATCTTCAAGGCCGTATTCCTCGGCCACATAGAACGGGATTAAAGCGTATTTTGTGCCATTGAGGACAACAAGATCCTTCTCAACTTTCTTCATTGAATATGAGAGAAGTAAGAGATATGAGAGACGTTGGAGGGTTAGGCACAGGTTCGACTATTATCTATACAAAGATTTATTATTGAACAATTCATAATACATTCATAAATGGATAAGGAAAGTAGAGCCTATCTTATGGCCACATGGAACAGTGAGGGAAGGACCATAAGGGCCATGCTATCGGATCTGTTTGAATATCAAGAGCCATCTGATGTTTTTGATGAATACGATTTATACGAAGTTTGTAGGACGAAAATAAGGTCAAAAAAAGATAAGTTCAAATCAATAAAAGTCGCACTTGATGAATTAATAGAGAGACACTTTGTTGTGAAAAGTCTTAACAAGTTCGGCGTCCCGATCTATAGGTCGGCATGGCATGAGAACCTGGAGCTCCTTGCCAAAGGGGAACTGGAGCTAAGGAAGTGGGAAGAGGGAGATCTTGAGGCCAGAGTGAGGAGGGGATATAACATTATTTTCGAAGCGGATATACCGAACCGGTGGGCTGATTTGGAAGCCTTCAATAGGCTGCCGGAGAATGCTGCATCACATTATTTTGAGTTCAGTGAACGCCTCTTCAGGCTCATCAGGGAGATGGGAGATCCCGATTCTTATGTCAGTTGGGATAAACGGGTCTTTAATTCTCCTTGAGAGCGACAAAAAATAGGAGAAGATCAACCTAAAAAGGGTCATTTTTGAAGTATGGTATAAATATATGATACCATCTTATCTCAAAGATGGGACGGGCCCGCTGGTATTAGCATCAAATTTGAGCCTATACAGTATCATTATATACAATCTAACCATGGTAAATTATGACCTTCAAGTCAAAGCATGATGACCTTAGGGAAAACGAGCAGGTTATGAGATGGTATCGAAACTTGCAGCAAGGATCTCTCATCACCGGCGATGTATATCTCAGGACCCTTGGATTGTATTGTAAGACCAATGGCATCAGCCCGGAACAGATTTTAGACGATGCCAGGTCCGGGAGGCTGAAAAATGATTTCATGGATTTCGTCCACAAGGAAGGGGACCGGGGCAAAGCCGGATCATACGTTATTAGGTTCAAGAAGGTCGTATCCTCATGGGTCCTTTTTAATGGCCTTGATGCAAACCTCAAAGGGGTCAAGGTTCAGGGCTCTAATATCTCCCCCACTCTTGTTGACGAGAGGCCACCGTTGAAACCTGAAATCGAAGCATTCCTCAGGAGCGCAACTGTCAGGGGTAGGGCAATTATATCATTGCTGGCCTTCAGCGGCTTAAGGCCGGAAACCCTGGGGAATTATGACGGCTCAGACGCATTGAGGGTCAAGGACATCGAGGGCTTGAAGATAGGAACTGAGCAAGTGGAATTTTCAGTATTCCCGGCCATGCTCAAAGTGAGGCAGTCAAAGGTCCAGCTCTCAAAGAAGGGACATGGATATTTCACATTCATTCCAGCCCAGGCTTGCACATATATCAAGGATTACCTTGATTCAAGGATAAGACAGGGAGAAAATATCAGTCCAGAGTCCCCTATTATAACGGCAGATACCAGGGGATCGAATACAAGGAGATCCGGGACCCTTGCGACAAGGTTCATTCTAAATGATGTTAGGGATGCCATCAGGGGTGCCGGCCTTCAATTCAGGCCATACGCCTTGAGGGTTTATTGGGCAAGTTCCATGGATGTCGCAGAAGCTAAAGGAATTGTATCTCACAACTGGAGGGAGTTCTGGATGGGGCATACCGGCGACATCTCGGCCAGATATTCCACCAACAAGGTGCTTCCCGAGGATACAATAAACACAATGAGGGAAACCTATCACAGATGCGAGCCTCACCTTGTCACGGAGGTCCAGGAGACCAACAAGAACGAGATCAAGAAGGATATGAGGTCCTGGCTTCTGACCGACATGGGATATGGCCAGGACAAGATCGACAAGCTTGACCTTGCCGGTATGAGCAATGAAGAATTTCAGAATCTCCTGAAGGAGGCATTCAGAGGCATGATGACAGGAGCGGCTTCGAGACAGAAGATAGTATCTGAGAGAGACCTTGAGAAATACATGAACGAGGGATATGAGGTTTTCACTACTCTCCCATCCGGGAAGATTGTGATGAAGCTTCCATACTAAGACCAAAAAATAAGCAACATATGGGATTAACAAAAAGATTAACAGGGTCAACGCAGACCCTAATCATATTTCTTCATGGCTTCAGAAATGCACTTGTGGACCAATCCGGTAAGATTGATCTCGGGATGCGCCTTTAGCCATTCGTAATCTTCCCGGGAGAGATTGACTGACGTCTTCATGCTGGGATCTCCGATGCCTGATCCTCTTCTTTTCTGTCATAGAAATGGAGGGATTCATCACCTTCGATCGAAGATTCGATGGCCTCCTTGAGCCATAGGCCGACCGACATATCTTCGAGATATGCAAAAAGTGCAATCTCCTCCTTCTGGCGATGGGACAATGAAGCCCACACATCCGCACTTTCTGGAACCTCTATTTTCAGATCTGCCAACCTTTTCACTCCCCGAGTATGGATCTCATATTGGCAAGCTGCTTTTCCTCAACCCTGTCAATGTTGGACCTTATGGCCTGAATTGCCGCCAGCTCGTCTTTCCCCTTTATGTCTGCCACCGCTCCTTCTGCAAGCAGAAGGCCCTTGTGGACTCCATTCCAGAAACTCACTTCTTCCTTGTTCATACACTTCACTCCTACGAGTAAGTAGAGATATTCTAAAAGAATATTAATATTACTATTGGAAGTCTTCACAGTCCATGTATCTCAAAGGATTCGCCGGAAGTTCCGAAAAAGTCTCAATTTTACGCCTCTATTGGTTCCCTCTATAGGGTCGGGATCCCGGAAGGAGGTTTTTTCTTACGATGTCTCTATAATTAAATTAAGGGGGAATGGGGGGAGGGGGAGAAAGCCGTTTTTCAGGGGAGTCTACGGCGAGACCTTACACAAGATGGCAATTACACCGTGGAGCCGTGAATATAGGAGTCTCAGAACAACCCTGCATTACGGGGCTTGCCTCACGCCGGCTAGTGAGGTCTCCAGTCGGAGGCTCCCGGAAATCCCGAATCTTATGACCTCCCAGGGAGATTGGTTCCGCTTGAGGGGCGAAGCTTGTATTTCCTCCTAGTTGTCTGTGTGACGTGGACCGGGATATCCTCAAGGGATCTGACTACGGCCCGGATATTAACCTCCTTCCCTGTCTCCTTGAGTATGGTCCGGCTGATTGCCTTGGCTGAAAGATGGACAGGATACTTCTCGAGGACCATCCTGACGAGCTCCCGGTTCTCAGTTTGTCCCAGGGTAATCACTCCCGGGACGAGTCTGGAAGCTGCCGGACCCTAACATTATGGTGACACCGGTTGCACTTGATACGCTTGGATGTCCCGGTATAGGGCCAGGAGTATCCGCATTTAGAGCATTTGACCTTAACTCCGATCAAGGCCCTTAACTGTCGTTTGAGGAAGTTCCTGATGTCAAGGTCAGGATATCTGGACCTCACCCGGCCAATAACTTCAGCGTCTATCTTAAAATGGATCTCCTCACTGGCCATGTCCGGAATCCTCCCTGGAAACGTGGCATGGGCATTCACAGTATCGGGTCCTTGGATTGCCTCTGTATGTTTCCATCCGCTTGACGGCGCACAGCTCATGGTCTCCCTGGTAGCAGTCAAAGAAATAATGCCTGTCCGGGTTGAGATTTATTTCAGTGAGTCGAGGTTCTGCTAACATTCTTCATCCTCTCCCTGATAGCGGCCTTCTTTTCTTCTGGAAGTGAGTCCCATCTTTCCCGTGCTGCCTTCATCCTGTTAAACTCTGTTTCGAGATATCCCTGGAAGGGGAGCAAGGATCGGAGCTCCGGGGCCATGGATTCCCAGTACTTGTGGCGAGTGGCCTTGGCCATCTCACATTTTGGATCGTCAGGGTCCTCGAATCTTGCACTTATGAGAAGATCTAAAGGGCACTTTGCAGCAGAACAGAACTCGAACCTTGAACACACTTCCATGGATTCCAGGGATAGGGCTTCCAAATCCCGTGGGCTTGAATTGATTTTATGTCCGTTTATCCGAGCTGTGAGATTTGAAGGGGTATCCCTCGACTGATTAATGCTGTCCTCCGATTCTTTGTGAGTAATGTCATAACTTTCGAGGGTCAGATTTGCCATCATGTGAAACTCACCGTGACAAGGGCATGCTTCATTATGATCAGGTCCTTCCCATTGCTCATTCTCAATTCGATCTCAAACTGGCTGATCCGGTTAAGCTTCCCGGATTCCGACCTCCCGTTTGTCATGGTCACGGTGCAGCCCCTTCCGATGTCGCTGGCCGTCATGAGATCCGGGACCGAATAGCGTTTTTCCTTTCCCTGGTTCATGTGAACCTTCAGGTCCTGTTTGACTTCACTGGAACCCATCAATTCCATCTCCTCAATTTGGCCAGGACCTTCAGGACATTCCTTCTTAAAAATTCAGGAATCAGGGCCTTGATTTTCCCGACTAATTCGTTAATGCTTTCCATTCTTCCTATCTCTCCTTTTCTTGTTGAGGGCCATAAAATAGCCCACTATCCTTGGTGCATACATTGGGACGATCACCACAAGGAATGTGACCAGTCCCGCTTCCTCAGCAATCTTGAGAATATTCAATGCCGGACCTCCTTCAATGTGATCACCTTCTCCCGGGAGTGCCTCAGTAGCCAATCGAAATTAGAGAAATCCCGATTCAGGCTCTCGAGGGCATCCCTGAAGCCGGTCCAGTAATCGAACTCATCCATGGAACTTCCCTCCTATGTATTTCAGAAACTTCAGGGGCAGATCCGGGAGCATCAAGCCCAATAGAGCAAAGAACGTCACCGGAAGCGCAATATATTCACTCATGGCTTCCTTCCTCCCAGTAGAATTTCATGCCCTCGAGCTTGATTTTAGGATGAGTGGCCGATAAGTTAGTGAGCCGCTTAAACAGGTCTCCCTCATCTATTTCGAGGCCCATTGACACTCTTGTAAAAATTTCGTGTGCCCCAAGCTTTTTTCTAGACTCCCTCAAGAATTTTATGAGGACTTCGTCTATGGGATCTTTTCCCTCTTGGTTTTTAATAACCTTACTAACCTTAATAACCACGTTGTTTTTAGGCTCTACATAATCCGCCTTTTCCAGAGGGTTATTAAGAGGGTTATTAAGATTTGTTAATAACCCTTGGTTATTAGGGTTATTGAGGTTATTAGGGTTATTGAGGTTATTAGGGTTATTCGACTCTGCTGATTCATCAATCCGGTATCGCTCTTTAGCCAATTTCACGCTGCTATTGTCAGTCTCGAAGTAGGTGAAATTTGAGTGTCCCTTCTTGAAGTTCCGGGCAAGGCCCATCTTTCCAAGTTTGTCCTTCAGCATCTTGCTGTAATGTAGTTTATTGAACCTTGCAGACGTTAGGTCTATCCCTTCCGAGGAGGCCACACGCTCAGTCAGGTCCATAAGCTTCACCTTGACCGGAAGGTCCTCAAGTTCCCCAGGTTCCAGATTCTTAAATTCGAGAACTGCCTGGAGTTCAATCTTAATCAGGGACTCAAGGGTCTCAATGACGGAATATTCAAGGGAATCTATCTGCAGCTCCTCTTCTTTTTCTTGTTGATCCTTCAGGAAGCTCCAGACCTCACTCATGAGCGTTGGACCGTCCTCTCCGGCGTGTCTCGACACGAAGGTTCCGAGGACAAGAAGAGGCTTGGCCTTGTCCCATTCTCTGCCTATGAGGTTTAGTCGATTTTCGATTTCTCCCTTTTCCGATATCTCCCGGATCTCTTTCCAGTGGCCCATAATTAACAGATAAAGCATGTCCCTGAGATGCTGCCATCTCTGATCGCCTTCCCTCACTATTCTTGAGGATTTGGCACGGTCCAGGGTCTTGACGAGGAGTATTTCGTGACTCCTGTCTCTGAGCGTTTCCGTGACGCTGTTGATTCCACAGATGATTTTAGGCCCAAATGTGGAATAATTAACTCTCACCCTCCTTGTTCCGAGGGTCTCAATTCTCGGGACCTTCCCTTGAATTTGCCAACCAGAGTTTATGACCTGATCTATGGCCTCCTGGGATTCGCTCTTGACTTTCCTCTTTCCGTAAGTTTCGGCCTCATCTATGATCAGGGTCCCCCTTGTATCCTGTATGGTCCTGAACATGCTGGCAGGGCTCATATTGACGGCATTGAGGGCATTAAACGAAGTCTGCTCAAAGATGGCTCCAGCCTTGGACTTGGCTGACCCTTTCGAGCCTGTGAACCTCATGTAAGGGATCGAGGCAAACAAGGGATAACAATAAGTCAGAATCGAATAGAGGGAGCAAGCGACGCTGGCCCCGGTGTTTGATCCAAGGTCCATGAAATATTCCCACGTCTCCTTAAGCTCCTTAAAGACATCGTAGGGCAGCACGCTTAAACCTTCCTTGAGAAAAGCCTTGAGGGATTCGCCGGACCATCTCTGATCTAATACGCTTTCAGGTATCCATGGGATAAGATCAAGGTTGGTAAATTCCCCTTCGATGCAATCAATGACTTCTTTTTCGCTCGTTATGACAAAGTTCTCCAGGTCGATTTTGGTTCCGACCAATTTGTCCTTTTTGTCATAAACTGGCTTCTCTGTTGGGAGTGGAACCACGACCATGAGGCGATCCCCTACAAAATCCAGGGCCGGATTAACACGCTTATACTGTTTCCCGAGGAACACCTTTGAGCCCGACGTTGTCTGAAATGCCTCCCGGTTGTCTGTCTCTTTATTGCCCTTAACGGTATCCTTGATTCCCCTTGATATGTCCTTCCCCGTCATTGTGCCCTACTTCCCTCCAGCTCGTCGATCAGTTTTTCGAGACTCCCGAACCCTTTGATTTTCAGGCCCTCCCTGAGCTTCTTGTCGGAGTAACCCACTGCACTAATGTGATCACATCCTTTCCCGCTTCTCCTGCAGAGCTCCGATATTATGGCCCTCCTCTGTTCAATAGAAATTCCCATCCTTGCCAGGGAACCATCGATGGCCAGTGTCAGATCATTGCGTCTGCCATCTGCTCTGGACCAGTATGGGAGAAGCAAATCTACAACTGTTAAGACCCCTTCAGAGTCAATGCTTCCGGCTTCCTCGACCCCACGGAACGGGCCGGCCCTTGATGATTCAAATTTCTCCTTTAGAACTTCAAGGAGCCAATCGGGGAGGTCCGAGATTTCCCTCATGGATGCAAATTCGTATTTCCCATAGGGTCCACTTGAAGGGGGGAGAAGGACATAACCTCCTTTGGTCTTGATGTCCACGTGATCAAAGATGCCAGTATGATTGGCGATTTCCTTTCCTTCTTTCTCGAGGACCCTCCGCTGCTCCGTGGTAAGCTTGTAAAAGAACTGATAACCGCCTGATTGCGTCTTAGTCCTGAGGGTATTTATACCGGCCTCTCCCAGGGACCTTTCAAGTATGATCTCATTGAAGGAATTGAGGCCAATCGGATTGATCTCCTTGTTGTGGTTGAGAATCGGCCTCTTGTTCTGGTCCTTGAGGACGTCGCAATCAATGACAATAATTCCATCAGGAAGAGACCAAGCTATTCCGGCATCCGGGTATTTATGCCATGCCCTGGCTATCGCCCTTAGGTCCCGGGTGGCGTCAATTAAACCATGGGAAAAGCCAAGGCCATGATCAACAAGCGGAATTTTCTGGCCATGTGGACACGGAATTATACGGAGGCCACAGTTAGCATAGGCTATAGCGAAACCTCCGTTTGTTGGATTCCTGACAGTATTTGCAAAAGTTATTAATTCAGTCAGGATTATTCCATCTGAAGACGCAAAGTCGGAACCCATACCGACATCACCTTCTTTTTTCATGGCTTTTACCTGCATCTATCACAGCCTGCCAAGTTGCGACCTTGCCGATCAGTTCCTCGGGGCTCACTTCGTCAGGCTCATTCTTCAAAACCTCAGTTATAGGCTCTCCAGGGTATCTCGATGCAAGCCTGCTTTTGAGGGCACGGATACTAACAGTCCCCTTCATGTGGGTCTCCTCTCCTTCCTGATTCTCAGAGTCAGGACCTCTGGATTAGAACGGTCATATTCGACGATCCCACCATCTTCAAGGCCGTATTCCTCGGCCACATAGAACGGGATTAAAGCGTATTTTGTGCCATTGAGGACAACAAGGTCCTTCTCAACTTTCTTCATTGAATATGAGAGAAGTAAGAGATATGAGAGACGTTGGAGGGTTAGGCACAGGTTCGACTATTATCTATACAAAGATTTATTATTAAGCAATTCATAATACATTCATAAATGGACAAGGAAAGTAGAGCCTATCTTATCGCCACATGGAACAGTGAGGGAAGGACCATAAGGGCCATGCTGTCGGATCTGTTTGAATATCAAGAGCCATCTGATGTTTTTGATGAATACGATTTATACGAAGTTTGCAGGACAAAAATAAGGTCAAAAAAAGATAAGTTCAAATCAATAAAAGTCGCACTTGATGAATTAATAAAGAGGCACATAGTTGTGAAAAGTCTTAACAAGTTCGGCGTCCCGGTATATAGGTCAGCATGGTATGAGAACCTGGAGCTCCTTGCCAAGGGGGAACTGGAACTGAGG
>OFHI01000220.1_pt1 | contig 10270 bp, 5 predicted proteins | sample 1522021 | NCBI WGS metagenome assembly OFHI01 (sample SAMEA2464839, study PRJEB22497) | soil metagenome | biome: Grassland; feature: Farmland; material: Clay | place: Australia | collected 2013-02-01 | depth 1.4 m | reverse complement strand
GTTATAATATTGACGCCGCCCGCTTTTTTCTCAAAAGTTCCCGAACCGGACAGCCTTTTAAAATCTTTCATAAACATTAAAAAAGGCCTTGATTTTCCGCGCGACGCCCTGATCGAAACCCTTGTATCCTACGGCTATGAAAGGCGGAATGAAATAGAAGGCGAAAACGAATTCGCGGTTCGCGGAGAAATAATAGACGTTTTCAACGGCGACGCCCCTTCTCCAGCCAGGATAGATTTTTTCGACGAGACGGTCGAAGATATAAAATATTTTGATTTAAACACGCAGAGAAGTTTCAAGAACATAGATTCCTTTACCATATTCCCGATTAAAACCGATTTCTACGATAAGAAGCTTAATATACTGGACTTTATCGAAAGTCCGGTTTTATACGTGGAAGAACCGGAAACCGAACTGCTCGAAGCCTTAAAACGTGTCGGCGGAAATATTTTTTCCGCTCCCGCCGCAAGGCCCGGCGGCGTATTTTATTTTAATTTTCGGAAGCGGGAAATATACGGCGCAGGCGGCTCTACCGTTTCTGCAATAGAGTGCGGCAATACCGCATTCGCGGAAAAGCTAAAATACGGCAACGGCAGATTAAACCTGGAACGTATCGGCAAAGTATTTTCCAGCCTCTCCGAAAAAAATTTCGATATAATTTTACTTTCCAAAAACGAGATACATACCGGCCGCCTTAAGGCTATTTTTAAATCCGCGGGCATTATTCCAGGTGAAACCATGCTGCGGTTCCGCATCGCCACGGGCGACGTTTCGTCCGGGATAATATCTAAAAAGCACAGGATTTTCATAATCAAGGACGAAGAGCTTTTCAGGGAACATGTAGATTTAATAGAAGAGCCTGCGCGTACAGGCTCCAGGCCGGATTTTTTTAATGCGGTAGAAGAACTTAATCCCGGCGATTTCGTAGTCCACGAGGATTTCGGCATAGCAAAATTCGGCGAAATAAAAAAAATAACCGTGAACGGCATTTCGGCGGATTATTTTACCCTTGTTTTCGAAGGGGGAGACAAGGTTTTTGTTCCTTCGGATAAAATATACCTGCTGCATAAATATATAGCCTCCTCGGAAGAAAGTGCGCCTCCCTTGAGCCGGCTTGGAAACAAGACATGGGAAAAGGCCAAGGCCAGGGCCAGGAAAAGGGTGGAAGAAATAGCCGAAGATTTGAAGATTTTATACGCAAAAAGGATGACGGACAGAGGTTTTGCTTTTTCCGAGGAAGACGAAGCATACCGCGAATTCGAGGAGAGTTTTGAATTCGAGGAAACCGAAGACCAGGCTAAAGCGATAAAAGACGTTCTTGCCGACATGAGCGGCAGCAAGCCCATGGACAGGCTTATTTGCGGCGACGTCGGATTCGGAAAGACGGAGGTTGCCGTCAGGGCGGCTTTCAAGGCCGCGATGGACGGGAAGCAGACGGTTTTTATAGCCCCCACTACGCTCCTTGTGGACCAGCACTATAATAACTTCAAAAAAAGGTTCGAAAAATATCCCGTCCGGATAGCTTATATATCGAGGTTTATTAAACCGCCTGAAGAAAAAGAGGTAATTGAGCGGCTTAAAAGCGGGGAAATAGATATAATAATAGGCACCCATAAGCTGTTGTCGGATAAATTCCGCTATAAAGACCTGGGACTGCTTATAATAGACGAGGAACAGAAATTCGGCGCGATGCAGAAGGAGAAGATTAAAAAGATACGTTACTCCATAGACGTACTTGCTATGAGCGCGACGCCCATACCGAGGACGCTTTATCTTTCCATGTCGGGGATAAGGGATTTGAGCATAATAAGCACTCCTCCGGCCGGACGCAAAAACGTTATTACGGACATTATAAGATATGGCGATGCGGCTGTCAAAGAAGCGGTCTTTAAAGAGTTGGGCCGCGGTGGACAGGTATATTTCATAGACAACAGGATAACCGGCATGGACAAGGTTTACGACAGGCTTAAAAAAATTATGCCCGATGTAAAAATCGGTATGGTCCACGGCAGGCTCGGCTCCGAAGAAATATTAAATATTATGCATGCTTTTTACAATAAAAACTACGATATGCTCCTCTCAACCGCGATTATAGAATCGGGATTAGACAACCCCAACGTAAACACTATTATAATAAATAACGCTGAGCGGTTTGGACTGAGCCAGCTTTACCAGTTAAGGGGCAGGGTAGGCAGATCGCACATCCAGGCTTATTGCCTTCTCGCCGTTGGAACCGGCATGGACGCTTTGAGCGCGGACCAGATAAAAAGACTTAACGCGGTCAAGGAATACAGCGAACTCAGTTCCGGTTTCAAGCTTGCAATGGCAGACCTGGAGATAAGGGGCGCCGGCAACGTCCTCGGAGGCGCCCAGTCAGGGCACATAGACGCGGTAGGTCTTGAGATGTGCATGCAAATGCTCAGGGAAGAAATAGAAAAGATAAAAGGGGTTCTCCTGCCGATGCAGATAATTCCGGAAGTAAAAACGGACGTATCGGCTTATATTCCGGATTCTTATATTAAAGGCGAAAAGAGCAAGATGTCGATATACAGGAAACTTTCCAACTGCAACGAAGAGGAGGACGTGTCCGCAATAAGAACCGAACTTGAAGACAGGTTTGGAGGACTTCCCGAACCGGTAGAAAATCTGCTTACCGTAACGGAATTAAAGACTTTCATGAGGAGGGCAAAGGTGCAAAGCCTTGAAATAAAAAGCGGCGAATTCCTGCTGGAATTCCACGAATCCGCCGCCGCCGTTTTAGATGCCCTTATCAGGTTCGTTAACGACAGGGATGCTTCCGGCGAATACGTCATCCACTTTGCGGGGGAATTTAAAATAAGGCTGAGATTAAAGAAAGACGCCGTCCCGCGCGGCAAATTGGACGCGGCTAAAATTATCTTGCAACGGTTGTCCGGCTATGTTAATATTTAAAAGATAACGGCATATTTTTAATTTAATTAAAAAAAACCAGAGGAAAAAAATGAAAAAGTTCAAGGTTCGCATACTATTAATCGCATTATTTTCCATAGCAATATCGGCGGGACTATACGGATGCGCAAAAAAGAATTCCGCTTCTTCCAGGGTTATCGCCACGGTTAACGGCAAAGCCATTACGACAGCCGAGTTCCAGGAAGAAATATCAAAATTTCCGCCTGCATTAAGGACGTATCTGCAAACTCCGGCGGGCGAAAAAAGGCTGCTCAAGAGTCTCGTCGACAGGCAAATATTAGTCAACGAAGCTTTAAAGCAGGGAATTAACAGGTCAAAATCCTACAAGACGCAGCTTTCCCTTTTTAAAAAGGGTCTTTTAGTGCAGTTGCTTTTACATAAGGAGATAGCCGATAAAGTCAAAATTAACGAAGCCGATGCCAGGGCATATTATAAAAAGCATTATTTGTCTTTTAATATGCCGTCCAAAATAAATGTAAGCTATATACAGGCCGATTCCGTAAAAAACGCGCAGGCCGCCTATGCCGCCGTTAACTCCGGCAAATCTTTCGATGCCGTAGCTAAGCAATATTCCACTGCGCCTAACGCAAAAACGGGCGGCGTCCTGGGCTGGATAAAGTTCCAGGAAACTACGCCGGCCTTTAACAATGCCGCGTTCAGCATCCCCGAAGTCGGCGGCGTATCTAAAATAGTTAAAGTGTCCAATCATTACGACATAATTAAGCTAAACAATGTCGTAACCGGAAAACCCAAGCCGTTTTCCGAGGTTAAAAACGAAATAATAGTCATGATGAAGCAGAACGACGCTTCCAAAATACTTAAGTCTTTCGTGAAAAATTTAAGGAATAAATCGAAGGTAAAATATTTTTATAACAACCTGCCGGTAGCGAACATAAGCCCTATCGGGCAGACGCCTGCTTCTTCCGCTAATACGGCGGCGAATCCGGCTAATGCAACTGCAAATACGGCAGCGAATCCGGTAAAAAAATAATGCGGATTTCCCTTTTCCTTATTTCGACGGTTATTATCGCCGCAACCGTATACTTTTGCGCATCGTTATTCACGGCCAAAAAAGCCGGCGCGGTAGTGGTCGACCAGATTATCGCCGTAGTCAATAAAACTCCGGTGACGTTATACGAATTTGCCAATTTCGACAGGCAGGCGTTCAAAGACTACGAGCAGATGCAGAACGAGGCTTCCCAGGGCATTTTCACCGAGAACGACAGCGCTATTATGTCGAAGACCAAGGAAGTTTTGAATTTGCTTATAGACAAGGTTTTAATAAAACAACAGGAAGAAAAAGCGGCCATATATATTTCGCCCAAGCAGTTAAACAGCTATGTAAAGGCCGTCGCCATGGCTAACAATTTTACCGTAGGACAATTTTTCGATTTTTTAAGCAAAAAAGGCATAAGCAAGGATGCTTATATAAAACAGGTCAGGGAGCATTTTGCGGAACTTGAGCTTCTAAGGAAAGTTTACGGAAATAAAATGGTCATAACCAAAAAACAATTGACGGGCTACTATAGAAAAAATATAGAGGAGTTCAGAGGGGAGCCGGAGGTCGACTTAAAGTTGATATTCCTGTCTGTTCCCGCTAATGCGGACAAAGCGTTAAAGGAAAAGATATATAAAAGAATTCTAAAAATAAGGAATATAGCCGCCAGCGGTAACGAAAGCTTTTCCAGTCTCGCGAGAAAGTATTCCGAAGATCCGTCGGAAAAAAACGGCGGCAGGATAGGGTATGTTTTCAAGAGCAAACTGTCCCAGGATTTTTCGGACACCGCTTTTAAACTGCAGGTAGGGGAAGTCAGCGGCATTATAAGAACTCCTTTTGGGTATGCCATATTAAAATCCGTCGGGGAAAAAGAAGGATCGTTCAAGACGTTCAAACAGGCAAGGCAGCAGATATTTTCGGTCATTGAAAAATACAGGACGAATAAATATCTCGAAAAACTTTTAAAAAAGGCAAGAAAAGATTCTTACGTAAAAATTTTAATAGCCGTATAATAGCGGAAAAATAAATAAATTGTCCCAAAAAAGCAGCTTTATCGGCATCACGATGGGCGATCCCGCCGGCGTCGGGCCGGAAATAGCGGTTAAGTCGTCGGAATACTTCATAAAAAAGGGCGGCCCTATTAAGCCGGTTATTTTAGGCTCTTACGGGCATATCGAGCAAACCGCGAAAAATATAGTCCAAACCCGGGTTTCGTTAAATTCGGTAAAAACGAATTTGCCGCTGGAAGCGTCTTACAGGGAAGGACTGATAAACGTGGCGGACCTGTCTTCGATGCCTTATGGGCAGGTTAAAACAGGGATGCTCAATCCCGCCTATGCTAAAGACGTCGAAAAATTTATAGAGTCCGCAGTGGATTTTTCCATAAAAGGCAGGATTTCGGGTTTTGCGACCGCGCCTATAAACAAGGACATGATGCTCAGGGGCGGCGCAAGGTTCGGCGGACACACCGAACTCCTTGGATATTTGTCGTCCTCTGAAAATTTTGCCATGCTTTTTTATTCCCGAAAATTAATAACGGTCCTGGCGACCATACATGTTCCCGTTTCCGCCGTTCCATCCATGATAACTAAGGAATCCTTAAGGCGGGTAATAAATATTTCGGTTAATTCCATGAAAAAAGATTTCGGTAAAACGGACCCGCGCGTCGCCATACTCGGCCTTAATCCTCATGCCGGAGAAAACGGGGAAATGGGAAGCGAGGAAATAAAAGTCATAGGGCCGGTTATCGGTGAATTGGCGGATGGAGGGTTGAGGATAGAAGGCCCTTTTCCTTCGGACAGTTTTTTTGCGGAAAAATATAAATATTTCGACCTGGTGGTTTCCATGTATCACGACCAGGCGTTAATACCGTTCAAGCTTTTTTCGTTTCATAAAGGCGTAAACGTTACCGTAGGCTTAGACATCGTGAGGACGTCGCCGGTGCACGGCACGGCCTACGATATAGCAGGGAAAAATACAGCCGATTGCGGCAGCATGATAGAATCGGTAAAATTAGCGTATAGCATAGCAAGGAACAGAAAAAAATGGACAAAAAGATAATAATAAAAGGGGCAAGGCAGCATAACCTAAAAAATATAAATTTAGCAATTCCCAAAGATAAGCTTGTAGTAATAACCGGACTTTCCGGCTCCGGAAAGTCCTCTCTCGCGTTCGATACCATATTTGCCGAAGGACAGAGGAGATATTTGGAATCCCTTTCTTCCTATGCCAGGCAGTTCATGGAGCAGATGGACAAGCCGGACGTCGATTCAGTCGAAGGACTGTCCCCGGCCATATCCATAGAGCAGAAATCCGTTAGCAAGAACCCTCGTTCCACCGTTGGAACCATTACCGAAATATACGATTACCTCAGGGTACTATTTGCCAGGATAGGCGTGCCTTATTGCTACAGTTGCGGAAAAAAAATAGAGCCGAAAACCGTCGACCTGATGGTGGAGTCCGTATATTCGCATAAAACCGGGGAAAAATTGATAATATCGTCCCCTGTCGCCATCAACAGGAAAGGCGAATTCAGGGCGAAGTTCGAGGATTACCTTAAGCACGGTTTTTACAGGGTTTATGTAGACGGCAAAGAATACAACCTCGACGAGCCGGTGCCCTTAGACAAAAAAAAGAAGCATAACGTAGACCTGGTTATAGACAGGATTATTATAAAGGAAGAAAATAAAAAAAGGCTTGCGGATTCCATAGAACTGGCCTTAAAACTATCCCAGGGAATTTTAAAGCTGAAATACGAGGACAGGGAGGAAATATTGACCGAAAGCTCAATCTGCTTAGATTGCGGAGTAAGTTTCGGCAAGCCTGAACCGGTTATATTTTCTTTTAACAGCCCTCAGGGGGCATGCCAGGAGTGCGGAGGACTCGGTTTTAAGGAATACTTCGACGAAGACCTCATAATTCCCGATAAAAGCCTTTCTTTAAAAAGCGACGCTATAAGCATACTTAAAAATTCTACCCCTGTATATAAAAACCAGATAATATACGCGCTATCTAAACATTACGGGTTCAGCCCGGACGTTTCGTACGAAATCCTTAAGGATGAAGTAAAACATGCCATCCTGTACGGTTCCGGGGACGAAAAGATAAAATTTTACGATGCGGCGGGGGATTCCAAAACGTTTCATTTGAAATACTGGGAAGGAATAATCCCTATGCTGGGGAGGAATATACGGGAGGGGGATTACCTGCTCGAACCTAATAAAAACAGGGCGGAGGAAGTATGTTCCGAATGCGCGGGCTTCAGACTGGAAAAAGACTCCTTAAGCTATAAAAGTGGGGGCCCGACTTTGACGGGTCATACGCAATGCAGCATTAAGGATGCATTATCTTTTTTTACGAACCTTGACTTAAACGATTACGAAACCGGCATAGCGTCCAAGATACTCGGCGAAATCAAAGACAGGCTGCGATTTTTAGTAAACGTCGGGCTCGATTACCTGGCGCTTTCCCGGCAGGCCCAGACCCTGTCCGGCGGAGAATCGCAGAGGATAAGGCTTGCTTCCCAGATTGGCTCCGGGCTTACCGGCGTTTTATACGTTATGGACGAGCCGAGCATAGGGCTTCATATGCGCGATAACGAACGCCTTCTCAAGACCATTCTGGACTTAAGGGACAAGGGCAACAGCCTTATCGTGGTCGAGCACGACGAAGCGACGATGCGCAAGTCGGATTACATAATAGACATGGGGCCGGGCGCCGGGAAAAACGGCGGGAACGTAGTCGCGCAGGGAACTCCCGAAGAAATTATGGCTAATCCGGATTCCCTGACGGGCAGGTACCTTACCGGAAAATTAAAAATAATTTATCCGGAATCGAGAAGGAAAGGACTGTCGGGTTTTATGGAGATTAAGGGCGCCCGCATGAATAACCTGAAAAATATCGACGTTAAAATTCCTTTAGACAGTTTTGTCTGCGTTACGGGGGTATCGGGGTCGGGGAAAAGCACCCTTATTTTAGATACTCTTTACCGTGCGATGTATTCTTATAAAAACGGTTATGCGCCGGATTTCAAAAGGTTCCATGTGGACGACATAAAAAATGCTAAATATTTCGACAGGATAGTGAATATAGACCAGTCGCCTATAGGGCGTACCCCCAGGTCTAATCCCGCTACTTATACCGGCATATTTACGCTTATAAGGGAGATTTTTGCCGGAACGAAGGAGTCCAGGGCAAGGGGTTACGACCCCGGCAGGTTCAGCTTTAACGTCAAGGGCGGCAGGTGCGAAGCGTGCAACGGCGATGGGGTAAAGAAGATAGAGATGCTTTTTATGCCTGACGTTTACGTAATGTGCGACGTATGCAAAGGCAAAAGATATAACATGCCGACGCTGGAGATAATGTACAAGGGCGCTAATATTTTCAACGTTTTAAATATGACGGTGAAAGAGGCGTATGACTTTTTTTCGGGCATTCCTGCCCTGGCCCACAGGTTAAAATTCCTGCTGGACGTCGGGCTCGATTACATCAACCTTGGCCAGCTCGCGACTACGCTGTCGGGGGGAGAGGCGCAGAGAATCAAGCTTTCCAAGGAATTGTCCCGCCCCGGACAGTTTAAAACCCTTTATATCCTTGACGAACCTACCACCGGACTACATTTCGACGACATCGGCAAACTTTTGGCCATATTAAACCTCCTTGTGGAGGCTGGCAATCACGTAATAGTAATAGAGCACAACATGGACGTGGTTAGGTCGGCCGATTACGTAATAGACATGGGTCCGGAAGGCGGGGACGAAGGCGGCCGCGTTATTTCCTGCGGCACCCCGGAAGAAATTGCCGCCGACCCTTCTTCGGTTACCGGCAGATACCTTGCCGCCGCCGTATAGGATGGCCTGTCCGCGTTTTTTATAAATGCCATTTCCCTGCATTCCATTCTTAATACCTTTATAGGCTTCTGCACTATGCTTCCAAAAAATATATTGACTTTTTGGAAGCATAGTGATAAAAATTAATATTTAGTTTCAAGTTTTTGTTAACCCGCATATTAAAACAGTATTTAATTTATATCCATGACGGTTCTTAGCGGTTTTTAAAATTTTAAAATACAAATTGTAAAAGCTAAAAAGTTAAAGCCAAAAGGGGGGTAAAATGACAAAAAGTTCAGAAGAGTCGCCGTCGAGGCGAACTTTTATGATGGTCGTTATCGGCTTGATTACGACCGTAATCGGCATTGCGCTTGCTATTCCTATCGTAGGAGAAATTCTCAGCCCGTTATTCAAAAAGAGGGATATCGTATGGGCGGAACTAGGAAAAGTTAGCGATCTGGAAAACATTGAGACCTTAGTTCCAAAATTTATTCCTGTTTATTTCAGGGTCAGGCAGGGCTGGACGATAAATACCCTTCCAAGACAGGTTGTCGTGGTAAGGGATACTACCGGAGGGTTGCATTATTTTTCTAACCAATGCACCCATTTAGGATGCCCCTTGCACTGGATGCCGGCAAGGCAAAAATTTATGTGCCCGTGCCACGGCGGCATGTTTAACGTTCTGGGCAAAGTAACCGGAGGACCTCCGCCTATGCCGTTGTTCATATGGGTCCACAAAGTGGAAAACGGAACTGTATTTATTCAAAACAAGTTTACGGTTAATCCGAAGGAAAGGGGGGTCTAAATGTTTAAAAAAATCCAGAACTGGTTCGACGAAAGAATACAACTTACCGAATTAATAAACGAGTTTAACGGCGAAAGGATTCCGAGAAGGGGCGTATGGGCATACACGTTCGGCAGCCTGCTGGCTTTTCTTTTTACCGTGCAGATTACTACCGGAATATTCCTGTTGTTTTATTACGTTCCTTATTTTCCGATGGCAAGGAATGCCACGTATTATATAAAGCACCATGTTCTTTTGGGCAATATACTTCTCGGCATTCACCTGTGGGGAGCTTTTACCATGATATTTTTCCTTCTTGTCCACATGTCGAGGGTTTATTTTTCCGGCGCGTATAAAAAACCGAGGGAACTTCAGTGGATTGCCGGAATGGTACTGTTTTCGGTCGTCGTAGTGCTCGGCCTTACCGGCTATATGCTTATCGGCAACGAAAACTCGTGGTGGACGATTAACGTTTTAACTAACGTTGCGGCGCACACTCCCGTAATCGGCGGTTTTTTAAGAATTATCGTCCGGGGCGGAACCGAAACGTCTGTTTTGACCATGCAGCATATATTTGCCGTGCACGTGTGGCTCTTACCGGTGATAGGCATAATGTTTATACCTATACATCTTTTCTTCATAAGAAAAACCGGCCATCAGGGAATGGCTTTTGAATACAATAACAGCAAGCTGCCCAGCGACGATATCAAC
>OFHI01000219.1_pt1 | contig 10270 bp, 8 predicted proteins | sample 1522021 | NCBI WGS metagenome assembly OFHI01 (sample SAMEA2464839, study PRJEB22497) | soil metagenome | biome: Grassland; feature: Farmland; material: Clay | place: Australia | collected 2013-02-01 | depth 1.4 m | reverse complement strand
GTACGGACCTCTTCCAGGGTGACAGATATCATACCCCGGGAGGATGGCAGATTCGGCATTGAGATCAATGAGATGGTGAGTTACACGGCAAAGGCGGTGCTGCTGACCACGGGCATAGGCTCATTTTCACCCAGGAAGCTGGAAGCTGAAGGTGAGGATGAATATCTGCAGCGGGGAGTGGAGTATTCTGTAAAGGACAAGAACTCCTATGCGGGAAAATCTGTAGTGATAGTTGGCGCAGGAGATACCGCCTTTGACTGGGCCGAGGAACTGTCGCACATTGCCCGGGAAGTGCATATGGTGCAGAGAAGCAAACGGATCAGGGCTGCCGAAAGGACGGTCAAGGTTGTAAAGCTGAGAGGAAATGTGGATATACGGCTTGACACTGTAATTGAGAAAATAACAGGGGACGGTACAAAAGTAGTGAAGGCCGCCGTCGTTGACAATGAAAGCGGTGAGAGGTCAGAGATCATCACCGATGCCATAATAGTGGCAATCGGGCACAAGGCTGTCCCAAACGTGTACAAATCTCTGGGACTCAATATCTCAGGAAGATACATTGTTGTGAACAGGAATTATGAAACAAGCTGCAAAGGCATATATGCTGTTGGAGACGCATCAAGCATGGAGGGTGAACAGAAGGTTCTCCTTATCGCAGTCGGTGGTGCCGAGGCTTATATGGCAGTAAACAGCATAAAGAAATACATACAGCCTGAATCATCACTCTTCGGTGGGCACAGTTCAAGCCTGAAGTTCGAGTCATGATTTTTTTCGCTGGAAAGTGTTATTTTCCTTTTCCAGCCGAAAGCACTATCATCAGGATGATCGAGACAGTCATTATGGCCGCTCCTGCAATAGTAACAATCCTGCCTGAGAACTCGCTTCCCAGCAACAGGCCAAGGCCCAGTCCACCAGCTACGCCAATCGCCACTCCGGTCCTGTTCATGATCAAATAACCTGTCCGGGTTTATGAGTGATTGCAATTTTCACCAAATCACAAAAGAAAACGATGACAAAGCTACGATTTTTTCCCTGCCCTGACCGGAACACCGAGTTTTCTGAAAAAGCTGTACATAGGAAGTGCAGCAATCGAAGGTATGAAGGAGAGTGCAATCAATAGCAGGAATTCAAGGGCCGGGAGTGAGAATTCCTCTGAGAATCCGAACGTCAGGACAAGAAGGGGGACAGTAAACCAGAAAGCGGAAAGGAGCTTTCTCTGATCTGTTGCGGGAAACATTATGCCCAGTTCATGGAAGAACATTGCAGAAATCACGAAAAACACCAGAACAAATATAGCAACTCCCACCGCAGCAAAGTAAAGGTAATCTATGCCCAGGGAGTTGCTGATGAATCCGATGTCACCAAAGCCCGTCAGGCCACCAACGATCAGGTAACTTGACTGGGTTACCGCAATCCAGAAACCCAGGAGGAAAAGGATCAGGCGTGAGTAAAAGCCGCCAATTCGCGGAAAATAATAAAGAAAAGCCAGTATCACTGTACCGACCGTGAATGAGGATATCAGGCCGCCTGCAACTGCCAGAAGACCTTCCGTGCCACCAAGTGGAGGTTCCCAGCTGCACCATCCGAACCCCAGGAATGTTATGTTCACGGAGATTCTTTGTGCTCCCAGTGCAAGAGCCCACAAACCGTGGCCTATGACTTCATGCACTGCGCATGAAAGAACCCTTGTCAGGTAAGCTATGATAACAAGAGAGACAATCCTGATTCCCGGTAACTGCCCGGACAGTGATCCTGCTGTTGAATCCCTGAAAGTGGAGAGATACGAAACAGCTGCTGAAATTGACAGGTATATGGCAATGTCTGCTGCAAGCTGCAGTATTCTTACGGAATAAACAGGGCCTGATGCCGGAATCAGAACAGTGGTCTGTTCGAGCCACTGGAACGGCCACCCGAACAGTATGGTCCTGATGCTTATGACCGAAGGCGTCTGCACCCTGTAAAACAGTGTGGACAATGATAAAAATACGGCAAACAGGATTAGTGCCAGGGCCCAGAAACTGTTTATATTCTTCAATAAGACCACGTTTGCGGCAAACTGCCTAGAATAAAATTGAAATAGCATCTAAAAAATAAATTGGAACAAAAAATTGTTTGAAAAAATGTTGTAAAATATAGAGTTTTTGGCTTCAGTCCCTGTTTTTCGCGAGGAAGAACGCAGTTATGAACGGAACAACCATCCATGCTACTCCAACTGTTATGACTATCCAAGGTACGACACCAAAGGAGGCAGGGTTTGCTGAAGTGGCGCCAACCGTCTTGGTAAACAGAATCTGAACAATGTTGGAATAGCCTGCAGGGCTCACGTAATCTCCTATGATTGTTCCGAGAACATGCGCCGAACTTGTTGAAGGCACTCCAAGAGCAAGCATAATGACTGCCGGAATTATCTGCCAGAAAATGCCGAATACGACGTACAGGGCAATGGAAATTCCAAGAAGCGCCCCCTGAGATGTCACCAGATGCGAGAACATATACGAAAGTGACATGAATGCTATGCCTTCCACAACGTATGTCCAGATAAGGTACAGCATGAAGTTGGTCGAAAGGTACATAGACAGATAGTGCGCTATCATCAGGTCACCCACGATCATGGAGACAACCACTGCTATGACGATTGAAGCTGCATTGGCAGAGAATCTTGATGAAATAAGCCCGCTTCTGGAAACCGGCCTTTTAAGTACCGATTCAAGCACCCCTGTTGTCCTGTCTTTGCCGTATGTCAGGTAGGCTGCGAATATACCAAGTATCGGTATCAGGTAGCCCAGCAGAGCAGTTGCCTCAAAGACCAGGCCCTGAAGTTCAGTTTGCGTAAGTGCACTGTATACAGAGATTGGGCCTAAATACTGGGGCGTAGGGTTGAGCACTGTACCGTTTGATGTGGTAAGTGCAGCACCATAGGTTTCGTGAAGATGATTCAGATTTACTGTTGGAAAGACTGTGAGAACTGTGAAACCTGATGCAGCAACTTTGTATGATGATGAATTTGCTGCTATCTCACTGGAAGAAACGGGATTAGAAAAGGAGTATTCACCAACGTACACTGATGTCTGGGGTGCAGTTGTTCCGTTAGGGCCGATATACATAAGCTGAAATCCAAGATTGCTAGTGTTTGTACGGTCACGAATGCCGGAGATGTACTGGTAGCCCGTATACGGTATTGCTGAAGAAATTGGTACTGGTATAGCCGCTGTTGAAACCGGCAATCCGAATATCCTGTATGTATAATTGAGTTCCACAATATTACGTGCTGTAAGTTGAATTGGAACCGTTATATTTGCGAAGCCGGCGCTATTGGTAACGGCCTCATATGACTGCCCCTGAATTGATGCGTGAACTGTTATGTTAGACTGTGGAGTGCCGTATGAATCATGGACGTAACTCACGATCGTGGCGTTGGTTCCGGAAATGTAATAACCGTCGGAAAGGGAAATTGCATTTGATACCGGAGCCGGGTTATATGTCGATCCGACCTCGTATGATATCAATGCCGTAAATCCGATGATCGCAATCATCATGATAATTACAAATTTGCTGGTGAAAGTTCGCTTTACCTCGTAAACGATCGGTTTCATGGCTTATCACCTATAAGATCGAAGAAATATTCCTCAAGATTCTCGCCAGCACTCTCGAATTTCCGTATCCTGTATTTCCTTGCCACGAGTTCATCCGGTATTTCAGGGTACCTTTCCTTTTCGACTGCAATATCGGTTATTAATGCGGTTCCGTCAGTAATCCGCACCTCACCGTAATTCTTGAGGATTTTTACCGCCTCTTCATCCATGTTGTCAAGAGATATCCTGATTACTTCCTTCCCAAGGTTTTTGAGCTGGCTTCTATCGAGAAGTTTTATAAGTTTCCCGCGGTGAATTATTGCCACCCTGTCTGCAATATTCTCAACTTCGCTAAGAATATGCGACGAAAGCAGGATGGCTTTGCCGCTGTCCCTGAGTTTAGCCATGAGCCTTCTGACAAAAAGAACACCTCCCGGATCAAGTCCATTGAGTGTTTCATCAAACAGAATATTCTGAGGATCTCCTATCAGGGTTTCAGCCAGTGAGAATCTCTTCTTCATACCCTGAGAATAAGCCCTCAGTTTCCTGTTAAGATAAGGGGTAAGTCCAACATTATCGAGAAGTTCTCTAATCCGGGTTTCGGCATCCTTTGCAGTCATTCCGTAGAAACCCGCAAAATAACGCATAAGCGGCAGAGGCTTAGCGTTCGGCTCAAAATTGGGGAATTCGGGTATCCATCCAACATTGGCAGATGCTTTGACCTTGTCCTTTACTATGTCATGGCCGTCAACTTCAATAGAGCCGGATGTCGGGAGAATTATTCCCGATGCCATTCTTATCGTTGTTGTTTTGCCTGCTCCATTAAGGCCTACAAGCCCCAGGATCTCACCGTTCTTTATCTCAAAACTGAGATTGTCCACAGCAAGTGGAGACTTGGCTGAATATGATTTGGAAACACTATCTATCTTTATCATTCAAGCGCCTTCCCTGAATTGGTTTCGGGAGATTACTTTATTAATTCCCGTTATTTAATTGTTATCTAGATATAGATATGATATTTAAACGCTGAATTCCAATTGATAGAGTTGCTTAGAATTCCTTTCAGCGCGTTGCTGCCTGATATTGCTTATCGATTCATAATTATATTGAATTTAAAAAATGATTATGTTTATTATTGATAGCAGAGTATATATCATGATTAAAATGATGCCGCTACAGGATCATGAAACAAAACCCTATCCTGCAGACTGGTTAAGATATCTTAACACATTCAATTCAATGCTGAGATCACGCATTTTCACACACACTCCTTTCTTTCTCGCACACGCAATGACATATGGCTGCAACTCAAGATGCCAGAGCTGTACATACTGGAAAAACACGCCCAGAATGAAGGAAGACCTGAAGACTGAGGAGGTGTTCCAGCTTCTGGATGAAGCTTATGAAGCAGGTATGAGAGGTTACTACATGTTTGGTGGCGAACCTCTTATAAGAAGGGACATAGGGGAGATAGTTGACTACGCAAGGCACAAAGGATTCGTGACCGTGATGAGCACGAACGGATCGCTTCTCGAGCAGAAAGCAGAGGAGTTGAAAGACCTTGATTTTGCTTTTGTATCCATAGATTACCACAATGAGTATGACGATATAATAAGGGGAAGAGCCGGAACCTTTAACGAGGTGATGAGAGGCGTTGAAGCCATCAGGAACGTTGGCGATACAAAAGTCGCACTTGTCACAACCGTGAGCAAGCTCAACTTCGATACGATCATGCCAATGGCACAGCTTGCCCAGAACCTTGGAGTCGGCATATCGTATAATTCAATAGAGCAGACCCTTGATTTTGGACTCACCAGTGAGGAGACTTCCTCAAATTTCGACATAGGCCTCAGCCCTGAAAAACTGCAGGAATTCTATAAAATGCTGCTGCAGATTAAACATGACGGCTATCCGCTGATGGAAACTGAACTGGTACTTCGCCACTTTGTTGAAGGAAAGCCGTGGAAATGCCATTTTCCCAAGATGTTTGTATACGTCACGCCGGACAAGAAGATCTACAACTGTGACTATGAATACCACTTTGACCTGAAAAAAGGCTCGTTTAAAGAGTATTTCCATGGCTCAACATTCCAGAATTATGTCAAGCAGGCCGAGACCTGCAATAAATGCATAAGAACCTGTGTGCGGGGCTACTCCTACACTTACAACATGTTCCCAAGGCAGATAATGGGCCTCGCGGGTGAAGGGAGGAGCCTGTTCAACAGCAAGACCATGCCGGATTCCTGATGGATGTGGATCGGTGATGCTTAGCTCCCTCCCAAAAAAAATTGCAGAAAAACAACAGTGAAAACAGGAGAATGAACTAACCTTATACCGGGAAAAAGCTGTAAGGATTTTATCAGATCAATTATATGCCTGCCATTTCTTCCATTTTTTGAAATACATTTTCTTACGTAATGTTACCTGACAAAAGGAAATCCCATGTATAGCACTGTTATTTTGAATATGCGACATATTATTGATACAATATTACTAAATTCGAATAGTTTAGTTAATTCCTACAGGAATTGCTTTCGCAGGAGCAATAGTCACTTTTTAGATTAATTATCCTTCCTAAAATCTCCTTTCTTTTTTAAATAAGAAATTATAAGGTATGCAGGAGTTCCCCATCCTAAAAATGCCAATGCTATCAAAATTGGGATTCTTACAAACAGATTTTGTCCAATAAGATAGGCCATAGCTATCAAGAGCAGGACACCGACCACATCAATCAGCACTAATAACTTGGTTTTCCTGCTCCATATTTCTCTTCTGTAAACACCCATTTACACTACATATAGTTTTTCTTAATATCATTTCCCATAATTTCGATATTACCCGGCCCGGAGTCGTTGATACATTACCTTCAGCTTTTAGACAGTGGTACCTTAGAAAGGAGGCGGATCGTCGAAATCTGCTCCTGCATTTTATAGGTATTAAACAATGAATGATCGTGCGTATATAATGACGTCACTTTTTTGTTTCAGGACTGTCAAAGGCGCCAGGGTCAAAGATTGTCCTGATGAACTCTATTTTTTCATTATTCACCCTGTACCACGAACTCATATAGACCGTGACATCTTTCAGTACAAAATCATAGAGAAGGCAGACTTCATTCTCATCTACAAATATTTTCTTTATATCGTAGCTTCCGGGAAATTTCCTCATCATTTCGATAAATCCCTTTGATCCGCCGAATCCCTCTCCGGCTGGCCCTATTATTTTCACATTATCGGCGATTAGGCTCGTCGCAGCCTCATATTTGTGTTGATCCAAAGCATTGATATAGGCCATAACAACTTCTTTTGCGTTCTGCATATCAGTTATCCACCTCAAGATCTTATTTAACGTTATTTAAAATTATTAAGTCAATTCCTTTCAATTTTTGATTGTCCCATCTCTTTTCTTATAGCTTGCTGTTCCTCAGTCTCTTTCTTAGGCTGTTCCTTTGCCATGAATAATAATTCACAATCGATATTTAAACCGTTATTTTCCAAGGTTGGACAAATTATAGAGAAGTCTCAATAGAATTTTACTTCCCAATTTGTATTACCCGTATTACCTGTAATACAAGAATTACTTTCAAGCCAGTCTAACTCAGAGTTCTCTCACATTCAAATTCAAAAGATGGACTACCTCTTCACATACATCAAAAATCGAATATCAAAAATGCTCACAGAATCAAACAGGGATTAAGCGGGTCCGGAGGGGTTCGAACCCCCGACCTATGGATTAAGAGTCCATATGTCTAAAATAAAGGAAATACAGGTGACAGTTTTTCGTCATTATACTTCCTCAGATAAATAGTGGGGGGTTATATACAGAAGATCTAAATTTTGACCTTTCGTGAAAATATTGGTAAAGTAAGAGATTACTTGATTTTAGGGCAAAAAGTTTAAAACCCATTTAGGAAGTAATTTGAATGGGGCTTGGGTTTAACATTAGTAACCCTTAACATAAATAGTAATATTTGCGTTTATTGCAACATGACAAGGGCGAGGAATATATGACCCTCATTCTTCTAGAGACAGTAAGAGACGATCTATTAGTGTGTTAACTCTTTGCAGTTCGTATGTCAATATCATTTGTGAAAGGACAGAATTGAAAGGGATCGGTTCCCAATTTCCTGTGTATGCATGGACAAAAAAGCTGTAATCGTCGTAGATGTCGTTGAAATCACGTTCTCCTAGAAAATTGGATACCAACTGCCCTAGGGTTGAAGGCGTTGGAAATGCAGGGAAAACCAGATCCTTTCCTTCTATAATATGAATAAACCTTCTTCTCAGGTCAGCTTTCAGATCAGAAGGAACACTTAACTTTGAAGTCATATTCTCAAAATCTTCTAAAGCATATCCTTTGAAGTTTTTTGCATTCAAATCAATAAGTATGTTTCTGAGACCTCCTGGAACAAATTCTTCATTTACAGATAGCAAACCCAACATAACTGGCATAGTAATGTTTTTAGAAAGTTGCTCAGACAATTTTCTTATTTTTGACTTGGAAAACCCATTATTATCTGGAAAAAGGGAAGAAAGTTTTCGCAATAACTTCTTTAAATCAATTATATGGTTTTCATCTTTGTTTTCATTATTTCTTGAACGGAATGAGTCAAGCCACGCCCTTGAAATAGATAAAATAATTGACATTACTTCTTCTCTATGCATAGACGAACGCTTCCAAAGGATATCTTCCAAGTATGTAAAATATAAATTCTCCAAAAAATATCTAGTCTCCCTGTAGAAAATAGTCACATGCCCCTTAGAAATGATCTCCCGCAGAATGTAGAACTCGCTGATAGCTTGTGGGACAAAAAAATACATCACACTTCCACTATCATTTACTGTTTGTACAAAAGCTTCATCTATTGTTTCAATGAGAGAATTTACTATATCTATGGATAAATGTAAGAAATCTACTGAAGCTTTCTTAACTGAGTTCTTAACGTAAGAAAAGGTGAAACTTCTAATATGGACTCCTTCAGATGGAATCTGACAAAGTCTCAAGTATTCGTACTTCATCCATAGTTTCAAGTCAAGAGAAGAAAATTCCTGAAGGAAGTGCCAAAATTTTTCCCAATCTATTTCAAAATCCAGCGTTATTTTGCGACTTCGTTCCCGTTGTTCTATGATTACCAGTCTAACAAAATCAAGCCATTTCCGGTCAATTTTATTGTTTGTTACTTGGCTGCACATAACCTCAAGAAATCTTTCATTAATTCTACTCACAATTGTTTTGAGACCAAGCAATTTGCCGCTAATTGTCAAATCGGAATTAAGGAGCCTATTCACAATTTCCTTCTTCTCATAAAGTCTACTAAAGAAAAAGGTGTATGGAACATCCACGTACCACGGGGTCTGTTCAAAGCGAAAACCAAATTCAGAATATTCAAACACCCCATAGCGAGGCCAATTCACATCATGTTTATTTCTCAACACAGACCAGTAGCATTATAACTGATCGTTATTAAAAAATTACCGAATAATATTACTTAGATCATTGCTCATGAGATGTTTTTATTATGCTTTTCTGGTTACAAGTACAATTGTTGTCATAAAATATTTCTTGTGTATACTTCCCTTAGCGACAATGGAAGCATCGGGATCATACTGTTCTTTTTCTGTCAAACAAGACATGTGATAAAAGACAGGAAAACATTAAAGAATTTTTTTTAAATACTTGTTAAAAAATGGGAAAATTTGTTATTTTCCTAGTTTTCTTGTGTAGTATATGTAATGTAGGAAACTTTTCCATTATAATTAGGCCCTAACGCATAAACGTTGTAGCCCCCCTGTGCACTCCAGCCACTGCTTGTAGGGTTATAGATTGCATAGAATGTCGCGTTCAGATCTATGTTGGTAAAATACCACTTCGTTAATACCAAGTATGGATGAGTCTCTTTCGTTCTTACTTTGATATTCTGTGTCATTTGCATATAAGCAGTGTTTTCGTTGGATTTTCCGTTTTGAAGTTTCCAGTTACCTCCGGCATATTGTCCCGCCCTGTAGTAACCTGATGTTTCTCCTGCCTTGCTGTAGGTGAATGTCCAGCCCTGGTCAACTTCACTGGAACCATAGGTCTGAGAACTCTCAGTCTGTTTGGTCTGTGATGTGGCTACATTTACATTCCCAGCTGGTGGGGTGTATGTGTAAGAAAATGAGGGGCCTGAAGTGGCGGAGTCGCTAAAAGTGTAAGATGTTGTACCGGTTGTTTGTGTAGGACTATAATAGCCTCCATTGCTGAAGAAGTAAGAATTGCCTTGATCCCAATAACCAGTTGTTGCTAGGAATCCAGTGGAATAGTCATTATAGCTATTGATGTAGTTGAAGTCTGTCTTCATGCTGTTTATTTTTTCTCCTCCATGATTGAGTCCTATCTGTATGTAACCTACCGTCTGCATTGAAATGACCGTGTATGGCCCATCTGTTCCTGTATTGGGCTCTATATAAAGACCTATGTCGTAAACGTAGCTTAGATTGCTGCTGCTATATCCAAGCACGGCACCAGAGTGGAACAGATAAGCTCCGCTTGGAAGATGATAATCAATGTATTGAACAGGGTCATTCTGGACGCCTGATGGTGTAGAAGCTGGCATTACATTGTTTGAGCCAATTGAAGATGTTTGCGTCGTAAGCGGTGGGCTCTGAGTAAACCAACTATTCATTCTTGCCACCATGCTGTTGTGGCTCGGTGAAACTGGA
>OFHI01000218.1_pt1 | contig 10271 bp, 10 predicted proteins | sample 1522021 | NCBI WGS metagenome assembly OFHI01 (sample SAMEA2464839, study PRJEB22497) | soil metagenome | biome: Grassland; feature: Farmland; material: Clay | place: Australia | collected 2013-02-01 | depth 1.4 m | reverse complement strand
CTTGCCCACCCCCGCGCACGTTTACACTCTCGCGAGCGCAGCCTTGAGGGCAAAAATCCACTCAGAAAGTGTTACCCATGTCGTGAGACTGTTTTGTAACCCATGTCCCGGACCGTACCGGGAGCGCGGAAGGGGGAGCCGGAGGGGGATTCTTACGGGCGCCGGGAGGGCCAATAAATAATGCATCGCGGCGGGGACCGCCGCTCCCACAGGAACTAAATCTGCCCGCAAGGCATGGGAAACACCTATCCGAAGTGGATACGCGCCTCGAGGTTGGCACGCGAATCCGCATTGGCGAGTGCTTCGTCGAGGCTTATCAACCCTTCCTTGTATAGCCTGATCAGCGCCGAGTCGAAAGTCTGCATGCCCGTCTCGCGGGACTCCTCCATGGCTTCCGCGATTGAACCCAACTCGCCTTGCTGGACGAGTTCGGCAATGCGTGGCGTGTTGATCATCACTTCCACCGCGGGCAGGCGCTTCTCGTCCTTGCCGCGCACCAGCCGCTGGGAAATTACCGCCCTCAGGCTCGCGCCCATATCGAGCAGAACCTGGTGGTGCATCAGTTCGGGATACATGTTGAGAATGCGGTCCAGGGTCTGGTGCGCATTGGTCGTATGCATGGTCGAAAGACAAAGGTGTCCGGAGTTGTCAAGCTCCATCGCCGCATCCATGGTCTCGCGGTCGCGGATTTCTCCGACCAGCACCACGTCCGGCGCGCCGCGCAAAGCGCTGCGCAGTGCCATCGCATAGGACGGCGTATCGGTTACCAGTTCGCGCTGGTTGATGATCGAGCGCCTGTGGCTGTAGGTATATTCGATCGGGTCTTCCACGGTGATGATGTGATCGGCCCGCTCCTTGTTGCGATAGTCGATCATTGCCGCCAGCGTCGTGGACTTGCCCGCCCCTGTGGCACCGACCACCAGGATCAGCCCACGGTTCGTCAACGCGAGCTCCTGCAGATGAGGCGGCAAGTGCAGGCTTTCCAGCGCCGGGATCTCGGCGGGGATATAGCGGATCACTACCGCGGTCATGCCGCGCTGGCGAAAAACGTTGAAACGGAAACGGCCGCTTTCCGGGTCTTCAATCGCAAAATCGAGTTGCTGTTCATCGCGGAAACGCGCCAACTGATACTCGTTCATGAGGCTGGTCGCGGCAACCTCGATATCCTTGGCATCGACCATGTCATGGCCAACGGATCGCATGCGCCCGTCCACGCGCAATTTGATCTGTGCGTTGGCAGTAATGTAAAGGTCCGAAGCGTTCTGTTCCCGCATGAGCCGGAAATAGGATCGCAAGCGCATTTATCGTTCTCCCTCAACCGCCGACACGGCGGCCGTCTTCGTTTTCCTCGAGCTGCATATGATCGAGCCCTTCGTCAAAATTGCGCTCTTCACGCTTGCTTTCGAGCTTGATCCTGAGACGCAGCTCGTTTTGCGAATCGGCATTGCGCAGCGCTTCTTCGTAGCTGACTTCGCCGGCTTCGTAGAGATTGAAAATCGACTGGTCGAAAGTCTGCATGCCGAGTTCGTTGGACTTGGCCATCAGTTCCTTCAGTTCCGCGACCTCGCTCTTGAAGATCATATCGGCCACCAGCGGTGTATTGAGCAGGATTTCGACCGCGGGCACCCGCCCCTCGCCGGACGCCTTGCGCAGCAGGCGCTGGGAAATGACTGCCTTGAGATTGAACGACAGGTCCATCAGCAACTGCTGGCGGCGGTCCTCGGAATACAGGTTGATGATGCGGTCAAGCGTCTGGTTGGCATTGTTCGCGTGGATGGTGGACAGGCACAAGTGGCCGGTTTCGGCAAACTGTACCGCATGCTCCATGGTCCAGCGGTCGCGGATCTCCCCGATCTGGATGACATCGGGCGCCTGGCGCAGCGCATTCTTGAGCGCAGCCTCCCACTCCGTGGTATCCACGCCGACCTCGCGCTGGGTTATGACGCAGCCGTTGTGCGTATGCACGTACTCGATCGGATCCTCGATGGTGACGATATGTCCCCGCGAATTGGCATTGCGGAACCCGACCATTGCCGCCAGGCTGGTCGATTTGCCCGCACCCGTCGCACCGGCAACAATCACCAGGCCGCGCTTGGTCATCACCACATCCTTCAATTGCGACGGCAGGCCAAGACTTTCCACCGTCGGGATATCGGGATTGATTGTCCGGAGCACCATGCCCTGCTGTCCGCGCTGCATGAAGGCACTCACGCGGAACCGGCCGATGCCCTGCGGTGATATCGCGAAATTGCATTCCTTGGTGGCATCGAAATCGCGGTTCTGCCTGTCGTTCATGATGGCGCGCACGAGCACCGCGCTTTGCTCGCCGGTCAGCGGCCGATCCGGCACGGGCCGGAACTCGCCGTCCACCTTGATCGCCGGCGGAAAGCCGGCAGTAATGATCAGGTCCGAGGCATCGCGCTGCACCATCGCCCGAAGCAAGTCCTGCATGAGCTTGGCCGCCTGTTCACGATCCATAGCCATGACGTTCTCCTCAGTTGAAAGCTTCCTTGTTCTGCGCGCGCAGGCGTGCTTCTGCACGCGCGATCAAGCCCGCACGCAACATTTCCTGCAGGCACTGGTCGAGCGTCTGCATACCATGTTGCTGTCCAGTCTGGATGGCCGAATACATCTGCGCCACCTTGCCCTCACGAATCAGGTTGCGAATGGCAGGCGTACCGATCATGATTTCGTGCGCCGCAATGCGGCCGCCGCCGACCTTCTTGAGCAATGTCTGGGAAATCACTGCACGCAGGGATTCCGAAAGCATGCCGCGCACCATCTCTTTCTCTCCGGCGGGGAACACATCGACCACGCGGTCGATGGTCTTGGCGGCGGAACTGGTGTGCAGGGTAGCGAAGACCAGGTGGCCGGTCTCGGCCGCAGTCAATGCCAGGCGGATCGTTTCCAGGTCGCGCAGCTCGCCGACCAGGATGACGTCCGGATCCTCGCGCAACGCACTGCGCAGGGCCTCGGCAAAGCCGTGCGTATCACGATGGATTTCGCGCTGGTTGATAAGGCACTTCTTGGATTCATGCACGAACTCGATCGGATCCTCGATGGTGAGAATGTGTCCCATCTCGTTTTCGTTGACATGGTTGACCATCGCCGCGAGCGTGGTCGATTTGCCGGAACCTGTCGGCCCGGTCACCAGCACGATGCCGCGCGGCTGGCTGGCAATATCCTTGAAGGCATCGGGTGCGCCAATATCCTCTAGACGTACCACCCCCTCGGGAATCGTCCGGAATACGGCGGCCGCGCCATTTTTCTGGTTGAAGGCATTGACGCGGAAACGCGCCACGCCCGGAATTTCGAAGGAGAAGTCGGTTTCAAGAAACTCCTCGTAGTCCTTGCGTTGCTTGTCGTTCATGATGTCGTAAAGCATGTCGTGCACTTCCTTGTGTTCGAGCACGGGCATGTTGATACGGCGTATGTCGCCGTCGACACGAATCATGGGAGGCACCCCCGAAGACAGGTGCAAATCGGAGGCGTTCTGTTTCTTGGTAAAAGCCAGCAACTGGGAAACGTCTAGGGCCATGGCACGTTCTGTCAGACTACGGACTTAACACTATATCGCCTTGCACCGCGGCTGCGAACAAAAATGTCACTTCAGGACAAAACAAATTTCCGTGCCGGGAAATCGCCATCCAGGCGCCGCGCGGCCCTGGAATCGGCGTAATCCCTATAATAAACACCGTTTTAGCCCCGGAACGACCGTGCCCTCCACAAAACGCATCGCATTCATCGGCGCCGGCAATATGGCCCGCAGCCTGCTCGGCGGCCTCGTCGCGACCGATCCCGGCCGTTTCAGCATCGTGGCCTCGGATCCCGACGCGGCGCAACGTGAAAAGGCCGCTGCGCTGGGTGCCGAAATCCTGGCCGATAATGCCCGGGCGGCCGCCGGCGCCGACCTGGTCGTTCTTGCCGTCAAACCGCAGATCGCCAATGCAGCCCTGGGCGAGGCCGCGCAAGTGCTGCAATCGGAACGCCCCGCGATCCTTTCGATCGCAGCCGGGTTGCGTATCGCAAGTGTCGAGGCCGCTGCCGGGTGCGAACTGCCGGTCGTGCGCGCCATGCCCAACACCCCCGCTCTGGTCCGCCAGGGCATCAGCGGCTGGTTTGCCAATGCGCGCGTCGACGCCGATGCGCGCACCCTTGCCATTGCGGTGCTGGAGGCAGCCGGGGAAGCCCTGGAAGTCGAAAACGAAGACCTGCTCGATGCGGTGACGGCCGTTGCGGGAAGCGGGCCGGCCTACTTTTTCCTGTTGGTGGAGGCACTTGCAACAGCCGGGGCCGAAGCCGGCCTGCCACCGGAGACGGCGGCACGGCTGGCCCGCCAGACCGGCGCCGGCGCCATGGCGCTGCTCAGCCACAGCGGCGAAGAACCGGCCAGACTGCGCGAACAAGTAACATCTCCGGGAGGCACGACCGCCGCGGCCCTGGAGGTGATGCAGCGGGACGGATTGCCCGGAATCGTCAAACAGGCCGTGCTGCGCGCCCAGGCGCGCGCCCGGGAACTCGCCCAAGGCTGAGGAGCCCTACATGCAAGCCAATGGTGCACACGCACTCATCTTTCTCGTCAATATGGTCTTCACGCTGTACATCGCGGCATTGTTCATGCGCGTCATCCTGCTGCGGCTGCGCGCCGATTATTACAATCCGCTTGTCCACTTTATCGCGCGGATCACCGACCCTCCGTTACGCCCGTTTCGCAAGATAATTCCGGCTTTCGGCGGCTGGGACATAGCCGCGATGGTATTGGCCATCGTATGTGCATTCGTATGCGGCTTCCTTGTGTTGCATCTCGAAGGTCTGGGAACACCCTGGCTTTTCATTACGATCTACACCGGGCGCAAGCTGCTCGCGGTGCTCGTCAATCTCTACATCTTTTCCATTTTGATCCAGGCACTGATGAGCTGGCTGGGACCGCGGCAATACAGTCCTCTCGCCGTCATACTCTGGCGCATCAACGAACCCCTGCTGCGACCAATCCGGCGTGTCATTCCGCCCCTGGGAGGCACCTTCGACCTGTCTCCGCTGGTCGTGATCGTACTGCTCGAAGCCGTGTCGATATTCCTCGGCCTGCCGATGTATCTCTGATCCAAATCAACCCGGACCATAAATTGCGTACTAGAATCGTTACAGGTTAAAAACTCTATCGGGAATGCAGTGGTTGTGCTATCTTCATCCACGCTTTTACCCCGATTCATCCAAAGGAGCTCTTATGGCAAAAGCAAAAGCAACCGCAGCGAGCGCTGCGGCGAAGCCAATGACCAAGAACGAGATCGTGCGTTTCATCGCGGAAGAAAACGATCTGACTCGCGCCCAGGCTATGGGCACCCTCGATTCGATTGAAACGTTGATCAAGCGTGAACTCGGACGCCGTGGTCCCGGTATTTTCAACCTGGCCGGACTGCTCAAGATTCGCGTGGCGACGAAACCGGCGACCAAGGCCCGCAAGGGCGTGAACCCGTTCACCGGGGAGCCGATGACGATCAAGGCCAAGCCTGCACGCAAGACGGTGCGCGTTACCGCACTGAAGAAGCTGAAGGAAATGGCCTGATTACCGCCGTTTGCCGTCACACGCACCGCCGGCCTTGCGCCGGCGGTGCTTTATCCGGCATCGGAAATCCCGACAGCCGGATTTTCGGGAGCTGCAACCCCCGCCGCTCCCGCCGGAATGAAGCCATGAGATCCCGGGTTTTGCAATCCGTTCGTTAGAATGAATGCGGTAAGCAGCCATCCGCAATCGGGGAGAAAACGTGGATATCCAGCGTGACGTGATGGAATACGAAGTGGTCGTGGTCGGCGGCGGGCCCGCCGGGCTCGGCTTCGCGATCCGCCTCAAGCAACTCAAGCCGGACATCTCCATCTGCGTGCTGGAAAAAGCTTCCGAAATCGGGGCGCACACGCTCTCGGGCGCGGTCATGGAGCCGGGGCCGCTGGATAGCCTGCTGCCCGAGTGGCGCGAGAACCCGCCCGCCATCTGTCTCCCCGCAACCCGCGACGAATTCCGCCTGCTGACGCGCAAGGGCGGCATCCGCCTGCCCACGCCGCCGCATATGAAGAACGAGGGCAACTTCATCATCTCGCTGGGCAGCCTTTGCCGCTGGCTGGGCGAACAGGCCGAGTCGCTCGGCGTGGATGTTTTCCCCGGTTTCCCCGCCGCCGAGGCGCTGATGGAAAATGATCGCGTCACCGGAGTCCGTTGCGGCGACATGGGCCTGGAAAAGGACGGCACGCCCGGCCCCAACTTCGCCGCCGGCGTCGATATCCGCGCCGGCCTGACGGTTCTCGCCGAAGGCTGCCGCGGCAGCGTGAGTAAGACCCTGATTCGCCATTTCCGGCTCGATGCCGACCGCGAGCCCCAGACCTACGGATTGGGCTTCAAGGAGTTGTGGCGCCTGCCCGAGGGACGCGTAGAACCAGGCCTGGTGCAGCACACCGTGGGCTGGCCGCTCGACAGCGGCACCTATGGAGGCAGCTTCGTCTATCACCTCGACGAGGACCGCGTCTATGTCGGCTTCGTCGTGGGTCTCGATTACCGCGACCCGGACTTCAAGCCCTTCGAGGCCTTCCAGCAATTCAAGCACCACCCGGACATGCATGCCCTGCTCGAGGGCGGCGAGATTCTCTCCAGCGGCGCCCGCACCATCATCGAGGGCGGTTGGCAGGCCCTGCCGCAGATGGACATGCCCGGCGCGTTGCTCATCGGCGACTCCGCCGGGACGCTCAACGTGCCCAAGATCAAGGGCATCCACATGGCCCTGCAATCGGCCATGACGGCGGCGGAACATATCGCGGAGAAAAACGAACCCGCCGGTTACGACGCCCGCTTCCGCGCTTCGCCGGCCGGGCGGGAACTCAAGCGGGTGCGCAACATCCACCCGGGCTTTCACCGCGGACTCTGGGCCGGACTCGCCAACGCCGCGTTGGAGACCGTGCTCGGCGGCCGCTCGCCCTGGACCCTGGCCAACCAGGCCGACTGGGCCAGCCTGGAGAAGCGGGAAAATTACAAGTCGCCCGACCGGCACTGGGTCGCACGCGACCTTCCCCCTCGCGACCGCCTCGCTTCCGTGTTCTTCGCCCAGACGGCGCATGACGAAAGCCAGCCGGTGCATCTCAGGGTCAGCGACACCAACATCTGCACCGATCGCTGCACGCAGGAATACGGCAACCCGTGCACGCGCTTCTGCCCCGCCGGCGTCTACGAGATGGTCGAGGAAGACGGCAAGCAACGATTGCAGATCAACGCCGCCAACTGCGTGCACTGCAAGGCCTGCGACATCAAGGATCCCTACGAGATCATCACCTGGACGACACCCGAAGGCGGCTCCGGGCCCAGCTACCAGAACCTGTGAGGCACATCGAGTGAGTTCCGGGACGCTGTCGGTCGCACTGGAGGAGGCGGACGTCATTGCCGCGTTCCGGCTGCACGGTCGCCGGAGCTGGAAAAGCTGGCTGTTTTATACGGCCATTTCCGTGGTGGCGGCGGTCCTAGGCGGGTGGATCCTGGACTCGCAAGGGGTTCCCGGCCTCATGAACATCCTTGCCGCCATCGCCATCGGCTCGACCGGTGGCTGGTGGCTGATCACTATCGTTTTCATGCTGCTGCTGCCCTTCAACCTGCGCCGCAAGATTCGCAAGCACGGTGCCGGGCTCGGTTCCTACGAATTATCCTGGGACCCGGAGCACTTCTTCTTCAAAAACCCGGACACCCAGACCCGCAAGGCCTGGGACAAACTCGTGAAGTGGCGGCAGAATAAACGGGTATTCCTGGTGTATTTCAACAGGCGTTTCTTCTGGATCGTACCCAAGAGACTGTTCGCCGATGAAGCCCAAAGGCGCGATTTCGAGGCAACCCTGAGGGAGAGGATCGGCCCGGAGAACCGTCCGCGCGCCCAGGCCTGAAACCGGCCGCTGAAAGGCGAGTCCTGTAAAATGGCATGAAACACCCGGTTTCCCGGCCATCCGAGGCCGCCGGGCAACGAATCCTCATTCGGACAGAGCGAGAAGCGTTTCATGAAGATACTGGTCGCCATCAAACGCGTCGTTGACTACAACGTACGCGTGCAGATCAACCGCGACGGCAGCGGCGTGGCCACCGAGGGCGTCAAGATGGGCATCAACCCGTTCGACGAAATCGCCCTGGAAGAGGCCCTGCGCATCCGCGAGGCCGGCACCGAAGCCGAAATCGTGGCCGTTTCGATCGGCCCCGACGCTGCGCAGCAGCAACTGCGCACGGCACTGGCCATGGGCGCCGACCGCGCCCTGCTGGTCACCACCGACAGCACCCTGCACCCGTTGCAGGCGGCCCGGATCTTGCTCAAGATCGTGGAGGAGGAATCCCCCGACCTGGTCCTGACGGGCAAGCAGGCGATCGACGACGACGCCAACCAGACCGGCCAGATGCTCGCCGCCCTGTGGCAACGTCCGCAGGCGACCTTTGCCTCCAAGCTCGATATCGCCGACGGCAAGGCAACCGTGATCCGCGAGGTCGATGAAGGCCTGCAGACCATCCGCGTGGAACTGCCGGCGGTAGTGACCACCGACCTGCGGCTCAATACGCCGCGCTTCGTCAAGATGCCCGACATCATGAAAGCCAAACGCAAGCCGCTGGACACGCGCGCCCTTGCCGACCTGGGCGTGGACACCGGCTCAGGTGTCGAACTGACCCACTACGAGGCGCCACCACAGCGCCAGGGCGGGCACAAGGTGGAAAGCGCGGCGGAACTGGTCGCTGAACTCAAGAACAAGGGGTTGATCGGATGAGCAAGATTCTTGTCATAGCCCAGCACGACGGCAAAGCACTGTCCTCCGCCACGGCCCGCGCGGTCGCCTGCGCCCGGGCCATCGGCGGCGACATCGCCGTCGCCGTATTCGCGGACAATGCCGAAGCGCCCGCCGCCGCCGCCGCGAAACTCGACGGCGTCAGCCAGGTGCTCAAGATCGAGCGCGCCGAAAACGCCGCCCCCCTGGCGGCCGTGCTCGCTCCCCAGATCGCCGCATTGGGCGCCGATTTCACGCACGTCATCATGGCCTCCACCACGTTCGGCAAGGACGTGTTGCCGCGCGCCGCGGCACTGGCCGGAAGCATCATGATCACCGACGTCATGGAAGTCATCGGCGAACGCGAGTTCAAGCGCCCGATTTACGCCGGCAACGTCATCGTCACGGTCAAGGTCGGCGGCGACGCCACCCTGTTCGCCAGCGCCCGGGCCGCCTCATGGAAGCCGGTGGGCGAAGGCGGCGACGCGGCCATCGAGGCCCGCGAGCTGGACGTCGAGCTGCCCGGCCACAGCGAGTTCGTGAAACTCGACGCCGACGAGAGCGAGCGCCCCGACCTGCAATCGGCCCCGCGCGTCGTCTCCGGCGGCCGCGGCGTCGGCTCCAAGGAGAACTTCGAGGTCATCTACAAGTTCGCCGACAAGCTCGGGGCCGCCGTGGGCGCTTCCCGTGCCGCGGTGGACGCCGGCTTCGTGCCCAACGACTACCAGGTCGGGCAGACGGGCAAGATCATTGCCCCCGAGCTGTACGTCGCCGTCGGCATCTCCGGCGCCATCCAGCACCTCACCGGCATCAAGGACGCGGGCACCATCGTCGCGATCAACAAGGACCCGGAGGCGCCCATTTTCGAAGTGGCCGACCTCGGCCTGGTGGGCGACCTGTTCGAGATCCTGCCCGAACTCGAAGCCGAACTCGACAAGTAATCCACGTCCAAGGGAGCCTCGAGTGCCGCCAGATACGAGTAGCGCAGCGAGCATGGCTTCCCATACTGCCTCGTCATTCCGGCGAAGGCCGGAGACATCATGCGCATCGCGCATGGCCCGAAGGGCGAGCGGCGCCAGGTCGCCGCTGCAGCCGAGCGAGCCGAACTCGGGGACCTCGGGCAGCGGCCCGCCGTCGAGCAGCCCCGGCACCTTCGCGGGGTCGCTCTCTGCCGCGCGGCGGGGCGGCCCCAGCTGCATCCCCAGGCCTGGGGCGTCGCCGGCGCCGAAATCGGTGTGCACGTACAGAGCCGCGATCTGTCCGGCGGTGCCTTCCGGAACGACGGCGGCCGGTTCGTCAACGCGACCCGCCAGCGGGGTCTCGGGGGGCTCTCGGGATGCTGGAACGCCGTCGCGACCGGTGACCTGGACGGCGACGGGCGGCCCGATGCGGTCGTCACGGGGTGGGGGGAGAACACCGAGTACGCGCTGGGCCCGGGCGACCCGACCCTCGTCTACGGCGATCTCGATCGGAACGGGACCCTCGATGTGATCGAGGCGAAG
>OFHI01000215.1_pt1 | contig 10302 bp, 8 predicted proteins | sample 1522021 | NCBI WGS metagenome assembly OFHI01 (sample SAMEA2464839, study PRJEB22497) | soil metagenome | biome: Grassland; feature: Farmland; material: Clay | place: Australia | collected 2013-02-01 | depth 1.4 m | reverse complement strand
CCACTGGCCCGAGGGCTACTTTCGGCCGCTGACGCCGTTCTTCGACATCGGCCTCGTCTTCAACCCCGGCATTTCCTACGGCCTTCTGGGCTCGCTGCCGCTGTGGGCCATCGCCATCCTCGTGGCCGTGGCGCTGTCGGACAAGACGTGGGTGATTATCACCGGCGGAATTCTCGGCGTCATCGCCATGCGGCAAATCGCCCCGCCCTTCGCGGCCGTCAGCAAGGGCTCGGCGGCCTGCATGAGGGCATCGACATAGCCGGCATCGTCGACATCGGGCAAGTCCGCCGGCAAATAAAGCCGTGCTTGGTTTTCGTAGTCAAAAGCCCCCTGCACCTTCAGGGTCCGGGGCTGTTCGAGCCCCAGGTCCCGCGCGAAGGCGGAGAAATCATCGCCCACGGCCAGTGTCGCCGAACTGAAGATCCAGCGCGTCTCGCTCGCGCATATCCAGTCGGCAAAAGTCTGCCCGGTATCGATCAGCCGCGAAATCAGGGTGACAGCACCGCGCATTCCCACCTCGATTGATCGGGACACGGCCCCCGCAGCGCTGCTCGCGCCATCATCGCCCGAAGCGGTACCCGGGTGCATCCAGGCCTGCAAGATGGCAAGCGCGGCAAGCACTCGACGCCGGAGTTCGGTCGGCTCTTCGTCCAGAAGATTCAATTCCTCATCAAGTTCGACCAACGTCTCGGCAACGGACTCCAGCTTCAGGCTGACCGCCTCCCCCAGGACCTCCCGGGCATGGCTGCCCGGCGCCAAGGGCAAACCTTGCGCGAGGATATCCCGCAATGCCCGCACGGCGTTGCCCCTTCCCGAAAGCCGTTTATCGGCCTCCCCGAGCAATTGGCCAAGCTGCTTGAAAGACAGGTTTTCGCCCCAGACCGTGCGGGCGGTATCCGGCAAGGCGTGCGCCTCGTCCAGCACCACCATGTCGGCATCCCCCAGCAGGGAAAAACCCTCGGCCTGCAGAGCCCTGTCCGCCAGCAGCAGGTGATGATTGACGATGACGACATCAGCCTCCCTGGCCCGTTGGCGCGCACGGTACACATGGCAGCCCGAATAACTCGGGCACTGCCCACCCAGGCACCCGTGCCGATCCGTGGTCAAGCGATTCTGGAGTTCCGGGCGTTCGCCCAATTCGGGAAGTTCCGCCAGATCACCCGTTTCGGTCACGCGGTCCCAGCGAATCACGGCTTCGATATCCAGAGAGTCTCCGACCCCCAGTTCCGGCTGGAATCGGTTCAGCTTCTCACGGCACAGGTAATTCGTCCGACCCTTGAGCACGCGGATCTCCAGAGGCCGCCCCAACGCTTGTGTGACGGTGGGCAGATCGTGCTCGTAGAGCTGGTCCTGAAGCGCCCGTGTCGCAGTTGCGATCACCGCCCGCCGCCCGGAAAGGAGGATGGGCACGAGGTAGGCGAAGGTCTTGCCCGTTCCCGTACCGGCTTCGGCAACGAGGTTCTCCCCGCCGCTGATGGCATGGGCCACGCCTTCTGCGAAAGCCAGCTGGGCTTCTCGCGGAACAAAACCGGGTACCTGGCGGGCAAAAGTGCCACCCGCACCCAGTGCCGCGTGAACGTGATCAGCCAGATTCATGGCCACCAATAGTACTGCAAGGGTATAATTGTCACGATTCAGCCATGAATTGCCACATCGGCATGACCGCCGGAACGCCCGGAGGTCGTGTAAAGCACCTGGAGGCATCCCCGCCAAAACCGGTGCACGCGCATTGCCAATGGCTCAAACAGAAGCGACTATTTCGACTCTGATCATCAGAGACCATTCAATTTTCAGCAGGAACAGGTAGCAATGACGACGACCAACCGCGCACTTTCAGACTGGGTGGACGAAGTTGCCCGCTTGACGCAGCCCGACCGCATCCAGTGGTGTGATGGGAGTGAAGAAGAATATCAGGCTTTGATCAAGGAGATGCTGGACGACGGCACCCTGATCGAGCTCAACCAGGAAACCTATCCTGGCTGCTACCTGCACCGCTCAGACCCTTCAGACGTCGCCCGCGTCGAGCACCTGACCTTCATCTGCTCCCGGGAGCGCGAGGACGCCGGCCCCAACAACCATTGGATGGATCCCCGGGAGGCCCACGCCAAGCTCGACGAACTTTTCGCCGGCGCCATGCGCGGGCGCACCATGTACGTGCTGCCCTACTGCATGGGCCCGATCGACTCGCCGCATGCCCGCCTGGGCGTCGAGATCACTGACAGCCCCTACGTCGCTGCCAACATGAAGATCATGACCCGCATGGGCACCGCGGCGCTGAAACGCATCGAGGCCGGAGAGCCGTTCGTCCGCGCTCTGCACTCGACCGGGGACCTTTCGCCTGACCGCCGTTTCATCATGCACTTCCCGGAAGAGCGCACCATCAAGAGCATCGGTTCCGGCTACGGGGGCAATGCCCTGCTGGGCAAGAAGTGCCATGCCCTGCGCATCGCCAGCTGGCAGGCGCGCGACGAGGGCTGGCTCGCCGAGCACATGCTGATCGTCGGCATCCAGAACCCGGAGGGCGAAACCCATTATGTCGCGGCGGCTTTCCCATCCGCTTGCGGGAAGACCAACCTGTCGATGCTTATCCCGCCGGAGGAAATGCCGGGCTGGAAGATCTGGACCGTGGGCGACGACATCGCCTGGCTGCATATCGGCGAAGACGGGCGCCTATGGGCCATCAACCCCGAGGCCGGCTATTTCGGCGTGGTGCCCGGCACCAACGAAAAGACCAACCGGAATGCCTATGAAACCATCCGGGAGAACACGATCTTCACCAACGTCGGCGTAACCGGGAACAACGAGCCGTGGTGGGCACGTAGACCCGGAGGCACGCCGGTCACCGACTGGCCGGGACGCCCCTATGATCCCGCAAACGGCCCAGCTGCACACCCCAACTCGCGTTTTACCGTTGCCGCCAGCCAGAACCCGAGCTACGCCGAGCAGGCGGAAGACCCCCGCGGCGTGCCGATCTCGGCCATCCTGTTCGGCGGTCGCCGGGCCAGCCTCGCGCCCCTGGTCTATGAAGCCAAGGACTGGGACCACGGCGTCCTGATGGGCGCCGGCATGGCCTCGGAGACTACTGCAGCAGCAACCGGGAAGGTCGGTGCGGTACGCCGCGACCCGATGGCCATGAAGCCGTTCTGCGGCTACAACTTCGCCGATTACTGGGGCTACTGGATGACCGTCGGCGACCAGACCGAAAACGCGCCCCGTGTTTTCCATGTCAACTGGTTCCGCAAGGGCGACGACGGGAAGTTCCTGTGGCCCGGCTTCGGTGAAAACCTGCGCGTGATCCAGTGGATCCTGGAACGCTGCGAGGGCCGCGGCCAGGCGGTGGAAACCCCGATCGGTTTCATCCCCGAAACCAGTGAACTCAGGGGCGAGGGCCTGGACCTCTCCGATGAAACCTTGCGCGAACTCCTCGCCATCGATAACGAAGAATGGCGCAAGGAGTACGAGGCCATCGCAGAGTACTTCACCGAGTATGGCGACCGGCTTCCGGAGCGCGTCAAGAAGGCGCACGACGGGATCGTCGAGAACCTCGACAAATCCGGATAACGCGATCTGGCTTCAAGGCACTCGTACAGCTTGTCCTGCGTCGGGGTGGCAGATGAGTTTCGCCGAAGCTTGCAGGAACAAGGGCCCGGCGTGCGTCGCGGCCCGTGGCTTCCTGGCACTGGGCAACATTCCGGCGAGCCCGAGTGCACGTACGGGCACCGACTCCGTCCAGCGCCAGTCCTCCCTGGCCAAAGCCATGGTTCGCCTGTCTCTGGAGTATCACTAGCCGGCGGTAAAAATCGATAGCGATTTCTCCCGGGCAGGTTTGCCGACCTGAACCCTGCAAACGGGCTGGAGACGATTACACCGATGCGGCCATCAAAACTTATTGTTTCTTGCGCGCAGTCCGGTGCTCGCAACTCCCCTGAGATATTTTACGCGCCAGAAACGCGCAGCTCAGGCAAAGCCGGCTCGACTGCCCCATCGCTCGCCCAGGACGGGGGATTATGAAACCGGCCGAGAAAGCTTTAAACTACCGCCACTGGCCATGCCCCGGTTCCAGAACCGCAGGACCGCATGCCGGGCAAGGCCCAAAAGCCGTATGCATTTAATTTCTGGCCGGCATCAAATCCGGCCTTGAAGGTGATAAATGACTTTTTCGAAAGATAGAAAACTCTTCTCCAAAGCCCTGGCGATGACCGCACTGCTATGCGCATCGACCATCACGCTGGCTGCCACGCAGGCCCGTTCCGCCTCCAGCCAGTTGCAGCCGGAGCCGCGACAAGTCCTGATCGCCCGTACGGTAACCCAGGTTTCTCAACAACATCATTACCCTGCGGAGAAACTGGACCCGGCCTTCTCGAGCCAGTTGCTCAAGGAATATATCAACACGCTCGATCCCGGCCATTTTTACTTCACCCGGAAAGACGTGGATGCCATACATAAGAAATACGATGGCGTGCTCGCCTCGGATCTCAAAAATGGCAACCTGGAGCCCGCTTTCCATATCTACAAACTGTATGACGAACGCGTTCATCAACGGATCCGCTACGCCCTGCACCTGCTCGACAAGGAGCCCAAGTTCACGGGCGAGGACAAGTACCGCTTTGCGCGCCGCCATGCACCATGGGCAGCCGATACCCGGGCCCTGGACAAATTGTGGCAGGAACGCGTCAAGAACGATGCCCTGGTCATACTCCTGACAGGCAAGCCCTGGAAGGATGCGGCTCCTACTTTGCGCAAGCGTTACTCTCGCGCGCTGAAGAACCTGAAGCAAACAACGTCGGATGATGTCTTCACAACGTTCCTCAACGCGTACACCCAGACCCTGGACCCGCACAGCACCTATTTCTCGCCCTTTGAGTCGCAGCAATTCCAGATCGAGATGAGCCTGCACTTTGAAGGCATTGGTGCCCAGCTCAGCGAGACCAACGGCTACGCCACCATCGTCCGTCTGATTCCCGGCGGGCCGGCCGCCAAGAACGGAGTACTCAAGAGCGGCGACAGAATCACCGCCGTCGGCCAGGGCAAGGACGGCAAAATGCTCGATATCGTCGGCTGGAGGCTGGACGACGTCGTCAAGAAGATTCGCGGCCCCAAGGGCAGCACGGTGCGTTTGAGAATACTGCCCGCCGGCGCATTGCCGGGAAGCCCCGAAAAAACCCTGGCCCTGGTGCGCAATACGGTAGAACTCAACGCCCAGCGCGCCCACGGACATACCGTACTGGTCAAGCATGGCAGTCAGGTCTACAAGATTGGTGTCATCGACATTCCCTCCTTTTACGTCAAGGATTTCGGAGGCCCGGACTCAGGTGGCGACCGCCTGTCGACCAGCGTTACCACGGACGTGAAACGCATCATCGAACGAATGAAAAAGAGCAAGGTCTCCGGCATCCTCCTGGACCTGCGTGACAACGGCGGCGGCTCCCTGCAGCAGGCAGCTGCCCTCACGGGGCTGTTTATTCCATCAGGCCCAGTCGTCCAGGTTGAGTATCGTGGCGGGCATTCGCAGGTATTACCTACGCCGGATGACGAAAAGGCCGTGTGGAATGGGCCGCTTGCCCTCATGATCAATCGTTTCAGCGCGTCCGCTACCGAGATTTTCTCCGGCGCTCTCAAGGACTATCACCGTGCTCTGGTGCTGGGATCACGCACATGGGGCAAAGGCACCGTGCAGACCCTCGTTCCGCTCAAGGACTACCTGCCGGGTTTCAAGGCGGGCGAGCTGAAGTTGACTATGGCGCAGTTTTTCCGGATCAACGGCTCCCGCCACCAACGACTTGGCGTTGAGGCCGATATCGAGATCCCCTCGCCCATCGATGACAAGATGTTCGGGGAGTCGACCTATCCCAACGCACTGCCCTGGAAGAAAATTCAGCCAGCGGGCTACAGGACCTTGGGTGACGGGATCAACCAGGCCGTGCCGCTGATCGACAAATACTTCAAGAAAACCGTGCAAGAGAAGCCCGAATACAGGATTTTCGAGCGCGAAATCAGCATACAGAAATCGATGAGTTCGCGGACGAGTGTCACTCTGAACCTGGCCAAGCGCAAGGCAGAGCGCGATTCCGACCGGGCGCGCGAACTGCACTTTGACAATGAATGGCGCAAACTGAATGGAGAGCCGCCGTTCAAGGACCTCAAGGCAGCCGACGATAAACAGTTCACGGCTCCGGACACGGCCCTTGACGTAGCTACCGAATTACTGGGTGAATACATTGCCATCGAATCCGGCAAAAACAGCCTGTTCAAGCCCCTGATCACGGCAATCCCGGCAGACAGCCTGACTCTGTGCGTCCGCGGGAGCAGCTCCGGCTCCGCCAGCATCCATTGCCGCCGGGGAGACAAACACAAGGCCGAGACCGGCGTGTATTATCCACCGGCGGCTGCCACTGCAAAAGGTAGCTGAGCCATGGCGGTTGTGACTTACGGTAATCTATAATGCTAAGCTTGAGATTAGTGGATCCATTGATTAAATAAGGTCTATTTAAAGATGCAAGCCCCTCGCATGCTGATCGTTGCCGCTATCCTGGCCACGGGAACCGCCATGGCGGCTCCTTCGCCCTCACCCGCCTGCTCGCAAACGCCCGACGTGCGCAATCTGATGACCGTGACCCAATACACGAAGAGCGGCCTGGACAAGTTGTCAGAGAAGGAGCTCAATCAGCTCAATGCATGGCTCACCCAATACACCCGATCGATCTGCGGAACGGGGAGCACCCATGCGACGGCGAACACCACGGGAAACAACCCCGAAGCATCCTTCGGCAGCCCTCCGAAAGAGACCAATACGACAACCCGGATCGTCAGCCATATCAACGGAGTCTTTCATGGCTGGACGGGTAATACCCGTTTCCAATTGGCCAATGGCCAGATCTGGGTACAGGCCGGACCGGGATACTACAGAACCACAATGAAAAGCCCGAAAGTCACCATCAAGAAGCTGCTTATCGGATACATACTGGAAGTCGACGGCAAGGAAGTGTTCGTCCGCCGTATTCACTAACTGCCTCAAGGCGGCCCCATAGAATCAGCCGGGGCCTTCGCGCAGACAAATGGGGTTGCTCAGGCGTTCGGCCTTTCATCGGCAATCCGGTGCCGGATCGTTTCCACCACCTCCGGGTTGGCGAGCGTGCTGACCTCGCTAGTATCCCTTCCTTCCGACAAGGCGGTGAGCACCCTGCGCATGATTTTCCCCGAACGCGTTGGGCACATCCTCCACGACCCACACCCTGCTGGGCCAGGCTCGGTCCAATCATCCCCTCGATACGCGCCATCGCGTCAGCCGCGGCCGTGTCCTGGGCATAATCGGGTTTGAGTGACACATAAGCCTCGGGCAACACGCCCTTGACCGGATCGTGCGCGGCAACTACAGCGCCCTGGATCCGTCGGGGGGGGGAGCAAGTATCGGGGGGCTTCCGGTCCAGACCAAACGCCAGCCACGTCCAGAGAGTTCCGCGGTAGCGGGAATGACCCCGGCGACCGCGGCCAATTGATCCCCGGCGTATAGCAACGGCACCCGTACGCGCATCCAGGGCAAGACCGCTCGTTCCTGCAGCAGATTCTTCAATGTTCGATGGTGAGAAGAACCGGCCGGCCGCAAACGTTCCCCGCCTCTGCGGAAACGCACCGTGAGGGGGGCGGACAGGATATTTTCCGAAAGCGGCCCTGCGGAATCGCGAACAACTTGCAACTGGCCCAGGTAACCAAGGTCGAGGGACCGCTCGCGTTCCAACTCCAGAACCCTCCCGGGAGTTGGTACCGGCCAAGGCGGGTGAGCGAAAAGGCAATCGTGGTAACGCCTCACGCAAGCCCCGTGCCAACGCAACTCGGCTAAACCCCCCGGGTCGTCCTCTATGAAAAACCTGTCAAGTTCGTGCAGTTTGCGTGCCGAAGGTGCAGGCAGTTGTAGCTGACGAAACCAGTGGCGCAAAGCATTGCGCCTGCGCGGTTCGGATAGCCCGAGTAGCGCACTGACGGAGAGACAGGCCTGGTCGCCCAGCTTCAGGCGGGCAAGATCCTCCCGCGCCACCTCGGCCAGCACAGCGTCGGCCTCTCCGGCCAGGCGTGCACTGCGGGCGATCGTATGCGGAGCATGGGGCCAACGTGTCGACAAGGACGGACCGATCTGAGCGCGCAGCCAATTCCGGGGCACGGAAAGATCTCGATTGGCCGGATCCTCTATCCATTCGAGCTTGTGCCGCCCCGCCCAGGCATTCAATTCCTCACGCGACCAACTCAGCAAGGGACGTCCCAGCCAACCGGAACCGAAGCGCATCAAAGGACGAATTCCGGCAAGTCCCGCAGTGCCACTGCCTCTGAGAGCGTGTAGAAAAAAGGTCTCGAGTTGATCGTCGGCGTGATGCGCACTTAGGCAGCAATCGTCGATTTGCATCCAATTTCGCAGACGCGCATACCGTGCCTCCCGGGCCCGTGTTTCAGCACCCGGTCCAGGTTCGAGCCCGAGTCTTTCGCTGAAAAACGGCAAGTCGAGGGCGCGTGCGCGGCCTTCAACGAATCGTTGCCATTCCGAGGATGGCCCGCTCAGACCATGATCGAAGTGCAGAACAACCACCGGCGCAGGCAAGCGGCTGCGAATGTCTGCTAGCGCGTGCATGAGGACCATGGAATCGCAGCCGCCGCTGACCAGGGCAACGTAACGCCCGGGCGTAGGCCAGTCAGACAAACGCGCAGCCAGCGAGGAAGCGGAAAAATGCATAGCCGGTTCAGCCTATCGTCTTCGCCCGCGGCACCCGGGGCAGCCGGGTTTAACCCTCGAAACGGCCGTATGCGAGGAACCGCTCCTGGCGAGCGGCAATCACCTCTTCGAGTGGACGTGCACCGAGGCGATCGACCTGGCGGACCAGGCTTTCCTTGATCGATTTCGCCGTCGCATCGACGTCGCGGTGTGCGCCGCCCAGGGGCTCGCGCAATACGGTATCGATCAGTTTGAGCTCCAGCAGGCGCTCGGCGCCGACTCCGAGCGCTTCTGCGGCGTCAGCCGCCTTCTTGGCATCCTTCCAGAGAATCGAGGCACAACCTTCCGGCGAGATGACCGAATAGATGCTGTACTCGAGCATCTGGATCCAGTCGGAGATGCCGATCGACAGGGCTCCGCCGGACCCTCCCTCTCCGATCACCGTGGTGACGATGGGCGTGCGCAATTCGGACATCTCGATCAGATTGCGGGCAATCGCTTCGCTCTGTCCGCGTTCTTCCGCTCCCACGCCTGGATAGGCGCCCGGCGTATCGATAAACGTGAGTAGCGGCAGATGAAAGCGCTCGGCCATACGCATGAGCCTGAGCGCCTTGCGGTAACCTTCCGGGCGCGGCATGCCGAAATTACGGCGCACTTTTTCCGCAGTCTCGCGTCCTTTCTGTTGCCCGATGATCACCACTGGACGGCCATCCAGGCGAGCCAGTCCGCCCACGATCGCAGGATCGTCGGCGAATGCCCGGTCGCCGTGCAATTGCTCGAAATCCGTGAAAATGCGGGAGACGTAATCGAGCAGATAGGGCCGCTGCGGATGGCGGGCCATCTGCGTGATTTGCCACTGTGTCAGGGACTTGAATATCGACTCGGTCATACGCTGGCTTTTCGCCTGCAACTGTTCGATCTCCTCGCCGATGTTCAGCGTGGGGTCGTCCAGGTGCCGCAGTTCCTCGATCTTGGCTTCCAGTTCGGCAATCGGTTGTTCAAATTCCAGGAAATTGGGGTTCATGAAGCGCTCTCCAGACTGCGTTACATGTTAACAGGCATCGGCGGAGTGCCCGCCCCGGCGGTACACCACTTCCACCTGCTCCACCCCTTCCAGGGTTCGCAGATGATTCAACAACTGCCTGGATGCACTGACCCGCCAAGCCTCGCCCAGGCGCAGACATACACTTGCACCGGATCCCCGATACCGGACACCCACGGCAGTGCGTCCGCCGAGATGCTCGCTGAGGGCCGATTCCAGACGCTTCACGCAGGCTTCGGGTGCTTCGCCATTGGGTTTCCAGTCAATCCACAGCACGCCGGCCTGTGACTCGACGATACTGTCCACGTCACTGACTTCGGAGGCGGTAATACGCCAACGATTGAAATAGTCGTCGAAGGCCAGCCTCCCGTCCAGCACCACGATGGCGTCGGGCACCAGCAGTTTCTGCACGCGTTCCAGCACATCGTCGTAAAACACGGCCTCGATCCGCCCACTGGCATCATCCAGGGTGACTGCGGTACGGCGGCCGAAACGCCGGAGTTCCAGAACCAGTCCCAGCACCCTCACCGTACGTGTCGGGCTTCCCCCGGTGCTGGGTGAC
>OFHI01000214.1_pt1 | contig 10335 bp, 11 predicted proteins | sample 1522021 | NCBI WGS metagenome assembly OFHI01 (sample SAMEA2464839, study PRJEB22497) | soil metagenome | biome: Grassland; feature: Farmland; material: Clay | place: Australia | collected 2013-02-01 | depth 1.4 m | reverse complement strand
TTCCCTGAAGAACAGAGGGAAAATCAATGAATAAAAGCAATATTTGAAGGAATGTTGCAATCTTCATGGCAATATTCCTGTTCTCAAGCTTGATCAATGAAGATTCAGAGTCTTATTCGAAATCCTCAGGAAATTGTCTCAACTAATCTTTAATTCATATTCGTAATAAATACAAACAAAAGATTTATCAAAATATCAGAATATAGATTTATATTGCTCATCAAGGATATGCATAATGTCACCAACCGTCAGTGCGTTCTCAACATTGAACTCAAAAATCCCCTGCCCGAGATGACCAGGAAATTCGGGTTGTATCTTCAGACTAATTTGTTCCTGAGCGGAGACAGAATTGTCGTGATACACGCAATGCCGGATGATTTTGTCAATTCAAGGGAAAAGGATATTTTTCTCACCCAGTTCGGTGCCGAAAAGATAGACAATATCTGGGCAATTCGCCACGAAACTGATGATAAAGTAACTGAATCATTCATCAGGGACCTGATTGGAGTGAAATCAGTTGTACTCGATGATGTTTTTCTCGACAGGGGGCTTTACAGATTCATATTCAGGTTTAATGAGCACGATCAGGCTGCCGTTTCAAGGACGCTTCTTAAGGGCGCCAGGAACATAAACGGGCTGAACATAGAATATCTTGGTGAATCTCCTCCCCTTCTCCACATCTTCAAGAACACCACGAGAGCATTTCCGTTGGTTTATGTTGAGATCAAGAACATCCTTCCCCGGGAGGAGATGGAGAGGAAGGGAGATATGCCCATGGGAAGCAAATGGGCAAGGGAAATCAAGTCTAGAACCCTTGACAGGGGCCTTGAAGCTGTCTATCATATTCACGATCCTGACAGGATAATTGATGAAAGCAAGGTTTCGGTCATATCCTCTGAAGACAGAATATATGGATATAAATCTGAAAACAGGCTTCTTAACTACTGGTCAAAGCAATTGTACGAGAACTCAATAACAATAATGTGGCTGTTCCAGGATTTCAGGGCCCCCGAATTCAACACCGCTTTTATTTTCCCGAGATTCTATGTGCAGCAGTTCTTCAGGATAATAGAATCTTCAGCCAGGGAATTCCCGGACTGGAAAATATCCGTCAATCTTGTGAGAGAATTAAACAACATTGATGAGGACTGATTTTCAAGCCTCACCTGGCACTGCCGTCAAGCTTCTGGACTTTCGTGAGAACAAGCCTCCATTCGGGGAACTTCTCGTCAACTTCAGTCAGAACATTCAGGTGTTTCTTAAGATGAATCTCCGGAAGGACAATACCTATGAAGAATTCTGCTCCAACCAGTTTCTGGATCCTGCTGAGTGTTGATATTCCAAGTTCATTCTCCCTGTTCGATATGTAATCAATAAGGGGATTTCCTGTTACAGCATAATAAATCCGGCCATCATCAGATATCCTCGTGATAAGATGGCTGAACTTGTCCTCTGCAGGCTTCTCGGTATAGTATATGCTGTGTATTTCGCCGAGATACCTGTGCTTTATCTCCCTGACCCAGTTCGTCCCATAGACGGGATTTCTTTCTGAATGCACTTCCTCCTCAGGTGGAGACGTCTTCATTTCAATATAATAGAGGCTGGTGATGTCGGATATCTTCTCTATTGTTGACTCCAGTCCCCTGCTTTCCGAAAAATACTCTATCTCAAATCCGCTGTATTTTTCAATTGCGCTGAGCAGGACATCAGATACTGCTTTCCTGTCATTGTGGTGAAACCTGAAGTACAGCATGATTCTTCCTTTCCTGAATTCAGAAAAATCAATTGCAATGGAAGGAATCCCGATCAGGCTTTCAACGATGTCCGGGAAATCATTGGCATCACCATCAATATCTATGATTCTTGTTCCGTCGCTGCCTTCATTTCCAAGCCTGGTCATCACGGCATATATTTCGGGTTTCTTCAGCTCTTTTCCCTGCACTTCTATGCTCAGCCCCTTCTGCCCGAAAGGGCTTATGCTTGTGATTCCCCTTATGTCATGCTTCGACAGAAGCGTTGAAACAGGGTGTTCGAGGGGCAGGGACACTTCACCCTGCATATCAAGAACCCTGTTGATATCATTAATCAGCAACAAATAGCATTATATTTGACATATAAAAAGGTTCACCTGAAAGGCGGGCTGAGCAGAAGAAATGAACCACTGAGAATTCATCAGGCCGGCATTCGGGAAATCTCTATAAGCCGCAATTGCTTGGTAAAATCATGGATGCTTCATCGGGCCGGATAATCGGGATTGTGAGGGAAGCATCAGCACTCCTTGACTCGATGTACAGCAATGGCCCCATGTCCGAAATATCCAATTGCAGCAGTGCTGTAATAGTGGGTGATACCCATACTGCCTATTCTGTTTCAGAGATGGTGTTTTCAAGATATCTGGAAAGCACTGAGAAGATAGTGTTCCTCGGGGATTATGTCGATCGGGGGAATACCGGGATAGAAAATCTCTACATAATCCTGAGGGAATTTCTGAAGGCTCCTGACAAAGTGGTGATATTGAGGGGGAATCATGAAAGCCCCATAATGAATGAAATATACGGCTTCAAGGACGAAGTAAGCACAAGAATGGGTGAAAAGTACTACAGGTATTTTTCCGAACTGTTTTCAAAAATGCCATATGCTGCAGTAATCAACGGCTACTTATGTCTCCATGGCGGAATAGCGAGAAACATTTCCAGCCCGGAGGACATACAGAAGCTTCCACGGAACGACGTCCGGCCATACAACGAGACAGCGTTTGAAATTCTGTGGAACGATCCGGGTGAGGGGATAAGCGGATTCCTGCGGAATATTCGCGGCCCCGGAACATACCTGTTCGGTGAGGACGTGCTTACGGAATTTCTCGAAAACAACGGCCTGAAAGGCCTTATCAGGGGGCATGAGGCTGTTGATGCATTCAGGGATAATTTTGGAGGCAAGGTTACAACGGTGTTCTCAAGCCTTTATCATGGCAGGGGAAAAGGCATTCTTCGCCTCCATGGCCCGGATATGGAGAAGATTATGCTTTAGCTTCAGGGCTTCGCCAGCTTCTTCCCCATTATAACATATGAAACATCCGAACCGGGAAAAAGAATGTTGCTCTTTACTACTAGCCATTTCATTTTTTCATAAAGCCTGATTGCAGACGTGTTCTCTGTCTGTGTTGAAAGCATGGCCGTCCTGTAGGGGAGATTATCAAGCAGCATGTTGTGCAGTGCAGTACCTATGCCACTGCCACGGTATTCAGGTCCCACTCCCAGTTCGACAAACTCAAAATAATCCAGCATCCACTCATCGATCTCATGGGTAAGGAAGAAGCGTGAAACATTTCTGTACCACCACTGATCGGGCATTCCGCGATACCCGTATGCAAACCCGATGAGTTCACCATCTGCATCCCTTGCAGTACAGAGCTTGAAACCTTCCCTGGAGGAATGCTTTCCAAGTGTTATTCCAAAAGTTTCCGCGTCTTTCTGGCTTTGCCTGAACATGGAACTGTCCCATATCCTGGAATATAACGACACAATATCATCAAGAAGTGAATTACTGTCCAGTTCAGCTATTTCCTCAAAGTTGACGCCCAATAATGAATATAAAGATTATTAAGATTAAAACTTTTCATAGATTTCCCGGATAATCATCGGACTGGAATGCAAAAACGGCCCGGGAACCGCTGCGACTCCACGGGAGGATGAGTGGCATGGTTCAGCTCTTTCCGCCCTTTTCTGTTGCCTCTATGGTTTCTGCCCAGTTCAGGAAGCAGAAACTCAGGATATCACGATCCTTCCCCTTTTTCTTCAGTTCATCCTCCATCTCATCACCTCAGGTGCTTTCCGAAGAAGGCGAGCGTCCTGTTCCACGCATCATCAGCAGCCTCCCTGTTATAGCTCTGTCTTGTCTCATTGAAAAACGCATGCATGGCTCCCTCGTATATTTTCATATCAAATTCCTTGCGGTTCTCAACGAATTGTGCGAGCAGATCCGGAAGGCCTGAATTTATCCTTGAGTCTTCTCCGGCATATAGGCCCATGACTTTTCCTGTGATATTCTTCACCGATTCCAGTGGCGATGGACTGGAACCATAGAAAACAACGGAAGCCCTGATATCCGATACCGTGGCCAGCTGGAATGTCAATCCGCCACCCATGCAGAATCCTGTTGCACCGATTTTTCCGTCATCGACATAATCCTGGCTTTCTATGAACTTCCTGCATTCGATGAGGTCCTTGATCATTTCCTCCTCAAGGCTGCTTCTTCCTGCAAAAATGATTTCAGCAACCTTTCCCGGGCCCTCTTCCATTCCGGCTATTACAGCCTGCATTTCATCCCGGTTACCTCTTTTTTCCGGAGGTATTGACATGATCTTTCCCATGGCTTTCTCAATATTTTCAGGTGTGAGGATCTCCTTCTGCCTGCTGTACAGATGAGGTGCAATTGCAGCATATCCTTCAGAGGCCAGCCTCCTCGCCACTCCCCTGATCTGGTTCTCAAGCCCCCAAATCTCGTGTATCACAATTACTGCAGGATGTTTCCCGGAACCGTCCGGCCTTGAAACAAAGGCATCCATTCCGGCCCCGTCATACCCCCTGAACTTCACATATTCATCTATTGTCATGAAAGTCGCCTTTGTTTCAATGAAGCATAAAGATAAATTATTTTCTAATAATTATATGCAACAGGTAGTACTTAAGGTCATGAAACTGCGATAAATCTATCTGCTAATATATATTGGAATGTTGCGAATGATCCCGTTTATAATAATTTACAGGAAACTTGCAAAGACTGTAAGAAGGGGCCTTGGCATACTGAGCGGCTCTATCAGTACCATTTCCGTGGTGATCTACGGCACACTGTCAGAATATTACATAGAGAACCCCTTACCGGATTCCGGAATACACAGCCTTTTCACCAGCCTGTGGTGGACAATGCAGACGCTCACAACAGTGGGATACGGTGATACCGCAGTCGTCGGCTACGCCGGAAGGCTCAATGCAATATTTATCATGGTGGTGGGTATAGGCAGCCTGGGCTTCCTGCTCGCCTCAGTTTCCGCGAATATTGTAAACTCGAAGATTTCAAGAAAGCTCGGGAGTGTGAAAATCAGGATGAGGAATCACGTGGTAATATGCAACTATGACCCTGCAGGGAAGGAGATAATAAGAACACTTAACAGGGAGGGGATTTCCGCTGTTCTGGTGTCCAACAGGGAAATATCCGGTGAAGGGCTGGAGTTTGACTTCATAAAGGGCTCATGCCTTGACAGGGAAACCCTTAAGAGGGCAGGAATAGAAAAAAGCGACTCCGCAATAATACTGGCCGGAAAATATGTGGATGAGGAGGAGGCCGTGGAAGTGGATGCGAAGACCATACTGATGGGCATGACGATCAAGAAGATGAGTCCCGGGACAAGAGTCATTGCGGAGATTCTGGAACATAACAGCGAAGAGCACGCAATCAGCGCTGGAATTGACGAAACAATCGTGAGGGGAAACCTCTCAACAATGCTGCTTTCAAGATCCATAAAATCCCCCGGCATTACCAGGCTCCTGAAGGACCTCATCTCCGGAACAGGAAATTTCGTGATAGAGGAGAAGACAATCAAGCACTATGCCGGAAAACGTTATTCAGAAGTTTACCAGAATTATTCCGGAACGGAATCCTTTGTCCTGTTCTTCAAGAAGGACGGAAAGATAATTCCTGAGGTGAATCCGTCAGATACTGTGGACTGCGACAGGGTTGTGCTCATGATGAGGAAGCAGTAGCAATAAACACACAGGCTACTGCTTTCCGCTCTTTTCATCGTTCTTTCCTGAGTCTTTCCTGGACAATGTTTCCATGAAGATCCTCATTTTCTCGTCATACCCGCCGCCGAAGGTGACTTCTCTTCTCGGGAATGCAAGTTTTATGCCTTTTTCGTCAAAATCCTTCTTTATCCTGTAAAGAAGGTCCCTCTCCATCTGGTAGGCTGTACTCTGGTCCCGGGCATGGGAAAGAAGCCTGAGGCTGATTCCTGAATCGGTAAATTCCATCACCACAGTAGCGGGTATCCCCTTCATCGGAGATATATCAGGGTGATTCAGGGCTGCATCGTTCATTATTTTCATGGCCGCATCAATATCAGACTCAGGGCTGATCTGGACATAGACAATCACGAATTTAGCCGGATCAACTGAACTGTAGTTTATGATGGATGTATCGAGGAACAGCTTGTTCGGCACTATCATCCTCCTGCCGTCCCATATCCTGAGGGTGGTATTCATGAGCTTGATGTCCTCAACATAGCAGTACATGCTGTTGTAGAGAATGGCATCACCGATCTTGAATGGTTGCGAAAGTGCAACAACTCCACCTGCTATGAGATTTGAAATGCTTGACTGGGCTGCAAGCCCGATTACTATTGAAGTGAAGCCGGCAGCAACGAAGAGTGAAGCAATTGCCCCTCCTGCAGAGGGAAAAGCGCTGAATGTTGTCGCGGCAACTCCAATAAGTATGACGATGCCCACAACGACCCTTCTCCCGAAAGTAAGGGTGGTCTCCAACCGGGGCTCACGCCCCTCAATCGCCTGTGAATACCTCCTTATGACGAGACCCACGATATGAGAGACCATGTACGTTACAACAATTCCAGTAACGAAATTGACGAACTGCCATGCGTGCGCTTCCAGCCCCGGGCTTATGGGAGAAGTGAAAAGTATGTAGAAAAGGCCCAGTATGCCCAGTGTGTATACGCTGAATGAAAGGAGCTTTTCGCTGCTTTTCTCCACCTTCAGGGGAGCAACAAGAATCCTGCCGATTTTTGATGCAGCACCTATGGAAGCGGTCAGGAAAGCCAGTTCAAAGATGAAGAATGCGTTGGACCTGGTGGTATACGGGGGAAGCAAACCTGTATTCATTGAGACAAACTGCACAATGCCGTAGCCTATAATCGCTGTGCCTGCAGGCCAGTCAAAAATAATGTCTATGGATTTCTTGAGGCCTTCAGATATTCTTGCACTTTTTACGACAATCCGCACAACAGCAACCAGGACTGCATATATGATTGCTGAGAGTATTATGGGCCATACTGTGTATATAACTGACAGGTAATTCATCACATTCTCCCGGTGGACTTCAATTGTATTACTAGGTAAGTATGCACATTATCAGCCTTAAAATTTTGCAAAAATAAAGGCATTTTTCACGCTTAATACAGGACTGGAATTAATGCATTCACGCAGATCCCTTTCTTTTTGAAATCAGAAACCCGGCAAGAAGGGCGGAGCTGATTCCGGACAGTGGAAGTCCCGTTTCAAGCTCAACTTTTCCAATTGCATAATTCAGCTGCATTTCCTGTAAAGAGCCGCTACTCATTGAGAATACCTCAACCGATGGCGACAGGAACGAAACAAGATCTGTAAGAAACCCTATGGCCGTGATGGACAGCCCTACAGCAAGTATTGAGATCAGCACTATCAGGAGGGCGTTAATGTTTGATCCCATATCATAACCTGTTAATCATACTTCCTGCATCGTATTAAACATTGGCTGGTACAGAAATGAGCAAATATCATTTATGATTCCAGAAAAATGAGCATAATGATGCCAATAAGCCTGCTTTCTCCATCTTTTTCCGCCTGCTGAACGTGCAGACAGTGCCACCGCCTGATGGGGATGAAAATTGCATGGAATATTATTCAACCCGAAATGCAGAATTTCGAAAATTCAGATAGATTAATAATCGAAATGCGTATCTGCACGGACTTTGAAAGATTCCAGAATCGACAGGCTCAAGGCATTATTCATCAACCGTACGGTGTCAGCCGTATCGATAAATTCCCTTATACGTTCACTGGGGAGATACGGGGCATTCATTACCCTGCCGATTTATTTCCTGACAGTAAGGGATGTCTCGTACCTGGAGATCGGCCTCTATTTCACCGTTGCCTTGCTTCTGGCAATTCCCGCAAGTGTCCTTGGAGGAAACCTGGTTGACCATATCGGTAGAAAACCGGTTACGTATATCGTTCCTCTAGTACTTGTTCTGCTTTATTTCATCACATTCATCGCGATCCTGGAAAAATTTTCGATTTACACAATATTTCTCTTGTTTGCGGCAGTGGTGGCCGCTTCCACCGTACTGGGCACTGCAGACTCGGTGATCATTACGGACAGCACCACTGAAGCCGAGAGAAACAACGCCTTCAGCATACAGAGGATAATGTTCAATCTTGGCGGTGCTGCCGGTCCCGCTGTGGGAGGCCTCATCTTCAGGCAGTGGTATCCGTTCCTTTTCCTCGCCATGGCTATTACGAGCTTTGTGGAATGGGCAATATACAGGAAATATGTTGCGGAAACTCTTCTGGTCAAGCCTTCTGAAGGTGCTGGAAAGCGGAAGAGGCTGAGCTTTCCCTTTGATGACCGTCTTTTCATAATCGTGTCGGTCCTGATCGCCCTTATGTGGTTCATGGCAAGCACAGCGTTCGAGGGCTCAATGCTGCCAATGTTCCTTTCAAACATTTACTCATTCAGCACCTTCAGGATAGGCATCCTGTTCAGCGTGAATGCAATAGTGGTGGTGCTGCTTCAACTTCCGGTGAACAGGCTCTTCGTGAACTGGAACAGCAAGAACATGATCGCCATTGCCGGTGTCTTTTACGCAGCATCATTCTTTATTATCGGGATTACCGCGAATTACATCATCATCCTCCTGGACGTCGTATTCCTGACGATAGCAGAGAACATCATGGCTCCCGCTTCCTATTTCATAATTTCAAAACTTGCACCAGAGCACAGAAGAGGTGAGTACTTCGGGGCACAAAGTGCAATTGCCTCAGCAATAGGGCCGTTCTCATCCATATTCGGGTCGGTCCTTCTCCTGTATTTCGCAGGAGTTCCATTAATCCTCTGGGGAATTCTCACTATTGTGATGATGATATTCTCGTACGGAATGTTCAGCGTCCCGCTTTCAAGGCGCTCTGGCAGGGACAATGCCAATGGTGTGAACTGATTGCAGCAGTTATGCGGCATATTAATGATGCTTTGACTGATCTTATTGAAAATTTTAAATATAAATATATTTTTAATTATATATGGACGGGAACCATGACGAAGAGAAGGAAACAAGGAATGAGATAGTATTCGCATACATCCTGATTGGCCTTTCCCCTTTGATTCTCCTTATTCCTGTCACCAACATAGTCCTGCTTCTATGGCTTGTCGGACTTGTTTTTACTGCCATTCTTATATACAGGAGGCACGCATTGCCGGAGCTGCAGAGAAACCTTATGTATCTTGCAGTAGTGATCTTCATTCTCGGACTGGTCTTTGTTGAAGGAAGTCTTATATCGATGATAAGCCAGGACATCAGTTCGCTTGTCGGGCATGTTCAGAATGGAAAAATTCAGGTGAAATATCTTGTTGGAGTGCCGGATGAAATTATTCCCTTTGCAATCGTGGGAAATGGAATCCTGTATGGCCTGTGCTACGCCCTGCTGGGTGTTGGGCTGGTAAAAGGAAGAAGCAGGCCTCTATTCATCGTTGCAATGGCAGCCTATGTTATTATGACAAAGATTTCCCAGATCATTTCATTCAACAATTATATTGCAAGCCTGGGTCCGGGAGATTCTTTCATAAGTGTTTCAAGCCTGCCTTCCAAAATCCCGTCAGTGACAAACACGAATAATATTTACACACCAGCTGTTATCGCTCTTTCTGCAATAGGGACCTTAATCCTAACAGCCTCATTCATCATGATAGTGATCTTGATTTACAGGGAAAAAATCAGGCTTGTATACAAGAAAACTGAAGAGGATGTGATTCCTGTTTCGGAATAGCAAAACAGCACTTCTGTAAAAAAATGTAACTTGTATAATATTTCTACTATATTTTTATTAAGCTCCTGTACATGAAATATCTGATGGCCAGATCCAAAATAATTACAATGAAGCAGTCCGTGATTTTGACTTTTGCAGGTCTTTTCGCAGCTGGAGCAGGAAGTTTCGGGGAAGCATTCTACAGTTCCGGCAGCCTCACAGCAATGAGAATAATCCCGGGCCTGTTTGGTGGACTTGCCACCGGAGGCATTGTATCCCTGCTTTTTGGATTAGTTAACTTTGTTGTGTCACGAAAATTCATCATATCTGGCACAACAGGCTCTAAAGCGATGCTTGCCGGGTTACTGATGCTGGCTACAGGCGTGATTTCAGTGCTCCTGATGGAATATTACACCAATTTCAATGCATTTGTGATGGGGCTGGTTCCTGTGATTGCGGGAATATCATTAATAGCCGCATCCTTTGCAGTGATGAAGGACGGAAAGCTTGTGTCCCTCTATATCTCAGGAGCCCTCCTGACATTTCT
>OFHI01000213.1_pt1 | contig 10401 bp, 12 predicted proteins | sample 1522021 | NCBI WGS metagenome assembly OFHI01 (sample SAMEA2464839, study PRJEB22497) | soil metagenome | biome: Grassland; feature: Farmland; material: Clay | place: Australia | collected 2013-02-01 | depth 1.4 m | reverse complement strand
TTTGGCGTTTGGCGTGAGCGATCCCACATCCGGGACTCAACCCCCGGAAGGACACGTGCATGTTCGAGAGCCTCAGCGACCGGCTTGGCAAAATCTTCGATGGCCTCAAGGGGCGCGGCGCGCTGAATGCAGCCGATGTCGACGCAGCCTTGCGCGAAGTCCGCCGCGCCCTGCTCGAGGCCGACGTTTCCCTGGAAGTCGTGAAGGCCTTCGTCGAGCAGGCGCGCCAGTTTGCCGACGGGCCGTACGCTACGGCCTTGCGCGTAGGCAACACCCTGTCGAAGGCCCGGCTGGACGCCCTGGCGCAGAAGATGCATGACTTCACCGGCTTGCCGCTCGATTACCTCGAGCGTGCCAACCTGCGGGTCAGTGCTTCTCAGTTCCGCAAGGAATTGATGCTGCCCGAACACGAGCATATCGGCCGCTACGACGGCCGCTACGTCGCCCAGGACGACAGCGCGATCACCTCGTGGCCGACCTTCGATCCGTCCAACCAGCAGATTTCACCGGCGCTCAACCAGGGTTACCTTTGGTACGTCCATCATGTGCTGAAGTGGACAACCACGCGCGCCTATCGCGGGTTCAACCTCGATGCTTACAAGAATTGGGATTGGAAGCACCGTTCGCCCACGGGTCACAGTGAGCAACTGCCTGACGTGGCCCAGGATCTGGCGCAATCCATGCGCATGAACCCGTACCTGAGGGTGCTGTCAGAGAACGGTTACTACGACATGGCCACGCCGTTTCATGGCACCGAATACGACCTCAGCCAGGTTAACCTCAGTGCGAATCTGCGCAAGCACATTACCTTCGCCTACTTCAAATCGGGTCATCCCATCTATATCAACCCGAAGGCGTTGAAAGCGATGCATGCCACGCTGGATGCCTTTTACGCCAACACGGAAAAGGCGGATAAACGACCCATGAAAGGCGGCTGACAGCGCGGATCGAGGACATGCCTGTATCCAGGCTGTCCAGCAAGGCGAGGGATGGCCGGAAGCGGGCCGGGATGGCACCGTTTCCGGCCACTTGCCGGCGAGGAAACAATAGGTGGCAGGGCACGGTTTAGCCCAAGGGTTCGTCGTTGCCTCCAACTAAAGCCGCCCAGGTGCTGCCAGCCGTTTCTGCCTGGCAACGGGTTCAGTCAGACCGGCTGGTCCTCGTGCGATAATCCGTTGACTCACGGCATGGCAGATTCATGTCCAGACTGTTGATGATACGGTTGCTGGCAACCCTGGTCGCCCTGGGTTGTTATGCGGCACTGGTCTGCTATCCGAACGACGGCGTGTTGCCCTTTGATATACAACCGGCGGGCACTCGCCATATTGCAGTTCAACCAAATCCCCTTTATGCAATGCCTGCAGGCCTGCACGCAGGCGAGCGTATCGACCTCCGCGCCCAGGACTTCGCCGTACGCACGCTGCTCGTTCTGGGGCACGGACCGGACAGCGCACGCTTCTCCATCGTCGTGCCCGCGGCACGGAACACGCGAACTGTCACGATGACGCTAGCGGCTCGGCATCAATCGCTCGGCTCGCGGGTCGCCGGCACCCTGACGCTCACCATTCTTCTCGCCCTCGGCCTCGTCACGCTCTGGTGGGGCCGAGACTGGATCGCCTGGGGCTTGAGTCTATTTGCGCTCGGTACCATCGCCAGCAACTTCCTGCGCTTGTCGTTCCCGGCGATATCCCAGTTGCCTCTGCTCCTTTTCAACGTCCTTATCGTCTCGCCGCTGATTTTCGTCGGCTTGTACCTCACTGTGCTTGCGCTGGTGCGCGATTCGCTTGCTCGCCGTGCAAGACTGATCTCCGGTGCGCTTTTTGCGGTCGCGATCATCGGCTCGTCGTGGCTCGACGCTGCTGCGAACGTTGCCTCGATCGTGTTCGGAAACCTGGATCTGTCCACGGCACTGGTACGGGAGGTTTCCATAACGCTTTTCGTTCTATTGTTCGTTCTGCCTCTGGCGACGATCCTGGCCGGCTACCGGCACGCCGCTGATGCGCGCCGGTTGCGCATCCGGTGGATACTGTGGAGCCTTGTGCTTTTCGCGGGCGCAATCATCTGGAAGAATCTTGGTGGTCCGGCCACCGCGGTTTGGGTCATGGGGGTGTGGTGGCTGGCGCTGCTCGTGTCCCTGGGTGCGCTGCTATACGCGGTGCTTCACCACCGTGTTGTCGTGCTTTCTTTCGTTATCAACCGCGCAATTGCCTTTTCGCTGAGCGCCGGGCTGATTATCGGTCTCTTTGCCCTCCTGCAGACCGTCATCGAGAACACCGCACTCAGCCGGCAAGCGGGACTGTTCCTCACCGTCATCGTCTCGGTGGCGCTGGGTGTTGGTTTCGACGTCGTGCGCCGACGCATCAATCGTTACATCGAACTGGTCTTCTTCCGGGCACAGTACCGGGCAGCCGCCGCACTGGAGCGCTTTGCTGCACAGTGTCATTTCATCGAAAGTGAAAGTGAACTGCTCGACCAGACGGTCGACGAGACGATTAGCAACACGGGCGCGCAAGGCGTCGCGCTCTACGAACGCGCTTCCGAGGGCTACCGCCTGCTGCGCAATCGTGGCGCCCAGACGTTCCCGCTGACGGTCAAGCTCGACGATCGTGCCTTCGTCGCCCTGCGCGCCGAGCAGGGGGAACAGGACCTTGTCGATCTTCACAGTAATCTCGGGCCGGAAGGTTACGTTTTCCCGATGAAGGTGCGCGGCACGGTGCTCGGCGCGCTCGTCTGCGGCAGTCGCACGGAGCACTACACGCCGGCAGAGCGGCGCCTCCTCGGTCACCTGGCCCATGAAGTCGCTGGCGCGCTGACCGCTCTGCGAGCTCACCAAAATGAGCTCATCGTCGAGGCGCTTGCAACCGCGGAGACACCCATCGACACGCTGCGGACGCGGGCTCTCACCCTTTTCCAGAACCGCATACCCGACTGACCAAAGAGTGGCTCGCAGGTTGGGCCGCCCCGGGAATTCCGCCGGCTTCTAGAGTATGGTGCAGGTAAATATCGACGAGAAATGCGGCTGGAGGTCTGAAATGCTGAAGGGCAGTTGTCTGTGTGGCGAGGTTCAATATGAGATTCAGGGCGAACCGAAGAAGGTCTTGATATGCCATTGCCAGAACTGCCGCAAGGCCTCGGGAGCGGCGTTTACGACGAACGGCCTGGTAAATCGCGACGACTTTGCGGTGACGCTGGGCGAGGAGCGGATTGCGGAGTTTGAGGCCGTGCCTGGCGTCTTCCGGCGTTTCTGCGGCAATTGCGGATCGCCCATCTACAGCTTGCGGCCAGCGGCGGAGTTCGTTGTTGTCAGGTTAGGCACGCTGGATTCGCCGCTTCAGAGCCGGCCTTCGGCGCATATCTTCGTCGGCTCGAAGGCGGAGTGGGACATTATCCACGACGATCTTCCGCAATTCGAGGAACGTCCATAGCGTGCAGGTTGGGCTGACGGAGGAGGTCCAAACATGAGCCCGTCGAAATATACCCTGGGCTCTCTCAGTCAGCTTGACCCACGAAAACGGAGTGAATGATCAGCGGCAGGGCGCGTTTTTGCTTTTTTCTCTGGCGCAGTCTTTGTGATCTGTAAATGGTGGGGCCACTTGCCCAATAGGAGGACTGATGAATTCGTTGCAACAAGCTGTCATTTTGGTCATCCGTCCCGGAAGGTTGCTGCCCGTCGCCATGGCCCTGCTGGGGATTGTTTTCGCGGGGCCTGCGGTCGCGGTTTCGCCTCACGCACAGGTCCAGGCACGGATGCATGCCGTGAAGGTCGTGGACACGGCTCCGAAGGTCACCGCAACCGGCATTCCGCTGAATGCACCGTGGAAGGTGAAGATCTATGAACTGGCCCACGGCAAGTTCCTGCACCCGGCTTGGGGCTGGCAGCATTCGGAACGCGACTACAGGATGGCCCTGCGGCTCGCCAGGGACGATCATTTGAAAATCGACAAAGACGCGCTCTTTGCCGCGGCGTTCCTGCACGACATGGCGGCGTTTCGCCCCTGCAAGAAAAAGATGCCGCACGGCAAGTGCGCGGCGCTGCAAAGCCCGGCGATTCTGGAAAAAGCGGGCTTCCCGATGCAAAAGATCGCCATCGTGCAGCAGGCCGAGATCGGGCACATGTTCTACAGCGATCCCGGGAAAGATCCCACGGCGATCGTGTTGCACGATGCCGACTCGCTCGATTTCCTGGGCGATATCGGCGCGGCCCGCATCATTTCACTGACCGGCGCAAAGGCGTCGAGCTTTGCCCCGGCGATAAAAACATTGCGTAAATTTCTGAAGGACATCCCGCCGCGGCTCATCACGAGCGCCGCGAAGCGTATCGGGAAGAAGCGCGCCGCGGAACTCAAGGTCTTCCTCGAACGGCTTCAGGACGAAACCTATGATGGACGCGCCATGTGACAGCGCGAATCAACAGGCGGCGCCTCGCAGGTCGGGCTGACGCAGGAAGCCCAACCTGCACCGGCTACCCGGGATTCCATATGATTTCCCAGAGGCGGCCGTTTGGATCCTGGAAGTAGCCCGAGTAAATTCCCCAAGGACGTTTGCGCGGCTTCTCGGTTGCGATGGCCCCTGCGGGCACGGCCAAATCGGGGGAATGGCGGATGCTTGCAACCGGTTTGCTGAGCCGCTGGCGTTCCCAGTCGCTCCCGGTACTTGGAAAGCGGGGCAAGCTCTATTAATTTCGCGTATAAGCTACGACTTGAAATAACAGGGGCAGACGAGCACGGTTTCCTGGCCTGTGCGCGTTTACCGACGTTACAGCCCCGCCTCCCACGGCGGAACCGGTCCGAACCGTGCCGTCAGAAATTGAATCAACGCGCGTACACATGTGGGCAAGGTGAGGTTGGGCAGATATAAAAGATAGATGGCACTCTCGGGCAGGACTCGAAAATCGCGGAAGAGCGGCACGAAGTCGCCGTTCCGTAACCTTTCCCTCACCATGTAAACGGGCAGGATGCCGATGCCCCGGCCGCTGGCTACGGCGGCACGTACGGCGTCAATCTCGTCCGTTTCAAAGCTGCCCGCGACAGGGTTTTCAACAATGGATCTAATCAAACACTAATTTCTAATCCGCAATCTGCAATGCAACACGGGAATCGCCATGAACCAGGAAATCGTCAAAGTCGGGCAACTGGAAATTCGCTACATGCTGGACGGTACCAGCCGGGGTGGACTGGGGCTGTTCGAGATGATCGTCCCGGGCGGTGCCCCCGTGCCCCCGCCGCACAGCCATAGCCACAACGAGGAATGCGTTTATGTGCTGGAAGGGGAGCGTCGATGAGATCACTCGCGACCTGCGGTCCGGGGAATGGATGTCGACGCCGCACGGCGCCGTGCATGCGTTCAATACTCCGGGAACCGAAAATGCGCGTGTGCCGGTGATGTTGACGCCGGATGTCGGCGTGCAGTTCTTCCGCGATGTGGGTGCCCTGGCTGCCGGCGGTGCGCCGGATAAGGCCGAATTGTTCACGGTCATGGGCCGCTATGGCCTGGTGCCCGCCGCCCCCAGGACGACGGACGTCGCTTGAGATCCTCCGCAATCCAAAGCTCGCAGCTCAGCCTGCAAATCAGGTCTTTCCAGCGGCGAAGGCTTCATTCAGCCATTCGTGCATGAGCAGGTAGCTGCGGCGGGCGGCGCGCGCGTCGTAACGGCAGCCTGGCGAGTCCTCGTTCACCTCGGTGAAGCAGTGCACTGCATTGCCCAGGACCACGAATTCCCAGTCGGTGTGGCTGCCTCGCATTTCGTCCATGAAGGCATCGGCATCGCCCATCGTGCCCTTGTCGTCGGCCCCGTTCATTGCGAGCACATGCGCCTTGATGTTTTTCGCCAGTGCCGGATTGTCGGTAGACAGACCACCGTGGAACGAGACGACCGCCGCGATGTCGGCGCCGGAGCGTGCAAGGTCCAGCACGGCACTGCCGCCGAAGCAGAACCCGATGGCAGCGATGCGGGCGGGGTCGACCGGGGCGCGCCCCTCTTGTGCGCGCAGCACGTCAAGCGCCTTGTTGACCCGCTTTCTCATTTCGGAACGGTCCGCGTAAAGTGGTTTCACGGCGGCAAGTGCTTCCTTCGAGTTGGTTGGCCGGATTCCGCGTCCGTACATGTCACCGAGCAGGATCACATACTCGCTGCCCGCGATCATCTTGGCCTTGGCCACCGCGTCCTCGTTGACCCCGTACCAGTTTGGGATCATCAGCAGGCCCGGTCGCCTGGCGTCGCTCGAATCGTCGTAGACGAGATAGCCGCTGTAGGCTTTGCCGTCCAGGGTCCACTGCACAGGCTTTGCGATCATCCTGGCGTGCGAGGCCACGGCTGCAGCGAGCAGGGCCAGCGCAAGGCCGCTATAGGCCAGAAAACGTGTCATGGGGTTGGCCTCGGTGACGGAGAGGCGCAGCTTACCCCGTCCCGCGGTTGCTTGAGCCATCAGCCAGCTGATTCAGGGCTGTTGCTCGCGGAAATCGGGGACTGCCCCTATTCCGGCATTCGGGAAAGTTGCAGGTTGGGCTCCCTGCCTCAGCCCAACCTCAGGATTCATGCGGAAGACAGCCCTGTCAGTGATCCGCCAGGACTTGTCGAAAAAAAGCCCCGCCAGTGCGGGGCACTCCTGTTTCAAGGTCTTGAAATTGATTCGGGCATTGGTTCATGAATGCCGTCGAGACCGGAGTTGTCCTTGCCGGAACTCCATTTGTAGGGGCGTGCGCCAGATTTGTTGTCTTTTTTGCATACTGCCACCAAATGGCAAGTTCCGATAGGCCTGTTCCCAACAGATTTTCTGGACGACTGCAATCTCGTCAGGAAATGAAATATACCAGGCGATATCACACGAAGCGGCCTGTTGTTTTCAAACCGGGAGTGCAGGTTGGATGCCATTCTGAAGTATGGCCGTGCCAAAACCGAATAAAACACTTCCACTGAATCAAACCGCGAATTCAATAATTGCTCCAGTTCCACTTTCCGATAATGCCGGACGTGGTCCGGACTGGTCATCTCGGTTATGAAGTCTCCGTTAGGGGTAGTCATGATAAAAACGCCGTCATCCCGTAACTTCTTGTAAACATTTTCCACGAATTTCTCATCCTCTCTCACATGCTCGAGCACTTCGACCGCAGTTACAACGTCGAAACGGCCGTCTTCGAGATTGGATTTCACCATGTCATCATAAAGAACAGCTTTTATATTGCTTCTTCTTTTCTTTATGACGCTTTCCAGGCCATCGTTCATGCCCAATTTATTATCCTTTTGTACCTCCGACTCTCTCGGGAGTTCGGATATATAAACATCGCACCTCAAACCTATGGTCTGTGGCGAGGTTCTTCCGCCCACGTCAAGAAGTTGAGTGTTCGATGATAAATTCTTTTTGATTATCCGGTTGACTTGATAATAAAGAGGATGTTCGAACAATTTTAAAACCTGATAAGTCAATTCATAGTTTGTCACTTTCCTCTCCCTCCCTTGCGGAGCCCATTTTCATTACATCATTAACAATATTCTCTCGAATCTTTTCAAGATCGCATTTACCTGAAATTGCATATCCTCTTTACACGAAATATCACGGATGTTGATAACCAGAGGGCCATGGCTTTATATTTCCGGAGAAGCCGGATTGGCCCAGTTTGTTCTTTGTTTGCAATCCTGGTGGGTGGCTGCTTGGGTTTCCGTGCGCCGGATGGTACGATCAGGCCCCTCTGCCCCCGTTCGAATCTTCCTGCGTAGCGGGGCGCTTATTGCGCCCTGATACACTTCTTCGTTTCCGAAACATGAAATTTTGAGGAGTTTCTGCATGAGCACGTCACGTCGAGTCCCTTCCGCGTTGGTGCTCAGCATCCCTGTTGCCACCTTCGGCATGGTCGTCGGCTTCATTATCGTCACCCTGCCGCAGATCCTTGCGGCTCAGAATGTGCCGGGCGGCCACATTGCCGTGGCGGTCGCCGTCATCACTTCTCCCGGCTTCTGGGTGTTCCTCGTTGCACCGATTCTCGATGTCCGCTTCCGGCGACGCAATTACGCGCTGGTGTTCGGTTTGATCGCCGTAACCGCGACGGCGGTCACGGTGTTCTATCACCCGGCGAAAATGGAAATCGAAGCCGTCATGCTCGTCGGGTACCTGTCTGTCGCACTGTATGGCGCGGCGATCGGCGGCTGGACCGGTGCCCTTATCGAAAAGGAGCAGAACAGCAAGCTCGGCGCATGGAACACCATCTTCAATGTCTGCAGCGGCGGACTCGGCGTGCTGGTATCCGGCTACGTTACCCAGCATTTTTCTCCCGGTCACGGCGCAATGCTGATCTTCGTCCTCTTCCTGGCGCCCATGCTGTCCTTCTTCTTTATTCCCGCGCCGCCGGCTGACGACACCCTGGCCAGCGAAAGTTTCCGCCGTTTTGGCCGTGACGTCACCTCGCTCTTTAAACGCCGCGAGGTGCTGGTGGCGTTGGCTATGCTCATCCTGCCTTCGGCGTCGTTCGCGCTCACCAACACTCTCGGCGGTTGGGGCAAGGACTTTCACGCCAGCCCGGGCCTGGTGAGTATTTTCGGCGGACTGGGCAGCGTATTGGCCGGTATCGCCGGGAGTGCCCTGATTCCGCCCATTGCCAGGAAATTCCCGTTAAGGCCCATGTATCTGGCTGTAGGCATCATTGGTGCGTGTTTTACGCTCGGCCTCCTGCTGTTGCCGCGCACGCCAGTCGCCTACGGCCTCGCCTTCCTCGGCGAGAACCTGTTTCAGGCCGCGGCCTTCGCCACTGCGTATGCCATCATTTTCGATGTCATCGGCAAGGGTAATCCCCTTGCCGCCACCATCTTCGCCGTGCTCACCAATGCCTTGAATTTCCCCATTTTCTACATGGAAATCGTAGATGGCCACGGCTTCGACTGGAACGGCATCACGGGTGCCTTCCTTTTCGACGCCGTGGTCAGCGGCGGTGTCTGCATCCTGCTCTGGATCGTGCTCTTCAAAGTCCTGCGCGTCCGGCGCGGGCGTTCCACTGCCGAACCTCAACCCGTCGTAGATGCCTGACTGCGCCAAGAAGGGGGGTAGACAAAGCCGGTCTGGCCTTCCCGCTGAGCCGATGCCATCAAGGCCTGGTCACAAGGAGTGTAAGAGCGCGGTTGATTCCATGCGGGGTTCCGGGGGAATCCCATAGATGGCCGCCAGGACCGGGGAAAACCCCGCATAACCACCCCGGAACCTATCCATGCCGCCTTGGCGATTGAGGCTCCGGCTCCGGGCGCGATTCCATACAATATTTTCGAGGCTGAAACGTCTACAGGTCTATGAGCACGGTGTGGGAGTGAGGCAGTGAATGCCGGGGAGGGGCGGCGCATAGAAGCGCAAATCGCGCAAGAGCGGCCCCGGCTGCGCAATTTCATCCGCAAGCGGATAGCGAACGAAGCCGACGCCGAAGACATCCTGCAGGACGTATTTTCCGAAATGATCGAGGCCTATCGACTTATGCAGCCCGTGGAACACATGAGTGCCTGGCTATTCCAGGTGGCAAGGAATCGCATTGTCGACTTCTTCCGCAGAAAGGGTACCGAATCGATCGTCGGGCGGTATGAAGACTTCGGGGATGAGGGCGACATGCTGCGTATCGATGAACTGTTGCCCTCACCCGAGGCAGGTCCCGAGGCTGCCTACTTGCACGGCTTGCTCATCGAGGAGTTCGATGCGGCCATGGATGATCTGCCGGCGGAGCAGCAGTATGTATTTATGGCCCATGAACTCGAAGGGCGCAGTTTCAAGCAACTCGCCGCCGAGACGGGACTGAGTATGAATACCCTGCTGTCCCGCAAGCATTATGCAGTGCGGTATCTGCGTGAACGGCTGCAGGTTATCTATGCCGAATTTGGCGAAACATGAGGGAACGAAGATGAGGCATTACTGGATGGGCAAGGTCGTGAAAATGATTGTGCTGGCGATTGTCGCCATGGCTGTTTTCGGCCTGGTGGTCATGGCACTGTGGAATTGGCTCATGCCGGCGATTTTCGGGGTGGCGGTCATTACCTATTGGCAGGCCTTGGGATTGTTGGTCCTGAGCTGGATTCTACTGGGCGGGTTTCGCGGTCCGGCTTTCCGTCACCATCAATGGCGCCGGCGGATGGCAGAGCGCTGGGCCCGGATGAGCCCCGAAGAACGGGAGAGATTCCGCGAGGAAATGCATAAGCGCTGGCATCACCACGGCAAATGGCATGGCGGGGAGAGGCCCTCGTGACAACGGGTCTTGGGCGGATGGCAGAAACCCTGGACTCGGCCGGCAGGGCTCGGAGGGGGGGCCAGCGGAGGCGGTACGTCTTTATGCGTCTTAACCACAACAGCCTATAGGAGCAAGAAGTGGTTCCCTTTTTTTCCCGCCCGGTATTTACGGTAGAGCACCTCGAACTCTGGGCCCCTTTGCTTTAGGTTC
>OFHI01000212.1_pt1 | contig 10452 bp, 8 predicted proteins | sample 1522021 | NCBI WGS metagenome assembly OFHI01 (sample SAMEA2464839, study PRJEB22497) | soil metagenome | biome: Grassland; feature: Farmland; material: Clay | place: Australia | collected 2013-02-01 | depth 1.4 m | reverse complement strand
TAACCATGCTCACGTGCCCATCTGAGGCCTTCTTGTCGTTTGAAATGTACTTGATCATGTTCTGGAGGCCGAGTGAGTTCAGAGGTGCCAGGCTTATTGAAAACTTTCCAATCACTTCCTGTATTTTCAGCCTCACTTCCCTGCCTGTTATTCCCATCTTCTCCCCAATGTATGCCTCCGCGAGCATGCCTGTGGCCACTGCGTTTCCGTGTGTCACCTCATTCTTTGAGGCTGATTCTATGCCGTGTGCGATTGTGTGCCCAAAATTGAGCACGTTGCGTTCTCCTTTCTCGTCGTAATAGTCGCTTGCAACTATATCCCCCTTTGTCCTGATGCATTTCGATATTATCCTGGTGAGGGAGTCTCCGTTCATCAGGTCATGTATGTCCATCTGGGAATCAAGCATGCTCATTATTGTGTGGTCGCAGACAGCCCCGTACTTTATGATCTCGGATATTCCGTCCCTTACTATGGAAAGATCAAGCTTTCTGAGAAAGCGGGTATCTGCGAGTATCATCCTTGGGTTGTAGAAGCTCCCTATGACATTCTTCACGCCAGAGAAGTTGATGCCATTCTTGCCTCCAACGGCGCTGTCCACCTGGGCAAGAAGTGTTGTCGGGAGGGCGATCATGTCAATCCCGCGCTTGTATGTTGATGCAATGTATCCGGCGAGGTCTCCAACCGTTCCCCCGCCTGCATAGATAAGAAGGCTGCGCCTGCTTACCTGCCTCTCCACGAGAACTCTCATGATCTTCTGGTAGTTTCTGATGTTCTTCAGCGATTCGCCATCAACAAGTGATATTTTTGTGACGTCTCCGCGGACGGAGTTCAGTTTAGGGATGATGTCCTGATATTTCTGCTCGACGTTTTTGCTTACCATAAAAACAATTTCACTGTACTTGTCCACCTCGGACATTAAGTGATCAACTGCTCCTTCACCGACTACGACAGGAATTTCATCGTTATCAATCTGGAGTGTTATTCTCTCATTTGTGCTTTGTATCTAGACTCACCGTCCATATAATTGACCATTAAATATATAACTTTGTTGATAGAGATTGCGGAAATCTACCTTGTGTCAGGATAAAAGACATATTCTGCACTCCTCTATTAACCTTAGGTCAGCTGATGCCTTCAGGCTCATTCCTTCAGGTAGCTGAAAACGGGCTACATACATAATTTCCCGCATACGAATATTCAAATACAAAGCCTCGATCAAACCGAACGTGGGAGACTCATGGGCTTCAAAGGGTTGCTGAGGCTCGAAGACGTAGAGGTCGACGGCTACAGTAAGATAGGAAATCATGGACTTATTGCGAACAACAGAACAGCGGCTCTTGTCAGCATGAATGGGACGATAGACTGGGCCTGCCTTCCCAATTTCAACTCCAATCCAGTTTTCAGCTCGATCCTTGACAGAAACAGGGGTGGGTATTTTTCAATCTCTCCCGCCGAGAAAGAGGATGTTTTTGTGCACCAGACGTACAAGGAGTACACCAATATCCTGATTACTGAATTCATCAGGAATAACAAGACCATATTGAGGCTGACTGACTTTCTCCCCACTACAGAATATCCAACCATCAGTTTCCCCGAGATCCACAGATATGTCGAAGCCCTTTCAGAGGATATTGATATTTCCCTGAGATTCAAGCCGATCCTCGACGCCGGAAAGGAGAAGCCCCATATTGACAGGAGAAAATTCGGTTACATCTACAGCACAAGGGAATCAAATATAGGGATTGTAAGCGAGTTCAAGCTCAACAACAGCGATGGCACCATATCGGGAGACCTCAAGCTCGACAAGAGGTCCTCAAACTGGGTAGTTGCATTGTATGGCATAACCCACCTCGATCGTATTACTGACTACAAGTCCTATGAAAGGCTTGAGGATACTTTTGAATACTGGCTGAAATGGAGCGGGCAGAATACGTACAGAGGGACTTACCAGAGCGATGTTATCAGGTCCGCGCTTACGCTGAAGGCGCTTTTCTATGAGCCAACCGGGCTTATGGTCGCTGCACCCACCGCCAGCCTTCCTGAATGCATTGGCGGAGAGAGGAACTGGGACTACAGGTTCACCTGGATCCGTGATACTTCCTACGTGATTGAGGCTCTCGCGATGCTTGGGTACAAGCGTGAGGCCACGAAGTTCCTCTACGATATCATGGAAATAATCTCCAGGGAGAAGAAGGTCAGGACAATATACACCATAAACGATTACGGCGATGTTGATGAGTTTGAGGCGGATTTTGAAGGCCACAGGGGTTCCAGGCCGGTACGGTTTGGCAACAAGGCTTCAGATCAGCTTCAGATAGACCAGTTCGGTTCCATCATAAATGCAATATATGCCCTCCATGAGGTGGGTGGAATAATAAATTCATACCTCTGGGATTTTGTTGAGGAGACCCTTGAAAATATAGGCCATACCTGGAAGTACCCTGATTCCAGCATATGGGAGTTCAGGACAGAGCCGAGGCATTATGTTTACTCGAAATTAATGTGCTGGGTGGCTTTCACGAGGGCTATCGACATAGGAAGAGATCAGGGTTTTTCGGGTCCATACAGGAAATGGCAGGAAATTGCCGACGAGATAAAGAATGACATTATAGAGAAAGGGTTTGACAAAAAACTGAACTCCTTTACACAGTATTATGGCAGCCCCGGAACGGATTCTGCCCTTCTCAGGCTTCCCCAGCTTGGATTTCTTCCCGGAAATGACAGCAGGGTAAAGGGAACCATAGAGAGAATCGAGAAGGAACTCATGACCCCAGATTACCTGTTCAAGCGGTATCTTGAAGATGACGGGCTGGACGGGCGTGATAACGCCTTCCTGCTCCTGTCGTTCTGGTATGTTGAGGATCTGATTCTGATGAGGAAGCTGGCAAAGGCTAAGGAAGTATACGATTCCCTTCTCGACAGATCAAACCACCTCGCCCTGTTTGCGGAAGAGATAGACTTTGAGAATGGTGATCTCATAGGAAACTTCCCGCAGGCGATAACACATCTCGGGGTCATAAGGGCGGCCAAGAAGCTTACCGATGAGGTTAAGGAAATTTCAAGGAATGGGCAGACAATAAAGCATTATTCCCTCTGAAAAAGCATATCCGCAATATTATTCAATGCCATTCAACCTGCCAACCTGTTCCCCTTCGGAGTTAAACACGTAAATATCTGAGGGATTCACGTAAAGCTCAATTTCCTCCCCCTCGACCAGTTTTTCTGCGTTGGTGTACATGGTGAAGAAATAGATATACTCTCCACTTAGGCTAACTTGTGTCAATATGTCGTTTCCAAGCATGTTTACACCTGCAATAGTGCCCTTAAAGGAAACATCCCCATCATCGTTTGTTATATGAATAGGCCTAGGCCTGATTCCAACATAGCAGTTTTCTTTCACATTGAGTGCCTTCAGAACTTCATCGGAATGGATTATGTTCATGGCAGGTGTGCCAAGGAATGATGCGATGAAATCGTTGGAGGGCTCATGGAACAGTTCTACCGGGGTTCCCGTCTGCATTATATCTCCCCTGTTCATCACAGCGATCCGGTCGCCTAGCGTCATAGCTTCGATCTGGTCGTGGGTAACATATATCGTGGTAACTCCTGTTTCTTTGTGAATCCGCTTGAGTTCAAACCTTACAATATCTCTCAGCTTCGCGTCCAGGTTGCTAAGCGGCTCATCCATCAGCAGCAATTTGGGCTCTTTTACAAGCGCCCTTGCCATTGCAACCCTTTGCCTTTCCCCCCCGGATATGTTTGAGGGTTTCTTCTTCAGCAGGTGATCTATACGGAGAAGCTGAGCAGTTTCCCTCACTTTCTTGATAATGTACTTATTTTTCTTGTGTGCAACCCTCAGAGGAAATGCTATGTTCTCGAATACAGTCTTGTGCGGATACAGTGCATAATCCTGGAAAACCATTGCAATCCCCCTCCTGCTCGGGGATATGTCGTTGACTACTTTCCCGTCCATCATGACCTTACCTGATGTTGGGTCAAGAAGGCCGGCTATTATCCTCAGTGTCGTTGTCTTCCCGCACCCTGATGGCCCGAGAAATACAAAGAATTCTCCATCTTCTATATTCAGGTCTATGCCCTTGAGTATATCCTGGTTTCCAGCTGTAAATCTCAGCTTATCAAGTTCCAGTTTTGACATGTTCAATATTCACCTACTTTAGCGCTCCTGCCAGCACGTCACTTCTCAGGTACTTCTGCAGCACCATTACAATGATGATGACGGGTATGATCATCATAATCGCAAATGCATCTGCGGCTGCGAGCCCGCCCTGCCCCCTGGTGCTATAGTAATATATTGCAACTGGCAGGGTCTTGTAATACGGAGAGAGTACCTGCGCCAGTATGAACTCGTCCCACGAGAAGAGCCATGCGAGTATTGCTGCCACTGAAATTCCTGTAAGTGCCAGTGGAAGTTCGATTGACGTGAATGACTTTAGCTTCGACGCCCCGTCTATCCTGGCCGATTCTCTGAGCCTCGGAGGTATGGTCCTGAAGGTCCCTACCATAACGTATGTGATCATCGGGAGGATTATTGATGACTGCGCCAGTGCTATTCCTTCTGCCGTATTGTCAAGTCCAAGTCTTACCATGACGCTCGCTATGGGAACTGCTATCTGTATCTCCGGCACCATCTCTGTTACAAAAAGGAGGATCACTATAGCATATGCCACCTTATGTGGTAGCCGGGATATTGTGTAACTCGCAGGCACCCCGAGGATCAGGCATATGCCCATTACGATGAATGCCGTCTCCAAGCTTAGAAACAGGCTTGAGGTTATGTTGTAGTGATGCAGCACGAAGATAAAACTTGAGAGTGATACGCTGGATGGTATAAGAGCCGGATTGCTCCTGAATATCTCAGACGATGGTGCCAGTGCAACTATAAAAAGCAGATAAATCGGGAACAGGATGAATATTGAAATTATAGCGAGAGCCAGATACCACAATACATCTTTCTTGGGGTTCGTTATTCCTCGCCCCCTGTTACCCTATTTGAAATTGTGACATACACGATAATGAAAATCATAACTATCGCCAGCAGCACTGTGGCCGCTGCGGAAGACAGATTCTGCGAACCCAGGACAAACGTCTCATAAATGCTGAAGGAAAGAGTTCCGAGGAATGCGGGCGTATAACCAACCAGCACCAGTGGAAGGGCCAGTATGTTGAATTCCTGGACGGCCCTGATTATAAGAGCTATCATTATGAACGGATATATTCCAGGAAGAGTGATGTGCCGGAACTGCTGAAGGGATGAGGCACCATCCACTGCCGCAGCTTCATACTGGCTCTCCGGTATGCTCTGAAGCCCTGCAAGAAGTATCAGCATAACAATTGGAAATGTTTTCCACGAGTCGGCGATTGCGATGGAGAGAAATGCAAGTGGCCCTCTTACCCAGTTGATCTGTGTGTGTGCCAGGCCAAGCACATTAAAGATCTCGTTCAGATACCAGCCGGTCGGGGCAAATATGAATGTGAATGCTATGGCGGAAACCACCGTTGATACTCCGTAAGGAAGAATCACGATTGTCCTGAAAATTGATCTTCCCCTTATAGCCCTGTTAAGAAGAAGCGATGTGGCAAGAGCGAGCGCAAATTCTATCGTCAGAGCCAAGGCTGTCAGGAGGACAGTGTTCCCTATTACACCATAGAGATTATTATTTCTTACGAGAATCTGATAGTTTAGAAGCGAATATCCACTGGGCAATTTAAAACTAGAGATTATTGCTGCGAATATAGGGTAAATGTTTATGAAACCTATAAAAATAAGAAGCGGGAGTATAAAAGCTATTTCAAGCTTATTACTCCCGATTGTTTTTGCCAGTCCCATCTATTTAGGCACCATCCGATCCTATACCCCGCCTGATCCGCCAGTAGGTCCAATGTAGTTCCCGGACGGGTAGATCATTCCGTTTTCGTACTCCTTGGCCTGGCTCGGATAATAGATCTGAAGATACTGTGCCAGGGATTCGTGTGCCTGTGTCAGTGCGCTTGCTACATTGACGTTCTGGCCGATTATTTCAGCCCATGCAGTGTCAAACACATTCTGCCATTCCCCGATCCACGGGACTGCTGGCCTGAATATGCCATGCTCCTCCTCGAACTGGATCACAGAGAATGTGCTCGCAAGACTGGATGAGAGGTTCTTGTAAGCGAAAGTGTTGACTACCGGCCATGTAAGGTTCTGCAGCAGTTCCTTCTGGACTGATGCTGAATCCAAATAGTGCATGAAGTCCAGGGAAGCCCATGTGTTCTTTGAGCCTTTCACTATTCCCAGGACATCTCCGCCTACAACGTACTGGGCTCCCTTTGGACCCATGAACACCTTGTTTATCCCTAGATTGTGCGTTTTGCTATTAGTGCTGTTGTTCCACTCGTAGTTCTTCTCAAGCAGGCTTTGAACATACGGCCACTGGTCTATATACTGATATGTCGATCCGAGCGACTTGTAAGTGCCCCAGTATCCAGTCTTGTTGGCGGGAGACATAAGGCCCTGCTTGCTCATGTCCTGCAGGTAGGTGAGGGCTGCGATATCGCCTGAATCGTTAAGGTACATCGGGTTACCTCCAAATCCAGCCATCCACTGGAATACCTGTGTTGGCGTACTCGCTCCGCCGTGTCCCTGCATGTTGAATGGCCCGCTGTAGCCTGCCTTCTTAAGTGCCTTCATGTCATTCATAAGGTTTGTTGTGTTTGTTGGAGGTGCCGTTGCTCCAGCTTTGTTGAACGCGCTCTGATTATAGAATGCAAGCTGGACGTTTCCTCTCCACGGCATGAAGTAGTACGTGCCGTTGAAGTAGCCTTCCTTGTAATATGCTGGAATTATTGTTCCGTTTGCTGAAGAGCCGTAAGTTGAAGAACTGTTCATCGGCTCGAAGTGGCTTCTGTATTTGTTCAGCGGTGTGACTATGTTCTGGGTTACCAACGCACCCATGTAAGAGTTGTCCGAACCTATTACGTTAATTTTTATATTCCCTGAAGCAACTTCAGACTGGACCGTCTGTATAACCTGCGTTGGAGACTCTGTTATGAAGTTGACCGATATGTTTGTATAGTTCTGTTCAAACTGTGGTATTACTGTATCGTTTACGTACTTGTATTCCGAGCCTGCAAGTGCATCATCAAAGGTTATTGTCGTTTTTCCACTGCTTGTACCCGTACTCGGCTGAGTTGCGCCTGATGTGTGCATGGAGTTGACTATTACTGCTGTTCCTGCGCCTACAACAATAGCCGTTATGACTATGGATATGATCATCGAAGACATTTTCACCTCTCTTTGCGAGAATGAGATCACGTCTTTCTCGTCATTTCCTTTCTGTTCCAAAAAATCACCAGAGCTTTAAACATAATTATTATATTAAAATTTTACTCTAAGGGAGTTTTGTGTTAAATATGGCTATATTAAGAATTAGTGCGTGTTTTTGCTGTATTATGGTCATTTTTGTGCATTAATGTTGATTTTTTAGCTGTAAAGGGGCAGATGCACCAATAGCCTGTTTCATTAAATTAGCCGGATATGATATATAAACACTTTTTGCGGTATTGTTACCTTAAACATCGCTACTGCATACCGTTTCACAGGGATGCCTCCTCATTTCCTCATTTTCCGGCCTACAGGTTAAACTTTAGTTGTATAGTTCACTGATAAAACGTGCGCAGTTATCTCAGGATTTTCAGAACGGGCTCGTTTGATTTTGATGAGCTCTACGCCTTCATGGAGAAAGTCCATGAATACGGGAAGATGCATTTCCTGATTTCAGACGGCATAATGCTTGATCTGCCGCAGACATTTCCTGAAGGCTCCGGCCTGGACATCAGGATTCAGCGAATACTTACGTCATACCAGCTGCAGAGAATACTGCTTGAATCGGATAACAGCCCCCACTTCATTGCCGTTGTTTCCGGGGTGATATCCTCGTGGGCAATGGAATCAGTTGAGAGTTTCTACGAGATAATGAAGATAAAATCGTACTACCACAGGTGCCCCATATCCATGAACATAGTTGGGAAGGGAGGAGTGTACGAGAACTACCTCGGAAAGAGGGTACTTGAGCCACCGGAAAGAAGGGTGGTCGAAGGAGGTCTATACCAATGGGAAGAACAACACCCACAGTAAGGCAGAAGATGGAGATCATAGCACAGAAATACGGAAGGATGAGATCGATCATGAGGGCGGAGGATGTTGAGATATTCGACAGAATTATGCTCATGGGCAGAAAACATTCGCCCGAGATATCAATGGCAGGCATTGATCCTGAGACGGGGTTCCTTATGTCCGTGATTCTTGAAATGATGAAGCTTTTTCGGCAGGGCGAAGAAGAGGAGTGAGGATCCTGTGGACCCGATCATCAATGGAACTGGGGATGACAGGATTTCGCTGTGGTACCTCAGAAACGGGAAGATAATAAAGAGAAGGTACTGCAACAGGACCTGGGTATTCGTCTCCGGCGATCCCTTTGATCTTGATTTTCTCGCCAGGCAGCTTGATGTTTCCGATTTTGGGTACAACTGGTCGTCCAGAAGCGATGTTTATGGCAGCATGGACGGCATAGAGATCGCCGTAAACCCGTCACGGACGAAAGATCTTATCAGATCCGTCGAACGTATTGGGCTCAACAGGAAGTTCAGGGTTTTCAACGGCGACCTTGATCCTGTTATGCGGTTCATGACCGAGAATGGTCTGGAATTTTTCCATCTTGATTCCCCCTATGACCATGACCCTCCTGTGGAAAGCCTTCTGGTTGGCGGGAAGGTGAGGGGACGCGATATAGCGGGAGTAACCATGGACGGGGAATCATACCTGCCGGAGAGGATGGTCCTCATGGATCTTGAAGAGAGAATCAGTGATAGCCCGATGATCATTTATGACAACAGCTACGAGGCTTTCAAGCTCATTTTGTACAAAATGAGAGATCTGGGTCTGAAAATACCCCGGGTGCGGACACGTACTGGATCAACGTACCAGTCATACGGGCAGATGCATTACAAAAGCCCTACAGTGCATCTATCAGGAAAAATATGCATTCCGTCCGATTCGTTCATTTACGCAGAAGCGGGCCTCCCTGGAATTTATGAGATCTCCAGAACCTCTTCCCTCCCTCCTGCAACAGCAGCGATGGTGACTCCTGGAACAGCTGTATCGACAATGGAAGAGACTGTTGCAGTAAAAAATGGAGTGCTCGTACCGCTTTACAAGGACGATCATGAGCTGTAGAAGAGCGTTGAAGAGCTGTCACTTACAGACTGAGGGGGAATCGCCCTTCAGCCGGAGCCCGGCCTTTACGAGGATGTGTATGAGATCGATTTTTCTTCCATGTACCCAAGCATAATAGTGCGCTACAATCTTTCCCCGGAAACCATAGGAAAAACCCATGGTTATGTAGTTCCAGATACGCCCTACAGGGTCAATACTGAAAAAACAGGCTTTCTTTCACAGGCCCTGGGAAATCTTCTCGAGAAGAGGCTTTTCTACAAGTCAATAAAGTGGGAGGATGAAGTTTACAGAAGCAGGGATACTTCCCTGAAGTGGATGCTGCTGACATCCTTCGGATATACAGGCTACAAGAATGCAAAATTCGGCAAGATAGAGGCCCATGAGAGCATAACGTCCATCGGCAGGTCTGTTCTGTCAAAGGCCATGAAGCTGGCGGAAAGCATGGGCTTCAGCGTGATACATGGAATTGTGGACTCCCTCTGGATCAAGGGGGATGGTGATGTTGAGGAACTCATGAGGCGCATAAAGCAGGATACGAAGATAGACATAGTCCTTGACGGGCATTACAGGTGGATTGTATTCCTGCCAGCTAGATCCGGCCTCGGATCGCTCAACAGGTACATAGGCATGAGGATGGATGGGGCGTACAAGATAAGGGGCATTGAGCTGAGAAGAAAGGATGTGCCTGAGATCTCAAGAAAATTCCAGCTCGAGGCCCTGAAGATCTTTGAAGGCTGCGAGAGTGTTTCTGACATTGGGAGCAAGTATTTGGAACTGCAGAGCCTTGAAAACAGGTACCTGAAGACTATGCATGAATTCCCCAGAGAATATTTTTGCATTAACATGAAGATAACCAGGAGGCCGGAGGACTACAAAGTGAGGAATATGCAGAAGATTGCACTGGAAGACCTTCGCAGGCAGGGCATAGAGGTGAGCCCTGGAGAGCGCATACCCATGGTCGTAACTGACAGGAAGCGTGGAATCATCGATATGGAGGGCAATTATGAGGGCATTGATGCGGATTTTTACAGGCATCATCTGTACCGGGCATTCGAATGCTTTGACTTCCTCGTGTCCCGGGGAATGTCGGAAAGAAAGAACAGGGTGAGAAAACTCACAGACCCATTATTCCAGTCCGCATGAGTGCCGGAGCTAGGCGATCTGGCCGAGCATAAGCTCTATCTTCTCACTCAAAACAGCCACGGGGACGTCGCTAATGC
>OFHI01000211.1_pt1 | contig 10492 bp, 9 predicted proteins | sample 1522021 | NCBI WGS metagenome assembly OFHI01 (sample SAMEA2464839, study PRJEB22497) | soil metagenome | biome: Grassland; feature: Farmland; material: Clay | place: Australia | collected 2013-02-01 | depth 1.4 m | reverse complement strand
GTCATCATAGTAGCAATATTAATCATTGCACCCACAACATACTATGAGCTTACTAAGCAGACTTCTCCAAAACTCACGGTAATCGAAGGTGATCAGAACTATACCTGGAGTGGATATTTCACAAACACTTCGACTATGTACCTAACCGCCACGATGAAAAACATTACCGCATCCACCATAATCGAGGATCCGGGATATTCAAACTCTTATCTGAACATGACGGTTAGCAGTGGTGAAGCAGAGCATAATTTTGCAGCCAATTCGACATGGGTAGATGCATATCTTGCAATAACCGGCAGCTTAAATTCTCATTTGCAGCCGACTTCACTCTCAATAATGCAGAACACGACTTTCAATGCATCGACCTATCATTCCGTTTCTGCTGGAATTATCCCGAACTTCCACAACAATAACATAAACATGTCTTATGACCATGGAAATATTAACGCACCAGGATTCTATAATAACAGCTTCGGGCAGTTCTCCTTTGTCGAGAATCTCCTCAATGTTTCATCTAAAAACAACGGAATCTATCATTTCTATTTCTATTCTGAGATAGAGTTCGAAATTGTAGGGATCTGGCCTGGCGAAGTTCCTGTGCTGAACTTCAATGCAGGCATGAATGGTCTCTCAAGCCCTGTGCATGCACAGATAAAGATTAGGCTGAATGATGCAGAATAAATTTTACAAAGAGGGATTTCAGTATGAGTTTATTCATAAATGGAGATAACATGATACAGATGCTGGGATCATAATTCCTCTAACAAAAAAGGCGCATAACGTAGTTGATTCAAGACTGACCATCTCGTGTGGAACATTTAGACTAACATTCCATACGAAGGTGTCAGGATGTTTGCAGCGCATAGCTTGAAATTATAGCCAGCACACCGAATATAAACAGCCCTGGTCCTACCATCATTAAAACCGTGCAGTAATTTTTGGGCACTTCATTAGCTGTTTTACAAGTTTCTTAGTTTATCCTGAAAGATCATAGTCTCATCATCCACAATTAGGCAACCGTGGCAGATCTGGAGCACCAAGTGTATGCTGTCAAAACTACTGTATAATCATAAGAAGCAATAATTTTGGAATTGACCACATTGATGAGGGAAATTGCTTACAAAAGTTCTAAAGCACCTGAATGGAAACTGCTACAGGCGAGTTTCTTCTTCATTATGCAGATGAAATATCTTAGAGTGTCCCCAGCATATACTTTGAAACCAAGGCAAGCATGCCGTATATGGTAAACATAAGGCCTGCTATCATCATAACGGCTCCCAGCAAAAATGTAAGAGGGCCTGTTGAGAGAATAATATCTCCAAACAGAATTAGAACCGGGCCAAAAATAACAAACAGAATGTTCATAATTTTTGAACCGAGTCTTCCTGTAGCTTCTGAATCCGATATTTCGTCTGAAAGGTGGGGATTCACCGTGTTTGAAGCGAGAGAAATGTAATGATAGCCCCCGTATTCTGTTGGGTCATATTTCTTGAGGACTACAGACATGCCAAGGATTCCAACAACTAAAGATGAAAAACCGACAATAAAGATAATTCCATTAAACGGGAGATTGGGTTCGGGGAAATAATAGGAAGCTTGCATCAGCACTGGGCCGGCTATGATCATTAACGTAAAACTGAAAGCAGTCTTATTATGAATCAAATTGTCTATTTTCTGGAAAATGCTCTCTTTTCTTTCCTCAACTTTCATGTACTTTGTTCTAATATTCTACTGATATTATTTAAATCTTTGTTAAAGCAGTACGGGAACAGAGAAGAATAAGTCCCAGTGTGTTGTGGTCAGGAGTTGAGACTGTCTATTGTCCCGCATTTGAAAAAAATATACAGTCTGTTTAATTTGCAGTTTCAGGCTGTATTGCATGAGTCTGGATGAAAATGGGGAGGATCATGCTGAATATATTCTCTATTAACCAATAAAGTCGACAAATGCGAGTTATTTCTGCACAATTTTAGATACGACCTGAATTGGGTTTTCATCCGGATCACTTACCCAGCCAACTCTCAGTCTTCCGTCCAGAAAATTGTGAGGTTCCGATAATATTGTTGCTCCTCCCTCCAACAAGAAGTGTACCGCTTCGTCGGTGTTTTCTGTCCAGAGCACTATTTCACAGCCGGAATTTTTGCCGGGGCTCAAGCCATGTTCTTCTCTGGCCGATTCCCTGGTTGCAATGCCTAAGGTAAATCCATCAAGTACCATTTCATGATGTACCGGTTTGCCGTGAATTTCCGCTGTAAAGGTTACCTTGAACCCGATCCTCTCATAAAATCTTCTGGAAATTTCAAGATTCTCAACGTAGATGTTTACCTGCGGGGTCTCAAATTTCATACAAACTCCTAGTAAGTGGATTGTAAAATATTTTTCCTGCCCGGAATTACAGACGTCATTCAACCGTTCAAATACTGAAAAAGGCCGTCATGATTCCCTGCCAATGCTCCATATTCTTTCCTCTATTCCCTGCCTCTTGTTTGACACAATCGCCTGCATGAACAGCATCGATGAGAGACGGTTGAGATACATAATCACATACTTGCTTATCCCGAATTCGCGGGATATGGTAACAACGTTCCTTTCAACCCTTCTCGCAACCGTCCTTGCTATGTGAATGGTGGTGGATTCCACAGAGCCGCCGGGTATGACAAAAAGCTTGATCTTCCCTATCTCTTTCCTGTATTCCAGCGTGCGCTCCTCGAGCCACTGCACCCTGTCAGGAGTAATTGTCCTGCGCTTCCCCTCTGCTGAGATGTCCTCCCCAACAGTGAAAACGTCCTCCTGGGCAGTCATGAGGTCTTCCCTGATGTCATCCCATTTTGTCGTTAAAATGGCATGTCCCAGGAATGACAGGAGTTCATCTATGTCGCCTTCCACTGATACCACGGGGGAATCCTTTCCTGTTCTCCGCCCGACAGTCACATCCGTCTCTCCGGAATCTCCACGCCTGGTGAACATGGTTAAATAATCACCACACTCAAAATAAATGCGTATGTTTATTGCAGAACAGCCCTGTTTGAGGTATCATAGTTTCTATATATTTTATATATGGTATGTATGTGTATATATAGCAATATAAACTATTGGAACTATTTTTATTATCTTACTGTAAATTTACTTTTGAGCTTAATGGTTTCAGTTGATCAGTCAAATGATATATTGAATTCCCTTGACAATGCAGAGACCAGCCGCTTTCATCTGAAGACAATTTTTATTGCGGGAATGGGTTTCTTTTCTGATGCTTATGATCTTTTCATTCTCGGAACTGCAATACCTATTCTTCTCGTGGCGTTTGGCATTACCAGCTCGCACAACATATTTGGCTCTGCAAACATAACTTTACTTGGAGCACAACTCCCATCAGTTTCCGTGGAAGTCGGAATAATAGGATCTTCCGCGCTTTTTGGTGCATTTGTAGGAGCCATGGTTCTTGGAAATATCTCCGACAGGATTGGCAGAAAATCTGTCTATGGGATAGAAATGATGATAATAATTGCGTTTGCCATCATATCTGCATTCTCGGTGAACGTTTACATGCTTATAATATCAAGATTCTTCCTTGGAGTCGGGATAGGCGGGGATTACCCCCTAAGCTCAACATTAATGAGTGAAAATTCCAACAAGAAGCACAGGGGAAGAATGGTATCCATGGTTTTTGCCATGCAGGGATTCGGCCTTCTTACAGGTGCCCTGATAGGTATCGTTGCTGTCGCTTTCCTTCCGCTTGACTCGGCATGGAGATTCATGCTCGGCTTTGGCGCTGTGCCTGCAATGACTGTTGTTTATCTCAGAAGAATGATAAAGGAAACTCCGAGATATGCACTCCACGTAAAAGGAGATGCAAAGGCAGCTGCAGATGTTGTCAACTCAGTTACAGGCTCAAAGCTTAATGGAATCGAAATTTCAAAAAGGGCCAAGACTGATTTTGGAAAGCTCCTTAGAAAGTACTGGCTCGTAATACTTGGAACTGCAGGTTCATGGTTCCTTTTCGATATGGCATTCTACGGAACATCCGTGAATAACGGCTATGTTCTTTCAATGATCGGGTACGGGCAGGTTGTTGGAAACCTGAAAGCAACTATTTTCAATATAGCTATTGGAAATGCCATGCTTGCATCAATCTTTGCGGTTCCTGGATACTGGATTGCTGTAGGAATAATAGACAAGGTCGGAAGGAAGAAGCTTCAGTGGATAGGATTTTCAGTGATGTCCATTGTGTACCTGATAATGGCACTTGAATACACAACGCTGCTTCATTCCCTGGGACTGTTTGTAGCACTTTACGGAATATCATTCCTGTTTGCCAACATAGGGCCGAACACCACAACTTTCATCCTGCCTACAGAACTTTTCCCGACACAGATCAGGACAACCGGACACGGTATTGCTGCAGGAACTGCTAAAGCCGGTGCCGGAATCTTCACTTTCCTGTTTCCGGTGTTTATGGCAATGTTCCAGTTGACAGGCGTCCTTCTGATTCTTTTCGTGATAGCGGGAATAGCTGTTCTGCTTACCCTGTTCACAATAACGGAAACAAAGAACAGGTCCCTGGAAGACACATCGAATCAGAACGGCATAGAGGACAGTTTCAAAGAAATAAAGACAACTGTTCAAACCAGCAAAAACTAATTCTTTTTTTATTTATATCAAATCAAAATCTTTTAGGAACGGATTTTCTCTTTTTTCTTGCTCCAGTGTTGTTATCTCCCCATGTCCCGGATGAAGAGTATAATTTTCACTAAAGGAAATCAATCTGGAAAGGCTCGTCACCATGTCTTCCCTTGAGCCGCCAAAATCCATTCTTCCTATTGATCCAGCAAAAATGAAGTCTCCTGTAAGTATGTTTTCTCCGACGATGAAGCTTGAACTCCCTTCAGTATGCCCCGGCGTTTCAATAACCTTGATCTTAGAGTTCCCCACCTGAAATTCATCGCCTTCCGAAAAGAATCCATCAGGTTCCGGTGGATCTGATGCTTCAATACCCAGGAAGCTTCTGGCTGTTTCCTTCATTTTTCCAAGAATTTCCAGATCCTTCCTGTTGATGTGGAACGGAATTCCATAACGGGATTTGAGTTCCCCGACCGCCATGACATGGTCGAAATGGCAGTGAGTTGCGAGTATAAGTTTCGGCTTAAGGCTGTTCTGTTCTATGAAGCCGATTATTAGATCAGCATCTCCGCCTGGATCTACAATAATGCATTCACCTTCATCGTGTATGATGTAACAGTTTGTAAGCAGCGGCCCGACTACAATATTCTCAATATTCATTACTTTTAAGAGATTGAAAATGAGTTAAAAATATGTTATTGTTAGGAAAGGGTGAATTCAACCCTTTTATTGTGCTTGCCCTTGCTCTGTATTTTCAGCAGGGATATTTTCCCTACCTGGCTGGTGCTTGAAACGTGCGTTCCACCGTCAGACTGGGCATCCAGCGTCTCAATAACAATAAGGCGCACTGTATCGAGGCTGTTGATCAGGTCACGGCCCGGTCCCGTTCTGGCAACATTTTCCATGCTCAGGGCTTCTTCCCTTGTTACGTCCTTTGCATAGACTTTCAGGTCGGAAGAGATTGCTTCATTGGCTTCCTCTATGATCTTCTCCACGAGTTCCCGGCTGAAGTCCTGCATATCGAAGTCCACACGTGCCTTGTCCTGATAAAGCTGGCCGCCTGTAAGCATACCCTGATCATTATAGTTTTTCGTGACGATCGCGTCGAGTATGTGAACAGCAGTATGGTATCTCATGTGAGCGTATCTCCTGTCCCAGTCTATAGTTCCTTTAACCTTGTCTCCCGGTGAAGCGGTGATTTCCCCCTCGATTACGTGAACTACATCGCCGTTGTCCTTCTTTACATCGATCACGCTGTAGTCCCTGCCGTTGACAGAAAGCTCCCCTGTATCATTGGGCTGCCCTCCCCCGGTAGGGTAGAATGCTGTCCTGTCCAGTAGTACCTCATTTCCGTTCACAGAGACTATTTCAGCTGAAAACTCCTTCATGTCCATATTCTGGAAGTATAGTTTCTCTGTCACAATACGACGTAACCTTATCTGTATAAAAAGATTTTTCACGTACTGCTGAAAAATGATACTCCCGATAAGGTGAAAATTACAATTGTCAGTCCCGTTGTTTCCGGGTTAAGCGAATGTTCCGTGGAGTGCGTAAAATAATAATAATTATCGATTGACCCATCAAATATGATTAATAAGATTTAAATAACCGTTGAAAATTACTAACGCATGGCATTAATCAGAGATGAAGATAAGAAGTACCTTATTGAAGAATTCAAGAAGAATCTGAAGGACGAGGTCGATCTTGTTGTCTTCACATCAAATGATTCAAACTGCAAGTACTGCAAGGAAACCGTTGAACTGGCAACTGAAGTTTCAGAGCTTTCCGACAAGATCAATTTAGAGTCCTACGTTTTCGAGGACAGCGAAGATGTCGCAAAGGAATTCGGAGTCTCAAAATACCCTGCAACCGTAGTCACAAAGCACGGTGTGAAGGACGGAAGGATTATTTATTACGGAATACCCTCAGGATATGAATTCGGTTCACTCATGGAAGACCTGAAGAATGTTTCAAAGGGAGAGGCCGACGTTTCCTCAAAGGCAATAGAGATCCTTTCAAAGATAGACAAGCCGATCAAGATCCAGGTTTACGTTACACCGACCTGCCCGTACTGCCCCAAGGCAGTCGGAACAGCACACAAGTTCGCCCTCCTTAACGAGAACATCACTGGAGAGATGATCGAGTCCCTCGAATTCGGCGAAGAGGCTGAACAGGCCGGCGTTTCCAGTGTCCCGCACATCGTTATCAACGATCATGTACAGTTCGTGGGCGCATACCCGGACGACCAGTTTGCAGAATACGTTAAAGAAGCGTACGAGCACGCATAATTCTATTACGGGGGTTCACCCTCAACCTTATAATTTTTTTTAAAAAACTAAGATCAGTTTTTCCATGCTTCTGAAGTTTTTATGAGATGTAAAACCGGAATTCAATTGGCCATTATTTTAACAGTTATTCAGCCGGTGGTGCTGGAAATTCCTCCGGTAAGGCCGAAGTATGTGAGTTCTATCGGCACATTATTCCAAGTGAGTGCCTTTGTTCCCGCGCCGTCATATGTGATGTTTATTACGGCTCCCGAAAATATCTGCCCGGTACTGTTGTAGCCATAAGGGTTGGTGACACTTGCAGTATATCCCCCGTAGGAATAAAGTATGATCCTGTTTCCACTTGAACCTGACAGCGAGAGGACAGCCGCAGGGGCTGAACCTATTGATATTTTCACATTGGCAGTGTGATCAAGGACCGTCGGTGAAGAGAGATTCAGCTCAAGTGCCACATATGAAGCTGATGCGTTCCTGCCGGTCGCAATTTCATTCATTGTTCCTTTCAGTGAACCGGGTTCAGGCGTTAGTGATCCATAGACTACAAAAGAATAGGAGACAACGATCAGGATGATCATCAGTATTGCAGCAATGGAGAATACAGCCCTGTTTCTCCTGATGGTCCTCCTGAACCTTGGCCTGCCCGTCAACCCGAAATCACAGGTTGGGGAGTTGATTCCAATATTAAAGGATTTTTTTTCCAGCTATATTCATTTCTATTTCAGCATCCTGATTGATTAATATTGAAGAGGTAAAAAAATATGAAAAAATAATGGGACTATTTCTTCCTGATAAGGTCCCATGGGAACTTGCCTGTCACAAGGAATGATCCCATTGTTCCTATGATCACCATTATCAGCACTCCTATTCCAAGCCCCTCGAGTATATTGCCGGTTCCACCACTGGAAACAGCCAATTTATTCTTCTGGGATGAGAAATGTACATAGAGTGTGATGTTGCTCCCGTCCACCGTAACATTGGCGGATTGCGGCGAAACAGAATATCCGGCGGGCCCGGAAACATTGTATGAATAATTTCCTGCCGTCATGCTCATTGCAAGAGTTGTGCCGTTGGTGCTGTAATTCTGCCCCATAAAGGTGAAGTTCCAGTAATCACCTGACGGAAGGCCTGTTTCAAACACTGTAAGAGTGTATGTATCCGGAATGAATTTCACCGATACCGTCTGCTGGTTTCCGTTCACGGTGACCGTGCCAGAGACGGATGCAAGATGGTATCCGTCAACAGATGCGATTGAATAGCTGTATGTGCCATTAGTTTCGCTGAATGCAATTGATCCCGTTGTTGACGTCGTAGTGCTCCCGTTTAGTGTGACCGCCCATGAAATGCCGGCTGGCAGCCCGGTTTCGGCAAATGTCATCTTGTACTGCGCTGGAGGAGGTGCAGCTATCGGGGTGAATTTTATATTGACTGTGTTGCTGGCACCATTCTGATAAACGGAACCTGAAGAGACTGACAGTGTGTATCCCGGAACAGCGCTGATCGAATATTCCACATTCATGTACTGGCCGTTGCTCTCACTGAATACTATGCTCATGCCAGTGGACGATTTCTGAGAGCCTCCCAGTAAGGCAGACCATGCTGTTCCCGCAGCAAGGCCGGTTTCTATAAAGGTAACGGTCGGATTATTCCACATTGAGGTCAGGGGGTAGAGGTCCTGTACGGTTCCGCCCAGAATCATCGGTGTGTTTCCAATTCCATTCGTACCGGTACCGGTGTAGTTGCTCCAGTAGTTTCCCCCAGTTGGTAGAGGGTCATTCATGAACAGTGGCCCGGAGGCATTGCAGAAGTAGTTGTTAGTGGTAGAGTCTGTTGTGCTATTCAGGAAGTTGTTGTGGTAGAACGTAATCGCTGAGTAGTTCTCAATGTCGAGGAAGTAAAGCTGGGGACTGTTGATCTGTGAGTCTGAGAACGTGTTTGCAAACACCGAGGTGCTATAGTCATAATTCGAATAAAAAGAGCGGTTCGCATTATTTATGGTGTTGCTGTAGTAAGAGGTGTTTTCGTTGTCATGAGAATAAATTCCGTAGTCTGCATTGTTTACTGTGTTGCCGAAGATACTGGTTAATGCGTTCTTGTATACGTAAATGCCATATTTCCCACCGTTTACTGTGTTGGAATAGGCCAGTGCCGGAGAAGAATCGTTCAATATGATGCCATAGCCTGATGAGCCAGGATTGACTACCGTGTTATGAGATACAATGTTGTTGCCTCCTTCAAGAAGTTCATTATCGATGCCACAGCTCATCGGACCAAAACCAGGCAGGTTTTCCACAAGATTGTTCGAGACATTGGTGTTCGGGTCCCATGTATAAACATAGATGCCGGTTCCAGTCACGTTTATTACTGTGTTAGAGGTCACTGCTGAATTGGCGTTAACATAATCATATATCCCTTCTGTACTGTTTACGATGTAGTTGTCCTGTATCCTGGCGTTGTATCCGTTTTCGCCATCTATGTAAATGGGGTAATGATTGTTCCTGATCGTGTTGCCTGCTACAGATATGTTTGATGTGCTGTAAAATGAAGAAATATAGATTCCGTATTCACCCCAGTCGGAACTTGGAGACTGCACTATGTTGTTGCTGAAATTGATGTTGTAGGAGTAGTATGTTTCCACGTATAATGCGCCTTCGATGGCTGGACCAACGAAAGTATTCCCTGAGATTGTTGCGCCGTGAACATCATAACTATTGTAGTAGTAAACTGAAACGCCATATGAAGTGTTGAAAAATGAACTGGCCACATTAAATTGAGGGGTACTGGAATAAAAATACAATCCGCTGCCGTAAGGCGCGTATATATAGTCATTTGCAAGATTAAGCCAGCCTGTCAAGTAATAAGCGTAAACAGCAACAGCATCTGAACTGACCCCCATGATAATTTGATCATTGACCAGATTGACCGTTTCGCCATACTCCAGGTAAATTCCATACTCCGAGGACGTGGACGAAAAGGCAGAATTCGTTAAGGTCGCGTAGCTGCATGCCTCAATTTTTGAATAAGAAGTAAAGTTGCTGAAGTTGCCATACTGAACGGTTACGTTTCCTATGTATTCAAGGTTGAGAGGATACCCACTGAATGTGACTGTGTCATTGTATGAACTGTAGGCCGAAGCGTACTCTACGTCAAGGCCAGTGGACGAATTTCCTATGTAGTTGTTCATCGTCACAATAGACTGCCCGTAATTCCTCCATCTTCAGAATAAAATGCATATGCGGAGGTGGAGGTGGAATTTACAATGTTCCCCCATGCATCAAATTGACCCACATAATGGCAATTAATAAAGCTGTAATGACTGCCGATGGCCCCGGAGAACGTGTTGAATGATACATTAATTGCGGAATCATACTCGGCGTCTACCCCGTAAGAGGACGTTGCGGTTGAGCCGAACAGAAAGTTGCTGTTCTCAATGATGATGTTTCCTGAATAATAAACCAGTACCATGGTAATGTCTTCTGTGTTTGTATTGTTGACTGTAATATTGTTTACTACTGAATTGTAAACCCAGTTAAGCTGGACTCCGGTGTATGAGTTTATAATATTGAGATTCTCGATTGTGATGCCCGATACAT
>OFHI01000210.1_pt1 | contig 10514 bp, 11 predicted proteins | sample 1522021 | NCBI WGS metagenome assembly OFHI01 (sample SAMEA2464839, study PRJEB22497) | soil metagenome | biome: Grassland; feature: Farmland; material: Clay | place: Australia | collected 2013-02-01 | depth 1.4 m | reverse complement strand
ATGTCACGAATAACTTCAAACTCTTAATGAATGAATAGCTTATTTCAACCATCATGGATTGGGTTTCGAGTCAGCTTAATCTTCATTCGCAGGTCGTTACCCATCATGCTGTTTCCATGTATTTTACATATCAGTAAGAGATATTAATTGGAAGAAGTTTGAAACTTATTTGCCGCCTCTGTGAGGGAGAAGGCAGGATAATTTCCCGGACCGGCCACACTGAAATATGCCCTGAATGCATGGGATTAGGTTACCGTGAGGTTAACGAGGATGACAGAAGCCTTGCATTCTTCAAAGAGAGAAAGGTGCTGATGAATGCAGTTTACATTTTAATGATAGTAATGGCAATCTTCTACGTATCATATCTCATTGCTGTTCATTTCTACAGCCTGTCGTTCTCCACAGGGCTGATAATACTTCTGGCAGGGCATCTGGCAGGAGTTGGAGGATTCTTTGTCTATATACTTTCAGGCATATTGAGAGGGAAGGAAGACTTCTGAGAATCCTGTTTGGTAAGCAAGGAACATTACTCTTTAAGATAATCAACGAAGCGTTCGGAGATGCCCGTGTATGCGCAATACCATCCGAGAATTCCGGGGTTGAATGCTCCTACCGTCTTTTCCATAGTCTTGGCTTTAACCTCATCAGGAAGAATCTTCCAGTAGGGAAAAAGTGCTTCTTCCTCAAGGTCGTTGTGTTCTCTCAGCAGTTTAACATAAAGGTCGAGCCTTTCCCTGAAACGCTCTTCTTTGCCTTCTGATTTCCACTTTTCAAGGTTTTCCCCGAGAGTCTGAATTAGTTTATGGTCTGCACCTATTCTTTTTACATCTGATACCAGTTCGTTGTTCTCGGAGAACTGCTCCCGGAGTGTGGGGAAGAATATTTCGTCTTCAATGTTTGCATGCCACTTTAGAACGAAGCGGTTCATTTCACCAAATGAGGAATTGTCAGAGCCAATAAGTTCCGATTTAATCCTGATTACTGCATGCTCAAACATTAGAAGCTCTGCAAGATCCATGCACCACTAGCACGAAGAAACTAATATTATTTTTGAAGTATTTTCAAGGGGAAAAGGGGTTATGCTCGGCCGTATCAGCGACCCCTACAAGGTAATTCCTGTTTATGCCAGTTGCCCCATCCATTATGATTACCTTGTCCCCATGGCTCAGCTGGATTTCGAGATACGTATCGTACTCAGGCTTTATAGAGTCCCTGATCAGGACCTTCATCATATTCCGATCGGGAAGGTTGGACGCGAGGGAGGAAAAACTTTTCAGCATATATTCGTAGGAAAACCTGTCATCACGATATATGGTGGCAATTATCTCAGTAGTGCCACCGAATGACTGGTTGAATATTGAAGCACATATTTCGAACATCTCCCTCTTTGAGGTCCTTGGATCGATCACGCAGCTTACATCAACATGATTCTCCCTGATCTCCGAAATGTTCAGGACATAGTCTTTGCCTCTGTCTTCCAGCAAGGCGAAGAGTTCCTTTTCAAGACCGTCGGTACTGACTCCGGACGGCCGGATCAGCCTCTGCCCGTTTATAAGATCGTATATCTTCAGGTCCTCCATGTTCCGGGGCGTTCTGTTATACATGTCTCCATTACTCTCTGGATCGCTTATCTGTATCATATCTTCTTGGATTGATTTAAGGCTTTTTTGCGTGTTCTGTATCGATTGCCATGGTAGCATGATCGCATTGTTCCAAAAATAGTTTATTTCATGATCCGAATATTTTTGGCATCAATGGATCAAAACTTGCTTAAAGGAGCTTTTCCGGAGGTTTCTATTGAACCTGAAGTGACGCTGGACGACGAATTTATAAGATTCGGCAGGCCTTTCATCGGACAAGAGGAAATAGATGCCGTTGCTGAAACCCTGAGATCAGGCTGGATCGGGATGGGCCAGAAAACAAAGACATTTGAAAACAACTTTTCCAGATATGTGAACTCAAGGAACTCCGTAGCTGTAAATTCATGCACTGCAGGGCTTCACCTCGCCCTGATCGCCTCCGGAATAAAACCGGGAGATGAAGTAATAACAACTCCTCTGACCTTTGCATCCACTGTCACGTCAATTATTGAGGCAGGTGGCAAGCCCGTTCTGGCGGACATAAATCCGGAGACACTCAACATTGATCCGGAAAGGATTGCTGAAGTAATCACACCAAGAACAAAGGCAATCCTTCCAGTGCATTTTGGGGGCCTCCCATGTGACATGGAAAAGATCTTTGAACTAGCCGACCGTTTTGATCTGAAGGTTATAGAAGATGCAGCTCACGCCATCGGAGCAAGGTATCATGGAAAGATGATTGGCGGTCTTGACAACACGATAGCAAGCTTCAGTTTTTATCCCAATAAAAATATGACCACGATAGAAGGCGGCATGGTTACAACTGGTATAGATGAGATCGCTGAAAAGATCAGAATACTGAGGCTTCACGGATTATCGTCGGATGCCTGGAAACGCTACAACAGCGGTCATCTTGTACAGAGCCACCTTGTGGATCTTGGTTATAAGTACAATTTTACTGATGTTCAGGCGGCAATAGGCATACCTCAACTCAGGAGAGTTGAAAGAAACCTGTACATACGGGAAATATACGCAAGGTTGTATGATGAGGCTTTTGAAAATCTTGACGGCGTGACTTTACAGTACAGGCCCGAGAGAGGATACCAGGATCGGCATGCACTTCACCTTTACACAATTACCATTGATGAGAAGAAATTCAGGGCAAGCCGGGACCAGATAGTGGATGCGCTTATAAAAAGGAGAATTGGTGCAAGCATACACTATCCCCCTATGACGGCACATCCCTATTTCCAAGAATCAGGAACGTTTGAGGGGTCAAGAATACCTGTTGCTGAAAGGACTGGAAGGAACATATTCTCAATTCCGATATATCCGGATATGGGCGAGGAAAATGTCCAGAGAGTGATATTTACCGTTTCGGAAACACTGAAGGAATTCAGGCGATGAAAAATACAGCACATCAGTTGTAATTCAATATATATTATCGATTTACAAAAAAGATTTGTATTATAATTATACTTGTTGAATCATGCCTGACAAAACGATAATATCGGGAAATCTCCCGCTGATTGAATCTAAAGTCAATGTGGCGTGGAAATGGAAAGATGAAAGCAAAGGCCTCATAGAGTGGACCTTTTCCAGTAATGATTCCGCAATCCGTTCTGTTGTGCTTTTTAGATCAGGATATTATTTTGCAGGTGCTTTCTGGCCTGTTTATGTTGATAACGGGATGACGTCGTTGCTTTCCTCACTTGCCCCGCTCAAGGATGAAGGCATTGACAAGAATTCTCCACCAGTAGCACCTGTGAGATTTGGTGACGGGCATCACCAGATCATGTTCATATTCACCCTTTCGCCTGGACAGTCCTGGTCTATGCTCGAAGGGGGATTCATCAACAACCAGGGCCCTACTGGCGTGAAACTTTTTGAAGTGATTCCAGTTTCCGGCACCCCCGCGGAATTCTGCATAGGGTATGACAAAAAGCAGGTTTCGGACTGGGATAACCAGACTCATTCCCCCATGAAAGGGTATCAGCCTAATCCAAAAACATTCAGTACAATTATGTTTGATCTGGCAGGGGGCGCACAGGATGTCAGGCTTTTCCCGGGAGACAGTGTGAAGACCGGCAAATGCTGAAAAGTGTATTGTATTTCTACCTTTTCAATAATTTTTCCTGTTTCCTGCAGTTCAGTACCCGATCCTTTGTTACCCAGCCTCTCCTGGCTACTGCAACAGAAAAATTGAGGAACTTGAGATGCTCAGTGCTGTGGGCATCACTTCCAAGAGAGAAATTCACTTTGTACTCCATTGCCTTCTTTACAAGATCGTATGGGAGGTCTGACCTTTCGGGAAACCCGTTTATTTCTATCGCAACATTGTTGTTTTCACAGGCCTCAAATACCCTCGGGAAATCAATACGGTAAGGCTCCCTTGTGCCTATCAGCCTCCCGGTTGGATGTGCTATTGTGCTTATATGGCCGCTTTCTATCGCCTTGACAAACCTGTTCGTGTTAATCTTTATGTCCTCGCTTATGTTCTGATGCAACCCGCCAATAACAAAATCCATCTCCTTGAGGATTCCTTCCGGAAGATCAAGGGATCCATCTTTCAGTATTTCCAGTTCCACCCCCTTCAGGATGCTGATTTGTTTGTATTTTTCCATTAGCCTGTCTATATTGCTGAACTGTTTCCTGAACCTTTTTTCATCGAGGCCGTTAGCGATTTTCAGGCTCACGCTGTGGTCGGTTATTGCTATGAATTCATGCCCGAAATCTGCTGCAGCTGAGACCATTTCCTCCAGCGACGATCTTCCGTCACTCTCACTGGTGTGAGTGTGAAAATCTCCAAGTACATCTTCTGCCCTGATCAGGTCCGGAAGTTTTCCCTCTGATGCTGCCTCTATTTCACCCATGTTTTCCCTGAGCTCGGGAGGTATCCATTCAAGCCCAAGCGCCCTGTAAACTTCCTCTTCAGTCCCACCGGCAACTATCGAATCATCCCTGAAAAGTCCGTATTCGTTAAGTTTCATTCCCCTGCTTATTGCAATATCCCTGGTCCGGATGTTGTGTTCCTTGCTGCCGGTAAAATACTGCAATGCGGCTCCGTATGATTCCAGCGGAACAATCCTCAGGTCACAGTTTATGCCGATATCAAGCAGCACAGACACCTTTGTTTCCCCTCTCACCACGGTTGAATGGACCTCATCCAGGGACAGGAAATAATCAACACACTCTGCAGGATTATCACACACTGCAAGAATGTCGAGATCTCCGATTGTATCACGCATTCTCCTTACTGACCCAGCTATATCAGCCCTGGAGAAATGACCGCTCTTCAGGAGTTTATCCAGTATTGCAGTGAACTGGCCGTAGTAATACCCCAGAACGAGTCTGCTGGATCCCGTTCTCAGGTATATCTCAATGTTTTTTCTGATGGATTCCTGGGATTTTTCGCCGAATCCGGAAAGGGTGGATATCCTGTCCTCTTCAACAGCTTCTTTCAGATCTTCAATATTTTTTATTCCCAGTTCCCTGTAAAGCACTGCTATTCTTTTCGGGCCAAGCCCCTGTATCTTTCTTAATATCGTGAAATCAACCGGGTACTTTTTCTTCATTTCTTCATACTTGCTGATTTTTCCTTCCTCGATGTATTGTATTATCTTCAACTCTATTGATTTGCCAACCCCGTCTATTTCCTTTAATTCCCCTCTCCTGTATATCTCCTTGACGTCTTCAGAAAGAGTGCCGATGCTCAGGGCCACCCTCCTGTATGCAATTGATTCCCATCTGTTACCCTCGATCTCCTCGATGTCTCCCATTTCCTCGAAGATTAAGGCTAACTCACGGTTAATCATGATTGATACATTCACTATCTGCTTTATAAATGCGACATATGATTGATGCCTGTCGGATTAACAAGCCGGGACAACTACATAATAACCGGCTCAAAACACTTTTATTGAATGATTTGGATTGGCGATTGGTGGCATTCAGTTTTCTATTGTTGTGCGCGTCTTTCAACTAAAGAAGGCTGTTAATGCCACATTTCCTTCATTGAATCAGATTTTGTGCTTACCTGGAAAATATTTTTGAACGCCATCTGCGATTCAAATTATGTTCCGTTAATTTTTTAGCTGCCTGTATGTTACACGAGGTGAATGGTACAAAGAGCAATTCCCGCAACAGTTATGAGAGGTGGCACTAGCAGAGGCGTTTTTATCATGGACGGAGAGATTCCGGAATCCAGGCGTGATGAATACCTGATAAAAATCATCGGAAGTCCTGATCCTATACAGGTGGATGGCCTTGGCGGCGGCGTCTCATCAACAAGCAAAGTTATACTGATCAGTAAAAATGATGATACTGGAGCAATAGATTACCTGTTCGGGCAGGTCAACGTTGATGAGGCAAAGGTAGACTACGGATCGAACTGCGGCAATCTCACTGCTGCGATTGGGCCTTATGCTGTCGATAATGGCCTTTTTACTGCACCGGTAACTGATCACTCCGTACCTGTTGAAATAAAGCTCTATAATATCAACACGAAGAAGCAGATAATAAGCACATTCGATGTGCTGAACGGAAAAACAAATTATTCAGGCAATAACAGGGTACAAGGTGTTCCTTCAACAGGAGCAAAGGTGTATTACAGAATAATGGATCCTGCCGGATCGGTAACCGGGATACCAATAATTGAGCCGGAGCTGTACATAGAAATAGACGGCAAAAGAGTGCAGGTTACTGTTCTAGATGCAACATCACTTTACGCATTTATCGAGGCATCCGCCTTGGGCCTCAATGGAGATGAACTGCCCCCTGATGTTAACTCCAGGAAAGAGATACTGGAAAAGGCGGACAGAGTAAGACGGCAAATCATTCATGCCCTTGGAAGCAGGGTTCCTCAAACAAAAGAATTTGAAGATTCGCAGATGTCCCTCCGCCTCATACTTGTATCAAAAATGCAGGGATACAAGAACTGGCTTGGTTCGTTTACTGAGGAAAGCGAAGGGGACATAATGGCAAGGGCCTTCTCTCTTGGAAAGTTGCATCACGCTATACCATTTACGGGTGCTTTATGCCTTGCTGCAGCCGCAAAACTTCCAGGGAGTGTCGTATCCAAAGTTTCCAGAGACATCAACGAGGATCTTATCCGGATTGCTCACCCAAAAGGCATAGCAACTGCTTCTGCTGCTGTCAGGTCTGGAGACGGAGAATTCAGTGTGGAATATGTAGGTGGTTTCAGAACTGCCAGGCCAATCATGAAAGGTGAACTGTACATAGAGGAATAGTACCAGATTGTGATTGTCCAATCTTCAAATTATTCTGCGGTGTCCACTTCTACACAGGTAAAAAGCGGTGATTTTACACCCAATAATAACATCAGGACTATCCCTATTCCTTTGTTTCAATCATCAGGTAGACTGGAATGATCAATGAAACTATGAGTGGTATGAAGGTCCCTGCAGCGTAGATCAGCATATTTTCCTCCATTGAGTTCCATACTGCAGGCAGCGTAAAGGACAGAGGAAGCATAGTAAGGACCATCCAGGCTGAAAGAAGTTTCCTGATGTTTTTCCCGTTTCCCCTCTCCTTGACATACGTGAGAAAGAAGAGCATATCAAGTCCAAAGTATTCCACCAGGGTTGCAGGAAGAATGCCTGTCAGGTAATTGTACAATACTGTAATATGCGCGCTTTGTGCGTTAAGATAGAAAAGTCTCTGAAAGGTAAAAAAGATGAGAACAGCAAACAAAGCTAAAAAAGCGGCAAAGTAAATTCTCAGTTGTTTTGTGGACCTCACCATCTCGATATTCAAATAATCACCAGCGAAGTATTGCAACTATATTTATACATGTGCAATATAAATAATGTTGCAAATAAATCAGAAGAAATTGATAGAACTGTGCCAGAGATCGTTCCTGCCTTTTTCACACCTGCTTCACTTAAGCCAGTATTCATCATATGGTTCCCTTTTACTGGGCTCTTCCCTTTGCACTTCTTTATAGGTAATCGCGAAAATACCTGTTAACAGTGCAAGTATTATCCCGGCTCCAAATCCGCCCGTTGTGCTGGGAGTTGCGAAAATTGCTGCAATTATTATAACCGCACCAGCTATCACCCTGTTTCTTCTTCTATCAGACATAGCCAACTTTGAAGACATTACCATTATAGCAAGACCGGCAATGGTTCCAACGGCAAAGACGGAAATCATGGCATTCCGGAATCCCATAACTTGAAACCCGGGACTTGGTGCTGAAATTGCGAAAACAAAGGTGAAGAGAACCGATAGAATAACAGAAGCTGCAATGAAGAAGCCTCCGGAAATCAAGCCCAGTAATCTGATCACATCCTTTTGCATCTACAATCACCCATTTGTTCAATGGAGTAAAGACATATGGCCTCCTCCATTCTTTCGAGGAGGCTTCCTGCTTCCACGGTTGCCAGTGGAACCTCAACAGGTATGAATACCCCGGCCTGAGTGGACTTTGCCTTTCATACCGAGCCATTCGACTTTACGGGTTGAAGGCGTGGAGTGATATGCTATCCAACCTGTCAATTTTACCTGCCAGCTGATTGATTATTATCCAGTTGTCTTACAAAAAAGTTCGCTTTCATCCACTCATTTCCTCCACGAGAATTGTTGTACATCCAGTAACAGCATAGACTATTATTTGTTCTCCAATAATTTTTTATGAAATTACTTCAGCCATTCATTTATTTTTGAAATTACATCCGAAAAATCAGGCATGGAATCCAGGATCATACCTCTAAGCTCTCTTCTAAAATTCTTTTCTCTTGACAATATTTCATTAAAGAAGTTATCCTTCAAGAATTTCATTCCGTAATATTTCAATTTTTCATTTATCATCTGCTCATTGAACCGGATTTCCTTTTTTGTTATCAGGAAATGCAAATCGTAAATATCTCTGGCCTTATTCCTTGTCAAAATAGCTCTAACTTTCTCAGCAGAGACTTCTTCCAGACTCATGCCTTGAATCATTTTTACTGGCATTTGATATGCCGGGTAATCGATTTTCAATGCAATACTTTTGGCCAATACACTCTCCCGGGAGCTTATTTCAACATACACCACACACCTATCCCTGTTACTTGTATTGAGGGGACCATTTGCCATTATCCTGAATGAAAGGCCTTTTCCGTTACCATTCATGATCTTAAGTTCATTTTCAAGCCCAAAAAATGTCAGGTTGCGAGATACAACCGCAGGCACTTCTTTCCTTATTTTTCCAGATGAAGTGAAGTCAAGATCTTCGGAAAATCTACGAAGGCCGTGAAAGAACCACAAGTATGTACCTCCTTTGAAGACCAGCGGAAAATCAGATAATATTCCAAGAATCAATGATTGGACATAATGCTTCTCCTGCTGCCAGGGCCTCAACCCATTCAACTTTGCAAGTTCCTTTATTTCGTCTGCATCAATAATGATACCATCTCCTTAAGTTTCTTACTTCCCTTTCCTTCAAATCTATTAAGGGATTTCCAAATATCAGAATAATCCAGTTCTCTGGAAAATTCAAATAATTCCTCTATAGAATAGAGATTAAGATAATATCCGTCTATAAGCGATTTCTCGGGGCTTGCAACAAATGCGTAGCTGCCCCCAATACTTTCTCTCTTGAATCCAAAGAACAAATCCCCCGGAATTTTATGATATTCAAGACCGATATCTTCAAACCTCATTGAATTTATGGTGGTAACAGATTGAACATTTCTAGGTACCTGGGTAATAATATTATGAAACAAAAGAGCAGAATCAAGCGAAATATAAGAAGGTTCAATAAGTTGAGAGGCGATTACGAAATCATTGTCTACAAACGTTATTTTCCCGCGCAATACACGTTTTGCAAGTCCCTTATCCACCAAACGTGATAAATAAACAGCAGCAATTTCTTTGCTGGTTCCTGTCAGATTGGATAATTGTTGGGCATCGTAAACCGCTCTTCCGGATTTCAAGGCCAAATCTCTAATTTCATAGATTCCTGTCATGTAACTTATCATCACCTGTTTCTAACAAATTTGTTAAATTAGAATGACAATAGCATTAAAATATTTATGCCCAGTTGCGGATATATAAAAGATGATTTGAACCACTCGGGCAGGATATTCATTTGCGATAGCTGCGGAAATAGATTGGACCCCCTGAAACGGCCACATATACGTATTGAATTCCATATCCGGTATAGCATCAATAATTGGCACGCAATTCGAAACGCCTGATCAGGCTTTTTTCAGGGAATTCAGCCTGTCCTCGGGTACAGCATAGAGTGTAAATTTATCTGATGGGCAGCCACTTCAAAACACCTTAAACCAAAAGAATAAACAACACATCAATATTGTATAGTAAGAATATCGTTATTACAATTATGAAATCATGTTTTTCTAGTTACTAATAGAATTACTACCTTTTTTTGCCAAATTTGATTGCTGCTTTTTCTGATATCATGTCCTGCATTAGTATTTATGCCTCTTTTTTGAATAAACAACAGTAATTGAATATCAGTAACTGTACATGTATATTAGGGAATTAATCTATAATTAGTCGATATAGTAGGTATGTCAAAAATATTGTCTATTATCATATGGCATTCAGAGTTGGATCAGTCTGCATAAGAATGTTCTCGAGACCATTTCCAATTGCCATCTACAGATGATTCCACATCACTTAGAAGAATCTGGAGCTAAAAATTCAATGGGATGCTTGAATATTTGCATACCTTTCATTGTAATTCCTGTATGCTATCGTGAGCGCGCCGGCAATAATAGCGAGCAGGAATCCCAAAACTTCCCCACCAGCTGTCGGGTAACTTCCTGCGAATGCCAGGATGATAATGAGGATCCCGGATTTTACCCTGGTTCTCCTTAGAGAAGATCCTGCGTATCTGGCTGCAACGTAGATTATCACAATTCCAGATGCAGCTCCCCAGATGAAGTCGGCCACCATAGTCCATAATGG
>OFHI01000209.1_pt1 | contig 10555 bp, 7 predicted proteins | sample 1522021 | NCBI WGS metagenome assembly OFHI01 (sample SAMEA2464839, study PRJEB22497) | soil metagenome | biome: Grassland; feature: Farmland; material: Clay | place: Australia | collected 2013-02-01 | depth 1.4 m | reverse complement strand
CCTTCACCCTGTGCATTTCGTAAGGTACATGCGTTCCAACTTCACATCCTGTGAACATACATCTGGGTTTAATTCCCCCCTCACAAAGTTTGCCATCTGGAAGAACAAGAGTGGAAATGGGGCATATTAGCTGAGCATCATGTGCCGTATAGACACAAGGTGTAGCAACTGCATTGACATATTTGGCAATTGATCGAAAAGCAACACGAAAGTGGTGAATGTGTATTATGTCTGGCTCAAAGTTGTTGTGGAATTTTATAAGGGATGTATAAACCCCATTGTTAGGAAGTATGTCTCCAGTGATTCTGCTTAGAGTTTTGCCATTAACGAAAATATGAACTGTGCTTTCATCGGTTAGGGCTGGGTTGCCTGTGCTATTTATCTCCACCGTAAGTACTTCATGCCCTTCTGCTCTGAGTTTCCTATTGGTCTCCCTTATGTACATTTCGACACCTCCTGCAGGTGTGTTAATGCTGTTTATTCGCAATATTCTCGTTTTAATCACCGAACACGATAGTCAAATGTCAATATAGCTTCCCTCCTCAATTCAGTCCGTAAGTTTGGAAAACCGCCTCATAGAATTTTGTCAGTTGCCTACAAAAGTTCTCATAGTCAAAAGCTTTAGCCCTGTCAAGACCTTTGTGCACCAATTTATCAGCAACGTCTATGGCTCGAATTATGGACTCTGAACAGATTACAGGATCTGGATCACAGAGCAAGGCACTCCCGTTTGTAATTTCTCGAAAGACTTGGATGTCTGAAGCCACAACTGGAACCCCACTGGACATAGCTTCCAATACAGGCAATCCAAATCCTTCATAGCTTGAAGGCAGGAAGAAAATGTCGCATGCGTTGTAGACTTCATTCAATTTTTTCTCAGTTATATTGTGGAAGTTTATTGAATCACCAACAGGGGAGCCCACCCTAACTAATTTATAATCATCACCCAACCTATTGAGAGTTTCCTTTACAATATTCAGGTTTTTCCTTGGAACATCAGTGGATACAGACAATATCAATTTCTTTTCAATGGGAAGGCCAAGTTTCCTCCGCAATACTTGCTTGTCCGTTCCCAAAGGCTGGAATGTTTTGGAAATTGTATTCGGTACAACATATATTTCGCCTTCGAAACCCTGTTCTTCCATCGTCCTCTTAGTGAATTCCGAAACTGCTGCTGTCACTGGAAGCTTACTGTAAAATTTAATGTTATTTTTTGTGAGTCTGACAATCGATCTATTGGTCTGCTCCGGAAACAATATCGGCACCAGATCATGCACAGTCACCGTGGAATGCCCTATTCTAAAAGGTTTGACTTGTTGTGAAGTGTAATGGATTAAGTTATTGGATTCCCTTACCAGAATTCTCTTAAATTTCCTGAATGCAAAATCTTGAAATGTTGTGTTTAAAAACCAACCTGATGTCCCTGGGGGGTAAATTCCATACTCTTTTTCACCATCCAATTCTTTCTTCTTATTTTTTTTATCATAAATTAATGTACAGAGCTTGGCATCTCTCCCCATGCATTCAGCCATACTTCTGACATAGATGCCTACAGATGGACCATAAATTTTATCATTTACCATTGTGATTTTTTGGCTCAAGTAATGTGTTCTCCTAAGAATTATATGACTAATTGCTTTATAAAAAATAGTGGTTGTGATTTCCCAAAACCGGTGCGGTTAATCAAAACCATGGATGTTAGTTCTCCAGACTCTTGTAATATTCCCTTATGTTTTTAGCAAAAAGATCGAAAGTGAATATCTCGCTCCTTTTGAAACCTATCTCTTGGATTTTCTCCCTTTGGGCTATTGCATCTTTGACCCCTTGTTTGCAATTGGCAGGATCTGGTTGAACTAAGATGGCCGCGCCGGAGGTAACTTCATTCACCACAGGGATATCGGATGAAACGATAGGAAGCCCTACTGCCATGGCCTCGGCAAGTGGGTAGCCGAATCCCTCGTCCAGTGTTGGGAATAAAAGTACATCGCATATATTGTAGATTTCGTTTACCTCATTACCAGTGAGGTTGGAAAAATTGTATGCGCCTTCCATGGGTGGCCCAATTCGTACTAAAGAGTAATTCTCATCCAAAATTTCCATGGTGCCTTTTACTGTTCTGAGGTTCTTTCTGGGGTCATTAGTGCTTACTGATAATACAAGGAGTTTATCTGGAGGTAATTCCCACTTTGCTCTAAGTTTACTACGGTCAACAAGAGGTTTAAAATAGCTGGCCACCGGGGGGTATATGGTGGTAGGCGTGAATTCAAATCCATAGTTTATAATTTCCTGCTTCACATAATCAGAATCCGTCAGAATGTGCTGGAATTTCTTGTAGTCGTCAATATATTTCAACATGTAATCAAGTCCATTGTACCCGTATTTTCTTTTGTAACTGCTATGGATTCTGAACATATCATGTATAGTGATAACACTCCTTTCGATCGGAGTGAATGGTTTGACAACATGATCCACGTAATGATAGAATTTGTCTGGACTGTCCATTTTGGATATTTTTTTTCTTAGGTGTCTGAATGCAGTCTTCTGAAAATGGGAGTTGAGATACCACCCATCCGTAAATGGGATTTGAAATGACCCAAGTATCTTGTGTCCGATATATTCCTTTTGGAAGGCATCCTTTTTGAATATCAAACTGTAGGTTTCATTGGGTACTTCGATAGCATTTATGATATCCTGCACGTACTTCCCTATGCCAGAAAGTGCGGGCGTATGCAAGAAAAAAGTCAGATCCATGATTCTAACATAATACTGTCTAAGGTCTAAAATTTTCTTGGATATTACCCCTATTTATTGAATATTTAGTATATGAAGTATGCTTGAACTTATCTAATATTCTAGAATGTATAAGAAATCCTATGAGAATATTGGCAGTTGGTTTCCCTTCTTCACATGGAACAGGGGGCGACCGACGGACGCTGATGGCATTGCTTGAATACCATAATTTTGGTGTGCAGGTGTATCTTCACATACCTTACCGTTGGATTGTATGGAAGTTAATATCCTCTGCTGACCGTGAAAAATTTGCTGAGGATCTGTTGCAAGATCTTGAAAATCTTAAACAAAAGGGAGTCATTATTCCAAATGTCTTAATTCAAATTTTGGAGGCTTCAAGATCCAAACAACCCGATTCGATAGAATCTTTCTATGGAAAAAGAAAACACCCTTATTTGGCGTGGATGGTGGACTCAATGTTTCATTCAGGAATTCAAGGAGAAGATCAATATCTGAATAATTTCCTAAATGAAACCGGTGAATTTGACATTATATATCAAATGTCCGAAACAGTTGAATTCCTAAAAGATTCTGTTTTAATTGGAAAAATCAGGAATGCACCTATCGTGATATTACTGCAGGCAAAAGCATATGGGCTGTATTCAACAAAGTATCTCTTGAGTTCGCTTAGCATCGTGGGCGTCCAGGTCTTTTCTCGATTCCTTTGGGATTTGTTGCTCTATCCTTATAGGTATTTTGAATATAGAAAAATGATATCATCAGGTAGAGTGAAATGTATTCTTGCAGTGTCTTCCACATGCCTGTCACCTGGGAACTTCAAAAGAATGATATTGTCTAATAAAATTCCTTTCAAGGTTTTAAGCCCGCCAAACGCAATAGAATCTGATTTACCCGAGGGAAATTTTGAAAAGAAAGAAGAGGCGATTTTTTTTGCACGACTAGCCCTTGACAAAGGAATCTTTGATGTCCCAAACATTATGAGGCTCGCAGAAAACAGATTTAAACTCAAAGTATACGGCCGTTTCGCCACCCATAGGGAAGAAACCACTTTTGTGAACTCGATCAAAGGCCTCAATGTGGATTACAAGGGATATGCCAAAAGGGAAGTGTTACTCTCGGAAATTGCTAATTCAAAAGCATTTGTTTACCCGACCCATGCTGATGCTTTTCCTCTTACAGTGATAGAAGCAATTAAACTTGGATGCATAGTAATTGCATATGATACACCAGCTCTCCACTATTATGTCGATTTCCCAACGGTCGAGCTCGTCAAAGAATTTGATATAAAATCCATGGCCAAAAAAATTCTCGAAATCATGAACACTCCAAAAGAAGATTTGATATCACTTTTTGAAGAAACAGAGGTGAAAGAATTCATCGAAGCTCATTCCTCATGGAAAAAAGTTTCTGAGGCAGAGATCTCTCTTTTGCATGACCAGTTGAAGAGTTTCAATGATTTAGAGCCTGTCCGTTAAATAAATTTCCCTTTGCAGGTGACCAATCGAACTAAAGGTTTCATACGGCGGAGTAAAATAAATTTTGAACCTCATCCATCCCTGGCAGGTCTGGGTAGAGTTTTCTCCCAGAAACTTTTAGTTGATACCCTATCGATTTCAGCAATTTGTCACATTTCTCTTTCAGTTCGATGGAGTGTGTTTCTATGATAATTTTGGGCATGAATCTTTTAAGAGTTTTAATAGAACCAGTGAGGGCTTCATATTCAAACCCTTCAATATCTATTTTCAGTAAGTCAACCCTTTCGAGATTAAAATCATCGAGTTTCATAGTCTTGAACTTTAAATCAATTGATTCAGAACTCGAGATGAACATATTTCCATCAGAATATCCATTTATTTCATCTCCATTACCAATAGCAACCTTATGCAGTTTCACAGAGGCCTTATTGAGTTGAACATTCTCTTCGAGTACCTCAAATACGTTCGCCAAAGGTTCAAAAGCAATTACTTCAGCTCCCATTACTCTGCTCCACCAAATTGCTGAGTCTCCATAGTTCGCCCCAACATCTATCACTAAGTCACCTTTATCAGGTCTAAACCCTTCAACGTTGTAGATCTCTTCTATAAATACTTCCCTCAATGAATCAATAGGGGTGCGGGGTGAGAAAACACACCCCAGTCCCTTTGCCATTACGATTGGCAACTGGTCCCACAGTTCAAAAGATTTCTTTCTATATTTTGTAGAAAGAAAATCAAGAAAAATGTTGTGCTCAAATCCTGCTTTGATTAGATCCTTGTGTTCATGAAATTTCCAAGTCAATGATACGGCCATGTTAAAAAGTAAGACACACATGTGGCATATTTACTTTTTATGCAGCAGATACGGTAAGTATTTGTGTAGGTAAATTTTAAGATTAGTTTTCTTCTCCTTAAATGCAATCATCCATTGAAATTTGATGGGCTTCCAAATTTAAAACCGATTGCAATTATTTAAATTAATGATTAACTTCTGTTGTGTGATGAAGGCTCTAATAACAGGGATTTCCGGCCAGGACGGATATTTTCTTTCCAAACTTCTATTATCCAAGAGGTACGAAGTCCACGGGGTGATAAGGAGAAACAGTTCCATGACTATAGGTAACCTTGAATACTTGGATAAGGAACAACTTGACCAGATTCATATCCATTACGGTGACCTGACGGACAGCAACTTTTTCACTAACCTTCTTCACGAACTGAAACCTGATGAGATGTATCATCTCGCAGCACAGAGTTTTGTAGGTTATAGCTTCCAGAATCCTGCTTCTACATATGATGTCAACATTGGAGGGACACTGAATGTAGTTAATGCTGTAAAGGAATCATCACCGGATACTAGGCTCTATTTCGCAGCTACTTCTGAGCTCTATGGCCAGCCAAAACAAACCCCACAGGATGAGAATACGCCTTTCGAACCAAGAAGTCCCTACGCGGTCTCTAAACTTGCTGGATACTGGACGGTAAAGACATATAGGGAAGCTTACAACCTTTACATGAGCAGCGGAATACTTTTCAACCATGAATCAGAAGTCCGTGGACCAGAATTCGTAACTAGAAAGATAACAAAGGCAGTTTCAAGGATTGTTCTCGGTTCAAAAGAATCCATCGAGCTTGGAAATCTTGGTGCAAGAAAGGATTGGGGATACGCGAAAGATTATGTAGAGGGAATGTGGTCCATGCTTAACCACAAATATGCGGATGATTTTGTTATGGGAACCGGTGAGCTTCACACTGTCAGAGATTTTGTTGAGGAAGCGTTCCGAGTGGCTGGAATTGATATTCACTGGAAGGGTAGCGGCCTGAATGAGGTGGGGTTATCTCAAAAGGACGATGTTTTGGTTAGAGTAGACAATAGATTTTTCAGACCACTTGAGTCGGATAATTATCTTGCAGATTATTCCAAGGCTAAAAGAGAATTGGGCTGGGAACCTCAAACAAAATTCAAACAGTTAGTAAAGATAATGGTAGAGCATGATCTGAAACCGGATACGAGAAATGCTTGAATATAGAACTAGCGAAAGAGATGAAAATATTCCTACAAACGCACTCCATATCTTTTATAGAGCTTTTAGGGTGTTAAGCACTGCTTCGTATACTTTGTCGGTATTCCAGTAGTGCCAAGATCCCCATCGGCCCACACTCAAGATTCCGCTTTTGCTTAAATAGCTCATAACCTCTGCTCTTATCTCATTGTGTCCCTTTACGTAAACAGGGTAACCATATTCATGAACCCAAGCTTTATTGTGCAATAGTTCTCCCATATCAGAAATGATACCTAGCGTCTTCAAACCCCTAGTCGATTCCTCGATTAGATAGCTTACATCAATTGGATGACCCTTAGGAATGGTGATCTCTACTATAAGATTGGATTTTCCCTTTGGTGACCCGGAAACGAGGTTACTCATCCATGTATACCTATGAAAAATAATGTCATTTTGTGGTACATAAAGAGTAATTTGATTTGGCGCAGGCTTGTTTATAGCGAATCCTATTACTATCACTCGGTTATAATCGAGCTTATCTGCCAATTTTCTAATCCTGTCTGGGGAATTCATGGCACTTATTATGGTCCTTAGCGGCAACGTGTTAATGATTCTGTCATATTCATAAGTTCCGTTTACTATACATCTGCCGTCTTCGTTAATTTTAATGCTTTTGACATCCACAGAAGTTTCTATCCTACCTCCTGCCTTCATCACTCCCGAAAGTAGTGATTCATAAAGTCTCTGTATACCACCATGCAGAGGATAGTAAAAGTGAGCCTGTTCTTTGTATCCCACAGTCTTAATTCCCGAAACGGAGTAGACAATATCTTTAAGCTCTGGAAGTGGGAGTCTGCCGGGTGTAAATACCCAGCTAGCATCAAAGTTCTTAAGATCACGCTTCCAAATTTTCTTGTTATACGGTTCGAGATATCTCGAACCCATCTCTTTTCCAAAGATGTCATAAACCCAATCATGGAAACTTTCCGGAATCCAGTCTGGGTTGACTTTTAACTTGAGTAGATTCTCAATTATTCCGAGTCCAATCCTTGCACGGTCTTCATCCGGTAATAGGTAGATTCCATTTTCAAAGGGATATGGAATAAGTTGTTTCTCGAAGTGAACGAAATTGTTTCTTTCTAATTTCTTCACATTTCCCTTAAGGATTTCAAGGACGCCGTTCAAGATCTCCGCGTTTCTGCTAAACAGTATATGGGGGCCTCCAATGTCATACGTGAAACCATCTATGGATTCAGACCTCAACAAACCGCCGAGGTTTTCCGCAGTGCTCCTTTCAAGTATCTGAATATCGCTTGATGGTTCCCTGTTAAGTAGCTCTCTCGCCACCAGAAGTCCAGCCCATCCGCCACCAAGTATACCGTATCGTACCATGCCCTACTACATCAGCGGAGATTATATCTATTTAACTTTTCGCTATTTAGAAGCCGTCCACTTAAGATCAATATTCTCGGATAGTGAACGCGTATCCTGAAAAAATGGAGTGAATCATCGTCAATACTCAAAGGACAATTTTATTAGGCATCTATTCCGTTCAGGTTCGAAGTTGTACAGTTTAGATGCAGAGAAATAATGAAGAAACTCTTTTCTGCAAGTGATGTAGGACTTACACTCATAAGTTGGGGGTTTCAATTGAACTTGAGAGGATACAGTTCATGATAAAAATTACAGATGAGGCTAAAAGGCTCACGCTAATGACTCTTTCTGGGCTGTTATTTGTGGGTGCTACTGCTTCATGGCATGCATTGGGGTACTTGAATCACTTTGCCTGGGTCTTGGAATGGGGGAATTTAATGTTGGCCTTCGTCTGCATTTTTTTATCCTTGAAGTCTTCCAAAATCACGGGAAATACCATTTTATTTACAATCACCGCCCTAAGCCTTGTCTTTTCATCTATCTCATATTATGTTGCAATAGGTTATACTAATCTTATCGCTTTTTATCCTATATATTACCTGGTTTATTCTCTACCAGCGATCACTATTCTAACCATATTGCGGTTACACAGTAAGTCGAAAGGGAATCTGAAGCAAATATCATTGGCCTTCATGCTCACTGTATTAGCTTCGTCTATGTTGATTGCTTTCCTGTTCTACAGGTCTGCTCCAATTTTTCCAACTGATGAGGCAGTTATTGACTTATATTCTGCTCATCTATTCATAAACGGCTTGAACCCTTATAACCCGTCCCTAGTGGCAAACGCGTTCGCTTATTTTAACTACCCTTTGTATGCAAATACTCCATTCACAACTGGTGGGTATGTGAAGACACTTACTTATCCTGCATTGTCTTTTCTCATTTTAGTACCAGCCCAATTGCTTAATGTTAAAGCTTCAACAGTAATGCTCCCGTTTTTTGTCATCCCGATTATTTTAACTTGGTATATGGCTTGGAAAAATGGAAAATTCTTAACATCCTCTTTTATACTCCTGCCTTTTTTAAGCCTGACTATTTATGCTTCACAGGTAGTCTTTTCTGATTTGGATATTGTATGGACTTCCCTGTTAATGTTGTCATATTATGTTTTACCTAAAACAAAGCTTTCAGGATTTCTATTTGGTTTGTCACTTTCCGTTAAACAGTTCCCGGCAATAGTGCTACCATTCTTCATAGTTTTCTTGGTTAAGGAATTTGGCTGGAAAAAATCCATTCTATGGTTTACTATGGGAATTGTCGCATTCACCTTGATTAATGGGTATTTCATGGCGTTGGGTTTCGGAAATTTCATGAATGCCATCATAGAAAACGAATTCGCACCACTCCTTGGTGTCGGATTTGGTTTTTCGCAACTTTCTTTCCTCGGTTACCTCACAATCCCCCGAATCTATTTTGCGATAATTATGGTCGCACTTTTCTTTGTGGTAATCACTTTCTACATACTCTGGTATCAAGACTTAAAGTACTTGCTATTTGTTTTTCCAATTATTATTTTCCTTTTCAATTACCGTCTTTTCATTCAATATGTTATGTATTGGATGATTTTGTCCCTCATGCCTCTAGTTGACCTACTTTTAATTCAGGATCAGGAAATAAACAATAGTAAAAATCGTAGGCATATTACGGTTGGAATTCCACCGCTAAAAAGAAAGAAGTTGTTTGCAACCTGTATAACGGGCATCATCCTCGGAGGGGCAGTCCTTGCAGGTTACACATTGGGAGCTCAAAATAACCAGGGAACTTTCACGATCAATGAAATCAGCGCCACCCAGCTTAACTCATCAGGGTACATCGATGCAATGAACGTGATTATAACCTTCAATGGTCACAATGTCGACCAGACACCAGTTTTTTTTAGGTTTTTTATTCCCGGGCAGATTGACAATGTAAACATGTTGCTTTGGGAACCTTCCGCGAACGTAACGCTGCACACCGGAATTACTCAAGAGATATTGATCAAACCACAATTTGCACAGTTTGCCCTTCCATCCAACACAACATACAGGGTCATAGCTTATTACGGGGATATTCAAGGGAGCTATGAATCTGTCAGTTGAGTAATCCTCTTCTCTAATTTGAACAGTTATTCAAGGAAATCGATAATGTGAGAATTGATCGCTAATACCGCAAGTAATAAGAGAATCAAATATTTACCTTTCAAAAAGGTGCTTTTCAACTGTCCAAATTACAACATTTTAATGATCCTCCCCTGTTAATGGTATTGGCAGGGGTGCTCATATACGCGCTGATATACTCTTATTTGACCCTTAGCAAATTCAATGCTTTTAATGCGACTGCAGCAGACTTGGGTATAAACGCATCAATGTTGTACGGTGTTTTTCATGGCTCATTGTCTCTTTCCCCTGGGAAAACAGGTTTTATAAACACGGGTAAGCTGATTTACCTGATTCTGGCACCTTTTTATAATCTTTATCCGCACGAGCAGGTCCTATTGATTTTTCAATCTGTATGGATTTCACTCTGTTCCATTCCTATCTATTTTATTGCCAAGATGAAGACGCCTGGAGGATTTATTCCAGTTGCAGTATCACTCTTGTGGCTCCTATACTATCCAATGGCAGGCGTAAACTGGTTTGACTTTCACTTCATGGCTTTATTTCCCACATTCTTCCTTTCGGCTTTCGCTTTTTCGATTTATGGCAGATGGAAGATCGCACTGGTTTTTTTTCTGCTTGCGACAATAACGGATTTCCTGATACCTTTTGTAATGATCTATTATAGCTCAGTTACATTGTATTTAGACTACAAGAATGGCAGAAGGATTGGAAAGAATCATACTGCATGGATCCTAATCACATTCTCCATTTCCATTTTCATTGTTACCAATGTTTTATTTGGATTCTCTTACAC
>OFHI01000208.1_pt1 | contig 10564 bp, 12 predicted proteins | sample 1522021 | NCBI WGS metagenome assembly OFHI01 (sample SAMEA2464839, study PRJEB22497) | soil metagenome | biome: Grassland; feature: Farmland; material: Clay | place: Australia | collected 2013-02-01 | depth 1.4 m | reverse complement strand
GAACCACTTGATCCGGGTATTTCGCTCTGGGAAACAACAACCGGATGCATGTTGAATGATGTAATCAACAGTATTGTGCCTACTATAAGTACTGTGATTATGCTTAATGTATATTTATTGAAATATTCTTTTCTTATGGCCTCATAATCACGCTTTACTTCCTTGTTCCTCACTATTATTTTTGGCAACCTATATGACACATAACATAAGTCTATATAGACTTAGCCGGTAATTGTCTGTCACGCCCTACCAAGAGTGCATATCAATTATTTCATCCATTATATATAATAAATTCCCGGTAATAAATATCAGATAGAGAAAGTCAAAATGACAAACTTATCATCAGAACATCTGAAGCAGCCCTGGTGAACGATATCCACATCTCCCGATTGGCTGATTCGCAATACTTATTAGCGGCATATGGCTGAATAAATAAAGGTGCTACAATGGGTGATGTTTCAAAAGATGATGACAGGCTGACAACACAGCATGGAATTCCCGTCGGCGATAACCAGAATTCAATAACCGCCGGTTCCAGAGGGCCTACACTGCTGGAAGACGTTTATCTTGTAGAGAAGCTTGCACATTTCAACAGGGAACGGATTCCTGAAAGGGTTGTACATGCCAAGGGTTCAGGGGCATACGGTTATTTCGAAGCAACAGTGGATATGTCTGGTTATACCAAAGCAAAGTTCCTGAACAAAGCAGGAAAGAGAACGCCATTGTTCGTAAGATTTTCCACTGTGGCAGGAGAAAAGGGCTCTTCTGACACAGTTCGTGATCCAAGGGGGTTTGCGGTCAAGTTCTACACCGAGGAAGGCAATTATGATCTGGTGATGAACAACACCCCGGTTTTCTTCATCAGGGATGGAATGAAGTTTCCTGATTTTATACACTCACAGAAGAAGGATCCAGGAAAGGGGATAAAGGACCCGAACATGGCCTGGGATTTCTGGTCACTCTCTCCTGAGAGCCTGCATCAGGTTACGATTCTGTATTCTGATCGCGGCATACCTGAGAGCTACAGGAACATGAACGGTTACAGCGGGCACACCTTCAAATGGGTCAATGATGAAGGCAAGGCAGTATGGGTGAAGTATCACTTCAAGACCGACCAGGGCATAAGAAACATGGAGACTGACCGGGCATCAAGAATCGCAGGAGAAGATCCTGATTATCACACAAGGGACCTTCATGATGCAATAGAAAAGGGAGATCATCCTTCCTGGACGGTGTATGTGCAGATAATGCCCTATGATAATGCCTGGACTTACAGGTTTAATCCGTTCGACATTACCAAGGTATGGCCCCATGGAGATTACCCTCTGCAGGAGATAGGAAAAATGGTACTCGACAGGAATCCTGGCAACTATTTTGCGGAAGTGGAGCAATCGGCATTCTCTCCAGGGAATGTTGTACCCGGTGTGGAATTCTCTCCCGACAAGATGCTGCAGGCCAGGACTTTCGCATACGCTGACACTCACAGATACAGGCTCGGTGTTAACTACACATCAATACCTGTGAACAGCCCTAAGGAATCACGGGACAGGAATTACTACAGGGATGGTGGAATGAGGGTTGATGACAACAGGGGAACTATAGTCAATTATGAACCGAATTCAGCCGGGGGTCCCACTGAGGTTAAGGACGCCCTGAAAAGCGGTACGAAAATTGAGGGAAAAACAGGCTCAATTCCATATGAGAAACACGCTGAGGATAATGATTTCGTTCAGGCGGGCAACCTTTACAGGATTATGAGTGAGGAGCAGAAGGAAATACTTACGAATAATATCTCATCCGAACTGAAACTGGTACGGGATGGCATAGTGGAAAAGCAGCTGAGGCATTTCTACCGGGCAGATGAAGACTACGGAAGGAGAATTGCCAGAAAACTCGGCTTAAGCCCTGAAAGAACGGAACCGGCCTGAAATGGCGATCCGGGAAACAGGAGTTTCTGCAGAACAGCTTGCTTTCGGGCCTGTGCCATCGAGAAGGCTGGGCAGGAGCCTCGGAGTCAACAATATACCTCCAAAAACCTGCAGCTACTCCTGCGTCTACTGCCAGCTCGGACCAACAGATGGAAGAAATACTGGCAGAATTGCATTTTATCCTGTTGAGGATATTGTGAATGCGGTGAGGACAAGCGTAAGAAATGTCCGGGCGGCAGGCGGCAAAATAGATTACATAACTTTCGTCCCTGATGGTGAGCCAACCCTAGACATCAATCTTGGAATTGAGATTGGGAACCTTCGGGATCTCGGAATAAAAATAGCAGTAATCACAAACGCTTCCCTTCTCTGGAGGAAGGACGTGAGGGATGATCTTTCCAGGGCGGACTGGGTTTCCGTGAAGGTCGATACAGCAGAGGAAGACGTCTGGAAGGCTATAAACCGCCCCGCACCAGAACTTGACTTCGAAACGGTACTGGATGGTGTACGGAAATTCTCGGACGAATTCGGAGGTTTCCTCGCGACTGAAACGCTTCTTGTAAAAGGTGTAAATGATGATATGAACAGCGTGGAAAAAACTGCCCGCTTTATTTCCGGACTTAATCCTGATAAAGCATACATTTCAATACCAACAAGGCCGCCATCCGAAAACTGGGTAATGCCGCCGGATGAATATACAGTCACCCAGTCATACCTTATTTTCAGGAACCACATTGGTGAAGTCGAGTTGCTTACCGGTTATGAAGGGACAGAATTCCACTTTACGGGAGACCTTGAGAAAGATATCCTCAGCATAACTGCAGTGCATCCCATGCGGGAGGATGCAGTCAGGGAAATGGCGGAGAAATCCGGGAAGGGATGGTCAGTAATAGAAAACATGCTCAAAGCCGGAACCATTCGGAAGATCGAATACAAGGGAAATGAATATTACATCAGGAAATTCAACATTCTCCGAAAGTAATCAAATCGTGGAATTAAACTGCAACATCAGGGCATGCAACTTTTTTTCAAACAACACTTTAAGCGCCTTCCTTCTGGGCTCACGGGCAAACTGCCATCAGGATTCATGGGCAGTTTGGAAACATTTAACTATCAACTGAGGGTAATCGTATCAAGGTGAAAATATGGAAGAAAACAGGTTTCCGCTGATAGGGGAAAAGTTTCCGGAACTCGAGGTAGAGACAACCCACGGAATGAAGAAACTGCCAGACGATTACAAGGGCAAGTGGTTCATGCTTTTCAGCCACCCTGGAGATTTTACGCCTGTATGCACAACAGAATTCTTCTCTTTTTCAAGGAGATACGAGGACTTCCAGAAATTGAACACCGAATTAATAGGGCTTTCAGTGGACAGCACAATCAGTCACATTGAGTGGGTGAACTGGATCGAGGAGAATCTGAAGATAAAGGTGCCATTCCCAATCATAGGGGACGGAATGGGGAGAGTTGCCACGAGGATGGGCATGCTGCAGGCACAGTCATCATCAGCGACAGTAAGGGCAGTTTTCATAGTGGATCCGAACTCCATCGTGAGGCTGATAATGTATTATCCTCTTGAAATTGGAAGGAATGTGAACGAGTTGCTCAGATCGATCAAGGCACTCCAGATGACAGAAAAATACAAGGCAGCAATTCCCGCAAACTGGCCGAACAATGAAATAATGGGCGATAAAGTTATAAACCCGCCTCCCAAGACGGTAGCGGACTCAAAGACCAGGATGGACCAGTTCAAGGGGTATGCGTGGTGGCTCACCTACAAGGAAGTGCCTGAAAATGAGGTGCAGGAAGCCAGCAAATTTGTAAGGAAGAAGGAAGACTGAAATTCAACACCCATTCCCTTTGTTTTTCCCGTGGCAAATTTTAAATAACCAATTTTTTGTATATTATTTGGTGAATTAATTGGGTAAAATCCAGAAAAGGCTTAAGAAAATGTCCGGGCTGAAAGCAGGATATGGCGCGCTGTATCTCATGACTTACAGGGAATCTTTCCATCTTTCTGCAGCTAATGATGTCGTGGTTGTCCAGCTCAAGAAAGACATGTTTCCCGATGGAATCATGCCAGACGAGGTCGACGTTACCGTTGAGTGGGACGAGAATTCCTGAGTTTTGTCCTCAGGAAAATAATGTGCTGTTTAAAATAATATTTTTATATAATATTTTTATATAATTATGGACTGTGAAAGCATAATGGCTTGCAGCCTCTCACTGTTCTACCTGAAAAGAACCCTTAAGCAAGGAAAGTTGTATGTAATAATGGGAACCATACTCATACCATTTGCACTTCCATTAGCATTCTTTTTGCTCAATCCCGGAAGTTTCAACATCAGCGGCGTATTTGCTGCTTATCCTTTAATTATGCCGTATGCGGGAATAATAACTTCAATTCCTGTCGTATCATTTTTCATAAGCGACAGAAAGGAAGGCTTCTACGAGTACCTTTTCTCAACCACAGAAACAAGCGTGGGAAAAGTTTACAGGGCTATTTCCCTCAGCTCAATTTATGTCACAAGCATTCCGCTTGCTGCCATCTCCATTGCCGCATTAGGAATTTCCTTTTTTAGCACACCGGCACCTCCGGAGTTCATTACAACTCTGCTGTTGTTTTCAATTCCTCTTGCGTATGCGGCTCCGGTCATGATGCTCATAATAGGATCAACGTGGTCCGTAACGACCATGGCAATAAGGGGAACCCTTGGAAATGCTCCGGCAGGAATGGCCGGAATAATAGTTATGATAATAATCATCGTACCGGTATTAGTTCAGAGACACCTCGCCCCTTCATCAGTTGACGAGTTTCTGGGATTTTACTCTCTGGCAGTGGTAATGCTACTGTCAGCGCTGGCCGCTGTATCAATCAGGATTCTGTCGCCTGAGAGGTTTCTGCCATGATTTTCCATGTTCCCGTTCGAGCAGCGGAATCCGGCCAGGAGGCCAATAATGATTGAAATAAGTGTAAGAAACCTCGAAACAGGATACTTCAATATTCCAGTGCTTATGGACATCTCCTTTGAAATAAAAGAACCCGGGATATATGTAGTTCTTGGAAATAACGGAGCAGGCAAGACAACCCTGTTCAGGGCACTGTCAGGGGTGCTGCGTCCTTACGGCGGATCAGTAAGCATAAACGGGAAATCTCCTTTCTATGAACCGGAAATCAGAAGGAAAATCTCGTATCTGTCTCATCTTAACGCATTTCCTGAAGGATTCCGGGCTGGCGAAATACTTGAGATATTCTGTAAAATCGAAGGTGTTAGTAGGGAAAGGATGGTGGAAGTCAGCAAACAGCTTGGAATTTCAGATCTTTCCGGGAAACACATGAGCGAATTGAGTCAGGGACAGAAAAAAAGAGTTTCCATTGCAAAATCAATGTTAAGGGAGAAGGAAATATACATACTGGATGAGCCTACTGCGAATCTTGATCCAAAGGTGGCTTCTGAAATAAGATCTCTTCTGATGAACTTATCAGAAGAAAAGATTGTACTGTATTCTTCCCATAACCTGTATGAAGCAAGGGAGATAGGTTCAAAGGTGATTGCACTGGACGACGGAAGACTCGTTATGTTCAGTGATATAGACAGGATTGGCAGCGACAGGTACGTCGCAGGAATTAAGGCTGACGGCCTTGAAAAGGTTTACCAGAAAGCAAGGAAAGAAGGCGGTTACCATATACTGGAACTGGAGAATGCTGATCAGGTTCAGGAAGTGATAGACAGACTGAACATGGCAGGCATCCGGATAAGGGAAATCAAGGAGATGGAGAACCCGCTTGAGGGCTTATTCAAATAACTCCTGTTCGTGCATAAGAGTGTGTTCGGGCCTTTGACCTGGAATTTTGACTGAGAAGACTTTTTATCAGGCAGCTGATCCAATATTTACATCAGTAACGGGCACTTCAATAATATCCGGATCTTTCCAGACGATGACTCCTGGGATGTGGCTTAATATTCAATGACCAATATACCGTTATGGTCATAATACGAATAACTTTATAAACCGGAATTATGATGGTGCCCTCAATTCATCATGAAACCTCATAGAAAAGTCTCTATTTTACTGGGTGGACTTTCCTTTTTGATAGTGGGCCTGTTCCTCATTGAGGATACTCTGTCTTATTACAGCGGCTTTACTGATGTTCTCCACCTGGTTAACAGCGTATGGTACGAGTCGCCACGGTTCCACATAAGTATGGGATTTGTAATAATGTTCACAGGCATTTTACTGATTATGCTGGAAGTCAGAAGCACTCTTCTTTCCGGCGAATTTCCTTAAATCCCAAGATCTCCTTTTTCACTTGTCTTATTAGAAATTATGTCCTTTCAACTCATGTTTTGCAATTGTCACATTGTGGACACTCACGACGCCGGTTTCAAAGCGGGATTAAAGCGTCCCCAGTATATACTTGGAAACAATGGCAAGCATGCCAAAAATCATCAGAATAATCCCTGCCATCATCATAACGATGCCCGGGAAAACGAACATGGTTCCTTTTGGGAGAAGCAGATCTCCGAACAAAGCAATGACCGGTCCAAAAATGAAAAATAATATATTCACGACCGTTGAACCAAGGTTGTTTGATGCAGTTGAATCGGATATATCCTCTGAACTGATATGATCCAGCCCTGCAGTAAATGAATAGTTATATCGAATTCTGTCCGGGCGCGGATCATATTTCTTGAGCACCACAGACATTCCGATAACTCCTATAACAAAAAGTGAAAAACCAGCTAAAATGGCATCCGAGTTAAAAGGGAGGCCGGGATCAGGAAAATAATATGATGCCTGAATCAGCACCTGAACGGCTACCAGCATTACAAGGAAAGTGAAAGCAGTTTTATTGCGGATCAAATTGTGCAGTTATAGAAGATGCTGATTTTCCTTTCTTCTATTTTCATCTGTTATTATATAATGTTGGCAATATTTAATTTTTGGTATGATTCAAGAATATTGTTTTCGTTCCCTTCAAACTTAATTTCTCCATGACAGATGATAATAAGGGAAAATTGATTATGATAGAATAATTCCTGATTAGGTGATTCGGGATGACGTATGTGTGGTATGCAGGATACGGCTCCAACCTGTACAGGGAACGATTTCTGACTTACATAAATGGCGGCCGCTTTAAACTTGGGGGAAAAGAAGCAAAGGGCTGTGATGATAATGCTCCGCCAATTTCGGATGAGCCAATAACAATTAGTTTTCCGATGTATTTCTCCCGGAACTCGGCAGGCTGGAATTACGGAGGGGTGGCATTTATCGACATTTCAGGTGAAAGTGGTTTGAATAGCAACGTCACATATGGCAGAATGTGGAAAATAACCAAAGATCAGTTCCATTGCGTTCACGATCAGGAAAGCCGATCCTTGTACGATATGGAAGTGCCGCTTGGAACACACAAGGACGGATGCAGGATAATCACATTCACCTCAAGCGACAAAACTGCAATTCAAAAGCCTTCTGAACAGTATCTCACAACTATTGCTCTCGGACTTAAAGAAACTTACAGATTGGAGCATAATGAAATAATAAATTACCTTCTGTCAATACAGGGGATTTACGGGCTCTACACACGTAATGAACTTGAAACAATGATTTCTCAATAAATGCAACTGAAATCCATCTTATGCGCTAAACGCTTTTGCTTCTGCCCTTTGATTATCCTTTGAGGGCAATCCGGAAATCCAGGATTACTGCACATTCCAGCAAAAGTGTAGAGGTTGGGATTTGAATGCGAGGAGCAAAAGGACTAACACAACACGACCACCCGTTAACTCCAGTCAAGAACGTTCAAGGTTTGGTACAAAGCTGAATTAACTGCACTCCGGGAAGATCGTCATTCATTTATGGAAAAATATATATAAGAACAAGAAAATTCATTTATTACGAATCCTCGTTCCAAAAAAATAATCATCCTTTCCGCGATAGTAGTTGCAATAATAATTGTGACTCCCACAATATATGTTCTGTGGGATCATGATTACATAACTTTCATTCAGCCGGCTATTTCGGTAAGGAATGGATACATAAATACAACCACAAATAACACGGTCTTTAACAATGGTTCAGGAAATCCTTACGTATTACCATCTTCAGATTCAGTGTCTTTGATATCTGATGCGAATCACAGAGACTCAAATATGATGTTGAGGACCAGTGGATACGCATATATTATAGGTGGAGGAGGCCATGGATATACTCTTCAGATAAACCTTAATGTAAGAATTAATGGCAGTCTGACTTCAAACCTTGTTCCTAAAACACTAATCCTGTCATATTCGGCTGATGGCCCAGTAAAGTATGGAGGTGCAAATATGCAACTTATGCCAGCCCACTTAACAGACAAAGGTCTTGTGAAGACCATGGCAAAAAATATTTCTATGAATAAAGTGGCTTATTTCCCAAGCAGCCGTGAAGGTGATACTTATTTTTGGCTCGGTGGTTATGGTGTCAAAAACGGTTCAATGACTTTTATCAACGATAGTCGCAGTGTTCCCGTATACAATTTCTCTTTTTCGACTCAACTTAGTATTCTCGTAAATTGGCATTCTGGTAATGTGTATGATTTAAGTATTGGATCATATATTCTTGGACTCAGCAAAACTGTTAATTCCACATACGACTTGAGGATTGTTGAATGATCACACAGAGGGGCAAATAAACACGGCCTCAGGACTATTGTTAGATATTTTCTCTACGATATTGAACATGAAATTGACCCTTTTGGTTGATGAAAACGCAGTAATGCGGGCTAAGACCTTAGGGCTAAACTTGAGCAGATTCGTAGAGATGCAATTGGAAAAATATATAGCAAATTCCGAAAGCAAGCAAACAGCCTATAACGAACAGAGAATACGCACAAATGCGAAAAAGTGCGGAGGGCCGGATTTGAACCGGCGAACCCCTACGGGAATGGACCCTGAATCCATCGCCTTTGACCTAGCTCGACAACCTCCGCAGATATTCTGGAATAGACCAGGATTATATTAATTATTGCGATTTTCAGCAAATGTCAGGGCTCTGATGTTTAACTGAGGGAGTTCTCATTAATGCGACCACGTCCTTCTACATTTCCGCTTCTCTGGTTTCTTTCGCAAAAAACACTGAAGAGGCTGCTATGATCAATCCCAGGATGATAAGTCCTCCTGCAGCCCATAGAAGATATTTATGTGGATCTGCACCTGCAAGCATTAATGCGAATGTAGAGCCCCATGCCCCGATTATAAAGCCACTGTTGAAAGTTGATCCTACTCCGGTATCTCTCAATTGCGTGGGAAATTTCTCGGAAAGATATACAGGAAAAATCCCCCAGACTCCAGTTGCAGTAAATGTCAGCACTGAAGCCGATAGTGCAATTATTAGGAGTGATGAGCCGGGGTTCAAAATCAGGTAGAGCGTCGGCAGAGCAAAGGCTGCTCCCAGTATGGAGAATATATAAATCGCCTTTTTTCTTCCAATACGATCACTGACTGCTCCCACAATAATATATGCAAAAAGGGAGGATGCCAGTGCAACCATCAGAATCATGAGGCTTAATGCAGAGCTTGTTTTGGCGTAAGTCGGTAACAGTGTGGGCAGAAATCCTGCAGTAAGCCAGTATGCAAGTGCAAATCCAGTCATTCCAATCCACGAATTGATGAAGGTGTTTCTCGTAATCTTATTTCCAAAAAGAGATCGTAAGGGTGAATTTTCAATTCCACGATTCTCCTTCATCTTCTCCCAAAGGGGAGATTCCGGCAAAGATGCCCTAATGATTAGGCCGGCTATAGCTGGTATTATTCCTATCCAGAAGACCATCCTCCAGCCCGCAGTGTAAGAGGGTGTTGCAAAGTTATTGGCACCTACGATGGACAGGACTATCAGGTACGTTGATGCGGCAAGAATAAATCCTATGGGGAAGCCAATCTGAGTCAGGGCACCCCATACACCTCTTCTGTTTTTGGGGGCATTTTCAACAACAATTACTGCACTGTTTCCGTATTCCCCTCCAGCAAAGAGTCCAGTTGCAATCCTCAGGATTACAAGTAATACGAATGACAGAATGCCTGCCTGGGAATACGTTGGAATCAACCCTGTTAACAGCGATGAAACACCAATCCCTATTAGTGTTATTTCCATCGATTTCTTTCTGCCGATTATATCTCCGAGCCTCCCGAAAATAAAGCCTCCTGCTGCACGGAAGACACTAGTCGCGAGATAGATGCTAATGGTTCCCGTTATGGCGAAATACTCGTTTATTCCAGGAAAAAACAATGAGGAAATAGGGACCACAAGAAGTACCATAATCGTGAGGTCCCAGATGTTCATCATCCACCCAAACAGACCTCCCATGTAGATTCTACCAAATCTTACAGCCTGAACTGCACCCTTCTGGGCATTCAATTCTCAACCCTCCTAAAATGGGCTATATTTTAAAAAGAATTGACATTGGCATTAAGTTTTCCATTTATTGTTCATGTGAATACAGGAATGTCTGCCCCATTCATCTTCCACTCCGTTCTCAAAATGTCATGCAATCTTATGCACCACCTTGTTCGGATCGTGTGCCGTCTCAGTCGAACCTGCTTCAGAAAGATCAGGCTGCTTTCTGACGTACAGGTATTCATCCATCACGGACGGCA
>OFHI01000207.1_pt1 | contig 10618 bp, 8 predicted proteins | sample 1522021 | NCBI WGS metagenome assembly OFHI01 (sample SAMEA2464839, study PRJEB22497) | soil metagenome | biome: Grassland; feature: Farmland; material: Clay | place: Australia | collected 2013-02-01 | depth 1.4 m | reverse complement strand
CCTCAGTATTATACGGGAGAAAGGACGCCGGAAATGCTCATGAACGGCTCTGAAATAATAGAGCTGCCGGCAAGGTACGAGGAGATTGTAGAGTACATGAGGGACAAATCAAGGAAGGAGAACTGGTATGATGCCAGCCCCGGCTCTTTCAATTCAGATCTTGATCTTCTCGGGTACGAGGGAATCGCGGTGGAGATAGTGAAAAATCTCGGCCATTCCCCTGACTATGTTGCCGTTCCTGTAGGGAACGGAACAACTCTGGCAGGAGTCTTTGCAGGGTTTGAGAGGCTGTTTCTTGAAGGCAGGATTGACAGGATGCCAGGAATGATTGCGTCAAGCACGTCCAACGGAAACCCTATAGTTGCAGCATGGAAGAGGAGAAGAAAGGGAATCAGGGATCTTTCTCCGGATTCGATCAGGGAAACCCCCGTTAACGAGCCCCTGATATCATACAGGTCTTTTGACGGGCAGAAAGCCCTTAACGCAATATACAGGAGCAAGGGCTATGCTGCATATGTAGGGGATGAGGAAATGATCCGCTTCTCCAGGTACATCGAGAAATACGAGGATCTCTCCGTTCTTCCCGCATCATCATCAGCCCTTGCAGCAGCATCCAAGGTGCTGAAGGGGGAGAAACGCAACAGTGAGGTTGTGGTAGTGCTCACCGGGAGGAATACATTATGGATAACGCGGTAGTTCTTGCCGAAGGGGTATTCGGAACAACATATGGAAAGACCGCAAACGGGCTGGTGAGGTACAGCAGGCGCTTCAGGATAACTTCAGTGCTTGATTCAAGGTACGCAGGCCAGGATGCGGGTTTCGTGCTGGCAGGCGTTCCGAACGGAATAACGATCGTGAGCAGCATCAGCGAGGCTGTTTCATCAGGAGCGGATACCCTTATTGTTGGTGTAGCCACGGATGGAGGATTCATCCCCGATCTTTATCGCGGTTATATTGCAGAAGCGCTGAGACGTGGAATGAGCGTGGTAAGCGGCCTGCATGAATTTATAAGTGACGATCCGGAATTCAGTGTGATTGCCGGGACATCAGGATCGGTGATCACTGATGTGAGGAAGATGTTCAGGGACAGGAAGGACTTCTTCACAGGCAGGATAAGCCAGGTCGGATCAAAAAGGATCGCTGTTCTGGGTACCGACAGTGCCATAGGGAAGAGAACAACTGCAGTATACCTCACAAAGGCCATGAACGACGCGGGCCACAGTGCAGTCATGATAGGAACGGGGCAGACTGCATGGATGCAGGGTTTCGAGCATACGATTGTCCTGGACTCCATGATAAACGACTTCATTGCAGGAGCACTGGAATCTGTTACATACGAGGCATGGGTGAAGGAAAAGCCGGAATACATGTTCATAGAAGGCCAGGGCTCGGTTCTGCATCCCGCCTATCCGGGAAGCTTCGAGATAATAGGTGCCTGCAGGCCGGATGCAGTAATCCTTCAGCACGCACCTTCAAGGATATATTTCGACGGCTTTGAAGGCTACAGGATTCCCGATCCTGAAACATATATCCGCATACTCGAACTACTCTCAGGGAAAAAGGTCATAGCAATTTCCCTGAACACTGAGAACATGAAGCCTGACCAGGTCCCGATAGAGAAGGAAGCGATAGAAAAACGCCTTGGAATTCCCGTTTTCAACCCGCTAGAGAAACTTGACGAAATAGCCGGAATTATAGCAGCAGGCACAGTGTGAGGAATTCGGCCAATGGACTCCTATCTCGAGAAAATTAAGGAATTCGAGGAGCTGAGGGTATCTGTTGCCTCAATCACGGAAAACTCGATAAAAGGGCGAATCAGCATTTTGCGGAGAGGCTCCATGGAGTCCTTCGACCTCATCTTTACATATTCGGAGAAGCTCAACATTGGTGAGAACATCGCCGGCCTGATACTCACGATGCCGGTGATAAATTTCACGTATTTTGCAGGGAGACTTGTGCTGGATTTTCCGGTCTCGCCTGCCGATGTAAGGATGATAGAGGAATTCGTCAGGATCAATGCGAAAGAGGTTTTTGTCAATAAGATTTGCAGGAGGCGTTTCGAATTCTTCAGGAAGGAGTATCTTCCCGCGGATGAGGAGATAACGGAACTCAATGCGCAGGGAGACACAAAGGTGATCGCAAACAGGGCAACTTCTGATACAGCCGCCTATGCAACAGATGCCCGGAAATCAATCGTACTCTCCTCAGGCGGAAAGGAGAGCCTCCTGACATACGGCCTGATGAAGGAATCAGGCTCCGAGGTTTTCCCCGTTTTCTTCAATGAATCAGGCGGACACTGGAGAACTGCAAAAACCTCATACGATTATTTCTCGGGAAATTTTGAAAATGTGAAAAAAGTCTGGTCCAATATTGATCGTTTCTACAAATTCATGATCCACAGGATGAGGAGTCTGGATCAGGACGAGGTATCAAAGCTCGCAGACACCTATCCGGTGCAGCTCTTCATATTCCCAGTCTACGTTTTTTCCATCATTCCGTTGATCACTAAATATGGCATGGAAAACATTCTGATGGGGAATGAATTCGATGATCGGGGGGACATGCCACTGTATCACGGGATCCGCCATTACTTCGGAGTATATGACCAGAGTCCGGATTTTGGAAGAACCGCCACCGAATATTTCTCGGAGAAAGGAATACCTGCAGCATTATGGTCTGCGGTTTATCCCGTTTCCGGCCTTCTTGTGCAGAATGTACTTGTTCACCGCTATCACGATCTTTTCCTTCTGCAGAGATCCTGCCATTCCTGTCACTTTGAAGACGGTAAGATAATTCCATGCGGGAAATGCTCGAAATGCCTTGGCGTCCTGTCGTTTATACTTTCTTCAGGAGGAGATCCGCTTGAAGTTGGATACAGCATGGAATCCGTCATGAATCTTAAGCAAAACATAGCAAGGACAAGAATGAGGCTTGATTCGGATGAGATGAACTACATCCTGATGCAACAGAAAGGATCAGCTGAAATGATGCCCGAATCTCTTGAACACGTGAAGGGAATACACATTCCTGAAAATGAAGAAAAACCTCTGGAATCAGTTCCACGGATTTTCAGGAAATCGATTTCAGGAATCCTTGGATCATATTCATCGGGAATTTTCAGGCTGTCAGGCAATGAATGGAAGAAGGTTGAAGGTGTCGAAGAATTCAGAAATAAGCATCCTGAACTTCCATGATTCCATCCTGGCTTGAGCAGGTCGAATATTCATCAAGGAGTGCTCTGTTCATTGGGATAAAATTCTGGCCCCATGAGAATTTTGAAATTATCGCGTTGGCTTCATCCAGAAATCCCGTAATATAGAGGGCTGAGCACATTGCCTCCACTGAGGACAGCTTTCCCGGCTTTCCGTAATTTACGGGGTTTACGGGTACTATCAGCGGGAGGTTCCGCCCGAATCTGGGCTTAAGATCCCTAATAGTGGATATCAGGTTCCACGATCCATCGATCACAGAGAGCCCTCTCCTCATGATGATTTCCCTGTCCGCTGCAGTGATGTATTTTTCAGCATAGGGAGTCAGGGCAAGCGTACCTGAAGCCTTTCTTGCGTCGATCTTCCTTACCATGCCGTACCTTTCGAGTTTCTTCATAGTGGATTTCCTGGGATCATCCTGCCCCAGGTAGACGTAATAGAGTTTTCCGAATATCCCCTCCGGCTTTTCAGGATTTATCATGACGTTTCTGAATAAGTCATGCGGGCAGAACTAAAGTATTTTGCAAATTATTTATCGTTCATCGTATTTTGCCATTAAGGAAATACCATGCCTGATGTTGTTTACCTGCTGATTGCAGCAGCTGTAGTGGGAATCATCCACATGTCTGCACCTGATCACTGGGTCACTCTTACTGTACTTGGAAGAAGCCTGAAATGGAACAGGGCAAAACTGGCACTGTTTTCCCTGATCACGGGAGCAGGCCACTCAGCAATTTCAATAGTTCTTGGATTCATTGTGGTGGCTGTTGGTCTCGTCTTTTCAGCCCACGTAACGCAATACCTGACAGAGGCGATTGGTGCCATAATGATAATCGCAGGCCTCTACACGGGATTACGATCGCTTTTCCGGAATGAGCATAGCCATGAACACGCTCATGCTGAAGCTCCTGAAGGTGAAAAGTCAGCAGCAAGGGGAGCCAGTTACTTTGCCGTTCTTGGTGCAGCATTGTCCCCGGACCTGAGCATCCTTCCGATATTCCTCGCATCGGTTCCGGTGGGCTGGCTCCTTGCAGTAAATACTGCGATAATATTCGCCGTAGCATCAATATTGACCATGCTCCTCCTTGTAATGATAAGCTCGTTTGGAATGGCCCGTGCCATAGAGAAGTTGCCTCCAAAATACAATGATGCCCTAGTCGGTTTCGTAATTGCTGCTGTAGGCGTTTACGTCATTCTTCTTGGATGACAGTTACAGTCACCCCGAAAAAAGCCATTTCCTGCAATTTTATATATCAGGAGTACAGCGACTCGCAAATTTAATTAAATCCAATTTGTTAGTGTATGATGCGTTACATTGTAATTACAGGAGGGGTCCTGTCAGGACTCGGCAAAGGCACAATCACCTCCAGTCTTTCTCATCTTTTAAAAAACAGCGGACTGAAAGTCTCCGCGTTAAAGATAGACCCGTACATAAATTATGATGCAGGAACCATGAATCCTTATCAGCACGGTGAGGTATTTGTTCTGGATGACGGAAGCGAGGTTGACCTGGATCTGGGAAATTATGAACGTTTTCTGGATATAGAGCTCACCGGCGACAACAACCTGACAACCGGAAAAATCTACAAGGAAGTTATAGAAAAGGAGAGGAGAGGGGAATATCTTGGAAGCACAGTTCAGATCATCCCACACATCACCAATGAAATCAAGAGGAGAATAAGAAGGGCTGCAGCAAAGGAAAACTGTGACGTCCTTATGATAGAGGTAGGCGGAACGGTCGGTGACATAGAATCCATGCCCTTCCTTGAGGCACTGAGGCAGCTGAAGAGGGAAGAGGGAGAAGACTCCATGATTTTCGGCCATGTAACCCTCGTTCCGGCAATAGGTGCTGTCGGGGAGCAGAAGACCAAGCCAACGCAGCACAGCGTGAGGATGCTCAGGGAGATAGGAATACAGCCGGACGTCCTTTTCTGCAGGTCACAGAAGGAGCTTCAGCCAGAAACGAAGAGAAGAATATCGCTCTTCACGGATGTTCCCGAAGAGGGAGTCATAAGTGTTTTTGACGTGGAGAACGTCTACCTGCTTCCGGACCTGATGCAGAAACAGGGAATCACTGATTATATTGAACGCAGGTTTTCACTGAAGGAAAACAAGTACCAGGATATCTGGAAGGACTACAAGGAAAATATCAGGCATCCGAAGGAAGAAGTCAGGATCGCCATTGTGGGAAAATACACGGAACTCCAGGACGCGTACATCAGCCATAAGGAGTCTTTCTCCCATGTTACCGGTACAACAGGCATTGGTGTCAGGATCAAATGGCTTGACTCGGATGATCTTATACAGAGCACGGGTGAACTGAAGGATGTTGACGGAATACTCATTCCCGGAGGTTTTGGATACCGGGGAGTTGAAGGGAAGATCGCGGCTGCAAAGTTTGCAAGGGAAAATCATGTGCCGTTCCTGGGCATCTGCCTGGGCTTCCAGGTGGCGGTCATTGAACTTGCGAGAAATGTTTTAAATATGGATAAGGCTAATAGTACTGAGTTTGATCCGGAGACAAAATATCCTGTGATAGACATACTCCCGGAGCAGAAAGGCATAGAGGATAAGGGAGGAACAATGAGGCTCGGATCTAAAGAAGTCCTCATAAGCGAAGATACAATCGCACGGAAACTGTACGGGAAAGACACAATCCACGAAAGGCACAGGCACAGGTTTGAGGTCAACCCGGAATACATAAGCAGGCTCGAGGGGGCAGGAGCCATATTTTCAGGAAAAGATGACGAGGGAATAAGGATGGAGATACTTGAAATCAGGGGAAGCAGCAACATGATTGCAACCCAGTATCACAGCGAATTCAGGTCGAGGCCGCTGAATCCTTCCAGGGTTCATGTTTTCCTTATTGAGAATGCACTCAAATACAAGAGGGGAGAAAATTAATGGAAGACAAGAAACAGATTCTCGACCAACTGGTGGATAGGGTAAACACAAAAATAGCATCCGATGAAAAGTACAGGAACAAGCTGAACAGCGTTTCACGCTCGTTCCTCGTGACTTTCGACGGATCGGATTCATACAATTTCAAACTGGAAAACGGCAGCGTATCTCCGGTGGTGCCGGGTGAAATAGACGCCGACATATCAGTCAACGTAAACTCTGATGTATTTCAGAAGATCATGTCCAAGGAAATCGACGCTTTCTCTGCATACTTTGAAAAGAAGATTCAGGTAAAGGCGAAGCTGATGGATAAGCTTCTTCTGACAGAGCTGTTGAAATGACCGTTTCTGACGAAAACGTGGAAAATTATGTTTCAAACATCAGGTCAAGGGTCGAATCAGCGTATGAGCTCGCAAAGAGGGTGAGGGCCCTTGGCAGGGACGTCACGGAAGAGGTCGAGATGCCTCTCGCCAACGACATGGCAGACAGGATTGAGGAATTAATCAACATAAGGGGAATTGCTGATGATATCAGGGCCCTTGCAGAAATAAAATCGAGGGAGGAAATATCACTCGAGATTTCCAGGAGAGTGGCAAAGCTCTATGAAAAGGAAGGAAAGAAGACTGCACTGGACAAAGCTGTCAGGGCAGGACTGGCAATCCTCACTGAAGGAATTCTTGTAGCTCCGCTTGAAGGAATTGCGGATGTGAGCCTGGAAAAGAATGATGACGGCACGGAATATGCAACCGTGCTATATTCAGGTCCTATAAGGGGTGCCGGAGGAACTGCACAGGCAATGAGCGTCCTGATCGCGGATATCGTGAGAAGGGACCTTGGAATTGGTGTTTTCAAGGCCACTGATGACGAAGTTGAAAGGTATATCGAGGAGGTACAGAGCTATAACAGGCTGAAGCATCTCCAGTACCTTCCAACGCCGGACGAAATAAGATCCGTAATAACAAACTCGCCTATCTGCATAGACGGTGAAGGAAGCGAGGAGGAGGAAGTTTCAGGGCACAGGAACATGCCCAGGGTTAAGACGAACAGGATCAGGGGAGGAATGTGCCTGGTTCTGTGTGAAGGGCTGGTGCAGAAATCAAAGAAGATCCTGAAGCACACAAACGCGCTCGGCCTTAATGAATGGAATTTCCTTGAGAATCTCGGCAAGAAGGATTCAGGCCCCGTGGTAAAGGAAGCCAAGAAATCAGACAAGTTCCTCAAGGATCTCGTGGCAGGAAGGCCGGTATTCAGCCATCCGGGAATGCCAGGGGGATTCAGGCTTAGATACGGGAGATCAAGAGTTTCCGGCCTTGCCGCGGCATCAATAAGCCCCGCGACCATGGAAGTGCTTGACGGCTTTATCGCCATTGGCGCACAGTTGAAGGTGGAACTTCCGGGGAAAGCCATTGCAGTGACGCCGTGCGATACGATCGAGGGCCCCACCGTGCTTCTCAAGGACGGAAGCCATGAGCGGATAGACACCGTTGCAAGGGCAAAAGAGATCAGGGATCAGGTTGAATCAATTACTGATGTCGGAGAGGTACTCATTTCATATGGTGATTTCCTTGAGAACAACCACAATCTCGAGCCGTCATCATTCACAAGGGAATGGTGGAGGCACTACATACGGGACATACCGGACCTTGCTGAATACATGAACAGGGACCCGGACCAGTTCGAGGCTGTTGAGATATCCAGGAAGCATGGAATTCCGCTGCATCCGGAATATGACTACAAATGGCACGACATCTCCGAAGAAGACCTGGGGAAACTCATCGGCTACTTTAAGAAATCCAGGATTGCTTCGGATTCACTTCATGCCGGCCGTGACGAAGGCATGGAAAAAATACTGATGAGACTCGGTTTTCAGTTCAGGGCAGACTCCGCCAGCATCGTTATAGACAGTTATTACCCGCTTTTAGTTTCACTTGGCCTCGATCTAAAGGATGGAGGAATTGTTGAGCTGAGAAAGCCTGAAGAAGGGACAGGCGTCATGGAAGCCGTAAACCGGCTCTCCGGAATAATCATAAAGCCAAGGGCTCCAACTCGTGTTGGTGCTAGAATGGGGCGGCCTGAAAAGGCAGGGGACAGGAAAATGAAGCCAAAAGTCCACACGCTGTTCCCTATCGAAAGCTATGGTGGAACCACCAGGTCGATTTTCAATGCCCTGAAATCAGGGAAGGATATAAAGATAGAAGCTCTTGAAAGAGTCTGCAGGAACTGTGGCGAGAGCACCCCGGCACCCGTTTGCCCCAATTGCGGCTCACGAACAGAGTCGACCGGCAAGACAAAGAGGATGGACGTGGACCTGAACCACTTGATTGAACGTGCCCAGGAAAACATGAATCTGCCCCTTTCCGAACTGAGCGAATTCAAGGCAGTAAAGAAGCTGATGTCAAGAAACAAGGTAAGCGAACCACTGGAGAAAGGAATGCTGAGGGCAAAGCATGGAGTTTCAACCAACAAGGACGGAACATGCAGATATGATATGTCCGATATTCCTGTTACCCATTTCAGGGCAGAAGAGATCGGCATTTCAAGAGAAAAGCTCCTTTCTCTCGGCTACGAGGATAAGGACCTGAACGAGATATACCCGCAGGACATAATAATACCCCGGGACGCCGCATCATATATGCTCAAGGTGTCGCAATTCATCGATGAGCTCCTGACGAAGTATTATGGCGTTGAGCCTTTCTATTACTGCCACACAGAAGACGATCTTGTGGGCCAGCTTGTTATTGGCCTTGCACCTCACACATCGGGCGGCATAGTGGGCAGGATTATAGGCTTCTCTGATGTCTACGGAGGGTACGCGCATCCATTCTTCCATGCAGCCAAGAGGAGAAACTGCGATGGGGACGAGGACAGCATCATGCTCCTGCTTGACGGCCTTATCAATTTCTCGAAGGAGTATCTTCCTTCCACAAGGGGGGGCCTGATGGACGCTCCACTTGTCCTGTCAATGAAACTCAATCCTGATGAGGTGGACAAGGAGGCCATGAACGTTGATACCCTTTATGAATACCCTCTCGCATTCTATGAGGCAACAGAAAGGAAGGAGCCTCCATCGGCGATTGAGGAAATGATGATGACCATGAAGGTGAAACTCAAGAAGGAGGGGACATACAGGAATTCCGGCTTCACCTTCGATACTTCAGATATAAATTCAGGCATCCTGATATCTGCATACAAGACAATAGGCTCAATGGAAGACAAGATCGATGCCCAGCTTTCACTTGCCAGAAAGATTTCTGCAGTGGACGAGAATGATGTGGCAGCAAGAGTTCTTTCATCACATTTCCTTCCGGACATGTATGGTAATTTCAGGGGATTCTTCTCGCAGGAATTCAGGTGCACAAAGTGCAATACAAAATACAGGCGGATACCTCTGTCCGGAAAGTGCCTCAAGTGCGGGCAGGAAAAACTGATTTTAACAATCCACAAGGGAAGTGTGGTAAAATACCTGAAAGCAACGGTAAGAATTTCCAAGGAATTCGAGCTTCCATGGTACCTCAACATGAGGATAGACAACCTGGTAAGCACCATAGAAGGGACCTTTGCCATGGAAAAAGAGGAAGAAAAGGAACCGGAGCCGGAGGGTATATCGCTTGATCAATTCTGAGTGATTAAAATGATAGGTTCACTTTTTGTTACAGGCCCGGCTGGAACCGGGAAATCGACTTTTTGCGCAGGCTACAAGGAATGGCTCATCAGGGGAGGCTACAACGTTGCTGTTATAAATCTTGATCCAGGGGCCGAGTTCCTGCCTTATGATCCGGAATACGACATAAGGGAGCTCGTATCGCTGGGCCAGATAATGTCCGAGTTCAATCTGGGGCCTAATGGTGCCCAGATTGTTGCCGCTGACCTGATGCTCGAAAATCTCCCGAGTGTCATGAAATTTCTTGAAGATATGCAGGATTATTACGTGATATTTGACACACCGGGGCAGATAGAACTCTTCAGCTTCAGGCCCGGCAGCCCGATACTCGTCGATTCCCTGTCCAATGGGAAGGCCATGCTCGCCTATGTGGCAGACGGCCCGCTTTCAACATCCCCATCCGGGTACATATCGCAGAAGATGCTTTACGCATCGGTCATGTCAAGGTTCTACAAGCCCATGCTTTTCGTGCTGAACAAGATAGACCTGATCACTGAGGAGGACCTATCGAATATAGAGAGGTGGGAGCAATCCACGGACCTTCTCAATGATGCACTCATGGAGGAAAAGCAGGAGTTCGTGAAGGATTATTTCTCATCGATCCTGAACGCCTTCGAAACAAGCGGCATAATGAGCAAGATTTTCCCGGTGTCTTCAAAAGACCTTTATGGCTTTGATGACATTTATTCGGAAATGTCTCTTTTCTTCATGGGCGGAACCGACGCGGACACAATGTACAGAGACGACTGAATTTTTTAACAAAATCCTTATAGTTGATAAAGAAATGATATAACAATGTCCTATGACCTTGACAGAGGGGCTCATTCCGTTTACTCTCTCTATTATC
>OFHI01000206.1_pt1 | contig 10698 bp, 14 predicted proteins | sample 1522021 | NCBI WGS metagenome assembly OFHI01 (sample SAMEA2464839, study PRJEB22497) | soil metagenome | biome: Grassland; feature: Farmland; material: Clay | place: Australia | collected 2013-02-01 | depth 1.4 m | reverse complement strand
GAATCGCACAATGGCCAAAATTTCGCTGATAGGACTGGACCTTGCAAAGGAAGGACTGGAATTTACATTTGTTTCTCCGCTGGTAGGATGTGCTGAGTGCAGGATTAAAAATGTCTGTTTTAATCTTGAACCCGGAAAAACCTACAAAGTCACGAAAGTAAGGGATAAAGTAAACCCATGTTTTGTTTTTAATCATGACAAAGTCGCAACGATAGAAGTTGAAGAGATTGATGAAGTCGTCAACATGCAGTATGGAAAGAAAGTGCAGGAAGGATCATCCGTTACTCTCAAATCCATGAACTGCGACCACATAACCTGCCCCCATATCGAGAAATGCAATCTTATGCATATGAGGGAAGGAACAAGGGCAACAATAAAGAGTGTGGACAGCAAGCTGGATTGCCCGAAAGGGTACAATGTGAGAAGTGTCTCAGTTTCGATACAGTAAAATACCATACACTCTTCTTTTCCTGCCTGTCATAAGAGGTGAACATGCTTGTCTATTGTCAAGATAGGGCTTGTTGGTAAGCCAAATGTTGGAAAATCCACAATATTCTCAGCCATCACTGAAACCGAGGTGGAGATGGCAAATTATCCGTTTACAACAATTAAGCCTAACGTAGGCATTGCTCTTTTCAGAACATCCTGCCCTGAAAATGAGATCAATGCGAAATGCAGCCCCCGTGAAGGGAAGTGCATCAATGGTGTCCGTTATGTCCCCATCGAGGTTATCGATGTTCCGGGGCTCATTCCGGGAGCAAGTGAAGGAAAGGGCATGGGGAATGAGTTCCTTGACAACATTCGTGACTCAGATGCAATAATCCACGTTTTTGACAGTTCCGGAACAACCAGCCTTGAAGGCACCCCTTCCGGAGAAAACATCACTGATCCTGTTGAGGAGATAGAATTTGTCAGGGATGAGATGACCAGATGGATGGCCTCCAAGATCTCAAAGGACTGGGATAAATTCGCAAGGAAAGTGGAGAGCACCAAGGACAAAGCAGAACGCATCCTGCTCAAGAAAGTCGCATCTTTCGGCCTGAATGAGAGGCAGGTGGCAGAAATCCTGCTCAAGGAGGATTTTCCTGCTAAGCTGTCAAAGTGGTCTGAGGATGAATTCACCAGATTCTCTGAAGCCGTGTTCAAGTACATTAAACCGATAATTCATCTCGGAAACAAGGCAGACATAGCAAAACCCGAAATGATCGGGAGAATCAAAGACGCTTTTCCTGATTCCTTCTTCATATCGGCAGAATACGAACTGGCACTCAGGAAAGCGCATGGTGCAAAGCTGGTAAATTCTCTGGATTCCAGCTTCAGTGTCAGCGAAGATGCCTCGGAAAAGCAGAAGGATGCACTGGACAGGATGAGATCCTTTTTCGCCATTGAAGGAATGAACAGGATAGAGGAAATCTTCGAAACTCTTGTCAGGGATATTCTTGGGTACATAGTGGTTTTCCCCGTTTATGACGAAACTCACTGGACCGACAAGGAAGGCAACATACTGCCGGACGCATTCCTTGTAAAGAAGGGGGAGACTGCCCTTAACCTCGCTTTCAGGGTTCACACAGACATTGGAGAGGGATTCATCCGGGCAATCGACTGCCGCAAGAAAATGGTAGTATCAAAAGACCACGAGCTTGTAAACGGAGATGTCATAAGGATTGTTTCCAAGACGAAATGAGCCATTCACTTCTTTCGGACGGGCTGTTGGAATTAAAACAGTTTTATACTATGCTCGGATTTACCACAAAAGAATAGGTTAAATACTATTCCGGATATCCTGAATTTACACTCAAGGATTAAAGTAATATTTAAGGTGGTACATTGGCGAATGGAATTAACGCAGGATCAAAGCTTCAGGAACAGAGAAGCAAATACAGATGGTCAGACCGTGACTACAAGAAGAGAGTATTAGCTCTTAAAAAGAAGAGCGACCCTCTTGAGGGAGCCCCTCAGGCCAAGGGAATAGGAATTGAGAAAATCGGCATCGAAGCAAAACAGCCTAATTCTGCTATCAGGAAATGTGTGAAGCTTCAGCTCATTAAGAATGGAAGGCAGATTACAGATTTCGCCCCCGGTGATGGTGCAATTAATTATATTGATGAACACGACGAAGTTGTCGTCGAGGGAATCAGGGGAAGAATGGGCAGAAGTAAGGGAGACATTCCGGGAGTAAGGTACAAGGTTGTCAAGGTAAACGGAATTTCACTTATTGAGCTTGTCAAGGGAAGAAAGGAGAAAACGGTGAGGTAAAGATGGAACTGAAGATGCTCGGAGAGTACAGTGTAAATGATGTGCAGATACACGATCAGGGACTTGCAAATTACATTAATCTCACTTCTAATCTTAACCTGCATACAGGGGGAAGATACTCCAGCTATGCAGCAGGAAAAAGGAACATCAACACCGTGGAGAGGCTTGTAAACAAGCTCATGAGAAGCGAGAAATGGACTGGCAAGAAATACAGTGCCTACAGGGCCCTGAAGCTTGCCTTCGACATAATACAGGAAAAGACCAAACAGAATCCTGTGCAGATTCTTGTTAATGCAATAGAGAACGCAGCACCGAGAGAAGAAGTCACCAGGCTCAAATATGGTGGAATTGCAGTTCCCAAGGCTGTTGATGTGTCCCCTTCAAGAAGAGTGGACGAGGCTCTCAGGAACATAGCGACCGGAGCAACTGACTCTTCATTCAAGAACAGGAAATCAATAGTCAACTGCCTCGCAGATGAACTGATGCTTGCAGCAAAGAATGATGTAAATTCCTATGCTGTGAAAAAGAAAGAAGAAATAGAAAGGATTGCACAGTCTGCAAGGTAATCCTCAACCTTTTTTATCATACCACCAAAACTTCCATTTTTATTCGCTCTCAGTTTTTGCGTTATATTTTGAATCTGTCCAGACGGCCAGGAAAACCATAAGCAAGCCTAGAAAGACTATACTGTTAATAATATCAAAAGTAGTTGACAGGCGAGTTACTGCAGCGATGAACATAGTGAAAATTATGTCAGCAACCAGGATGCCCCCAATCATATGAACATTATCAGAGGAGTTGTCCACTTGCTCCTTGATTTCTTCCGTCATTTTTCATGCACCCTCATCTTATTGCCTGTGATAATAAATATATTGATTTAAATATGTTATGGTGAAAATACAGGAAAAAATCGCGCATCAGTAAAACTGCAGAGATGTTGCAAGAATTGTTATGACAACCATGAGGCCCAGCGTAGTGAACGAGACGAGATGCGTTATCTTCCTGATCCTCTTCACCTCATCCAGCCTGCCTTCCTTTGCAAGACGCATTATCTTTTTCCCGTGATACATGTTATTGGCATACATCATCACAATCATCACCACGACCAGGATTATTTTCGCAAGGAGTATCTGCCCCCCAGTGGTGGTTGTAAGATCTGAAAATGATGGAAGATACCAGGTCATGTTGTACAATCCTGTTAAAATGAGGAGGCCAAGCGTAATATGCGTGAAGTATGCAAACTGCTTCCCTATTTTCCCGACTATCCTTGTCCTTTCCTTTTCATCATCAGTAATCTTGTGGGATGCAGGCCAGACGACAGCCCATATGAAGAATGAGCCTCCGACGAAAAGAACTGCTGAAAATATATGAATCCAGAGAATTATGATATCAAGTAATATCATCCGTTGATGAAAACTCCTCACTAATTGAATTTTGCCCCGCCTTCAAAGATAAAGATAATAAGAAAAGAAGCATAAGCAGAGACATGAAAGAAGAGCTCCTTGACAGGCCAGTGAAGGATCTGAAGATAAGCAGCAGTACAACGCTTGGCGAACTTATGAACCAGTTTTCCGATTCTGGAGGTTTCACTTCGGCAAAGATGCACTCAGCCCAGAGCATCATAAAGAAGATGTTCAGCGAAGACAACACCACATTCCTCTCTTTTCCGGCAGACATAATCTCTACCGGCACAAGAGGGGTAATAAATGAGATGGTGAAGCGAAAACTCGTGGATGTAATCATCACCACGAACGGAACCCTCGATCACGATATCGCAAGGACATACACTGACTATTACTGCGGAACATTTGATTTCAGTGACAAAAAACTGAGAGATCTCGGCATAAACAGGCTGGGAAATGTGTTCATTCCCGACGAGAGTTATGGAGTAATAATTGAGGAGAAGGTAGGCGAAATCCTTGAAAGCCTGTATTCCGTAAAGAAAGAGTGGGGCGGTGCAGAGCTTCTGAAAGAAGTTGGAAAGAGAATAGACAGTGAGGATTCCATACTTCACAACGCTGCTGTAAACGACATACCCGTATTTGTCCCGGGAATGACGGACGGATCATTTGGATCACAGCTGTGGTCTTTCTATGAACGGAACAGGGATTTCAAGGTAAACCTGCTTGAAGATGAGCATTTTCTCTCCGATATTGTATTTGAGGCAAAGAAGACAGGAGCAATAATGATTGGTGGAGGAATATCAAAGCACCACACAATATGGTGGAACCAGTTCAGGGGTGGACTGGATTATGCAGTCTACATCACAACTGCCCAGGAATATGATGGTTCCCTCTCCGGTGCAAAACTCGAAGAAGCAATATCCTGGAAAAAAATAAAGGAAGATGCGGAATTCGCAAATGTATACGGGGATGCAACGGTACTTTTGCCGGTGCTGATTGGATCACTCTTGTGATCTCATATATATTTTAACCATTCCATTATCGGATCGTCTTCTTCCTGAAGTTCGCTGCTTGTTGTCCCGAAACTGCTGATTGTGGTGAATCTGTAGAAATAAATTCTTCCATTTTCTTCTTTGCCTGACATTATGTGTTCCACGGCCTCGCCGTTCGGCATATGTCCCAGGGCTTCAGGAAAATCAGGAGTGTAACGAACTTCTATTTCGTTTCCTTCTTTATTAATAGAATAAGCTCCGTTTCCGTCCACATATTCCTTGAGCTTTTCTGATTCTATCGATGGTCCCATGCTGGTAGATTATGACATGCTATTTTACGATTTTTGATAATTGCAAGGTTCCCCTTAAAAGGGAAGAGCCTTTCCATTTTACTGGGAATAAAAAATTTGGAAGGCAAAAGGAAGCTGCGATTATTCCGTGGAAAAGCTTTATCATTGAGGTATATTAATCCACTCATGCATTACTTAACCGAGAAGGATGTTGAAGATAATCTCGATATGAAGGAGTTGATTGACCTTCTGCAGGACGTTTTCAGGGAATATGGCGAAGGCAGGGCTTCCTCAAGTTCAAGGGAAAGGACAGGCCGTGGAAAAATAATGCTCAACAGCATGCCAGCGGTATCTGAAAAACTGGGTCTTGCAGGCCTTAAAACAATGATGGCATCCGAAAGCGGAAAGAGGTCGGTTGTAGTTTACCTCTTCAATTCGAAAACTTCAGAACTGATTGCCGTGATTGACGGCCGGAGGCTGAGCCAGATAAGGACAGGCGCTCTTCCGGCCATGGTTACAAGAATGCTTGTGGATAAGAAAGATCCGGCTTTTGCCCTCATAGGGTCCGGGCATCAGGCGGAAACACAGCTCTCAGGCATGCTTGCTGCATTTGATCTGTCTGATGTCAGGGTTTACTCAAGTACATATGAAAATGCCGGAAAGTTTGCTGAGAAAGAAGGAAAGAAGCATGGCATAACAATAAGGGCGGTCAGGGAAGTCAAAGATGCACTTGACGGAGCTGACATAATCACTACAGTTACAAAGTCAACGGAGCCAATATTTTCAAGGAAAGACCTGGGAGATGAATATCACGTGAACCTCACAGGATCGAACATCCTGTCTAGAAGGGAAGTGACAGAAGATGTCCTTTCGAACAGTGACTTTCTCGTAGTTGAGCACCTTGAACAGGCAATGAAGGAATCCACTGAAATAATAGAGCTTGCCGGTAATCATCCGAAAGTTGAAATGCACGAGCTTAAAGACATCATGAGCAGGCCTGACATTTATTCCGGAAAGAAGAGAACAGTGTTCAAGACTATGGGAATAGGCCTGGAAGATGTTGCAGCAGGTTATCTTGTGCTGAAGAATATGGGCTTATTTTAAACCCATTTTGTTGCTTGCAGTCTGTTGTAACCTTTAATTATTTTTTCCAGTTAACTTCATTATGTATTACATAAGTGAGGATGACGTTGCAAAGAATCTTGACATGAAAGAAGTTGTTGACGTCCTGGGGGAAGTGTTCAAATCATATGGAACCGGCAAAGCTGTATCCACAGCAAGAGACCGCCTCATTTACAACGGCACCGTTTTCAATTCAATGCCGGCAATAGTGGAGCATGTGGGGCTTGCAGGCCTTAAGACCTACATAGCCAACAGGAAGGGGGCAAGATTTGTTGTTCTTCTGTTCGATCTGAACACCTCCGACCTGGTTGCAGTCATTGAGGCAAACACACTTGGCCAGATCAGGACAGGCGCTCTTCCTGCCATGGTATCAAAACAGGTTCTCAGGAAGAAGAATCCCGTCTTCACTCTCATAGGTTCGGGTTTTCAGGCCGAAACACAGCTTTCAGGCATGCTTTCAGCTTTCGACATTTCTGATGTCAGGGTATATTCCAGAACATTTGAGAACGCCAGAAAATTTGCCGAGAGGGAAGGGAAGAAGCATGGCATTGAAATAAAAGCATACGAGAATGTTGAAAAGGCCCTGGATGGAGCTGACGTGGTGAATACCATTACAGATTCCAATGAAGCAATATTTTCCAGATCTGCTTTGGGTGATGAGTACCTTGTAAACCTTGCCGGAGGAAACCTGCCATTCAGAAGGGAGGTGGCTGAAGATGTTCTTGAGGAAAGTGATCTCATAATTGTCGAGCATCTTGATCAGGCAATGAAGGAATCAGGTGAGATAATTGGCATGGCAAGAAGCCATCCGGAAAGGAAGATGCATGAGCTGAAGGACATAATGGCTCATCCGGACCTTTATTCAGGTAAAAAGAGACTTGTGTTCAAGGCAATGGGGATAGGCCTGGAAGATGTTGCAGCCGGTTATCTAGTCCTGAAGAACATGGGGCTGAGGTGATATCCTCTCCCCTGAATGAAACGGGATCTTACCGCTTCATTGAGGATAAAATTCAAACCGGAATCCGAAAATAGATCATATTAATATTCTTAATACAATATACTATCGTGTCTGCATCATCTGGTTCTTATTATTCGACCCTCCTGCTTGTTGCAATATTGAGTTTCTTCTTTGGAGCCCTTTTTTACAGAATAATGGTAAGGTATCCTTTCGGCCAGAAACCGATCACGGGAAAAGAGTCACTGGTCGGGAGAAGAGGGCAGATTTACGGCATCAATGGAAGGAGGCTCTCTGTCAAGGTTGATTCGCTTTTCTGGAATGCAAAGCTGAACGGAGAATATGCTGTTCAGCTTGGTGACGAGGTAGTGGTGAAATCGGTAGAAAACCTGACACTAGTTGTTGAGCCTGAAGCTTAGCCTTGAAAAATGAACTTTTATTGGGCAGGATTTCTCCTTCTGAGGAGGGCACTACCCGGAAGGGCAACCCTCGCCACTGAAGCAGGAAGCCCTTTGAGATAGCTATGGAAAGATATCATGGGTGGTAGTATGGGAGAGTGAATGCCATTATGGCAATTACAGCCAGAAGGCCCAGGGTTATAAATGATGCTACATGGGTTATCTTCCTGATCCTCTTTACTTCGTCCAGCTTTCCCTGAGCAGCCAGGTTTACAATCCTCTTCCCGTGGTAAATATTGTTTGCATACATCAGAACAACCATCACGATCACAGTAATGCTCTTTGCGAGCAGAAGCTGTCCTCCGGCTGTTGTCGTGAGATCCGAAAACTGCGGAAGATAACCAAGGCCCAGATAAGCTCCTGTTGCCAGCAGTATTATGATTGAGATATCCGTAAGTGTTCCAAAGAGCCTCCCTATCAGCCCCATTATCCTTGTCCTTTCCTTTTCATCGCCCGTCATCTTGAAGGAAACAGGCCATACAACGCCCCAGATGAAGAATGAGCCGCCTATGAAAAATACAGCAGTAAGTGCATGGATCCAGAGTATTACCAGAAACAACAGCTGCATGTGACCAGAATTCCAAAGATGTTATTTTATCTTTGGAGACAGCATAATGGCTATTTTTCAATAAAAAATAAAAATTGATACATGGCGATATAGATGAAGAACGTCCGGTGTCCGATTGAAATTAATATTCCTATGATTATTATAAACTAATATCAGATCTTATTTGCAAAGGAATGTTTATATAAATTAAATCTCATCATATCCCGTCATGAAGTTCGAAATTTTGAATCCGCAGGGTAGCTATGCAGTCCTTAAAGCAGAAATGGAGCAGGGAGACGAATTCTTTTCAATGCCGGGAACAGTTATGAGCCTCAAAGGCGCAAATTTCGGGTCCCAGAGAAAGGGCGGAATATTGTCAGGACTCAAGAGGAAGATGTTCACTGGAACCTCAATGTACATGGACTCGATATATTATGAGTCCGATCCGGGTGAGGCAATGGTAGCTCCCAGATTCCCGGGCCAGATCGCAGAGGTAGAGCTTAATGAAAGCATGTATGCTCACAGCCACAGTTTCCTTGCTGCAGAGAAAGAGGTGGAAATAGGATCAAAATCACTTGGCGTGCGCTCCGTTTTCGCCAATAGCGAATTTTTCTGGATTAGCCTCCAGGCAGCACCGGGCAGAAAAGCTTGGCTCTCATTTTTTGGAGACATTCTTGAAGTCAACGTAAAGCCAGGCGAGACTCTTTCCATAGAGCACGGCCATTTCGTCGGAATCAATGAGTCAGCAAAATTCCAGCTGAGATTCCTTGGCATAAAGAGAGCCATGTTTGGCGGAGAAGGCCTGTATATGGTCGACATACAGGGTCCTGCGAAAGTCTGGATGCAGACAAGAAACCTTGACGCTTTCGTCCAGATGCTGGTCAGCCAGACTGGAGGCGGAAATGCAGGAAACACTGTAGCGGCTGGTGCTGCCGGAGCTATCCTTGGCGGGCTTATCGGCGGCGGGAGAATTTAATTCTCTTTCCTTTCTTAATAAAAAAGCGTGTTTTTGTTACAAAAATAGAGAAATATTATCTGCCCCTCAAAGGGGCATCGGGATCCGGATTATATTCCGGGCATTTCTCCCGGAACCCTTCTGAAGAGTAGCACATCGCCTATATGGGCGGACCCTGAAAGGAACCTTGTAAGCCTTTCTATTCCGAAGCCTGCCCCTGCCGATGGGACAAACCCTTTCCTGGCTTCTTCCAGATATGCGGCGTACACATCCATTTCAAGCTTATCTCTGCCCATCCTGCTGGTAATCCTGTCAAATTTGAATTCTCTCTCAGCACCGGACAGGCCTTCCCCGTATCCGAAGGGATATATGAGATCGTAATTCAGATAATGGCCGGGTTCTGCTTCGTCCTCCTTGTCATAAAACTCCCTTTTATGGCAAAGGGCCCAGAAGGGCTGGTCATGATCCTCTGATGCGGGACCTTCCCAGTCCTCTCCGTACTTGTCCTGAAGCTCATGTGTAGTGTACTCCATGAAGGGCGGCTTGAACCTGAATGGCTCATCATCGTCCGTAAGTTTCACCAGGCCATCTTCAAGGGCGGAATTCAGCCCTTCAAAATATGCCTCCATGACCCTGAATACATCGTCCTCTTTTGCATACGGTATTTCAAAGTCAGCCTGTGTGAACTCGAAAAGATGCCTGCCGCTGCTTCTCCTTTCGGCTTTTTCCAGCCTTATGTTCGGGGAGAGTATGAATATCTTCCCTATGTCCCTGACGGCAACCTGCTTATGGAGTATCATTGAATTCATGGTTCTTACCGTTGTTCCCAGATAATCGAACTCAACCGTCTTCAGTATGGAGGAATTCGGATCCGGCCCGAGAGGATCTGTACTTCTTCCCAGCATAACCGGCAGCAACTGCAGAAAGCCACGATCCTGGAAGTAGTCCACTGTGTACCTGAGGATCCTGCTTCCAAGCAGCAGCCTTTCCCTTATGTCAGATTGTACGACATTAAACAATGTTAATCACCACTCGGTTACCATTTATCTTTAGTATAAATTTTTCTACGAAAATTATTGTATTTTCTGCAAAATTATACAACAATTTATGTATATCTTCGTAATATATACGAAGATGGATGAAATAGACATAAAACTTCTTGAGATGGCAGAAGACGGGATCACCAGGTATTCAGCCATTGCCAAGGAACTTGGAATGCCGTTGTCAACCATTCATTCTAGAATGAAGAAGCTGGAGCAGGAAGGTGTAATCACGGGATATAAGGCAAGTGTGGACTGGAAAAAAGCTGGCCTTAAGCTGACAGCTTTTGTTCTGGTAAGTGCAGATATCAGCTTCCTGAAGAAAATAAACATGACGCAGGATGACCTTCTTGACGAACTCCTTGAGATAAGGTACGTGGACGAGGGTTACGTTATAACAGGAGAGTCAGACATCATGATAAAACTCACAGTACAGGATTCATCCCACCTCAAGAGGATACTTCTGAAGGAAATAGATTCGAGAGACGGCATTGTCAACACAAAAACAATAATCGTGCTTGGTTAGGCCGCTTCGTGAAATGAACTATACAAAATATTATTATATTTAAATATATTTCTACCAGATAATGGATCAATATCAGCAATCAGCCAAGAGCCTGACCCTGGCTGCAATGATTATTGTTATAGTGATTGCGGCGCTGATGAGCTTTTTCATTGTT
>OFHI01000205.1_pt1 | contig 10744 bp, 10 predicted proteins | sample 1522021 | NCBI WGS metagenome assembly OFHI01 (sample SAMEA2464839, study PRJEB22497) | soil metagenome | biome: Grassland; feature: Farmland; material: Clay | place: Australia | collected 2013-02-01 | depth 1.4 m | reverse complement strand
GCAGAGAACTGTACAACTCATTCCTGCTTGAGCGGAGATACGCATACAGGGGATCGAAGAAATCACTCACCAAGAAGTCGCAAGGAAGCCCCGTCCGATAGGGCGGGGAGGATGTCACTTCTCCAAAAATATTATCTTAAATGTATATTAATATTTCTCTTATATTCTTCATGCTAACACTGCGATAGTTTGAAAAGCCGTGACTGTACCATTAAAAACTTAATCGTTTTATGATTTTTTTAAGTGGTGGGCGGCCTGGTCCAAAAGAAGGATGGAACATCCATTTGCCTTTTGATTTTTACCATAAACAATGAGGCGGATGCTCACGAAATTTTCAAGCAGGTAGAAGGTTACGTCGATGAAGCAGTAATAGTGGACAGTTCATCGGACAAGCACTTAAACAGACTCAAAGATCTCTTCAGGTCAGATCCTGTGAAGATTTATCACACAATACCGCTTGGCTATCCGGATCCACTCAGGACCTTCGCCCTCAAGAAAATAAAATCTGAATGGATCCTGTACATTGATACCGATGAGAGGCCATCAGAGGCTCTGCTTGAGAAAACACGCAATCTTGGCCCTGTAGATGCCTATTATGTACCAAGAAAAGAGATTCGCGGCTATTATACATATCACATAAGGCTGTTCAGGAGAAAGAAGGTAAAATTTACAGGAATGATTCATGAAACGGCCAAAGTTAAGGGAATAGTATCAACACTGGATTCTAAACAGCTTCTATTCCATCTTTCTGGAGAAAATTTGCATAAAGACCGCAGGTACGCAACTATCGAAGTCTATACGAGGTTGCTGGCTGAAGTGAGGCCCAGTATGCTGCTTGTTCTCATGAGAAAATTGATTGAGGGTTCCTGGAGCAGGAGATGGACAAGATTCATGATGAATTCATTTATTTATCTCCATCTATTAATCAAAAAAGCTTTTCTGACCGTTGTTGCGATTGATGAGGAAAAGAAGGATATGAAGGATTACATCAATCTGATAAGGTCAGAATTCTCGAGGCTGGACGATAAATCAAGGTTCATAGCGCTTGCATCCAGCATAGACATCGCCAGAAACAGGGACCTGACTTCATACCTGAACCTTGATAATGAGGCCTATGTTCAGAGTCTCCCCATGTTGTGGATATTCAATGAAAACGGATTATACAACCTTCTGCGTCTGATCAGATCCAGGGTGGAAGAAAACGATTTCTTCGAGATCCTCTAGAATCCTCCTGAGCATTTTCACCTGACTTCACAAGAGTCCCACCGGAAACCCAGGTTCCAGCTTTTCTTATTTCCTCGTAAACTGAAAACCCGATGTCGATTATTCTTCTTTCAAGTGTAAATATTGTTGAATCGCCATTTGGCTCCGTATTTTCTTCGCCCACCGGCTGAGTTTCAGTATCCGTTTCCTGTTCCTTCTTTCCGGCATATTTATCGAGATCTCTCAGGATTTCCTCTATATACTGCCTGTTATCCCACACTTCTTCATTTTTTCTGTATTCCTGCTCTTCCAGGGATTGGCGCAACTCCTGATTGTATCTTTCAAGCTCACCTTTCTCTCTATTAAGGCCTTTAATTGATGACTTGAGTTCGCCGATTTCGTCAGACATATGATTTCTTTTTCCTTTGAGGCGGGAAATCTGTGTGACGACAGAGTCACGCAGTTTCCTTAGATCGGCAAGTTCTTCCTGGCGTTCTGAGATGTATTTCTGGTGCCTGACAATATCCCTGTTATACTCGAGATACTCGTCTATAAGCTTCCTGAGTGACTTCTTTTCTATTCCAAGTACAGACGAAATGTGATTTAGGACCGGTAGATCAAAGCCCCATTCCTTCAATGTTGTGATCAGGTCGAATGAATCCATGAATTCCTTAAGGGACAGTTTTTTATCTCCAAGATAGTCAAGTGCCTCAGAAAGTCTCATAAATTTCCTGAAATCAAAACCGAAAGTGGAAAGAGACCTGAGGATCATTGCTACATCATTCATGTTACTGGACCCGATTGCTTCCAGTATGTCTTCAGAAAGTTTGATCATGCGGTACTTTGCCTGATATTCATCCTCAACGGCTTCTTTCTGTGCACTGTCCAGCTCTGCAGGTGCCCTTGTCTCCTCCTTTGCTTCCGGTTCTTCTACAATTTGAGGCTCTTCTGCTGAGTCCAACCTGAACTGCATTAACCTATCCATTATCGAAGTATAACTGATCCCTTCCTCCTGGTGCAATTCGAAAAGCTTCCTGCTGATCTCCAGAAGTGTATTGATATCAATTCCTGATTCAGAAACGGTTCTGGACAATTCGTGAAATGAGGGATCCTGCATTTCCTGTGATTCTGGAAGGGATGATTCAATCAAACGATGTTCTGAATGCTCCTCTTGTGCTTTTTCGGAGCCACCTGCAGGAATGCTCTTGATTATTCGCGTGATTGCGCTTTCGGATCTTCCCGTCTGCTCCGATATGCTCGCAACGCTATTGCCTTCACCGTAAAGCTTAATGATCTTCTCTTTTTCTTCCTCGGTGATCTTCTTTGCCATTTCAACCTCAAATTCAGGACTGGACTGTCTCCGTTATCGGGCACTTTTATTACGGATTTATATTATTTTAATTTTTTCCATGATCATGAACATTTTCCCATGTGGAGAAATGAAGTGTGATTTAAAAATGAGCTTATTTCATGGTGTTTTCTAAAGCACCAAGCTTCTCTATTTCGACTTTCACCACATCGCCGTTCTTCAGCCATTTCCTTTCTTCTATAGGCATGCCGACTATAACTCCGTCCGGTGTTCCGGTCAGGATTATATCACCAGGCTCAAGCGCGAAGTGCTTTGAAATATACGAAACTATCACCTTGCAGTTGAAGATCATTTCTGACGTGTTGGAATTCTGCCTCAACTCCCCATTGACAAATGTCCTGATAGAAAGGCCGTTAGGATCAGGGACTTCATCAGATGTGGTAATATAAGGGCCAACAGGCGCGAACTTGTCGCACGTCTTGCCAAGGAGCCACTGGTGTGTTTTCTTCTGCAGGTCCCTTGCTGAAACATCGTTTGCCGGAAAATAACCGAAGACATAATCCAGGGCGTCTTCTTCGGATACGTCTTCCGCTCTCTTGCCGATTACTATCCCGAGCTCTCCCTCATAATCCACCCTGCTGGACATTTTCGGAAGAGGGACGTCCTCGAGGTGTCCGGCCAGGGCATTGTTGAACTTGCTGAACAGTATTGGAACTTCAGGGATATCCGCCTTGGTTTCCTTTACATGTCCCCTGTAGTTTTTTCCGATGCAGATTATCTTCTGCGGGTTCAATACACATGGGAGGAATTTCTCAACATCTTCTTCAGGAATAATATGTGGTTTCAAATCTGGAAGATTTTTCCCGACAGTTTCCTTAATGGCTTCATAGTACGATCTTTCGCCAAGAAGTGTTTCCAGTGTTCTTATCTCTGATGCATTCTGAATGTTTCTTCCAGCGGCGCTTACCGGAAGGAAACCACCTTCAACCTTGATAACAAACTTTCTCTGACCGTTAACTACAATGTTTGCAAACTTCGTCTTAAAAACCTCCTTAATGTTTCCAATAAACAGTAGATTCTAGAATTACAATAACTTATCCTATTATTTTGTAGATTCTATTTCAGACATAATAAATATATGAAGATAAGGCAAATATGCAATAACAGGGAACCAGGAGTCAATTGAGCAGTTTCACCACATAATTCCGTCCGATCTGTGTTTTACGGAAACAGAATGCATTGCTTGTACAGATGGATAAACAGGTGTTGTTCATGATTATTGGAGTAAATAAATATTTGTAAAAAATTACCATATTTGTACACAAACTCCTATAACTTTAAGTATAAGAAATTCATTAATTATTCTGGTTATTATGGAGAATAGTGGTTTTAAAAACGAGGATTACTATGTTAGCTTTTATGACACTGAGGCGGAAGTGCTTGGTTCGCTTAAACCACCGAAAAAGATTGAGCTTCACGATGTCACCCTGAGGGACGGGGAGCAGCAGGCGAGGATCACTTTCAGGAAACATGAGAAATTGCAGATTGCTGAAGCCCTTATGGATGCTGGAGTCGACAGGGTCGAAGCTGGAATGCCTTCAGTTTCCGCCAACGACAGCGAGGCGGTAAAAGCTGTAGCTCATCTCGGAAAGGGTTCAAAGGTCTACGCCTTTGGAAGATGCATGAAAGCTGATGTGGACAAGGCTCTTGAGACCGATGTGGATGGAATAGTAATGGAGATTCCTTCAAGCGAGCATCTTATCAAACTGGCATATGGCTGGGATGTGGAAAAGGCCGTGAGACTTTCGGCAGAAGCCACCAAGTATGCTCACGACCATGGACTCAAGGTTACTTTCTTCACTATCGATGCCACAAGGGCACCTTTCGAGACTTTTTGGAAAATAGCAGGCAAGGTTATTGAGGAAGGGCACATGGATTCATTTGCCCTTGCAGACACATTTGGTGTGCTGAACCCGCATGCTTCCATGTTCTTCATAAAGAAAATCAGGGAGCTCACAAACAAGCCTATCGAAATACATGCACACAATGATTTTGGCCTTGCAAACGCAAACTCAATATTTGCAGTGCTCGGAGGAGCTTCAACCGTGCATGTTTCACTGACCGGTATCGGCGAAAGAAGCGGAAATGCGGCAATGGAAGAAGTTGTAATGGCCCTCAAATCACTGTACGGAGTTGATTCCTCGGTTGATACAAGATCATTCAGGAATATGGCGACACTTGTAAGAAAACTGTCCGGAGTGAATTTCTCTCCACAGAAAGCAATCGTTGGAGATGACATATTTACAATAGAGTCTGGAATTCTTGCAAGCTGGTGGAAGAGGCTCGAGCCCATGAAACTGCCTCTTGAAATGTTTCCATTCATGCCCGGATACGTAGGCCATGATGGAGTTGACATAATTCTGGGCAAGAAGAGCGGTATTGATTCAATCCTGTACAAAGCCGACAAATTCGGAATTGACATAGACCAGAAGAAAGCTGAGAGCATCCTAATGAGAGTTAAGGATCTTGCACTTGCAAGGAAGGGCAACATTTCTGACGAGGAACTGAAAGTCCTGATGAAGGATTAAACTTCATCAATTCAAGCTTCAGGAATTGAAAAACAACAGAGGTGTAAAAAATGTATGCAGTAGAGATGACATCGTTTGTAAAAATGCCGGAAGACGACATAAAGCGCGAACACAGAATGTATCTGAAGGAGAACGTGGAAAAGGGAAAGCTGAGACTGGCGGGAAGAATGATTGACAACACAGGATCATTTCTGGTCTGGGAAGCCGCTGACCTGAAGGAAGCAAAGGAACTCGCATCAGCGGATCCTTACTTCAAGAATGGATACACCACTTTCTTCATGAAAGGCTGGGACATTTTCTGGAATAATTTTGTAAGCCCGCCGGTAACTCCTGAGATATAATCAGGATTCCACAATATTTTTTTTAATTTTCAATATTTCCCGCTATCTGTCTTACAGATGCACAATCAAAATTCAGGTTGCCATAATATGCACCGTTTTAATTAGGCTATCTTCGGCATTCAGGTCTTACAAACATGATTTTGGATAAGAATATTAACTTCATCAAGAACGCTATAGTTCTATTTCTAAATTGTCCGGGAATATAATTAATAGTTTCAAAAAAAATAAAAAATGGTGAGATTAGATTATTTCTTCACTTTACTGTCCAGCAGTGCTTTCCAGTGATGCTTCTACCTCTTCAAGGGTCTTGTCCTTCATTTCCCTTCCAAGTATATATCCTACACCAGCAAGGGCAACGAGACCGGCAACCACACCGAAAGCTGGAAGGAGCTTGCCTATTGTGAAAGCGTCCTTCAGGCTTCCTTTTGAGAGCGTAAGTGAGGTTCCCAGGGCAAGAGCCATACCGAGAGGTGCAACTGTTTTTCCAATTCCGCCGAAGCCGTAACTGGATCCCCAGCCTGAGCCCCTGACAGCCTGCGGCCACACTTCGCTTCCGTATACTGTTGTTGGTGCCCATGCGGCCTCAATGAGGAAATACGCCGGGTAATACAGGAAGTAGAACAGGGACAGGCTTCCTACCTGGACTGAAGCAAACAGTGCAGCCATTATCAGGAAGAAAGCTCCTCCGAAGGAACAGATCAGACCTGATGCCAGCCTTCCTATCTTGTCGATAAGGAATCTTGCAAATACGAATCTTGCTACAATGGCACTCAGTGAGATCCATATGAACAGGTATGCTGCGTACGCTGCAGTGATGTGGTACAGGAGAACAAGCAGGAGCGTGGCAAAGAGTGTGAGCGTGTAACTTCCGCTTTGTGTACCAAGGTTGACAAGCCAGCTTGAAACCAGGCTTCTCTTGTACTTGAAAACTTCCTTGTATGAGAATTTCTTCTTTACTGCAGCTGACGTATCAATGTCCACCTTGTCTGGTGATTCATAAACTGCCCATGCAATAGATTCCTTGGCCTCGTTGATTCTGCCCTTTGATACCAGCCATCTGGGTGATTCCTTAAGGAAGAAATACGCGGGGACAGCTATGAGTATCGGAAGGAAACTTACCAGTGCAATTCCTCTCCACCCGATTACAGGCGACGCAAAGGCTGCGAGAGAAGATCCGATGAAAGTTCCTGCAGGCACGAATACTGCACCAAGAGCGGTGTTGAAACCTCTTTTCTTGGACGGGACAAATTCAGTTATGTAAGGGAATGCTATTGTGAAGACACCTGCAACTCCAAATCCGACTATGACACGAAGAACTCCGAGCATCTGCCACATGCCAAACGGTGTTGCGGCCATCATTCCACTTCCAGCAGAGAAAATAACTATGCTGCTGATAAGCGAAAGCTTCCTGCCGATCCTGTCAGAAATATACCCCCAGAGGAAACCTCCAATAATAATACCAATTCCGTTAAGTATTATTAGCAGGGTGATAATCCCGACTGTAAGGTGCCAGGTTTTCCCTATAATACTCACAATAAACCCCAGTAAAAAGAAGTCGAAGAAATCAAACATTACACCAACGGTAACGGTTCCAACGAGTATTAACTGCCTTGGGGTCAGTTTATTGTGGCTATCTATGACATCCGATATGCTAGCCATTGTGAATACAACTATAGGATAGTATATAAATATTTACTTTTCTGGATTCAACGATAGAAAAGTATTTAAATGCAAATCGATAATGTTTGCTATGAGCTCAAAAGAAACTTTTGTTGACTTGAGTCATGACTATGAGGATGGAATGCCTGTCCCGGACTGGCCGGGGGAGCACAGGCAGGAATTTGAACTGGATGAATTCAGTGTTACCGTCAACACCGGTACACAGAACAACCTGAGAATGAACATACATTGTGGAACGCATATTGACGCGCCATATCATTACTGGAAGGAAGGTCTTAGAGTGAATGAGATCCCCCTGAACCAGATGGTGGGCCCATGCAAGGTTGTAGATATGTCCAGGGATGCCCTTGGAGTTATTACCGCGGACGATCTCAAGGAACACGTAAAGGATGTCGAAAAGGGAGACATGCTTTTTGTCAGGACAAGCTGGGAAGAAAAATGGGGCACAAAAGAATATGAAACACTCTACCCGTACTTTGACGAGAGTGCAGGCAAGCTGATGACCTCTCTCGGAATAAGTGTCCTCGGAATAGACACACCAGGTCCTGATGCTCCGATAAGAAGCGGACACAGAAAGGGAGATCCGCTGCACGTTGAACTCCTTTCCAATAACATACCAATACTTGAGAATCTTGCAAATCTGAAATCCGTAATTGGAAAGAAAGTCTATGTTTATGCCTTCCCCATCAGGATTGCAAAATCAACCGGTGCACCTGTAAGAGTTGTCGCGACGGAACTCAGGTGATTTTCACGCACCAGTTCGTCAAACATGATGGCTTTCTGGTAATGTCCGGGAAGGACAATGTGGCAGTTGTACTGAACGATAAGCACTCCGGTGATACCGTGGATGTATCGGGCAACTCGCTGCAACTGAGGGATGACATCAACTTCGGCCATAAATTTGCCATAACCCCGATAGAAAAAGGCGCTGAAGTTATCAAGTACGGGGAGGTCATTGGTGTTGCTTCGGAAAACATTTTACCGGGGCAGCATGTTCATGTGCACAACGTAAAATCACTAAGAGGTGGAAATAATGGACAGTCTTCTGGGCTATCGCAATAAGGACGGAAGAGTGGGAATAAGGGCGCATACGCTTGTTCTTCCCCTCAACTCATTTTGCAACACCACTGCACTTGCTATTTCAAACATGGTAAGGGGCACCACTGTTGTAACACACCCGTACGGGAGAAACGAGATCGGCCTGAACAAGGAAAGGCTGGATATCGCACTTATGGGCACAGCACTGAATCCCAACGTATACAACATACTCCTGATAGGATACGAACCAAAGACAACAGAGGAGTTCATAACCAGATTCAGGAGCCTTTCAAAGAAGAGGATTGAGAGTGTCATAGTTCTCGAAAAGGGAACTGTCAATTCCATTGCCGAGGGCACCGACAAGGCCATTGATCTTGTATCTGAATCAACCGCGGTCCCAAGAGAACCGATAAGCTGGGATGATCTTACTATCGGCGTAAAGTGCGGAGGAAGCGACGCAACTTCCGGTATAGCATCCAACGTGGCCGTTGGCTATGTTGTCGACAGAATCGTTGAGAAAAAGGGCACTGCCATATTCTCTGAAACAACCGAGATAATAGGTGCAGAGCACATACTTTCAAAAAGAGCTGTGAACGAGGAAGTTGCAGGGAAACTGATTAAGGCGGCAAAGGACAACGAAGAGCTGGCTGCCTCGAATGGTGTCGATCTGGTTGGAACAAACCCTGTTCCCGACAACATCAAGGGTGGAATAAGCACAATCGAAGAGAAGTCCCTTGGTGCTATCATGAAGGCCGGTACAACAAGCATCATGGATGTAATCGGTTATGGACAGGCGCCAACGGGAAAAGGCCTGTACTTCATGGATTCTCCTTCTGCAGCTTCCGAGGTTTCAACAGCATTAATGGCAGCGGGATGCCAGCTCATACTTTTCTCCACAGGCAATGGAAATCCAATGGGAAATCCGGTATCTCCTGTGCTGAAAGTCACCGGCAACCCTAACACTGCAAAAGTGCTGTATGCAACAATTGACGTTGACGTAAGCGACATGATTACTGGATCCACTTCCGCCCAGGAAACCGGAGAAAGAGTCATTCAAGCAGTCGAGAAGGCAATTCTAGGAAAACTTACAAAGGCTGAGATCATAAAGCACGATGAATACGCACCACTTCCGGTGGGGTTGTGATTAATATGAGAGCTATGCAGATAGTATCATATAAATCACCACTCACACTGGGAAACATTGGAGAGCCTGAGCTTCCAGCAGAGTCTGCAAGAATAAGGATGATGGCCAACGGTGTTTGCGCCACTGACGTCAAGATGGTTGATGGCCTCGGATTTCAGCCAAAACTTCCGTTTGTGCCCGGCCACGAGCCGGCAGGAATCGTTGAGGACGTCAATTCCGATAATGAGTCATTCAGGGCCCTTATTGGAAAGCCTGTCGTCATACATCCTCACGTTGCCTGTGGTGTTTGCGAGAACTGCGTATCCGGCCATGAAAACATATGCCTGTCAATGAAAGCCAGTTACGGGATTAACACGAACGGAGGCCTGCAGGAGTATCTCGCAATTGCAGCCAAGAATCTCATAACTCTTCCCGGCAATATCACCCTGGATGAGGGCGCACTAGCGGGCGGCGTTGTTGCTGTTCCACTTCATGGCCTCAAACAGCTTGGAAGCCTCCTTGACAGGAAAGTTCTTGTTCTTGGTGCCGGCGGCCTTGCACTTGCTGCCATACAGATAATAAAGGCAATGGGCGGCGAAGCAATCGTTGTCGGAAGAAAAGAGAGCAAGCTTGATCTCGCCCAGAGCGTAGGCGCGGACGTTGTGATAAACAGCACAAAAACAGACTATGTCGAGGAAGTGAAGAAACTCACTGGCCCCGGAGTTCACGCTGCAGTCGATCTTGCTGGAGACAACAACGAAGTCCCGAGGCTTCTCCAGACCGTGAGGAGAGGCGGTAAAGTCCTCATCATAGGTTATTCGAAGAAGACCTTTGAGGGAGCATACAGCAGACTCGCCCTCGATGGAATCAGCATAGTGGGGACAAGGTCCTACACGAGAAACGACCTCAGGGAATCCGTAAACATGATTTCAAGGAAACTTGTGAAACCAATCATAACGGAGACATTTCCACTTGAAATGGCGAACAAGGCACTTGATCTTGTCAGAACGGGCCAGAGCCTCGGAAGAGTTTTAGTACACCCAAATGAATAAATCAGGGATTTATTCAAAAATATTCATTTTTTATTTTCAGACTCACAAATTATGCTCCGGATTAGTACTGTATAAGCCCTACTTTTAATAACTTCAAATATATAATCTAATATAATGGAGGAAGTCAATCTTCAGAAAGTCGCATACGATTCTATTATAAACCTTATCGTAGACGGTACGCTGAAACTTGGACAGCCAATTTCACAAACACACCTCTCTGAACTTATTGACATGAGCAGGACTCCCGTAAGAGAGGCATTGTTCGGGCTTGAGAGAGACGGAATATTCATAAAGGAAGGGAGGAAATATTCTGTCTGCTACATCTCCAAGAAAGAGATCAGGGAGTTGTACAACATAAGAAGATATCTCGAGGAGCTTTCTGCCAGGCTTGCGGCGGAGAGGGCCACACC